>SXGS01017766.1_pt1 | contig 27425 bp, 22 predicted proteins | sample 3174681 | NCBI WGS metagenome assembly SXGS01 (sample SAMN11356861, study PRJNA531348) | freshwater metagenome | isolation source: freshwater sample F1-80 | place: China: Fuxian Lake, Yuxi | collected 2017-12-25 | reverse complement strand
GCTTCGAGGGGTGTGCCTGAACATCCTGGCAACGGTGGACTGTAGGGGAGCGGCAGATGCGAGGACCGAGCTCGCGGCCAATCCTCGGAGGGCTCTGAGGCTGATCGGGGTCTGATTCCCGACAATCGAATCACCGTGCCCTCTGGGGGGGTTGCCGCTCGGTTCGGGCACCTCGAACTCACGCAACGTTGGTCGACAGCTGGCCGGCACTCCGGCGTTGCCCGATTTGAGGCGTGAAAGCGGGCAACTTCACCGGGTGATGGAGCAGAGATTCGTCTTCGGAACTTGATCGCCACAGTCATTTCAGCCTTTCCCCGCCTGAGTACAATTCCCGCGACAACTGCCAGCCTGCTGCTTAGAAGGCTAGCTGTTGCAGTCCTGTGACAGAGCGTGCACCCGGTGGAAGTCGAGATTCCCGAAGCCGACCGGGATCGGCCTCAGTTCTTCCCGCCGGTGGTGGAGATGCCTTCAATGAAGGTTCGCTGCGCCAGGAAGAAGAGGACGATGATCGGCAGCGTGAAGATGCTGGCGGCGGCCATCAACTGACTCCACTTGCCTCCGTAGGCCGACGTGAACTGCTGCAGACCGTAGGCCAGCGTGTACCGGATGGGGTCGTTCAGGTAGAGCAGGGGCCCCAGAAAGTCGTTCCACGCGTGGAGGAATTGAAACAGCGCGCACGTTGCGAGCGCGGGCCGGGAGAGCGGGAGAATGACTCGGGAGAAGATCGTCCACTCCCCGGCGCCGTCGACTCGCGCCGCCTCCGACAACTCCATGGGAAGCGTGCGGTAGAACTGAGTCAGCAGGAACACAAAGAACGGCGCGGCGAAGAACGCGGGGACCATCAGCGGCAGATAGGTGCCGTACCATCCCAGCGCCCGAAACAGGCTGAACACCGGGATCATGGTCACCTGACCAGGAAGGGCCATGGTCGAGATAATCAGCATGAAGAGCGCTCCGCGGCCCCAGAACTCGATGCGCGCGAAACCGTACGCCACCACGGCGCTGGAGAGCACCGCTCCGATCACGGTGACCGCACACAGCAGCAGCGTGTTTCTGAGGTACACGGTGAAAGGAACCGTCTTCAGGGCGGCGGGATAGTTCTCGGGCTGAGCGGGGCTGGGGATGAGGCTCTGGATCGAAATCGGGGCCGCGGCGGCCCCCGATTGCGGAAAGATCTGGGCGTCGGTCTTCAGCGAGGTGGAGACCATCCAGGCCAGAGGCAGCAGCGGCGGCAGACTCAGCAGGCAGAGCGCGGCGTACAGAAGCACCTTTTGTGCTCGGCTCATCCCGTGGAGGCGAGTCTTACTCCGCATAGCCGATTTCCTTGCGACGGGCCTGCTCGCGACTGAGATCGTTGTCCAGCTTCGCCAACGCCTCTTCCGGTGAGAGCGTGCCCCGAACCGCCGAGTCCTCAGTCCGCTTGATGCCGTCCATCAGAAACACCTGATAGGGGACCGGCGGGAGCGGTTGGATGTTCTCGCTGGGCAGCACTTCCAGGAATGTCCGGAACTGCGGGTACTTGCGAAGGTATTCCTGATACTTCGGCGCCGCCGCGATGGTGGGGGAGAGCGGGAGCCAGCCACCCATCGTGTAGAACTCGGCGGCACGCTCCGGCTGGGTGAGGCCGGACCAGAACTTGACGAACTCCCAGGCGCCCTCTCGCTGTCGGGCGGCCTTCGGGATCACCATGAAATTGCCGTTCGACCACCCCGACATCGTGCGGCCACCGGCGGGCGGCGGGATCGGCGCGACGCGATACTCCAGATTTGGCGCGAATTTGCCGACCTGCTCGACTCGCCATTGACCGTCGATCAGGATGGAGTAGGATCCGCTGATGAACGGCCATTCGACCGAAAAGCCGCCGGTGTTCAGCCCGGACTCGAACCGAACGACGTTTGCAAATCCCAGCTTCTTGCGCTCGCCGGTGAGAAAGCTCAGGGCGCGCAGGTTCGGTTCCGTGCGGATGGTGAGATCGCCGGTCTCCCAGTTGAAGAAGCCTCCTCCGAAGAGCGGGGCCATGTGGCGGAAGTCCTTCGGAAGAAACCCGATCCGGCTCAGATTTCCGCCGGAGTCAAAGCGATTCAGCTTCTCTCCGAGCTTGACGAGTTCTTCCATCGTGGTGGGGAAATGGTCCGGATCCAGACCGGCCTCCCGGAAGTGGTCCGGCCGATAGTAGCAGGCGTGGATGTTAAGACCGATGGTGAGCCCGTAGAGGTGGCCCCGGTAGCGCCCCAGCTTTTTGACGATCGGGTACGCTTCGCGCTCAAATCGATCCCGCTCTTCTTGCGTCATCAACTCATCGAGGGGAGTGAGGAGCCCATTGTTTGCCCAGGTGGGGATCACCGGGTTCCACTGCGCCATCACATCGGGCGGGTCACCGCCGGCAGCGGCGAGCAGGAGTTTGACGTCGGCGCCCTGGGTCGGCACCGAGAGCGCGACCAGCTCGTACCGGGACTGGCTGTCGTTGAACTTGCCGACGATCTTGTCGACCACGTCCTTCCACTCACCGGTCCACATGTGCCACATTCGCACAGGCGTTCGGCCGGGATAGGTCCGCCGGGCAGGCGTCGGCGCCAGCAGAAGCGCTCCTAGCCCGACGACGCCGACGGCGGCGAGAAGAGCTCGCATGCCCCTCGCGAGGTTGGATGTTTGCGGCGCGACTTCAACTGCCATAGTGAACCCACCGGCTCTGCGTCTTGAACAGCGCCCCTGTGATCGTGACGACGATGAGGAAGAGGATCCAGGCCATGGCGCTGGCATAGCCCATGTCGAAATAGCGCCAGGCCCGGTCGAACAGGTAGAGGGCGTAGAACAGCGTGCTGTCTTCCGGGCCCCCCTGTGTCATCACGAACGCCTGGGTGAAGTACTGGAAGGCGCCGATCACACCCATCACCACGTTGAAGAAGATGACGGGGGTCAGCATGGGGAGAGTGATCCGCGTAAGCCGCTGCCAGGGGTTTGCGCCATCAATGGTGGCGGCTTCGTACAGGTGCACCGGAACGTCCTTGAGGCCGGCCAGGTAAATCACCATGCTGCCGCCCACGCCCCAGATCGACATTCCCACCAGACTCCAGAACGCCCAATTCTTGTCTTGCAGCCAGGCCGGCCCCGTGATCCCGAAGTTCCTCAGAATCCCGTTCACCAGCCCGATCTGGGGGTTGAGGATCCACATGAACACCACCGACGTCGCGACCACCGGCACGATCGAAGGCAGGTAGAAGATGGTGCGAAACACGGAGATGCCGGGCACGGCGTGGTTCAGGAGCAGCGCTAACGCGACGCTGCAAAGGGTTCCGAGCGGCACCGCGATGAGGGCGTACTTGAACGTGATCCCCAGCGATTTCCAGAAAAGCGGGTCATTCTGGAACAGGGTCGCGTAATTGGCGGCGCCCACCCAGCGAGGAGCCGAGACGATGTCGTACCGGGTGAATGAGAGGTAGACGCTGCTGAAGAACGGGATGGCGGTGAAAATGAGAAACCCGATCAGCCACGGGCTGATGAAGGCAAACCCGACCAGGTGCCGCCGCAGCTTTCCCACACTCGACCTCCCACACCGCAGGTCACCCGCTGTCTATGATTCGGGGCGCACACCCCACCGACACCGTTAGCTTGCGAGGGGATGGGAACCTCCCACCGTTCGCGCGCTGCCCCGGCAGCCTGCTCTCCGCCGCGAAGTGGTTGGGCGATAGGGATGTTCCGCGGCCAGGCCCGAACCCTCCAGCAGTTAGAGTGGATGGTGTTACAGGTCCTTCAAGAAGGAAGGCTGGCAATGAAGGTTGTGATTCCGGGCGGTTCGGGTTCTCTGGGTCAGGCCATCGCACGCTCCCTCACGGCTTCCGGGCACGAAGTGGTGATCCTGAGTCGCGGCGCCAGGGCGGCTTCGGGACGGGCAGTCCACTGGAATGGCCGCACGTTGGGTGACTGGGCGTGTGAACTCGATGAGGCAGACGCCGTCGTCGTACTGGCGGGCAAAAGCGTGAATTGCCAGCACACCCCCGCAGCGCGGGATGAGATGCGTCGATCGCGTCTGGAAAGTGTGGCAGTCGTCGGAAAGGCGATGGCAGCGTGCAGTCGGCCGCCGCACACCTGGCTGCAGGCATCCTCTGCCACAGTCTATTCCCACCGCTACGATGCGCCGAACGATGAAGAGCACGGCCAAATCATCGCTCGAAGTCCGGACACTCCAGAGCACTGGCGGCACAGCGTGGAGCTGGTTCAGGATTGGGAGCGGGCCGCACAAACCGCTTGTCCTCCCGAAACACGACTCTCGTTGCTTCGAATCGCCATGGTGATGGCTCTGGGGCCGGATGAGACCTTCAACCTGCTGTATACTCTCGCGCGGCGCGGGCTTGGTGGTTCCATTGCGGGCGGCCGCCAGATGATGTCGTGGATTCACGAGGTCGACTTTGTTCGGGCCGTAGAATTCGTGCTGGAACATCCGGAGCTCGTCGGGCCGGTGAACCTCGCGTCACCCCACCCCGTCTCTCAGCGAGAATTCATGCGAGTGCTTCGGCAAAGCGCTGGGATTCCCATCGGATTGCCGGCGACTGCCTGGATGCTGGAATTGGGTGCGCGTGTGCTGAAGACCGAGTCGGAACTCATCCTCAAGAGCCGGTTCGTGGTTCCCGGCAGGCTTGCGTCGGCGGGTTTTGAGTTCGAGTTTGCCACGTGGGAGGCTGCGGCCCGCGACCTGTGCGCTCGATGGAGAAGACAATGACGGCAAAACTCAGCTCGGTGGAACACGCCTCAACATCGGCGGGCCCGGTGATCGTTTATGACGGCGAGTGCGGGTTTTGCAATTCGACCATCCAGTTCGTCCTGCGGACGGATCGGAGCCGACGGGTCCGCTTCGCTCCGCGGCAGGGGAACTTCGGCGGCGCAGTGCGGGAGCGCCATCCGGAACTGAAGTCCGTCGTCTCGATGATCTGGCTCGAGCCCGCCGCCGACAAACAGCCGGAGCGCACAGCGGTGCGATCTGAGGCGGTGATCAAGCTGGCGGAGTATCTCGGAGGCTGGTTCCGCCTCGCGACCGTCGGGCGACTCCTCCCGGTTCCGGTTCGAGATGCGCTCTACGATGTGATCGCACGTTACCGCAAGCGCCTCCCCGCCGGCCGGCAGACGTGTCTGCTGCCCACCCCGGAGCAGCGCGCGCGCTTCCTGGATTAGTTCCCCCTGTCCGCGCCTGTTCCCCCAACGAGGTGAGCCATCCACGGCTCACCGTGGCGATCCGAGGACGGCGCCTGTCGAAGCGACTGCCGGCGGTATCCGGTTCTTTCCGGCGGAAGTTCAACTGATCGCTTGACGGAAGCACTCCATCAGGATGGTCAACTCCTTTCCGTTCCATTTCCAGAGATGGTCCGCAGTTCGGCCGAACGAGGTCCCCAGCATGGTGCCCTCGGTGTGAATTCGGTAGGACTCGCCCGGGGCGAGGGGATAGTCATCCAGGGGCGGATCGAAGCTCGCGTCGGCCTCCCGGAAGTAAGACCGGTAGTGAACGTGCCATCGAAAGCGCTCATCCGGTCGCTCCGCCAGCCAGGTCCGGTACTCATCCGGATAGAGGTACAGCACTCTCGCGTTTTCCCCAACAATCAGGTCGGCTGCCACCAGGCCGGGCTCCGTCGACGTAAAGACGATGAATGGATCCTCTTCCACCCCCATGACCGCCGACAAGGCCCCGCGCTGTCGGACAAGTCTGGGGCCATATCTCTCCAACCACGGGATCAAGGCGCCTCCGATAATGCGACACTGCATTTCTGCCTCGATATCGAGGCGCTCACGCGGGGTAATCGGCCGCTCCATTCGACGGTCGGCGATGAATGATCGCAAATCGTCAAACCAAATCTGTCCTTCGACATCCATTCCTTTACTCCACCTACCTGAGTTTCGATCCCACTGCAACCTCACCGCTGCGGGTTTCATCCACCCTCTCGGTTTCCGATCCTGAGGTCGGGCCTCGCGGTGTCGGATCGCCCGGCTAGAGTTCATTTGCGGTAACGCTGATCTTATTGGGACACGGATGTGGATGACTACAACGAAAGTCCCGGGCTGGGTATCCGGAACACGTACACGAACTCGGAGTGTTTCGGCCACTCAATGGGATTTGGCGCAGACTGAGAGGAGGATTGCTCTTCAAAGAGGATCGAGTGAGTTCACATGCAGCACCGAGAAAGACACCAGACGGACCGGATCGGTTGGCTCCGGGCAGCGGTGCTGGGCGCCAACGACGGCATCGTCTCCACCGCGAGCCTGGTGCTCGGTGTGGCGGCCGCACGAGGCAGCCAGCAAGCGGTCCTTGTGGCGGGGGTGGCAGGACTCGTGGCCGGGGCCATGTCCATGGCGGCCGGAGAATATGTTTCCGTCAGCTCGCAGGCGGACACGGAGCACGCGGCTCGGGAGTGTGAGCGCCGGGAGCTTGCGGAACAGAATCCCGCCGAACAGGCGGAATTGGCGGCTATTTATGTAGGCCGCGGACTCGAACCTGAGTTGGCCAAACAGGTCGCGGAGCAACTCATGGCACACGATGCGCTGGGCGCCCACGCTCGCGACGAGCTCGGCATTTCGGAAACCATGAGCGCCAGACCCATTCAAGCGGCCTTCGCATCGGCGGGCGCCTTCGCGGTTGGGGCGGCACTTCCTCTCTTGCCGGTGGTGATGGCGCCTGCCTCACTCCTGGCAGTCGTCGTGGTTGCCATCTCCTTCGTCTTTCTCGCGCTGCTCGGGGGACTCGCGGCCCATGCCGGAGGCGCATCCATCACCGTCGGCGCGGTGCGCGTCAGCTTCTGGGGCGCCCTGGCGATGGGAGTGACTTCCGGGATTGGCGCCCTGATTGGGAGGGCCGTGTAACCCTGCTTGCCGTCTCCCGGTAGCCGGCGGCCTGACCACCGGTGTGTTCGGCCCGGCCCCAATGCCTCCCAGGCCGTCGCAACGGCGTCGGGCGCGTGAGCTTCTGCGCTCCGTCGCGCCGCTGGGAGGACCAGCCCGACCGAGCCCTCCCAGCGGCGCTCACGAGGACGGATCGGGTCAGGCGGAAGCCGCCGGACCCGCCCCCTTTGTAAACCATTGCCTCTCAAACCAGAAGGCCACGTTCACGAGGCCGATCATCACCGGAACCTCGACCAGCGGGCCGATCACGGCAGCGAAGGCGGCTCCGGAGTTGATGCCGAAGACGGCAACCGCGACGGCGATCGCGAGCTCGAAGTTGTTGCTTGCCGCCGTAAAGGCAAGGGTGGTCGTTCTCTCGTAGTTGGCTCCGAGCTTTCTGCCCATCACGAACGAGACCAGGAACATCACCACGAAGTAGACGAGCAATGGAATGGCAATGCGGACCACATCCATCGGGATCCGAACGATGTACTCGCCCTTGAGGGAGAACATCACCACAATGGTGAAGAGCAGCGCCACGAGCGTGATGGGGCTGATCCGGGGTATGAACTCCCGCTCGTACCACTCGCGTCCCTTTGCCCGCACCAGGGCGAACCGGGAGATCATCCCGGAGAAGAACGGGATGCCCAGGTAGATGAACACGCTCTCGGCGATGGCGGGGATGGTTATGCGCGAGAGGTCGACATCTCCGAGGCTCACGCCCACCAGCGGAGGCAGCACCTTCACGAAGAACCAGGCGTAGATTGAGAAGAAGAACACCTGAAACAGGGAGTTGAAGGCCACCAATCCCGCGGCATAATCACGGTCGCCGCGAGCCAGGTCATTCCACACGATCACCATGGCGATGCATCGCGCCAACCCGATCATGATGAGACCCGTGGCGTACTCAGGCTTGTCCGGCAGGAAAACCAGCGCCAACACAAACATCAGGACGGGGCCGATGACCCAGTTCTGCACGAGCGAGAGCAAGAGTACCGGCACGTTTCGAAAAACCCGGCCCAACTCCTCGTAGCGCACTTTGGCAAGGGGCGGATACATCATCAGGATCAGCCCAACCGCGATTGGGATGGACGTCGTGCCAACCGAGAGGCTGGTGATCCCGCTGACCAGCGCGGGAGCAAGAAAGCCGAGTCCGACTCCCAGCGCCATCGCCAGGAAGATCCAGAGCGTGAGATAGCGATCCAGGAACGAGAGCCTTCCAGGTGCGTTGGGGCACACCGACGGCGAGTCTTTTGCAGGGGCACTCACCGTTCGGTACCCCGAAGCGAGGAATTCTCCAGCTCGTCGACGAGGGCAAGGACTCTCGCTTGGATGGCGTCTCGAACCGAACGCACGCCTTCGATGGACTTACCCATCGGGTCCGCGAGGCCCCAGTCTTCGCTGATGTACGTGCCGGCGGGACACATGTCGGCTTCTACGCCGCAGCCCATGGTGATGATGCGATCGGACGCCTTCGCCATCTCAGCGGTCAGCAGCTTCGGGGCGTGGCCGGCCAGGCTGATGCCCAGCTCTTGCATCGCCTGCACCGCAACGGGGTTGACCTGCCCACCGGGGGCAGTTCCGGCGGACTGGGCCTCGGCGTCGATCCCACGCTCCCGAATCAGGTCGTTCAGAAAGGCTTCGGCCATCTGACTGCGCCCGGCATTGTGGACGCACACAAACAGAATTCGCTTCATAGATCACTCACAGCATCAAGACAGGAGCTTGACGACATTGGGGTTCTTACCGGAGCAGGAACCAATGGGCCGGCAGCTTGTAGCCCATCGATGTGCCCCAGCGGCACGAGACGGGAGCATGTATTCGGGTACGCCTACGAGCAGCAGGCCGTAGATGACTCGACCGCCAGATCTCGACAACCGCCCCTCTCAGGTCCGGCCACGAACTGACCGATAACCACGAGCGCCTCGGCATGGATCGAACAGTAGGTCCAGCGACCCCGCTTCTCCATGCGAATCAGTCCGGCGAGCCGTAGCTCTTTGAGGTGGTGAGAGATGGTGGACGTGATCCGGTCCTCGCCGGTGACGCGGCAACATACTTCGCCCACGGAAAGCGATCCGGCGGGCCGGACCATGCCCTCCTCGTGGACTTCCACTCCGCACTCGTCTCCCGCGCAGCAGCGGAGGAGCTGAAAAATGCCCAGCCGGGTGGGGTCGCCGAGCGCCTTAAACATCAGCGCGAGTTCAGCCTTCGATATTTCTACGTTCATAGAACTATCGTGCCGTACCTTGGGGCCGCTGTCAACCTTGCCGGCTGACGGAATCTTAAACGCTCGTTCAGCGATCGAGGGACGTGACTCGCGTTGGTTGACCACCCGAGTCGGTTGTGGGAGTGGAGGATCGCAGGAGCAGTTCCTGGACCAGCAGGTCGTGTTCGAGAGAGAAGTCGGGCAGCTTCTCACCGCGTACAACGGCGGCGAACTCGCGAAGATCACGGATCTGCAGCGTGGCTTCCGGCAGTTCCCTGGTTTCCCACGCTCCGCTGCTGTCGGTCCAGACTTCCAGGGGTTGCACCGGCCGATTTCCCAGATGTCCGCTGCCGAGGTGGGGGATGACGGCGCCGCCGCGGGTCCCGTAGAGCTCGATGCGGCGCTGGTGGGGGTGCATTTCGAGCGCCGGAACTTCGATCACCGCCCAGCCGCGCTCGTAGCCGAACACGGTGAGTGCGTTGTCGACGAAAGCTCCGGCATCCGGGTGGTGTCGACCGTGAAAGGGGGTTACCCACTTTGGAGCGCCCAGGAGCGCCGCCATTAGGTCGATTACGTGTCCCGCCATCTCGAAGTAGATCCCTCCGGGATGCCAGGCGAAATCCCGCAGGAAGAGATCGTACTCCCTGAGGTCCTTGGGGAGCCGGGCCCGGAAGTGGTAAACCTCGCCAAACACACCGGTCCGCGCGAGGCGGAGCAACTCCTGAACCGCGGACATATAGCGGAAGAGGTACAGCATCTGAAGGTGGAGACCCCGCTCGCGTGCCGCTGCAGCGAGTGCGGGGAACTCATCGGCGTCCCAGCCCGCGGGCTTTTCGAGGAGCACCGGGTATCCGGCCGTCAGGGCGAGGCGGGCGGACGCGATGTTGTTGTAGACGCGCCCCTCAACGACCACCCCGTCCAGGGACTCCGAGAGCACCTCGGTGCTGGACGATGCGATCCGAAACCCCGGAACCGTCCCCTCCCACTCGGCGCGCCGCGACGCAACCACTGCGGGTTCCGGATCCCAGCCGGCAACGAGCGTGAATTCGTCGGGATGAGCGGCAATCTGCCGCACCAGCCCCCGGGCATGCGTGTGCCACATTCCGATCATACCGAGCCGAAACGAAGTCATCGCCGATCTCCGTGAATGCGAGGGGTGAGGCTCCAGGTCACTCCCGAGGACGGCGACCTCTCTGGCTCGAGAGACTCACACGCGGGAGGGCTCGATCCGAACGCAGATCGGCCGAGCGACATTGAGGGTCGAGCGGATCGCCTCCAATCGGCCCCCGGCTTGGATGCGAAAGACCTGTACGTGGCCGGAGCCGGCGTGCACGGCGATGAGAAAGTCACGATTGAGGATGAAGCCGCGAGGGATGAGACCTCCGGACGGGGTGTGATCGACCGGAATAGGCCGACCGTCGGCAGAAATCCGATAGCGGCTGATGCTCTCGTGGCCGCAATTGGAGGTGTACAACACCTGTCCGTCCGGATGGCACAGCACGTCGCCGCTCCAACTCTTACCTTCGATGCCGATGGGGAGGGTGTTTACCGAACCGAGCACCCGTGGCGACTCTCTCAAATCGATCGTTGTGACCCGATTGTCGGTTTCGTGGAGGGCATAGAGCCAGTTGCCGGAGGGGTGGATGCACAGGTTGCTGGGACCACTGCCTCGCGGGAGCGCCACGTGGTCAGCGCCATCGGCGATGAGTGCGCCCCGCGATTGCTGCACGGCGTAGGCCGTCAGGCGATCGAGACCGAGATCGGAAGCCCACGCGGTTCGTCCGTCGGGTGTAACGTGGATGGCGTGCGCGTGCGGCGCCGTGCCGCCGGGTTTCGGATGGACAACTCCGCCTAACGGCTCCGACAGTCGGCCGTCCGCTTCGATGCGGAGGGCTGCAACGCTGCCGCCGCCGTAATTGGCGACGTACGCAGTTCGCGCGGCGGGATCGAAGGAGATGAAGCACGGGCCGCTCCCGAAGGAAGACACCTGGTTCAACTCCTTCAGTGGACCGGCTGTGGCAATCTCAAACGCTGTGACGGAGCCGACTCCCGCGCCCCGGAAGTTGCCGACCTCGTTCACGGCATACAACCATCGGCCGTTGGGATGGATCGCCATGCTGGACACGTTGTCGGTGTGCGCCACGACTTCAGCCGCGGTGAGACGACCCGTTTGTGTTTCCAGTCGACAGCGCCAGATGCCGGTTCGGGCCCGGTCGGTGTAGCACCCGATGTAGATGTCGAGTGCTTCCGCAGCGGTTACGGGTTGGGGGAGGGTGGAAGCCAGGCCTGCGGCGAGCGTGGCGCGACGGGACATTCGCATCGGGTTGCTTTCAAAGTTCATTTCAGCCAAAGAGGCTGCGAAGGGGAACCCCACCATCCATGAGCGCGGTGGGCCGGCCCTGAGGATCGGGGATAGTCATGTGAGGGTTGATGCCGAGTGCATCAAACACCGTTGCCGAGAGGTCTTCGGGGGATACGGGATCTTCGACCGGGTAGCCTGCCTGATCGTCCGACTTGCCGAGCAATGCGCCGCCCCGGATACCCGCACCCGCCAGCAGAGCGGGAAAGCAGTAGCTCCAGTGGTCTCGACCCCACTGCGCATTGCCTTTGGGCGTTCGGCCCATCTCACCGAGACAGACCACAAGCGTTTCTGCCAGCAGTCCGCGTTCGTCCAGATCTGAGAGGAGAGCGGAAAGACCCTGATCCAAACCCGGGAGAAGGTGTTTTCTAACATCGTCGCTGTTTCGATGGGAGTCCCAACTGTAGCCGTCAGGAGCATCCCACAAGACCGTCACAAAGCGAGCGCCTGCCTCGATCATCCTGCGTCCCATCAGGGCGGTCTGCCCGAAGAGATGCCGTCCGTAGCGATCCCGCATCTGGTCGGACTCTCTTTTCAGGTCCAGCGCTGCGTGGATACGGTTGGATGACAGCAGATCCAGGGCACGACGTTGGCGGTTGGAGAAGAGGCCCGGATCCCGACCCTCCAGTTCTCGTCTTCGATCGTCGAACTGAGCGAGGAGGTCTCGTCGTCGGTCGAGCCGGCTCAACGAAATCTGGTCAGGTGTCGAGAGTCCCTTCAGCCGAAAGTCGAGATCCTCGTCGCTGCACGCTCGAAAGTACGGGTTGTCCGTCGGTCCGCGCTTGCCGATGTTGGTTGCCAGAGGGTCGTAGGCGCGTCCCAACCAGCCGCCGTACTGGCCGGATCGGTCGTAACCCTGGATGTGGCCCAGCCGGTTGGGCAAGTAAACGAAGCTGGGAATGCCTCTTCTCCGCTCGGGAGACCGCTCGTCGAGATACTCCACCACTGAGCCCATTGCGGGCCAGTCCCGATCGGTCGCATCCACTCCCGCGGCGCCTCTCTGGGCGGGCGGCATCGGGTGGCCGGTCTGGATGTAATGGCAGGCGTTGTGGTCGTTCTGCGGATGCGTGACCGTCCGCACCACCGCGTATCGGTCCGACATGGCCGCCAACTTCGGGAGGTGCTCGCAGATTCGAAGCCCCGGCGTCTTGCTCGGGATCGGGCGGAACGGTCCCCGGATCGCCTCGGGAGCGTCGGGTTTGAGATCAAACGTCTCGAGTTGGCTGGGTCCGCCGAACAGAAATACGAACAGCACGGACTTCGCCCGCTCTCGCGTTGGGGCAGCGGCCTCCGCGTCAGGCGCTGTTCCCAACCCGAACAGCCCCGCGCCGACCCGCAAAACGTCTCGACGGGTGGGTCCGCTGCACAGGCGCTTTGATGTTCCTTGAACGGTCAGCATTCGTCTCATTCCGCTGAGGAGGATTACCTCAGTCTCGGTTTCCCCTGGGGTGCGACGATCTCCTGCCGTGCTTCATGCTTCGGCGGGCCAACTCGGGAACAAAGTCCAGGAGTTGGAAGCCGGAGTGATGAAACGAGAACTACGAAGCCGCGAGGGAATCAGGCTGCGGAACGTGCGTCGGCGTCGGCACCGGAGCAATGTCGGGGCCGACTGTGTGGGGGGTGCGATGCGATTGGTGATGGATGGCGTGCCGCCCGAGCCGCCCAGTCTGGTTGAGCCCGAGAAGTCCGGCAACGCTGCGTCTGAGGAGCGAGACGCACGAGTCGCATGGTTCCGGCATGCTCGCTATGGTCTCTTCATCCACTGGGGGCTTTATGCGGGGCCCGCGGGGAGTTGGAAGGGGGTGGAGTACCCTGAAATCGGTGAGTGGATCATGAAGTGGGCGTCGATTCCCGTGGCGGAGTATCGGGAACTGGCAGCGCAGTTTCGAGGGGACCGGTTCGACGCCGAGGAGATCGTGTCGTTCGCCCGCCGCGCGGGGATGCGGTACATCGTCATCACGACGAAACACCACGACGGATTCTCCCTCTTCCACAGCCAGGTGAGCGCCTTTAATGCCGTGGACGCGTCGCCGGCGGGCCGGGACTTCATCCGCGAGCTTGCGAACGCTTGCCATGCCGCAGGGATGCCCCTCGGTTTTTACTACTCTCAATCTCAGGATTGGACCCATCCGGGCGGCGCGGTGGTGCGAGATGAATACTGGGACGAGGCGCAGCGGGGGGACTTCGACGCCTATCTCTCCGAAATCGCCGAGCCGCAGGTTCGGGAGTTGCTCACGAACTACGGGCCAGTGGCCTTGATCTGGTTCGATACGCCCGTCCACATGAGCGACGAGCGTGCGACTCGATTTGTGAACCTGGTGCGCGAGTTACAGCCGAACTGTCTCATCAACGGTCGACTTCGAGAAGATCGGGCGGGATTCGATTACTCGTCGATGCGCGACAATCAAGCGCCCGACCGGGGCGCCGGGCATGCCTGGGAGACCCCGGCCACGCTCAACGACACCTGGGGTTACAAGGCGAACGACCACAACTGGAAGTCCGCAGATACCGTCAGCTTCAAACTGGTGGATATCGTCAGCAAGGGCGGCAACTACCTCCTCAACATCGGCCCCCGGGCGGATGGCTCAGTTCCGGAGGCGTCGGCAGAGATCCTCACAAAAGTCGGTGACTGGCTCCTGCCCCGCGGCGAGGCGATCTACGGCGCCGGTCCGACTCCCTACGGTGAGGAGCTTTCGGGAAGCGGCTATTTTGAGACGGACAAGCACTGGAAGTACCGAGAGCCCCAGGGATGGCGCTGCACCACCCAACCCGGAGCCTACTACTTCTTCCTCTTTGGAGACCACGGGGCCGAGTTCTCAACGCCCGGACTGCCTGGCGCTGTCGTCTCCGTGGATCTCCTCACCGATGCGGGGCCGGTGGCGCTGGCGCTATCCGCAGCAGACTCGGGCGTTCGCTTCCGACTTCCGTCTGAGGGCCGGAGCGTCCTGGGAGACGTGATCCGGGTTCGATTTCGGGAGTAACACGCGACTCCCGAGCTCCCACGAGTGGGATGCGCCGCAGACGGTCCAACTGCGGCATAGTCATCCGCCTCACCAGCAGGATGCTCATGCCAGCAGGCCCTGCACGACCGTGCCGGGACAGACCCGAATGGGTCTGTTCTGCCGGTCGGTGATCTCGGCGGTTTCGGGGTCGATCCCCAACAAGTGATAGATCGTCGCCGCCAGATCCCAGGGGTGCACGGGGTCCCGGGATGGATAGGCTGCCTGTTCATCGGAGGCGCCGTAGACGAAGCCCCGCGGGAAGCCGCCACCGGCCACGAGGGAGGTGTAGACCCCGGGCCAGTGGTCTCGCCCGGCGCCGGAATTGATGCGCGGGGTGCGTCCAAACTCGCCGGTCACGAGCAGGATCGTCTCGTCGAGCAAACCCCGCTGGTGCAGGTCCTTGAGCATCGCGGTGACGGTCCGATCCATCGGGGGAAGCAGCCGGTCCTTGAGATCCTTGAAATTGTTGCCGTGCGTGTCCCAAACCTGGCCGCGATCCCAGTAGACGGCGACGACCGGCACTCCGCGCTCCACCAGCCGCCGCGCCAACAGACAGCTCTGTCCGAAGCGATAGCGGCCGTAGTCGTTGCGAACCGAGTCCGCTTCCTGAGTCAGGTCAAACGCGGTGCGGGCCAGGCTGGATCCCAGAAGGTCGAAGGCGCGGCCCTGCAAATCGCCGAACCCGCCCGCGCCGCGACTGCGCTCTTTCAGCCGGGCCGCTTGCTCCACCTGATCCAACAGCGTGGCGCGCCGACCGAGGCGCAGCCGGGTGACGTCCGGCGCGAGACTCAGCTCACGGACTTTGAAGTCGGGCTTGCTCGGATCTCCGCGGACGTCGAACGGATCGAACTTCTGGCCGGCCAGACCACCCGTCTGACCCGGTACGTCTCCACCGGCGGAGAACATGGTTCCGCCGAGGGCGACGTAGCCTGGAACCAGACTCTGGGTCGGACGAAGGGCGCTCACGACCGAGCCGATCGGCGGGAAGTCGTCCGGGGAAGGGGGGAGGATGGTTCCGGGGCGAGGATGTGGCACGCCGGTCAGCACGGTGTATCCGCCGGTCGCGTGCTCCGTATCGGTATGCGTCATCGATCGAACCAGCGTGTAGAGATGCGCTACCGACCCCAGCCCAGGCACGTGTTCACCGAGCTCCAGCCCGGGGACCGAGGTGCGGATCGGTTTGAACTCACCCCGGATTTCGGACGGCGCATCGGGCTTCAGGTCGAAGATGTCCTGGTGTGCCGGTCCGCCGTACAGATCCAGAATGACCAGGGACCGGGCGCGTCGGGGCCGGCCGGCGGCAATCGCCTGGGCCGGGCAACTGTTCAGCCCCAGGATGCCCAACCCGCCTGCCGTCAGCACACTGCGTCGGCTGAGACCCTCGCAGGTGCGGACATTTGCCCTCCCGTGCGTCCCATCAATTGCCAGCATCCGGTAACCCAGCTCCTCGCCGTCGCATCAACGGCACTTCTTTGCCTCGTTCGACACCCCGTTATGGAGTCCCTCGCCTCGTCGCAGAACCTCAACAGAGCCAACCCTCGCGAAAATTCGGTCGTCGTGCTATCCTCTTCAGCCACCCCCTGGGTTCTGCGACACGCGGCTGACCTCTTTTGCCCCTGCTGGGGCATCCGAACCGTCCGATCGAATGACGGCAAGCCACTTCCCGCAGACTGTTGGGGACACGAGATCCTGGTGATCCCGTGTTTCAAGTGGACCCTGCACAGCCGAGGAGCTGTTGAGGGTTCGCGAACACGCCAAACAAACCGTGGGGCGGGGGACTGGTAGCCACGGTAGGCGCGCGGGATATTTGGGATGTCATCGTGACTACCCACGGTCTGTTCTCGATTCGGAACAGTCCGACGGTTTCTTCGCGCCCCAGTTATTCCGGAAGAACCGGAAGAGGTGAGCGAGTGAGTTTGGGTTTTGATGAACTTGGGTTGTCGGAAGCGACTTTGCAGGCGATTCGTGGAGTGGGCTATGAAGCCCCCACGACGGTGCAGGCTGAGTCGATTCCCTACCTGCTTGCGGGTCGCGACGTTGTCGTGCTGTCGCAGACCGGCACCGGAAAGACGGCGGCGTTTGGGCTCCCCCTGATTGAGAAGGTGGAACCGACGACTCGCCAGCCCGTCGGCCTGGTGCTCTGCCCCACGCGAGAGCTGGCGACTCAGGTTGCCGGCGCGCTTGAGGAATTCGGTCGAACCAGCCACGTGCGAATCGCCGCCCTGTGCGGTGGTCAGCCGATTGGTCGACAGATCGGCCAGCTTCGGGATGGCGCCCAGATTGTGGTGGGAACTCCCGGCCGCGTGCTGGATCACCTTCGCCGGGAAACCTTCGATGCGAGCACCGTCAGCTATCTGGTGCTGGATGAAGCCGACGAGATGCTCGCCATGGGTTTCGCGGAGGACATGGAAGAGATCCTGAAGGCGCTCCCCACCGAGCGACAAACGGCCTTCTTCTCTGCCACGATGCCGCCTCCCATCGCGCGCCTCGCCGAAACCTACCTCCGGGATCCGGTGCGGGTGGATGTGACTCCGAGGACGGGTTCCACTCTGGAGATCCGGCATCGGTTCTACGAAGTACCCTACCACCTGAAGTTTGACGCGCTCGTTCGAATTCTGGAATTGGAGCGACCTGGGCCGTCCATTCTCTTCTGCCGCACCAAGATTGCCGCTCAGGAACTGGGAGATCGGCTCGCCGAGTCGGGCTTCCGTACCGACAGCCTTCACGGCGACATGGTGCAGCAAGATCGCGACCGTGTGATGCAGCGCTTCCGCGAGGGGCGAGTAGAGCTGTTGGTGGCCACCGATGTCGCCGCTCGCGGACTCGACATTGAGGGCGTGACTCACGTCATCAACTTCGACATTCCGGGCGACGCCGAGGTGTACACTCATCGAACGGGCCGAACCGGTCGCGCCGGCCGCACGGGCGATGCCATCACCCTGATCGGACCCCGCGAGCGACGTCTGCTTCAGGCCATCTCCTACCGCCTGGGCGTGAAGATTGAGCTCGCCCGTGTGCCGTCCGCTTCCGCGATCCTCGAGCGCCGTCGGGAAGCCTTCCAGGAGTCGCTCATCGAGAGCGGCAGCCAGGATGGGCTCGAAGAGTTCCGCACGATGGTGGATGCGCTCACCGAGACGATGGACTACGAAACCATCGCCGCGGCGGCCATCCGCCTCGTGTGGGAGCAGAGGGGATACGGCTCCATCAGCGAGGATCCGGCCCCGAGGAAGTTTGTCGCCAACGGCCCGATGACCCGGCTCCAAATCTGGTCCGGCCGGGCACACGGGCTTCGGCCCGCCGACCTCGTTGGCGCGATCGCCGGCGAGACCGGTTTGCCCCGTCAGGTCGTAGGCGGCATCGAGATCCACGAAGAGTTCACTCTGTTCGAGGTGGCGGAAGAGGCCGAAGAGCTCGTGATCACGTCGCTCTCGCGGGCCCGCCTGCGCGGACGCCCGGTGAAGGTCGAGCGAGCCGCTCCGGACTCCCGACCGATGGTGCGCCGACCTCGTCCCGAGTTCAGCGCTCCCGGCAAGCCCCGCCGTGAGTTCGCCCGTCAGGGAGGCGGCGGCCGCGGCGAGTTCGACGCCCGCCCGCGCCGCAGCGGCTACGACCGCTAATCCCGGCGTTTCCGAACGCAAGACCCCACCGCGCACCTTGTGCGGTGGGGTCTTTTCATGCGGTTCTTGACAGGAGTACCAGCTCCCAGTAGCCCGGTGACCAACATGAGTCGCTCGTTCACCTCCCCATCGGCCAGTCCGGCCAGCTTCTGCCGGTGTTTTCGACTGCTGGAGTGAAGCCAACGGGTTGGGCCACTGAGACTCTCCGTTAAGTCGATGTTGGGGTAAGGCCCCAGTTGCTCCCCAGACAAAGCTGCTTCAGCCCACATCCGGAGCCTGGTGGCGACGGATTGGGCAGGAACTCATTGACGGACTCCGTAACATCCGTTTGAGCACAAGGTGCTTTCACGAGGTTCGATGAGAACAGCGATTGGACACGGCGCAGTGGCGCTGACCCTGGTAGTCGGAGCGGCAGCGGTGGTTTGGGCGGGTCCACAGGGGTCGCCGCAGGGTACATCCGCGCTTGCAGAGGGCGCTCAGGCGCTGCTGGCGAGGCGGTGTGTTTCTTGCCACGGGCCGGACTCGGTGGCGAGACGGGCCGGTCTGAGGTTGGATCGCCGTGATCTGGCGATCTCAAGGTTGCCGTCAGGGCGCACCGCCATTCAGCCTGGGAAGCCGGCGGAGAGCGAACTGCTGAAGCGGGTTTCCCTGAAGGCGACCGGAGTGATGCCGCCTCACGGCGCCGGCAAACCGCTGGATCCAAACGAGCAGCGTTTGCTGCGAAACTGGATATCGGCGGGCGCACCCTATCAGCCACACTGGTCGCTGCGTCCCCTCAGCCGCCCCGTGTTGCCCAGAGTGAGGGCCGGCGGTTGGAGTCGAACTCCCGAGGATCGCTTCGTACTTGCCCGGCTGGAACAGGAGAAGCTCTCACCGTCTCCTCCGGCCGATCGAGCCACGCTGATCCGACGCGTAACGCTTGACCTCACCGGGCTGCCGCCGACGCCTGCCGAAGTGAAGGATTTCGCCTCGGATGTCTCGTCCGACGCCTATGAACGACTGGTAGACCGACTCCTCGCATCGCCTCGCTTCGGGGAACGCATGGCAGTGGATTGGCTCGATGCCGCCCGCTACGCCGATACTAATGGCTTCCAGGTGGACCGGGATCGGGAGATGTGGCCGTGGCGAGACTGGGTTATACGGTCGTTCAACAGCAATTTGCCGTTCGATGAATTCACCGTGCAGCAACTCGCGGGAGACCTGTTGCCGTCCCCAACGCTCGATCAACGGATTGCGACCGGGTTTCTTCGCAACCACATGTTGAATGAAGAGGGCGGCATCATCCCCGAGGAGTTCCTGGTGGAGTACGTCGCCGACCGGGTCGAGACGCTCGGCACAATCTGGCTTGGGATGACGGTGGGCTGCGCTCGATGCCACGACCACAAGTACGACCCCCTCACACAGAAGGAGTATTATCGGCTCTTCGCCTATTTCAACTCCGCGAATGAGAAGGGGATCGGCAACTACGGGGCTCCCCCCAAGCTGAGCGCTCCGCCGCTTCTGCAGCTTCCTACAGATGAGCAGCGGGCCCGGTTCGAGCGGCTGAAGCTGAAAGTGGCGTCCGCGGAGAAGTCAGCGGCGATGGCGGCAGCCGCTCAGAAGGCGGAAGTCGACAAACGGCTCGCGGATGCGCTGAAGGAACTGAGCAACTACGAGCTCACCATTCCCACCATCATGGTAATGGAAGAGCTTCCGGCGCCGCGTCCGACCCACATCCTCACTCGGGGCCAGTACGACCGTCCCGGCGAGGCGGTTACACCCGGAACTCCGGAGTGTCTCCCGATGGGGCCGCCTGCGGTGACCCAGAACCGGCTGGCCCTGGCGCGCTGGCTCACGGATCGACGTAACCCACTCCCGGCGCGGGTTGCCGTCAATCGCTTCTGGCAAATGCTCTTCGGTGAGGGCCTGGTTCGCACTCCCGACGACTTCGGAATTCAGGGCGAGCGGCCGACCCATCCGGAACTCCTGGAGCACCTCGCGTGGAGCTTTTCGGCTCCCAAAGGTGAGGGAGGCGTCGGCCTCGGGTGGGACGTTAAGGCCCTGTTGAAGCGATTGGTCCTCTCCGCCACGTATCGCCAGTCGTCGGCGTACCGACCGGAACTTCAGGACCGGGATCCCGAGAATCGGCTCCTGGCCCGCATGTCGCGGGTGCGGCTGCCCGCCGAAATGATTCGAGATAATGCGCTCGCGGTAGCCGGGTTGTTGAAGGATCAGATCGGCGGACCCAGCGTGAAGCCGTACCACCCCCCGGGGCTCTATGAGCAGGTGGCGGCCACCAACACCACCTACACGCAGGGTGGGGCGGAAGAGCTTTATCGTCGCAGCATGTACACCTACTGGCGACGGTCGGTTCCGCACCCGGCGATGCTTGCGTTCGACGCGGGTTTTCGCGAGAAGTGTTCCGTTCGACGCTCTCGAACTTCCACCCCGCTGCAGGCGCTCAACCTGATGAACGATCCGACCTACGTCGATGCGGCGAAGGCCCTGGCCAGGCGGGTGCGTGAAGAGGGTGGTCCGACCGACGCCGAGAGGATTACATTTGCCTTCCGCCTCGTTCTGGCGAGAGAGCCCTCGGCAGCCGAGGCAGCGGTCCTGCTTCGACGGCTGCGGACTGCGCCCCGGCCCGGCCCGGAGGGTTCGGCCGCTGCGTGGGAGCGATTGGCGGCGACGCTGCTGAATCTGGATGAGACGATCCACCGTGAGTAGGGGGTCTGGAGATGAGTGTGGACGATAGACCCATCAACCGGTCTCAACCAGCATCGGTGGACTCTCCGCAGCGGAGAGCGTTTCTGTCCGGGTCAGCCGGCGCCCTCGCCCTGCGGTGGCTCTTTCAGAGCGACGAAGCCGTGGCTTCCGGGATCGGATCATCCGGAGGGGAAGGTCCTCACGCGGCGCCAAAGGCGAAGCGGGTCATCTACCTCTTTCAGGCCGGAGCGCCCTCTCAGGTGGACACATTCGACGCCAAGCCGGGATTGGCGGCCCGTCTCGGCGAGGAAATCCCGTCCTCGGTCCGCGGCGAGCAGCGACTGACCGGCATGACCTCCGGGCAGAAGAGCTTTCCCATCGCGCCAAGTCCGTTCAAGTTCGACCGCTGCGGCTCATCCGGAGCCTGGCTGAGTGAAACCCTCCCGCATCTTCGGAAACATGCGGACCGAATGTGCATTGTCCGCTCAGTCTTCACCGAAGCGATCAACCATGATCCCGCCACCACACTCATGCAGACCGGGCATCAACTCGCCGGCCGCCCGTCGTTCGGCTCCTGGCTGTCCTACGGTCTGGGGTCGCTGAACCGGAACTTGCCGTCGTTCGTGGTGCTCATCTCACGCCCGAGCGGCAAGACGAACGCCCAGCCGCTTCACGAGCGCATGTGGGGCAGCGGGTTTCTGCCCTCAGAACATCAGGGAGTGCGCTTCTCTCCGGGACGAGATCCGGTGCTCTATCTGAGCAATCCCGATGGCGTGAGCGCTGCTGACCGCAGGGCGATGTTGGACGATCTCGGAGTGCTGAACCGTGAGCGTGGCAAGACACATCGAGATCCTGCTGTGGAGAGCCGAATCGCCCAATATGAGCTCGCGTTTCGGATGCAAAGTTCTGTGCCGGAGCTGGCGGACCTGAGCCGGGAGCCCCAATCGACATTTGATCGGTATGGCCCTGAGTCCCGCAAACCGGGTACTTTCGCCGCGAACTGCGTGCTCGCGCGTCGCCTCGCGGAGCGGGACGTGCGGTTCATTCAGCTCTACCATCGAGGTTGGGATCAGCACACCGACATCCGGGGCGGCATCCCGAGCCAGTGCTACGATACCGACCAGCCGTCGGCGGCGCTTCTGGCGGATCTGGAAGAACGGGGGCTGTTGGAGGACACGCTCGTCGTGTGGGGAGGCGAATTCGGCAGAACCGTTTTCAGCCAGGGCAAGATCGAGTCCGGAAACTTCGGCCGCGATCATCATCCCCGGTGCTTCTCGATCTGGCTGGCAGGTGGAGGCGTGCGACCTGGCGTCACCTATGGCGAGACGGACGACTTCTCCTACAACATCGTCAAGGATCCCGTGCACGTTCACGACCTGCATGCCACGCTGCTCCACCTTCTTGGGTTGGACCACAAGCGACTCACCTTCAGGACCCAGGGGAGGGACTACCGGCTTACCGATGTCTCCGGTGAGCTGGTGACCGGTCTGATGAGCTAGCATCGAAGCCACGCCTCGGCGTACCGTCCCGGCGAACCGCTTCCTCGCCTTACGGATGTGCGAGTTCATCCCGGGCCAGTCGAAACCCGATACAAGGGGTGCACGTCGCCGGAATGTACTTGCCGGTTAGAGTCACCGCCGGCATCGGCATCCGGAATGAGACCGTCACGGCCTCCGCGCAGTCGGCCCAGGAACCGCCTCGCAGCACCTTGCGAACGCCGGTCGTGGGTCCAGTCGGATCCAACTCCGGGCTTTCGGAATAGTAATCGCGCTGATACCAATCGGAGGTCCACTCCCACACGGACCCCGACATGGCGTAGAGCCCATAAGCGTTTGGCGCAAACCGCCTCGACTTCAAGATGGAGAGTTCCAGGAAGCGATCGAAATCGCAGTTGACAGGGGAGGGCGGATCGTTTCCCCAGGGGTACCGTGAGTCCGGGAGCCCTCCACGAGCCGCCCGTTCCCACTCCGCCTCCGTCGGAAGCCGGTATCGCGCCTGCCGATTGGAGAGCGACTGAGCCAACTCCGTGCACTCCAACCAGGCGAAGCTGACCCCGGGCTTTTGCTCGTAACTCCACGTCAACGCCGAGTCCGAGCGCTTGAGGGCCTCACCCCACAATGGAGCCTTCCAGGTGCTCGCGGGATTGTTGAACGGGTGATTTGGATGATGGAGATGCCACGCGGTCGCGCAAAGGGTCTCGTCTTCGGTGTACTGGAGCCGGATCTTGTTGCTCGCGTGGACCTGGTGGCGGTAGCGTTCCAGATCTTCGTCCCCTCCGTCTGGCAGGCTGTCGGGAGGGGGTCGCCAGCCTTTGAGGCGGCAAAACGCGCTCCAACTTAGGGGGACATCCGTGAGCCAGAACCCCGACACCGTAACTCGATGAACCGGCTGTTCGTCCGATGGGCCAGGCTCGGATCCCATGAGGAATGTGCCGCGAGGGATGTAGCGGAAGACCAGTCCAAGTTCCCGGATTTCGAGTCGGTTCAGAATTCGAGTCCGAAATCGAGCGAGACTCCCGTCGTCCGGTTCGTTCATGCACGCGGAGTCGATCAGGTCCGCGGCCGCGCGCAGGTTGCCCAGCGCCTCCATCGCCTCGGCTCTCGCGATCACATCTGCCGACCACTCGCGACCCTTCACGAATGCGGGAGCCACTTCGATAGGCCTGGCTTCCGGCCGCCCGGCGGACTCTCCGGTCCCTGTGATGTCGGCCTTAGTAACATCACGGGAGTTTCAACTCCGCCTCAGGTCCGGTGACGAATTCGTGACGCACCCACAGTCGCACCTCGGCGGATCTATCAGCCGATGGGGATTCTCGGAAGGGTGTGTCGTGCTGCCCGGGTGGCGCAGTCGTGGGAGGATGGCTCCCGTCGTCCGGGGGCGTTGTCAGATAGCAGCCTCCTAACTCCAGCGCGCGTCTGGCAAGCCACCGGTGCTGGCGGCCCACTGATCCGAGCTCAATCCCGGGAGCGGCCACGAGCGTGTCCCACTGAGAGTCGTCGAAGCCCGGCCGCAGCCAGTCGTCGTTCGCCGGGCGAGTGCGGGTGAACTTCCACTTACCATCCGGTTTGGAAAGGACCCGATAGGTTGGTGGCGGCACGAAGTCTTCCAGGAACATCCAATTGTGTGGGCGCACTACGTCCGCTTCCTCGGCTGCAACGACAAATCCCACGAGTGAATCCGAGGATGCCTCGAGCTCGAAACAGAGCGCGTGACGGTCGAAGCTGAACATCAGGAGCGTGGTCGGGGGCTCCACGCCATCGAGAATCAGTCTGGATCGACAGAAACAGTGTTGGTACAGCGTCATTCGAAATCCGTCGCTCCGACGTCGCCAACGGAACACCGCACCGCCGCAACCGATGGGGACCTGGTGGGACTCGTGAAGCTCCGCCATGAGGTCCGACGGGGGTTTGGTATCCTGGGGGAGGTCGAAGCGGACCAACTCCATGTCGGGAGGCAAGTCCTCGCCGGTTGAAGCACAAACTCGTTTGAACGTGACCTGCCTCGCAGGTCGCGGGGGCGGATCAGCTTCCGGGGGCATGAAACCCGTCCGAGGATGACTTCGATACGCCCCGATCCACGCGGGCCAGGCGGAAACCGATGTTCGGACAGTCCCCACAACTGAAGAGGCCCTCCGGGGCTGCGCGGACTCTTCGCGACATGCGAAATGAAACGGTAACGGCATCGGCGGAGTCGGCCCAGGATCCTCCGCGGATGACTTTTTGCTTACCCGTGTCCGGACCCGAAGGATTGACTCGAGGACTGTGCCGGTAGTACTCGGCGTCATACCAGTCGGATGTCCACTCCCAGACCGAGCCCGCCATTGCGTAAAGGCCATAGCCATTGGGGGAAAACCGCCGGGACTTCTGCAATGAGAACTCGCGAAATCGGTTGAAGTCGCAGTTGGCGGCGGTAGGCGGATCGCTGCCCCAGGGGTATGGAGCGCCGGACAAGCCGCCCCGGGCCGCATGCTCCCACTCTGCCTCGGAAGGTAATCGATATAGAACTCCCGGAGTCGTAAGACGGCTGGCCAAATAGTTGGCTTGAGACCAATCGACGCCGACGAGAGGCTTCTGACCATAGCCCCACGGTCTGGACGGATCCGATCGAGAGACGGACCCGGCTCTCAGTCGTTGGGCGCGTTCCGCGGGGAGTTCACGTGCTGGGTCAAGAGGCCAGTGAAGTGAGGGATCACCGGCCCTCAGGGTTTCGTCTTCACAGTACTGCCGGAGAAGATGAGTCCAGAACATGAAAACACACTCCTTTTCAGCCCCGCTCTGGAGAGATTTGCCATCTGGCAGACCGATCGGCGGCGCTTGCCATCCCAGCAGTCGACAGTAGGCCTCCCAACTGGTGGATACGTCTGTGAGCCAGAAATCCGATACCGTGACGGCATGCACCGGCTGCTCATCCGGGTCCCCCGCTTGCGAACCCATTAGAAAGGTTCCCCTGGGGATGTAGCGGAACACCAGACCATGTTCGCGAACCTCGAGGCGGTCGAGGACTCGGGCTCGGGCCCCAATCAGCGTTGGGTTGTCCGGCGCCACGCCGTACGCCGAGTCAAACGCCTCGGCGGCGCCGCGGAGATCTCCAGCCGCTTCAAGTTCGCGGCCGAGATCGTAAAGCGATGCCGGATCCCGGAGATCGGTCAAGGTCGTGTGCTCCGCGGCGCCGAAGCGGTCAGGTCGAGCACCACCAGCGGATGACGCCCACTCTGCACGCAATCGCCCGAACTCTGTGCTTCAACCCACGGATCCGGTGCATTAATGGATCCGTTGAAGGCCAGCGAACGTGCACGGCATCCACCGGAGAAGCGCTGATTGGGATGGGACGGATCGGGCCCCGGGAGCGCTCGAATCGATTTGAATCCCTCGCTGTTGCTCCAGATCTCCTCAAGGGAGTGATGACGAAGGTTTGCGGCATTGAAGCGGGTTCCGAGGAAGCTGCAGGGGTTGACGTCGCCCGAAACGGATACCGAACAGACGAGGTTCCCGGCGCCGCACCCATGGTGTTGCAGCGTGGTGGCTCTCGACTCGCTCCGGCTCTGCGGACTGAACGGATCGATGGCGTGCAGGTCCGACGCGACTTCGAGACGAGAGAGTCGGTTCAGCGCGTCGGTGTACTCGGCGAAAGTCGGCATCAGTTCCGGATGGGATTGCGCCGTCCCCACGGGATAAAGGGGTCGGAACACGGCTGTTTCGGCGCCCAGGTCGTGCGCGAGACGTGCGCAGTCCTCAATTTCGTGGAGATTGCTCCTCATAATCGTAAAGGCCAACGTGAAGCGAGAATGACGTCTCAAGATCTTGATCCGCTCCAGGACTCGGTCAAATGTGCCTTCGCCGCGAACTCGATCATTGGTCTCGCGCGTCGCGCCCTCCAGGCTGATGTTGAGCCATACGAGGTCCCGTGCTCCAAAACTGCGAGCGATTTCGTCGGTGATCAGGAGCCCGTTCGTGGTCAGACAGGGGTGCAGGCCGTGTCCCAGGGCGGCATCAAGCAGTTCGAACAGGTCGCCTCTGAGGAGCGGCTCGCCCCCCGTAAGGCCGAGGCGAAACGTGCCCAGATTGGACATCTCACCGAAAAGACGGTCCAGTTCGACAAGCGTCAATGGCGTTTCTCGCCGAGGAAGTTGCCCGGCAAAGCAATGGCTGCACGTCAGATTGCAGGCAGAAACTACCTCGAGGTGCAGTGCCAGTGGTCCCGGCAAGCGATCGGCTGGAGGATCAAGCGGCAAAACGGTGGCCGCGAGCCGGCCGTCAGGTCGAAAGCAACCTCGCCGGTAGAACTCCTCGACAAGCCCGATCACTGCTCCAGGCTCGTGACCCTGGCGACTCACGGCCCAGAGGATCACCTCATCCAGGCTCGTTTCGACCAAACGCCGGAGCAGTTGGGTGGTCTCTTGATCGAATGGAAAGTACCTTGAACATCGCCGATCGAAGAGCAGGCAGCCGAAGTAGGTCGGTATGAGAACGAGCGGCGGTCGGGTAAGGTTTTTCATCCCGCAGGCTCCAGCGAGAACTCGTGCCGGATCCAGAGCGACTCCCGAGGGCCGCTCTGTCCGTCAGGTTTCGTGAGGGGCAGTCCAATACCAAAGAACGCTCCCAGGCGGTCCGCGAAAGACGGTCGTGCGCGAGGGGAGGGCGTCGGCTGAGGATCGGAATTGGGCGCCTGTGTGGGACCGGTTGCCAGGGGCCTCCCGCCTCGCGTGAGGGCCTGCTCGAGAGACCATAAGCCGGGTGAGCCGTCGTCATCGGGGACGGGCGCTTCCACCAGCGAGTCCCAGGGTACATCCCCGAATCCGGGCAGCATCCACGCACTGTCCACGGGCTCCATCCGTGTAAACTTCCAGGTTCCACCACCCTGGGTTATCACCGTAAATGGGCGACGTATCGGGTCACCCTGGGCGCTGGCTTCTCCCATTTCCTCAACGTCGACGGCGGCAAAGACTAACGCGAGGTCACCCACCGGCAACTCCCTGACGTCGAATGCGAATACATGCGTCCCGAAACCCAACTCTGCGAAACTGGAGCCCATCTCCTGACCATCGAGATAGGTCGTGCACTTGCCGGCCGAATACTGGTGGACCTGAAGTCGGCGCCCGTCGGCTCGACTCCGCCATCTGAGCACCACGCCGCCACAGCCAGCCGGAACCTCACAAAAGGAGTGCTCTTCGAGAAGAAGCCTCGGAGAGTGCTTTG
>SXGS01079469.1_pt1 | contig 27444 bp, 26 predicted proteins | sample 3174681 | NCBI WGS metagenome assembly SXGS01 (sample SAMN11356861, study PRJNA531348) | freshwater metagenome | isolation source: freshwater sample F1-80 | place: China: Fuxian Lake, Yuxi | collected 2017-12-25 | reverse complement strand
GGAAATGCCGTTCACGCAGGAACAGACTGAAGAAGTGGGTGCTGTGTTTGACCATTACGCATACGCCACAGAAGCGCAAGTCCGATTCAAGCAGATGTATTACGGCTCTAAGGCAAACAAGGTTGGACACCTTTACAAAGATGCCGTGGACGGATGGCGCAAGCTTCAGTCGAACCGGGTATGGCCAGCGGATCTTAAACAGTTCATGCATTGGGTGGGCGACAGTGTGACGGTGGAGAGGTTGCCATGAGGAAACTTGGAATTTGTTGGAACGGGATGGAGCAGCAATTTGAGGACTTGTTGTCTGAGCAATGTATAAAGGTAGGGTCGTTTCGTTACCTTGAAATTGGAGTTCGCCGATGCGAAACCACAATGGTGTGATATGCGCATTCGATTTCAACGTAAGCATCATTGCGGCAGGCTCGGGGATCAGATGCATCATTACTACCGGGCGCGAAGTTTCGCTGAACAGAATCACGCCGAATTCGAAATGCAACCGTGGCTTGGAGAAATGGCTTTCAAGAACGTCACGCATTTTTACACTGATGCAATCCCTGATCTTGTTGTTGATGGCACGGAAGAGTTTCTTCCAAAGCACCCTTACGACAGGCCGCTTGCCAGGTCGTATTTTCAACCGTTGGTTGACTTTGGAATGCCCAGCTTTGATCTGGTGATCCACTTGCGTCGCGGTGATCTTGTCAATTCGGATAACTCATTCCCGTTTATCGGCATTCACAATTACAGAACGGCTATTGAAAAGCTCGGGTTCAAATGGATCCCTGTGGTGGTGACGGATGATGTGCCGTTTCAATTCTGGAAACCGGACCTATGCCACCCTGATTGGGCGCACTTGCTTGACTTCGAAGTCATGCTTAAAGCCAAAAATCTGTTCATCGCAAATAGCGGGTTCAGTTGGTGGGCAGGGCTGATTGGTTTCGGGAACATCTATCAACCCGTGAACGGATGCGAAATGCACGGGTGTTTGAACTGTGACTTCCAGTTGACGGCGTATTTATGAAGTTCGTCGTTTTTACAGATCAAAAGTATTCCGGTCTGTGCTCTATCCTGCTGGACTCGCTTCAGTGTTTTTCTCAAGCTGAAGTCACGGTGTATTCTTTAGGGTTCACCTTCTCGAATCCGCACCCAAAGCTGTTGGTGATCCCATTCGAACGGTGTGAAGGACGTTCGTTTTGGATGGAACGCATTTACAGGTTGTCCCAAGAGTCCGGCAGCTTCATTCTTTTGGATGCGGATTGTGTTGCAAACTGGAATGTGGATCAGCTTTTTTCACTTTGCAACCGTGGGTATCCCATGATGCATCAGCCTGGTCTTCATGGACAGTTCTACCAAGTTGACTTGGACTACCTGCAAACCACCGAAGCGCCTATTTACGTGAACACGGTTCCGCTTGTGTTCAGTAACGGCGGCAGCGAACGTCTGCGTCAACTGTGGCCGTGGATTGAGAAATTTAACACTCGAAACCACGAAGTGCATGGGGCTGAAATTGACGACGAGCGGGCGTTGAATTTCTTGCGATGTGCCACCCAAGAAAACGTGGTAATGTCCATTTGTGGACCTGACCGACATTTATTTGATCACTATGTCTCATGCAAGTTTGACGGGGTTGCCCAAAAGCATCGCGGCGTCAGTGTGACATGGCACACGTTCCACGGTGAAAAGGACGAGGCCAAAGCTCGGGCCATGTTCGAAACGTTGCTGCATCATGGGTCGACCTTCCTTTATTCAAACCCATGGCGGAACCGTGTGCCGCAAATATACGGTTGAAATTCCATACTTTTGGATTCCAGTAGCTACGCCTGAAGAAATTGAAACATTGACGAAAAGGCATGACAACCGGGTGGATAATATCAGGAAATAAGGGTTACTCCGCGCTTGTTGATATTTTGCAACTCGGGTTAATGAAGCCTCTTTCAAAGCATCCTTCAAAACGGTTTGACAATGAGATTCAAGACGCGGGGCTTGCCGCTTTTGAAAAGCTAAATTGCTTGGCAAATTCACCTTTCGACTTTTCGGTTTGGCTCGATGCTGACACGGTTCCAAACTGGACTGTTGATGATTTGATGGACGTGTGCGTTTCAATAAATTCTCCGTTTCCGATTCTTCAACGTCATATCACTCCTGCGGGGGTGTCCATAGAGGTTTTGGATTTTTTTCATGCCACCCAAAAACCTAAACGCTACGGACAAGGAAATATGATTATGGTTTCCCCAAAAGCCAAGGAATGGATTCGGTTGGTGATTCCAAAAATACAAGAAGCCATGTCTCGGTTTAAATCCGAACCTGGAACCTACGAGGAGACCTTCTTAAACGCGGCACTTTGGGCTGAGTCGAATGCGGAGCTTGTGAATTATTGCACACCACGTGCTGAAAGTTATTACGCATACATACGCGGGTGTTTCGATCATGCATACCCTGGCAATGTGGTAACTTGGCAGGCTTTCCACAATATCAAATGGAACATTGTTGCTTGGGAATTGCTGCAAGACATCCTTGCCCGTCCGCCGTCGAGTTTTAATGATTGGTCAAAACGAAGCTTGAATCCCGTTATTGTTCCATGAGCTTGTATGGGCAAATCAAATTTAGTATTTGACATTCCTTCCCGTTTCCGTTCTAAGTGCAACTCAGTCAGACGGACTTTCTGAGGTTTCCCGCCTCGGCGCAATGCCGCAAGGGAGTCTGACAATAGGGCCGAAATAGCTTCTGTTGGCCAAGGGGCAATCCAAACGCAGTCTTGCGACTGCATTCGTTTTTGAACCTTGGTCCCGTTTAACGGGTTCCAACAACAGAGGATAAATTTGTGGCTTGCGATGCGGTAACGGAGTTTCTCAATTACGAAAGCGGGCGAATTGTAACGCCAATTCTCAAACGGCGTACGTTCCCGAAATCAATCTGGATGTCTCTCATTCGCCGGGGCGTTTTGCCTAACGAAATGGGGCAATCCCTAACTACGGTGGTCTACGAGCGCAGCGCGCCTGTTGACGCCGAGCCTGAATGGGCGGACATGTCGATCTCTGACGGGTCTGAAGGGGGATTGTGTTTGCCTCCCGCCACAAAGATCAACGTGGCATCGACAACCCGCGCATTCGCTCCGAAGCGAAGGGTGTTGGAAGGTCCCGATATTTGCAATATCGACATCCGGCCGGCGGTTGATCTGATGAACCAACTCAATTCGGTGTTCGGCATCCTTGGCGACTACGCCAGAATCGAATGGGACATTCGAGATCGTCACGAATATTTTCGGCTGTGCCAAACCAAAGTGGTTGTGGATTCTTGCACGAACCCAACCGAGTCAACCACAATGGCATCTACCTACCCGGCAGCTTGCCCGTCACAGCCTTTGAGCTTGGCGATTCTTCGCAAGTATTCCATCGCCCTGCTTCAGGACGGTGCTGGGGCTGAAGCGTTGCTGCGTGGTGATGGTGGCTCTCCCGTGGGCGTCGTGATAACCAGTCTTGAAACGGCTGGAAACATTCAACGCGCCAACGAGAAGAACCGGGAAGACATCCGGTTTAGCAACGAAGCTAACTTCCTGGTGCGCGCGTTTGGCGTGTCATATTCCTACCAAGGCATCACGTTCTTGACGGACCCATACAATCGCCGGTTCACTTGTGCAGGAGGCGCTTACACTGAGGTTCCTGCGTTCATCCTCACGGCGGCAACCAAGGGTCAAAAAGCCATTGTCCGACCGGCTTACAAGACGGCTCCTGAAGAGGAAACGTTCTGGTTTGATCCGAACGTGTTTACCCAATTGATCGTGCGCCCTCCAACTTCCCCCGCGCCGAACTTCACTTTCGATCCTGTGGATTACACGGGTGTCGTGAAGATGTACAACCTGCGCGAGCGGGCTTGCAATCCTGACGGGAACATCATCTTCCACAGGATACACATGGCCGCGGCTTCGATGCCGGTTGAGCCTGAGCGTGGCGTGGCGTTTGTTCACAATCGCTGCGATCCTGAAGGTTGTGTTGTGGATTGCGCAAGCTAAGGGAAATTGTATGCCAAAACGATACTTAAACGGTTCGCTTTCTCAGTATCGAGACCCTGACATATTGTATTACACGACCATCGCGAATATGCGCGGGTTTGTTCCTGTGCTCAACAACATCGCCCTGGCTATTCTAACTGGAGACCCTCCCGTGATTGGAGTCGGTTCAATCTACGCCTGGGACAATGCTTCGGCAGTGGCGGATAATGGAACCACAGTTATCAAGCCGACAGACGTTTCCGGCAACGGTCGATGGATTCGGATTATAATTTAAGGAGGTTTGTATGGGCGCTCAAATTATTTCAGGAATTGAACACTACCAGTTGCAGTTGACTGGGTGGAAAACAATCGCAGGACTCCGAACTTCCCCTCTAACGAACAACCCCACGTGGACTCCGTTTGCCCTTGCAATCGTAGCTGGGTCAAGCACGTTCCTTGACGGAACCTTCTTGTTCTATCTTTGGGACGGAACAAGTTCCGCGGCGGATGACGGCGTGAACGTCATCAAGCCAACGGCAATTACCGGGGCTGGGCGTTGGAGATTAGCGGCTGGTATTGGTGCCGGAATCATCATCCCGGGTTCCTCTGGGGTGGGTTCGCCTGAAGGCGTCGTGCTTGGTAGTCCAGGAAACATTTATGTGGATACTGCCACTGGCAATCTTTACAAGAAAGTCAGTGGAGTTAACACGAACACAGGTTGGGTTTGATATGAAATCACTTATCACATTGCTGTTGGCTTTATCGACGATCCTCGGGATTGCTCAAACATCTCCAATCATTCGAGTGGCGAACCTGAACGCGCTGCAAGCGTTGCCGATTCCGGTTATCAACAACAGCTTTATGGCTGTCGTTGACGGCCAATCGGCGATTGCGGACGGGGGTTACGGCGGACTGTTTGTTTACAGCGCGGCATCAACCTTGACCACGAACACTTATTCCGTGTTCAAGCCAACGACTACAACCGGCAGATGGATAAGGCAGCTTGCAAGCAGCTACAACCAGGCTTCTGAAACAACAGTTGGTGACGAAAACACTTATGCGTTTAGGGTTCAACGCAATTACTCAACCAATATTGTCGGAATAGGAGGCAACGACACGGGTGGGTACATCCAATCGTGGTCAACTTATCCGCTTTACATCAACCACGAGGGCGCAAACCACGTCATTGTTAACAAGTCAGGTGGAAACACAACCGTTGGAACCGAGCCGACTGTCCAATCAAAGTTCAATGTTGGGACAGCTAATGCGGATTTATCGACTGGCTTCACTTCAATGAGGGTTGGTTCAACGAATGCGTTTGCAATTGACCTTGGAGGTTCTATCGGTTTCAGCTCGGCTTACACAGGAACAACTCAAGCCGCACTGTCAGCTATCAAAGGGGCCAAGGAAAATGCAACGGACAATAACACATCGGGGTATCTAGCGGTGTACACGAGGCCAGCAGGTGGGAGTTTGACGGAGCGTTGGAGAATCAGAAGTGATGGCGTGCTTCAATCACCTGGAGCTCAGACGATCCAAACGGCGACAGGCAACCTAACCATTGCCAGCGCGGCAGGAAACGGGAACGTGTCGCTTTCTCCGCACGGAACCGGAGCGGTTACTGTTCCATCGGCAGCCAGCGGAGCAAGAGGTGTTTCAATTGGATCCGCAACACCGGCCGACAACTACCCGTTGCGCATAAATCATTCTGCGGACGCCTCGGTAGTTTCGGAATTCTCTAACGCAAACACTGGAACATCAGCCAGGGCTCTTTACAATCTTATTAGTGACGCAGGGACCGCGGTGTTCGGTGTAACTTCAGTTGCCAACTCGGTGCTTCCAGCGCAAGCGTATCTGGCAACTAGCTCTGGGGCGTTTACAGGTGGATTGACTGTATCTGCGCATTCAGCTCCGATTAAGTTCGCGAATAATTTTACGGAGTCTGGCCAGTTCACAGCAGCTCGAAACTTTCTCATTGGAACTACGGCTGAAACGGGTTTGATTGGAGCCGGTGGATTGCGAGTGGCAGCAACTACTTCAGCTTTAAGTTCAATTGCCGGGTCTGCTGTTATTGGGAATCTCACGGCAGCTACCACAGTTGCGATCGGTGGGGGCAACGTGAATGCTGGTGGAAGCATTGTGGCGGCTGGACCGATTTCAAGCACGGGTGGAAGCACTACACTGGCGGCGGCGGCCACAACTCTGGCTGTCACTCGAAACCTTGTTACTCTCACGGGTGATGCAGGGGCGAATACGTTGGCAACTATTACTGGCGGCGTTTCCGGTCAGATCCTGGTCATCATCTTTGTGGATAACCTTGTCACCATCACCGATGACGCTGGCGGCGGGGCGAACACCGTGAACTTATCGGCGGCGTTCACAAGCACAGCCAACGACACGATCACGCTGATTTCAAACGGAACTTCTTGGCGTGAAATGGCTCGGTCAGTCAACTAATCCGAAAACATGAATACAATCCAAATTGAACCTGTTGAAGTCTGGTCTGCTGGTGGAAAGAAAACTGCTGACACGCTGGAGGTTCGCTACGTGCAATACAACGGCGCAACTTGCATTGCAGACTGCCATCTTTGGGGAAACGACGAAGAGGTTTCACAGTTCACCGCAGAAGGAACGGCTCAACAATGCGCGGACTGGACTGCTGACGTCCCATTCTACGGTGAGCTTGCCAAGAACGCTGGGTTGGTTCCAGTTTAAGGCTTGAATGCGATTCATCGTCGCCATTCTGCTGTTGCTGAGTGGAATCATAGGGGTTGCTCAGACAACAACTATGCGCGTGGTCGATACGGCCAACGCGCTGCAAGCTCTTAACCCGAACGACATCAACAAGGTTGCGTTCCTTCGAGGTTACACCAATGTTTTAGACGCTGACGGAGCAACGTTTTATTACGATCCGGCTTCGGCTGCGGCAACAAACACCACCAGATTCGACAATCACTTTTCATCGGGAGCGCATTGAAGTCAGCAACGGTGCTGTAATTAGCCGGGAAAACTCTGCTGCGGTTGTTAGGCGTTTAACGGATGTCTTGTCGTCGAAGCATACATGTAACGATGGAACCGTGGTAAGCACGGCTCACGTTGAGGAGTTTTTGAAGGCTAAAGGTGACGAATGGGCGATCTCGGATAATCCAGCACTTTTAGACTAGCATGGTCGAAGACACTCAGCAGATTAGGAAATCGTTGATTGAAAGCCAGATTGGAGGCGTGTCCATTCGGGGGTGGATTGTCGTGATGGTGATGGGAACGATGTGCTTGCGAGAGCTTTGCGTTGTTGTGATGGCTATCAGGCTGGGATTGCCGATAGATCAAGTGAAGGAACCCATGTACGGAGTTGTGATGGGTTTGATCGGCTTCTATTTTGGACAGAAAACCCAAACAAAATGAATGGCCATAATGATGGATTACCGGGATGTTATTCTGCTTTTGATCGGGGTTATCGTTGGGCTTGTATCTTGGTTCTTGAAAGAACTGTGGTCGCTTCATAAAAGACTGGATCGAGATGTGAGCGAGCTTGGAAAAAGATTGCCGGTTGAATTCGCTTCAAAGGTGGATGTTCGAGAAATTGAAGCTAGGCTAAATGACAAAATAGACGGAGTGGGAACGTCTATCATATCCAGGGTGGATGCGTTTCAGAGGGATGTTTCTGGTTGGTTTTCTGAGATTGGAGACAAGCTCGACCGGAAAGCTGATAAAAAATGAAGGCGTTGCTTCCGTTGTTATTGGTGTGCGGGTGCGCTTCGTTTAAGACGACTCAAGTTGATGAAAGCAACCCGCAAACTGGTCTCAGGAAAATCACCACGACCGTTTCGACAAGAACCTTCTGGGATTCAAAGTCGGACCTTGCGAAGCTCAAAGCTTCTACGACAGACAAAACCCAATCTATTGGCGTCGGGTCGGTTGCCAACGAAAGCAGCGGAACAAATGCCGTTACCTTGATTGAGTCGGTTGTATCGGCGGCAATTCGAGCGGGAATAAAGCCTTGATATGGCAGCGACAATTCCAGGATTCTCCGGATGCTGTGACGAAGCATGTTCAACGGAGTGCAGCGAGCAGATCGAAGCACTGATTCAGGCCGCCGTCGATAGCCACACCTATAACGGGTACTCAAACAACGCTGCTCTACGGGCGGAAACGGTTTATTCGGATGGCAGGAGCGCGGACGTTTACGGGTTCACGGTTCGAGGTGACTCAGGGCTTCGCGTGTTCTATTTCGACGCAGCCAGTGTGTTGGCGGATGACGGGGCGGGCGTCCTTAAACCGGATAACATAACAGCGCCAAATCCTGGACGTTGGAGGCAGTCGTTATGAGTTGCGTCGTTGTGGTTCCCGGACCCAAAGGCGAACCCGGGGCAGACGGATCGGACGGAACTAATGGCGTAAACGCATTTACGACCATCGCCAACTATGCGCCAGCGTTACAGCCAGTAATGCCAACAGAATTGGCAAACGTCACGTTGAATGTCGGCAATTCGACTTGGATGCAAATCGGTCAGGTGGTTTACGTTCAGCAACGAGGTTATTTGGAGGTTCAATCAAAGCCGTCCGATACTAGCGTAATTCTCAAGAACCTTGAAGATTCGACTACTGGCGTTTACGCCGGGAATTCCGCCGCGGGAACATCGTTTACCGCATTGCTCGGTGTGAGTCCTGGAGGTGTTCAAGGCGCGTCAACGCCTGGTCCTGGCATTTATTCTGGCGTAGGCTCTCCGGAGGGTGTTGTTACGGGCGCTGTTGGGTCTCTTTACACAGACACTTTTACGGGAAATTTCTACAAAAAGCTTTCTGGATCAGGGAACACAGGGTGGGGGTGATATGAGCCTTCAAGAACCAAAGGCTATTTATGACGGGTTTTCCAGGATAAACCGGGGGATGGATAGCGGGCGCCCTCCATCTTCAATCGGGAGGGATCAGGTAGCTTTCGCAATCAACACCACATTTCGAGAGGAATACCCGAAACATCGCCCGGGAATTCGGCGTGTGACTTTAGGTGGGGACGACTTTCAACTTGGACGATGGCAAGGGGCAGCAGGGTATGTAGCCACTACCGGAAGACCGTCAGTAATCGCTTCGATTGGCGGGCAGATAGTTCAGTTCGATTTGTTCGACATGACCGTAAACAACTTGAGTTCTACTTCTGGATTGGAGAACCCTTCTATTGTTCCAAAGACGTGGTTCACTCAAGCTGAGCAATTCCTTCCGATTCAAAACGGAGTGTCTATTCCTCTTATTTGGGATGGGGCATCCTTAAGACGGGCAACCCCGGTAGCCTTTGGAGGTGTTGAGCTTCCGGTTGGGTGCATGATGGAATATAGTAATGGCCGGCTTGCAGTGGCTCTTCCCGGGCTTACGTCATTTGTTATGGGCGACCTGGCCTACTCTCGAACCGGAAACGCCTCAGACGTTTTAGGGTTTACCGAGAACCAGTTTATTGACGGTGGCGGGGAATTCGTGATGCCGTCCGATGCGGGGTTCATTACAGCCATGAAAACGGTTGCCATCATGGATACGACGCTAGGGCAGGGTCCGCTTCAGATTTTCGGACAGAAAGGCTCAGCCAGTTTCAATGCGCCATTCGATCGAACGCAATGGCAAAATCTTTCGTCGGCAATTCAGTCGGTTAGCATGCTGGCTCCTGGACCTACATCCCAAGAAGTTACAGTCAGCGTGAACGGGGACTTGTGGTATCGGGCTTCGGATGGCATTCGGTCGTTTCAAATCGCACGGAGAGATCACGGAACTTGGGTGAACACACCGTTGTCCCATGAAATGGATCGAGTGCTAGAAAAAGACGATCCTGCGTTAACGGATTTTGCTTCGGGAGTTGATTTTGACAATCGCTTACTCTGCACGGTATCCCCATACCGAGCCACAACGGATGGCGTTGAATACGGAGTAGCGTGGCGAGGTTTGGTTGCCTTGGATTTTAAGCCAGTGTCGAGCATGTTCGACCGAAATCAGCCGTCTTGGGAAGGGGTGTGGACAGGGTTGCAGATACTTCAAATCCTAAAAGTGGACTGCTACGCAAACGAGCGTTGCTTCGTGTTTGCTTTAAATTCTGATAACGAGATAGAACTATGGGAGTTGTCAAAGACTGACACAGCAGACAACGGTGGAACTGTTCCTATTGATTGGACGATTGAAAGCAGGGCTTTGGGGTTTGTTGATAACTCAGAATATTTGAAGCAGTTAAAACGCACTGAGCAATGGTTACAGAAAATGACCGGGGAAGTTGTTTGGGAAGTTGAATATCGTCCGGATGGATTTTGGGGGTGGCTGCCGTTGGATTCCGGCTCAGTTTGTGCGACGACAGGCATGTGCGAAGGGCCAGCTTGCGGCCCCCCTCAATCTCCCCAGCTACAGTATAGACCCCGTAAAATCACATCCGCTCCAGCTTTAGACTGTGAGGAATGCGTCGATAAACCTTACCGAAACGGCTTTGAATTTCAATTCAAACTCTCCGTTACGGGGTCGGCACAGTTGAGGAGGTTCCGTTCTGTGGCAACCGATTTACCGGAACAAACCACAGGTGGCTGTCTCGGAGTTGAAACAGATTGCTGCGATCAATCAGGTTGCGAATATTCGCCTTGGGCGTATCAAATTGAGGAATAATGGCCTACGACCTTCCAATAATCGTTCCGACAGCACCGGAGGGGTTCTGCTCGCAATTGAGCGGTCCTGATTGGGTTCAGATTTTATTCAACGAGATGCTTGGTCGGGCTGTTGCTCGACTTGAGGGCACAGGATTCACGGTGGTTTTAAATCAGGAAACTCAACCTGGACCAGACCAGATAGCGAACCTTTGGTATCAACCAAGCACCTCTGGGCGCGGCATCTATTCATACGTTGACGGTGCCTGGATTATTCCGCATCCTTCAGCGCCCGGTGGTAATGAACGAAGGTGGTGGGAAGGTGCGCTTGGTGCGGCTGGGTTAGATGTTTATGACGGAGGATCTATTGGAGCGGTTGGCTCTAACTCAGGACCGATGTGGGAAGAGGACACTAACTTTCAGGGACGCTCTCCGATGCACCCTGGAAACATACCTACCGCTAATCCAGCAACAGTATTGGCAGTGGGAGCAAACGCAGGTGAGGGAGCTCACACCCAAACCGGGCAGGAAGTTGGCCCTCACGTTCATCCTCTGGCTTGCCAAGCTTCAATCACAAATGGCGGTGCCATTGATGTTGTTAATACGGGGGTGGGCAGTGATGGGTTGCAGATTGGGTTAACTGGACCTCTAACAACCCCGCTCTCTGTAGTCACAAATGAATACACGACAGCACAAGAGCCTATGCCTGTAATCCATCCAGTTCGCGGTCTCTATTGCATTAAGAGAACGGCGCGAGTTAATTACGTTGGGAGTTAATCATGCGTTCATTGACTCTTGGCCAAAGCCGTCCTGACATCAGCCGGGTTATCGGCGTGTGCCAGACAAGCGACCTTGTGCCTCGCTACCTGAACGAAGCCCAGGAACGGCTGCTTAATCGCGAGACGTATCCAGTTGGGGCTTTGGTGAGGTATAGAATATGTGCCTCTGGCGGTTGTTTAACCTGGCCGCGGCAAATTCGCACGATCGAATCCTTTGCGGTCTGCAAGACTCCTGGAAACGTTCGGTCGGCGTGGTTCGAGTTTATTGGGTACGGGAGCGGCAACGGGTTGATGGATGAAGATTCTCAACCGGGGGTTACTCTGGTTGATCGCGAGACAGCTTGCGCTTTTGATGATGTGGTGTCGTCCGTTGCATCGCCACGCAAGATCGCTGTCATTGCCAACAACGTTGCTGATGTTGGAAAGAAAATAACGCTGCGTTACTTCGATGGTAACGGCAACCGGATTTACACGTCCATTGACGGCACGGTGCAAGAAGGTGAGAGGCTTACTTTGGTGAACCCTGGTGCAGCGTTTCCAGCGAATGCGGTTGTCACGGCAAACACAGTGTTGAGCGGCAGTTTGTATTCTGTTGTCAAAGACGTGACGCAATATCCCGTGTATCTTTATGAAGTAACGACTGTTCCTGTCATCACAAAGATGCTGGCGGTTTATGAGCCGAGCGAGACGAATCCTATCTATCGACGGAGCCAGATACCGGGTTTGGAAAACATGGCGTCATGCAGCGGGGATGGCGAGAGTTGCCCTGCAAACAAGCAGGTTACGGCTTTGGTGAAGCTTCAGCACATTCCAGTGGTCGTCGATAATGATCCCTTGGTAATCGGGAATTTGGCGGCACTAAAGCTGATGGTGATGGCAATCCTGCGGGAGGAGCAGAACCGACATGATGAAGCTGCCGTGCTTGAAGCAAAGGCGAACAGGGAGATTGACGGCGAGTTGTCGAGTTACCTTGGCAGCGGGGTTAGGGATGTGTTAAAAATCGCTCCAGACTTTGGATCGGGCAACATCCAGGCTGATTTGGCTTGGGGTTGGAATTGGTGAACGTATGGGCCTATTAGACGCAGGGTTATCGTTTTTGGGATCTTTCTTGGGGTCAGGCTCCAAGCCAAAGGTCCCAGGCGTGCCGTCTGTGGATTTGAATCAAGCCCAGCGGGAAAGTGTTAGCGGAAACCTGGCGATTCTCCCACAAGCTTCAAAACTTGCTTCTGAAGTTAACAGAGCGAATCAATTGGAAACAGAGAAGTCTTTGGAAGGTGTTCTTCCCGGAGGGTTGAGCGCCGCGCAAAACTTCATTACAAACCAGCTTCTTGGAATTGCTGACGTTGCGGACACTCAAGCAGGAATACGGAATGCTACGGCTGCGGGGTTCAACCTTGGAGTGGGTGGAAGCCAGTTCTCAAAGTTTGGTGTTGTAGGGCATCTTGGAAGATCGGTGGCGCAACAAAGGCAGGCGGGATTGCAAAACTTCGCAAACCTAGCTTCGTTTGCTTCCGGTCCGAAATACAATCCGGCATCCATGTTTTTGAATCCAGCGACAAGAGTAGAGTCTGCAATGAGAGAGCGGGACTTGAGATTTCAGGCGGCAATGGCTCAAGCTGGAATTGACGCTCAGCCATCGAGGTTGGCTGTGGCTGGAGCATCGGCTATCAAATCCTTGAATTCCGGTTACGGTTTAATGAGTGACATCAAAGATGTCGGTGGTTTCGTTGGCGGAATGTTTAGCGGTCCAAAAAGCATTCCTCAATCTGCATCGTGGTATTCAAATTCCGGGTGGAACACGAACCAGAACTTCGGGACACCGATAGGTCAATGGTCATAATTTATGGCTGACCCATTTGCATTGTCGGTTCAGTATCAAAACGACGTTCGACGGTCGTTGGATGACGGCTTTGGATTTGCGAAGCTATCCGATGAAAGACACCAGAACAGGTTGATTGAACCTAGGGTTTTAGCTCAGAACAGAATCGCGCAAAATGAAGCTGTTGAGTCAGACCGTCAGCTTTCGGTGAATGAGCAGCTTCAAGAGGCGCTGACAAACCCAAGAGGTTTTGCGAATGAGTTTGGAAACTTGAAGACGGCGGGAGAGATGCGGAAGTTTATGTCCAGGCATTCCGCTATTGTTGCAACTCCATTTGGGGAGCGAGTGATGCAACGGTTCGACCGAATTGCCACAGCAACCGAGCAGGCTGAACTTCATTCCATCGAAAAACAGCTTGAAGTTGCCACAGCGAAAAAACGGGCAGAGTTTTTGTCTGAAGCAACGGACGCTGGGGTTAACGTGCAAGATCCCGAAGAGATGCGAGCTTACCGAATTCGGCGCAACAAGATCCGAGGTTTGGATAGTTTCGAGAAGCGAGCTAATGCCGCGGGGTTGAACCCGTTTTCAGTTCAGTTTGGTAAAGACGCTTTCGATGAGCTTGGGAATTTGGATGAGGATGCGGCAAGAATGATGCTGGGACAAGCAACCCCAGCGCAACGCCTCGTGACTCAACAGGAGATTGCGGATGCCCGGACTGTGGCGCAGACAGCGATTGCTAACATTAGAGCGGAAGCGCAGAAGGCAGGCGGCGGATATGCCCCAAGCCAAGTTGAGCGGAAGATCATTGAAGCGGAACGGCATGGCGTACCGTTTACTCAAGAAGAGATTCACGACATGCTCAGGATTTCGGCGGGCACAATGCCGAGGATTGCGAACACGAAAACCATGGCGGCATTTATTGATTCAAAGCTTGGCACATTTATGCGGGCCGATGAATTTAACGGCATCAAACGTAGCGATAAAGAGAGAGTTGAGTATTTGCGAGGGCTTTACGATGAGGTTTACGGTCAAGCCGCTATGAAGTGGAACGATCAAACCGGCGAACTGACGGAATGAACAATGCCGCAGTTAGTCGAAATATCCGGCGTCGGCACGGTTGAGTTTCCAGATGAGATGTCTCGCGCAGACATCTCTGACAGGATCAAGAACCAAATCATTCCGAAGTATCGTCGGGGCCGTCCGGCTGATTCTATTCCGGTAGTCGCTCCCACCGAAGATCCCACACGAGACGGCAAGACGGCTGCGGAATGGAAGCAATTCCAACTCGACAACGAAGCGACTTCGAGGCGATGGACAGCCGTGGCGGATGTCCTTGGACCGAACACCCAGCAAGCCGTTCAGAACCTAAACCCGGCAATCGGCATTCCAAACGCTATCACGGCGGGATTGCGGGCGCTCGGAGTTCCTGAGACTGAGGCTCCGAACATCACTCCTGAGATCGTTGAATCCACGCCGCTTCTTGAGCTTCCAAACTTCACTAAGAAAAACTGGATTCGTCCGTTTACCACACAAAGAGGAATCAACGAGCGGATTGGAGGAGGGAGGGGGACTATTCCTGAGAGCGATCCGGTGTTGGGTGCTGGATTAGGTGTTTACGATGCTGCCCAGGAATTCATAGAGGGATTGTCCACTGGCAACATGGTTTCAGCGATGTTTGTTGGAGGCGCTCCAGCTATCGGCGCAAAAATAATGGAAGCGGGTATTGCTGGCTCTTCCATTCTCGGGTTGCCCGATGCCTTTTACGATGTTGGAAAGGACATGGTTGAAGCAGAAGAGGCGATTCTGAAAGGGGAGCCAATAAACACTCGCAACCTGTTTAAGTCCGCATCACGAGCCGCGCTCGCGACTGCATTCGGGATTGGGCCGTCGGGTAGAGCGTTTTGGGCAGACAGGGCGCAACGCAAATGGGAAGAGACCAAGCGCAAGTCACCGACAACCAAAGGGACGGACACGCGAGTAAAAGATGCCATAGCCAAAGTCAAATCGGAAGGTCCAACCCCTGAGTTTCGGTCTTTATTCGGAGGTATAGACCCTGCGATTGTTGGGACGACTCATGCAAAAGTTAAGGCTCTGGCTGATAGCTTGGGTTTGCCTTATGACATCCCTGCGGCTCCTGTAGGTCCGAAGGGCGCAAAGGCCCCAAAGACAAAGAAACCCGCTGTTACGCCCGTCCCTTCGGCTCCAGCAACCACGGAAGCAATCAAGACGACCGTGGAGGGATTGAGTGTTCCTGAAGGAGCGGAACCCCCGGGTGTTCCGAAGGTTGATTTCCCTATCCCTGAGATTTCGCCCGTGAGTGCGGCGGAAACCGCAGCCGATGTCCCAACCCCGGCACCGGAATCCCCCTTGGTGGAGGATGTTGTTTCCGATCCAGTTGAACCACCTAAGACTCCTGATGTCGAATCTGGTTACATCGCGCCTACAGTTCCTCAAGAGATGCCGCCGTCGGCAAGTCCCGTCCGAGATCTGATTCTATCGGATAAAACGACGATGGAGAAATCCTTGATCATTCGCAGGATGGCGAAAGACCAAGGGGTGTCGGTTAAGGAGATCCAAGAAGCGGTAGAGGCTGAAATCGTCGTGATGTCCCATGAAATCGCCAGCGATATGGGGTTGCCGCGGGATGACGCTTTCAAAGAACTGGTGGCGATCTACGACAAGCAACCACTTCTATCGTCACGCACCAGCACGAGCATTGAGAACCAGGCTTACTCGACCCCTGCACCTTTGGCCTACGCTCTTCGCAATGCTTCACTGACTGGCATCAAGACATCGGTTTACGACGCGACGGGAGGCACGGGAATGCTGTTCATTGGCTCGGATCTTTCTAAGTCAGTGGCAAACGAACTTCAGCCAGGACGGGCTGAGGCGTTGCGGAAGCTTGGGGTGAGTGAAGTGACGGAGAACGACGCGACCGAGTTCATTCCTGCAACTCAAGTTGGTTCCGTTCACGTCAACCCGCCGTTCGGATCAATCCCGAATGTGAACTTTGACGGGTTTGGGATAAGGAAGCTTGAACACCTGATAACATTGAAGGCCCTGAAGTCAATGAAGGACAACGGGACCGCTGCGATTGTCCTTGGTGCTAACATGAATGTGGCTGACACAGCTAAGGGTGCTCAGTGGGTTTTTGAAAACTACCTATACTCACGATACCACGTTGCCGATAATTTTGAGGTCGATGGGGATCTTTACGGAAAACAGGGAGCCAAATGGCCTGTGCGGATTTTGATCGTGGCAGGGCGCCGCGCGGAGCCGCTCACGGGAGAGCTTGCTCCAAAACGAGTTGACCGTCTCTCCACCTGGGATGAGGTGTGGGCACGGTCAGAAAGCGCACGCAATGAAGTTAAGAGAATCAGAGAGGGTTTGGAGGTCCGAGGACCCGGAACTGTTCCTGGTGCTCCAGGAAAGCCGACAACCGCCGAAGAACCCGGAATTCCTGTTGAAGGAGCAATCGAACCTGCTCGCCCGCCTGGTGGCGGAGGCAAACGCGGCGGAGGTAGAGGAAGCCAACCGCCGGCTAAAGGAGAACCTGGAGGAAGATCAACTCCTGTGGCTCCCATCGGGGATGTTGAAGGCAAAAGACGGCCCGCTAAGCCTTCTGAAGAACCCGCCAGTGCCGGGGAGCCGACTGGAGGAATGGAGGGAAGACCTGGAAAAAGCGAAGTTCAGGCTCCTGCCGCCGAACCTGGCAAAGGAGGCGATGCAGGATCTAAACCTCGAAGTGTTTCTCAGCCAGCTAATTTAGATCAGAAACAGATCGAATACATTCCAACGGCGGAAGGAAATCCATTTGGGACGCTCACGCCCGGTAACATCGGTGGAGGCACGCACAAATATCTTGCTGAACTAGAAAAGCAAGTTGGCCCATTAACCGAGTTTGCATCCAAGAAGACCGGCATCCCTGTGGAAAAGCTGAAGTCTTCGATGTCTTCAGACCAGATCGACGGAGTTGCCCTTGCGATCTATCAGATTGAAAAAGGGACGGCTCTTATAGTGGGGCACGAAACGGGGATAGGAAAAGGTAGGATTGCGGCGGCGACTCTTGAGTATGCCAAGGCGAATGGAAAGATTCCTATTTTTGTAACCAAAGATCCAAAGCTGTTCTCTGATATGTTTGGGGACATTTCGGATGTTGGAGGCACGATAAAAAAACCTTTGATATTCGGGGACCCATCTAAATCGTCCATCGTGGACAGCGAAAACAATACGCTGGTCAAATCTCCGAGCGCAGAAAAACAAAAGGCGGCCATCCAGAGAATCACGGATGAAGGTTTTGACGGCTCTGGATATGATTCAATATTCCTGACTTACTCTCAGGTGAATCAGGATAACATCCGGCAAAAGTTCCTCGAAGAATTAGCTTCCAAAGAAGATGTGGTCGTGGTGATGGACGAAGCCCACGAATCGGCTGGGGACGGCAATACATCCATGCAGGCCGCATTCTTCCAAGGAGGTGTGGTTGAAAGGGGAAGCGGTGCCGACAAGACCAAGGTGGTAAAGGAAGGGTTGCTCAACGAGTCTGGAACGAAGGTGGGGCGAGGCGGGGTTATGTATCTCAGCGCGACATGGGCGAAGAGACCGGACAATGTTCCATTGTATTTCAGAACCGATCTAAGCAAAGCCTCGCAAAGTTTCCCTCAGATAGTGGGTGCCATGAAATCTGGCGGCGTGGCGCTGCAACAGGCGATCAGCGAGGCGTTGGCTAAGTCTGGGCAATACACCAGGTTGGAGCGTGATTTTAGCGGCGTTAAGTATTCAATGTCTAAGGTCGAAGGACCTGAAACCGAGTCGGTTGTTAAGAGTGTGGACGATGTTACGGATGTCCTCCGTGACATCGTTGGGTTCAGTAAAGTCTTAACCCGGCGCGTTAAAGGGGCTAATAAAAAGTCAACAGCCATGAGCGAAAGCTCGATGGCGATGACGGAGTTCGCCAGCAAAGTTCACAACACTATAGGTCAACTTCTGCTTGCAGCGAAGGCTGACGCGGTTATCGGCGAATCTGAAAAGTCATTCAAGAACGGTGGCAAGCCTGTCATCGCCCTGATGAATACGATGGAATCGTTTCTGAACGATTACGTTGCAGACCACGGAATCAATAATGGCGACCCAATCAAGATTACGTGGGCCGACCTGGTTAAGCATGCGCTATCAAGAACTCTCAGGGTGACTGAAAAGCTGCCTAATGGTGATTCAAGAATCTTAACAATCTCCCCTGAGTCGTTTGGTCTAAAGGATACTTTTGATCGAATTACGGCGGCAGCAGAGAAGTTGGATATTCCGTTTCCTGTGAGCCCGATTGATTACATCTTGCAAGGGTTGAGTGAGCGCGGAATTAAGATGGCAGAGCTTACGGGGAGAAAATCAGGCATAGAATATACTAACGCTAAGAAAGGTGAAGGGACGTATAAGACGTTCAAGAAGGCGAACAAGAACACGGTAGTCAATGGATTCAATAGCGGGGTGTACGACGGGATGTTGTTGAACGCGAGCGGCTCGACGGGGCTTTCAGCGCATGCTTCGACTCGGTTCAAGGATCGTAGGAAGCGTGACATGATCATCGCTCAGCCTTCTAACGACATCAATGTGTTTATACAGACCTTGGGTAGAATCCGGCGCACGGGAATGATACCTGGTAGCGCGGAATACATTCACCTGGTGCTGCCGTTGCAAGCAGAGATACGTCCGGCTGCGATGACGAATCAGAAGATGAAGTCGTTAAACGCGAACACCACGGCAGAGTCTGGCGGGGCGCTGAAGATGGATGTTGAGGACATTCTTAATAAGTACGGTGACGAAGTTGTTGCGGAATATTTGGATGCGAATCAGGACATGCAGATTGCGACAGGGATCGACATTAGGCGCAATGATGACGGTTCTGTTGTTGTTCCTGACGATGTGGCACGACAGTTCACGGGGAGAATGGCGGTGATGCGGGATGCGGATCAGAAGACGGCCTATGACCAGATCTTGCCAGCATATCGGGAGTATATCGACCATTTAAAGACCACTGGTGAATATGACTTGGACATCATTGTGCATTCTGATTGGGATGCCGTCAGGCAATCGGACACTAAGCTTTCAGCGGGAACGGATGAATCAAGCATCTTCACTTCGAGCACTAGGGCGCAGGAATGGGAGATAACGGATAACCGTCATGTGCCGACAGGGGAAGAGATGCTTGCGGAGTTCAAGAAGAACACGGGTGGTGTTAGGGAGTTAGAAAAGACGTGGGAAGATTTTCAGAACGACGTTGACGGAAGGATTTCAAAGGGAATTGAAAGGGCTGAAAATAATGTTGAAAAGATTAGAGATCTTCCAGATGGAGACGCGCGAAAAGTAACCGAAATTGGCACTGCCCTAATTGAATTGGAGGAAGCTAGGAGGCAGCGAGACCGATGGAATGGAGCGCAGCTAATGGTTGATAGAATTCTGAGGTTAGCAGGGGAACCTGTTACTATTTCAACGCCGCAAACAGCGTATGCCCAAGACGGCATGTTGGTGAAGGTTAAATTTCCTGATTTAAAAAAAGGGTTATGGGTGACTGGTGGCGCATTCCGGTTTAACTATCTCGTGAACGCGCCTGGCGGGAAGATTTCAGTTAGCGGGGCGCAGTTCTCAAGCGGGAGGTCGATTCAAACTGAATCAAGCAAGTCTATTCAGGATTTCACGGGGGTCAGGAAAGGAGAGCGTTATAATCGTTGGGTTGTAACGGGTAATCCGATTGCCGCCTATCAGAACACTGGCGGGTCCGGACAGATGGTTCGATTCGCTACTCGTGGCGGGGATGTGGTGACTGGATTAATGATGCCTAACTCGTGGGACCTCACAAAGTTGGTGTCTGACCCTCGGCTGGAGCTAATCAACGGAGCGGCGGTGGCCAATTTCTTTGAAAAGATCCCAACCTATTCTACTGCGCCGGTAGAGCTTCGTGACGGAAGTGTGTGGATTGAGAGGTATCGAGGCAAGTTTAGCATATCGGTGGCAAAGCCAAAGAAGATCATCCACCTGGATAAACAGTTGCGAGATATTACGGGTGATTTTACGAAGACTGGATCGGGGATGCTCGTTTCGGTTTACGACAAAGAGACGATGGCTCGGGCGGTGGATCGCATCATGACCATCACGGCGTCGAAGTTCAGTGCGCCTCCCAACAAAACCAAAGGGGACCAGCAACCCACCATCGACTTAATTGCGAAAGTGAACGAGGAAAGCCAGACTAAGCCTCCGAAGTGGGGCAGGGCAACTGGCGAGTCAGGTTTCGTCCTCGATCCAATGGTGATTGCCAAGGAAATCATTGAGAATCTCAAGGACGTTGGAGGCTACCTAAAGCGAGCGGCAGGGGACGCCATCAATCTCGCCAAAGAAATCCAGCAGGAGCAATTCAAGATTGGCAAGCCGAGCGACTACAGGAAGGCAAAGCTGAAATGGGTTGGTCGGCAACAGCGAGGATGGCAGGAAGCACGGGAGGCGCAGCGTGATATTCGTGGCGTCTTAAAAGATCCGGTGACGGATGAAGCTGGATACGCCTGGATTGAGGCGGCAGGGGACGCTGCCACGCTTAGAAGGTGGGCGGCGGCGTCCAAGGACCCGGCGCGCAAGGCGGCTTATCTGAGGGCATTGTCGCTGACTCCAACGGAGTTGGACATGGTTCAGGCGGTGAGCGACACGTTTCTTGAGCTTGCCAATGAGGCTCAGGCGGAGGGGATGCTGAACACCTTCCGAGATAACTACGCGCCGCACCTATGGGATATAGGGAAAAATCCTAGCAGATCAAGCGGGAGGAAGGTGCGCGATCGAATGACGCACTCGATGGCGCGGACGTTTGCAACGTCTTTTGACGGTGAGCAGCTTGGGTTTGTTCCGAAGACCAAGCGGCTGTCCGAGGTGGTTCCGATATACATCGTGGAAATGCGGCGGGTGATTGCGGACCGCAGGTTTGCCCGGGATCTTCGCCGCGGCAGGTCCAAGGGCGGTGATCCATTGGTTCAAATGCAAGGGATTGGAATCCCGGTGGATGGCCCGCAAGGGCAAGCAACGCTGGTTATGCCGGATGTGCCGAAGAACAAGAGTGTCCGATACAGCGTCATGCCAAATCAACCGGCGCTGCATGATTGGATATGGGTGCAAAAAGATTCTTCAGGAAACCCGATCTATCTGAAGGCGGACATGGCGTTGCATCCTGATATCGTCACAGACATGGAAGCGATTCTTGGGAAGTCGGCAATTAAAGCGTGGTATCAAGGGGACAAAGGAGGCGCTACCGTTGCTCCTGTTAAATGGGCTTTGAAAAAACTGGACCGGGGGCAAGCCGAATTCAAAAAGCTGATGCTCGGTTTTTTTGCCACGTTTCACCAGGTGCAAGAGTTGACTCACGGGATTGGGCATCGCGTGACTCCGTTAAAAAGGCCGAAGATCGACCTGGTAAACAATCCGGTCCATCAAAAATACGTGAATCACGGATTAATGCTCTACCCAGATCGAGTCAGTCAGAACGATTTCATGCAGGGATTCGGGCAATCCAATTTGATCAGCAATGTGCCTGTTCTGGGTAAGTTCGCTGACATGTATTCCGATTACCTATTCCATGAGTTTATTCCAGAGATGAAGCTGAGAACGATGGATGCGGCGTTCAAGCGCAACATGAAAGTCTTCGCCAAGGAACTCGCCTCAAATGAGACCACGGAATCCGCTGTGATGATTTTGTCGGCGGAACAGGTTAACGCGGCTTACGGACACCTGAACTACACGGATATTGGAAGGAGTCGAACTGTGCAGCACATTTTTCAGTTAGTTTTCCTGGCCCCTGATTTCCTCGAAGCACGCACGCGGTTTTGGTTTCAGGCTGCCAAAGGTGCCGCGGGTGCCAAGGTTGGGCGAGAGCAGGCGATCGCACTCGGGTTCCTAGCGGTGTCTCAGGCAGTTCTAGCATGGTTGGCGGCAAAACTCATAGACGGAGAATGGGACCCAAAGCATCCGTTTGAAGTTCGCAAGGGAAACCGGGTTTACACTATGCGCTCGGTTCCAGAGGATTTTATGGCGGCAATTGATAATCCGCGGGAGTTCATATTCAACCGCATCAATCCGTTGGTTGGCAAAGGCGCGGCTATGGTTGGCACTGGCAAGGACTGGCGCGGTGTAAAGGTGGATACCATCCAGATCATTCAAGAGCTTGCCCAAGGCTGGATACCGCTCACAGTGCGCCCGTGGGTTGTAGAGAGCAATACCGGGTTGCAAGCCTGGGAGCAGTGGGCGGGCTCCCTTGGGTTCAAGATTAGCTATTACTCGGCCACCGCCGAGATGTTCAAAGCGGCTCGTGAATGGAAGAAGAAAAGCGGAGATTCAAAGCTCGTTGCTGAAGCCAAGCGTGATGAGTCTGAAACCCATCTCCCCAGCGATTATACCCCCATGCGCCGAGCCTTGGAGAATGGGGACGATAAAGCTGCGATCGCCGAATACACCAAGCTCCTTGAAACCAAATCCAGGATTCAGGTTTGGGAAGCTATGGCGTGGAACAAGCCGATCAGTGGAGCCAAGAAAACCGAGCGTGATTTCGTGGAATCTTTAACTGAAGATCAGAAGGCGATATACGCCCTGTCATTGCAGACGCGCAAGCTTCTCTACAGTCGGTTCTTGAAAATGCGTTCAAAAATGTCTAAATCCTCAGAAAAATAGATGAACTATGAAACCAGGCAAATCCCCTAATCGTTCAAACCCGCTTCCATCCGCCGGCATCGCCGCCGCCGCTGCCGTTGGCAGGATGTCATCTCAAACCCGAGATACATGTCAATGCTCGGACAATCCAGACCGCATGCGGCCCATGCACAGTTCCCCGGGTCCACACGGTTCTGCCGCCGCTGAAGTGTCGGCTGTCATGCCGGGCCAGACGGCGGACTTGACGGCGCGGACGAAGAAAACGTATTCGGAGCGCGGGCGGTTGCTTCGGTAAGAAGCAAAAAAGCGGCTCAGTGTTACCCGAGCCGCTTTGGCGATGCCGTCGCATTGCTAAACTTCCCTTTGCCGCGCCGTCACCTTGCTTACATCCCTTCGCCTGGACGCTACGCCGCCAAACTTCCCTTTGCCTCGCCGACACGTTGCCAAACTTTCCTTTGCCTGAACACAACGTTGCTAAACGTCCCGATGCTACGCCGTCACTTTGCGGAACGTTCCCTTGCCGCGCCGACACGTTGCCACGCCGTAGCTGCACTGATCCTTGCTTGGCTCTTCCTTGCTTGGCCCTTCCTAGCCACAACACAACTGGACCCGACCGAGCCGAAGCGTCACCCTGCTCCACCTTAACAGTAACACGCGCAACTTTACATTACCTTCACCTGACCTCATTCAACTCAGCCGCTACCCTGTATCACCGAGCCATTACTTTGATTGAAGTCTTACGCGCCTTCTGCCGCTTCCCATCTAAACCGCCCCCAACCGCCGCCGCGCCATTGTCCAAAACCTTTCAGCGCCCCATAATTCAGCGCCCAGGTAATGGCGTCTTCCGTGATCCTTTGCGTCCCTTTGGTGCTCTTGCTTTCCAACCAGCCAACCGTGAACACAATAGATGATCCCGCGTCAATGACTTCAGATCGGGCCAGGCAAATCCTTTCACCTCTCATCGTCTGAGCTCTCAACGGCCGCTCCAATTCCCGGACCTTGGAAACCGGCAACCCGTCCACACCGATGAACGGTATTCGGCGCTCTTCAATGAACAGCATTGAGTCCACCGTTTTCTTGATCGTCCACTTCGAGAGGCTCTTCATCACTTCCTCACCAAGCTCGCAGCCAACCGTCATCGCTTCCTTGAAGAACCCGCGCACCTGGTAATCCCAACAGAACTTTGAACCGTCCGGGTTCTTTGGGAAGACTGTCGTCATTTTCTCCATGTCATTGGACGCCGCGGGATCGACCGTTGCCTCGGCTTCCTCAGCTTGCTTGTCCACTGGCGCTTTAGGCTTGTGGAACTCCTCGAACACCTTATCATTGTTGTTCAGACCGCCAAGAACGTCTTCCGTGAATGTCAGTTTGATTTTTAGCTTTTTCATTTGGTTTTCATGTTTGTTTGCCTTTTCCCCCCCCTTCCCTTCTTTCCCTCTTCCTCTTCCTTCTTTCCTTCCCTTCTTGTCTTCCTTAACCTGTTTCCAGAGGGCTGCGGGAGGGGCAAAGACAAGGCACCCCTAGGGATGCCGTGCTTTGTCCTGAAACACCTGTTTCCTTTCGGGATAGGTCGGAGCTTCAGACGGGGAAAGCACGGGTTCAATCCGCCTTCCGCATGGCCAGACTATTCAGAGGCATTGACGCACTCCTGACACGCGCTCTAACCAACTGCACCCACGCTTGCCCTTTGTATCTACCGGCTCGGGCTCTCGGTTGCGACCGCCGCGGAGTCAACACTCTTGGACCGCTTCTTGACGCAACCCATCACGTTTACAGGCTCGCCTTTGGGCGAATGACCTGAAGGGGTGAGGACCATTGGAAAATGAAAAACCGGCACCCATGACGGATGCCGGTTGTTTACGAATATCTCCATTGCCTTTCGGCTGAAAAGGACCCTCGCCAGAAAGCGGTTGTGAAGCGAAAACCCGGCGAGGGTTGCAAGCGCCTAAACGCCCGCAAATTGTTTGACTGTTTCGCTTCACATTTCCTTTGTCGTCTATTCCCATAAGACTGTCAAACAATTTCGTTTCATTAAGTGATTATTTGTTCGCCGGACGAATCCCTGTCGTTGTAACTCTCACGCTCCACGACTTTAGGGATTCTATCGACCCCGGCGCTGGCCGTCTTATGATGGAGCGGTAAATTAGGTTCGAGACTCGCGTATAGCTTTGGCGCGCTCTAGCGCCTTTGTGGCGGCCCGCTCGTATTGTTCGGCAGTTGGCCACCCTGCTATTTGACCGATGAACACATCGTCACGACTTTTGAATTCTTCAATTACTCGACCGTCCGAACGCATGACACGATACGCATTTCTAGGGCCGTAGTCTTTCCTGGCGTCAAAGTATCCTTGGCAGTATTGGAGTGATCCTTGAATGACTTTAACCCAACGGCCAAAATAGAACGATTCGACTGTGTATTCGAGTTGCATGTGTGAGATGATGGTTGGTTCAGGCGGATTTCGACTCCTCAATCGTTCGTTTCAGTCGAAGAATGGTGAGCGCGTAAGAGTGAGCTCTCCCTTTGTAGTATTGTGCTTCACCGTATTCTTCACGCACTGCATTCTCGACCTCCATTCTCTTTGCCTCTTCCATGCTGAATTCAAAGGATTTAAACAGCTCAACCAACGCGCTGCACGGCACTGTCGATTCAGTTGGTTTGGTTTCGTTTGGTTTCGCTCATAGTTTAGGTTGAGGTTTAAAATGTTCGTGCGCTTCAATCCATTCCCGAAAGGACGCGAAAGGCCATTGCAGCGCAGGCTGGAACTTGTCCATTGCCAATGGCTCTATTCAATCAAACTCCTCGATGCGTTGTGCTAGAACGCGCTCGTAATCGGTCATGATTTTCAATTGACGCTTGAGTAAATCTTGATCTCTCAACTTAAGCGTTCCGAACGTAGGTCCTTCAATCATAGCTGACAGTTTGAGGAGCTTGGATTGAACATCTCTGTGTTCTGCAATTACCCGATCTTGATATGGTTTCATTTAATGGAGGTTTGTGTTTAGCTGCGTAATTCGAATAAAAGCAAGGTTCTCTATTTTTGGCGAGTTGGAGAACGATCGTTTTAAGAGCAACTCTTTTCGTGTTTCGGTCACGGCAACCGCGTGTTTGTCGGCCTCCACTTTCCTGTATTTCTACAGAGTTCCAAGGCAATCGACTTAAGGCCAACACCTGGCCAAATTACTCCGAACCACCCGCATACGGTTAGTTGAACGGCTGGGCCGCGGCTGCCGGTTCAGCGGGTGGCTCGAAAAGTTACACACCGCACATCCCCTCGCATTCGTTGCCGAACAAACTGATCTGCCCGCGTTCGAGGTCCGTGGAGAAATCAACTTGATCCAACGGCACACAAGAACTGTGAAGGAAAAATTTCATGCTCAACGCTTTCCTCCACACTGCTTTAGACTTTGCGGCTTGATAATCTCGCTCAAAGTCCACGGCTCTCTGGAATTCTTCAGGTTCTTCATCTTTCAAGCGTCGCCACTCTCGGTCTGAGTGATACGGACAAAACACGCACGCGCTTCTTGGAGGCTCGGGAAACCCTCGCTCTTTCATCCACTTAAGGCAATCTCTCCTGCTAATCCTACGCTCAATCAATGGCCAGATATTTGTGGCATATTTTACGCGGCTAGGCTTCATCCTGTGCGCTTCATCCAGGCTGATTCCGATCCATTGAACTAGCTTCTTCGTTCCAGCCTCTTTCATTAATCTCCTAGCCTCGCGCATGATGGGAGTAATTTTGAAATCGTGCGTGCATTGACGAGGTCCGTGACCTTTTGAACCGTCTTTATTGATCGAGTAGTGCGGCACTCCGGACGGCACCCAAGACCCTGTTTTGTCTTTGCGTTCACGCACTCGGAGCGCATCCTTAATAAGCCCATCTCCTTGCGTCACTCGATGCACCGGAAACGGAAGTTGCTTTTCTAACCAGTCGAGCCAGCCGTAGACGCTCGCGGGTTCAGCTTTGGTATCCGCGAAAATTGCAGCCGATGGCATCGGCGTAACTTCGCCAGCAGCGGCCATGAGCGCGAGCGTTGACGACTGGACTCCTGCTCCAAGGGATAGGATGTGTATTGGTTCAGTCATCGCCACCCTTTTTCTTTGCCGTCCAAACGGGTTTGCTGTCCCTCGGAAACACTTCGGCGCCTGCCTTCAGTGTGCCGTTGTCGAGCGCGCGCCGAACGATATCCCGGGCATCCTCGCCGTTGATTAGGAGCGTGCCGTTGCGCCAATATGCGCTTTGGTGAAGATTAGGCGGCGCTTTGGTTAATTGGATTTTCTGGGGTTTCATAAAACAACGTTTGTGCCTTTTGAATGCGACCACGGCTTTGACCTTGACCTTGACCACGACCACGACCTTGACCATGACCTTGACCATGACCCTGACCATGACCTTAACCATGACCTTGACCATGACCACAGCTTTAACATTGACCTTGACCTTGACCACGACCACAACCTTGACCGAGACATGCACCGATCAAATCCCACCCTCGAAACGCATGCGTTCATTTTATGATCCTCTCAAACGGTTTGATTTCGACAGCGTCAATAATCGCAGACCGACCTATGATAACGCGACCT
>SXGS01492224.1_pt1 | contig 27445 bp, 19 predicted proteins | sample 3174681 | NCBI WGS metagenome assembly SXGS01 (sample SAMN11356861, study PRJNA531348) | freshwater metagenome | isolation source: freshwater sample F1-80 | place: China: Fuxian Lake, Yuxi | collected 2017-12-25 | reverse complement strand
GTGATCGACCGGGCGATCCAGGCCCACGGCGGCGCGGGCGTCTGCGGCGACTTCGAACTCGCCGCTTCGTGGGCGAACTCGCGCACCCTGCGCCTGGCCGATGGCCCGGACGAAGTTCACGCGGAGGCGATCGCCAAATGGGAGTTGGCGCGGCAATGAAATCCCTGCTGTTGTTCGCCGCCCTGGCGGCCGCCCAGACCAAGCCGGTGACCATCACCGGACTGGTGGTCGATACCGGCTGCTACCTCTCGCACGACACCAAAGGTCCCAAGCACGTAGCCTGCGCCACCGCGTGCGCCACCGCCGGCGTGCCGCTGGCGATTCTCGACGAAGCGAGCGGCACGCTGTACCTGCCGGTCGCCGTCAATCACAAGAACCAGAACGCGCTCCTGATGCCGCACATCGAGAAGCGTGTGACGGTCACCGGCACGCTCTACGACAAGGGCGGCATGAAGGGCATCGGCATCAAGACGGTCGCCGCCGCGAAGTAGCCGTTACCGCGCTCCGGCCGCCAACAGGACGATCCCGGCGACGATCACGCCCACGCCCAGGAACTTCTGCGTTGTCAGCGGTTCGCCGAAGAACACCCGCGACCACACCAGCGTCCACACGTAGCCGAGCGAAACCATCGGGTACAGCACGCTCAGTTCGCCGTGCTTGAGCCCCTTCAGATACAGCAGTGACGACGCCACGAATAGCGCCACGCCCACCGCCAGCCGCCAGTTCGTCACCACGCTACGAATGTCGCGATGCATCCGTTCGCCGCCCTTTTTCAGGAACACGGCGCCGAACGATCCCACGAACGACGCTCCCAAGACGAGAATCATCGATGAGAGCGGCGTCTTCACTTACGGCTGGCCCTTCCGATGATCGCGACCCCCGCCACCACCGTAACCAGCCCCGCGATTTTCCAGGGATTGACCGTTTCCTGGTACAGGACGATCGAGAGGATCGTCACCCACACATAGCCGACCGCGATCAGCGGATAAAGAATCGAAAGTTCGCCGTATTTCAACGCCACCGTCAACACCACCGTGAACAGTCCATAGAGGCTGTATCCGGCGAAGAGCTTGGGGTTCTGGAAGATATAGAAAAGCAGCGCCAGCGGGTTATCGGGCGAGGCCCCGCTAGTGCCCGATTTCATCAGCAAGTGCGCGGCGGCGTTCAACAGCGTGCCTACCGTCACCAGGCCGATGGCGATGCGGCGGGCCTTGGCCGGATCCCGTTCGACAAGTGGAACTTTCGACAACGCCTACCAGCGTAACATAAAGAGCCGCATGGACTATCCGCCGAAGCCCCCGCCCCCGGGCGTCTCGATCGACAGCGTTTCGACCGCCTCGATGCGGAACCGGACCTTGGCGTCCAGCCGCCGCCAACCCTTCGTCCCCCGCACTCGATTCGCCCCCGGCGCTCCCGCCGAACCGCCCGCCAGACCGTACGGTCCGCGCGCGCGGCGGTCGGAGAGAATCGTCACCTCCGCCCCGGTTAGGAACTCCAACTCCCGCACGATGCCGTCGCCACCGGCGTGCCGGCCCTGGCCGCCCGAGCCCCGCCGGATCCGGTAGGAGCGCACCCGCAGCGGATACTGGTGCTCGAACGCCTCGCACGGCGTGTTCAGGCTGTTCGTCATGTGCGTGTGCACGGCGCTTTGTCCCGGCCCGCGCGGAGAAGCTCCCATCCCGCCCGCGATCGTCTCGTAGTAAGCGAACGGGCGCCGCCGGAACGGATCGTACCCGCCGAACGACAGATTGTTCATCGTGCCCGAACTGGCCGCCGGAATCAGGTCCGGCGCGGCCTTCGAAAGCGCTCCCAGAACCACGTCGGTGATGCGCTGCGACGTTTCCACGTTGCCCGCCGCCATCGCCGCCGGAGGCAGGGCATTGGTCACTGTCCCCGCCGGGTTGATCACCCGCACCGGCCGCATCAGACCCGCCGTAACCGGCACGTCCTCCGGGATCAGGCACCGGAAGCAGTAGGTCACCGCCGCGATGGCGACCGCGTGATTCGCGTTCACCGAACCCTCGGTCTGAGGATCCGTTCCCGTGAAGTCGACTTCGGCCTCCGTCCCGCGAATCGAAATCCGCGCCACGATCCGCACCCCGCCTTCCGAGATGCCGTCGTTGTCCAGAAAGTCCTCGAAAGCGTATTCGCCGTCCGGCAGCGCCGCGATCCGGGCCCGCATCATCTTCTCGCTGTACCCGTTCAGCGCGGCCAGATTGCGCTCCACGCGCGGCAGCCCGTGCCGCGCCACTATGTCCAGCAGACGCGAGCGCCCACGGTCGATCGCGCTGATCTGCGCCCGAAGATCGCCTTCGCGCTCCTCCGGCGTACGCACGTTCGACAGGATCAGACCGAGCAGACCGGCATCGGTGACGCCTCGCCGCACCAGAAGAATCGGCGGGATGCGGATGCCTTCCTGATAAATCTCGCGCGCCAACGGCATCGATCCCGGGCTCATCCCGCCGACATCGGAATGGTGCGCCCGGTTCGCCAGATAGAACCGCGGCTTCCGCTCGCCCTTCAGGAAAACGCCCGCCACGGCGGTGATGTCCGGTAGATGCGTACCGCCTCGAAATGGATCGTTGACGATCGCCACATCGCCCGGACCCAGTTCGAACGACGCCCGCACCTGCCGCACCGAATCGGGCATCGCCCCCAGGTGAACCGGCATGTGATCGCCCATCGCGGCGGTCTCGCCGTTCTCGTCGTAGATGGCGCAGGAATAGTCGCGCCGCTCCTTGATGTTCACCGAATAGGCGGACTTGCGCAGCACCACGCCCATCTCTTCGCAGATGGAGGCGAGCAAGTGGCGGAACAGTCCCAACTCGACCGGATCGGCCTTGCTCATCGCTTCTTCTTGAGCGCCGGGGCGCCGGACGACGGGCGGCGCCCCGGCGAAGGCGGCGGAGCCTGCACCACGGGGTCCGGCGGCGGAGGAGGCTCGGGCAGCGCGGCCAGAGCCGGCTTGCACTCGCCCACCTGGCTCTCGAACCGCACCACCGCGTTCCAATTGCCGCCTTCCTTCTTCTCCACCCGGTGCGACTTCGTCTTGCCGTCGGACTCGATGCGCCAATCGGCGTTGCCCGTCGTGTTGCGCGCCACCTTCAACCGCAGCGCGCGGCCGCTCACTTCCTTCACCGTCCACGACTCGCCGCCGGTCATCGAGTCGTGGTGCTCGTACCGCGGCGTCTCCGCCCCTTGCGTCCGGTCCACGATGAGGCTGCCCTGCGTCTTCGATTCGAAGTGGAACTGCTCGATCGCCGCCACCCGCGACTCGCCGAACACCGGCCGCTTTCGCCAACTCTTGCCGCCGTCGGTGGTGAGCAGAAAGAACGGATCGCGTGGCATCGCCAGCAGTACCTGGCCGCTGATCCAGCCCGTCTCGAAATCGAGGAACTGGATCTGATCCAGGCCCGCCGAGCGAATGCGCTCGTACGGTTCGCGCCACGTCTTGCCGCCGTCCTCGGTTGTCACCAGCACCGAGTACATCGTCGACGCGCCGTTGTGCAGATTGCCGGTAACGAAGATCTTGACGCCCAGCGGCTGCACGGCCGCCAGTTCCAGGAACACCGGGCAGGGGTCCTTCTCCGTGCAAGTCATGCCGAATCCGGCGATATCGGACTCGGGGCACGTGAACGGCAGCTTCAGCGGCTTGCCCGTGTTCTCGAGCACGATCTCCTTGGGCTCCTCCTGCTTCGCCGGCGCCGCGGCCTCTTCCTTGGAATAGCGGTCGATCTTGAACACGCCGCCCGGCTCCGAGCCCTTGGGAAGCTCGGGGAGCTTTGGCGCGGGAATCTGCGAAGCGCAGGTCCACGCGGCCAGCGCCGCCCAGGTGATCGCCCGTAGCTTCATGGCTTGTCACGTCGATTGTACCTCGGCGCCAACGCGGGGCTGAGCGGCGGAGCTTGGAATCGAATTAGAATCGGTGTGACCGGATCATGATGAGATCGATCTCTCGCGCCCTGCTGCTCGCGCCCGCCCTGCTCGGCGCCGCCGACTTCGCCCGCGACATCGAGCCGTTGCTGCGGCGCCGGTGCCACGGATGCCACGGCGCCGCCACGCAGTCGAGCGGCTTGCGTCTGGACCGGCGCGATGACGCTCTGCGCGGCGGCTACACGGGTCCGGCGATCCGCCCAGGCGACGCCGCCTCGAGCCGCCTGATCCAATTGGTATCGGGCGCGGGAAAGCTCCGCATGCCGCCAGCCGGACAGCCGTTGACCGGCGCCGAGATCGCGGTGCTGCGCGACTGGATCGACGCCGGCGCCGCGTGGCCGGAATCGAAGATGGCTGCCGCGATCCGGCCCCGCGCGAAGCCGTGGTCGTTCCAGCCGGTGCGAAAGTCGCCAGTTCCCGCCGGCGCGGCGAACCCGGTGGATGCTTTCGTGCGAGCCAAGCTGCGCGAGAAAGCGATCGCGCCTTCGCCCGAAGCCCAGCCGGTCACGCTGATCCGCCGCGTCACGCTCGATCTCACCGGTCGACCTCCCACTCCCCGCGAGGTTGGCGATTTCCTGGAAGATACCCGCCCCGGAGCCTACGAGCGGCTGGTGGACCGCCTGCTCGAATCCCCCCGCTACGGCGAAAAGTGGGCCCGCCACTGGCTCGATCTGGCGCGCTACGCCGACTCCGAAGGCGGCATCCAGGACTACTCCCGGCCTTTCGCGTGGCGCTGGCGGCAATGGGTGATCGACGCGTTCAACCGCGACATGCCCTTCGACCGCTTCACCATCGAGCAACTCGCCGGCGACCTGTTGCCCCGCGCCACGCTCGATCAGAAGATCGCCGCCGGCTTCCATCGCAACACCGTCACCAGCCGCGAAGGCGGCATCGAACTCGACCGTCTCCGCTTCGAGCAACTGGTGGATCGCGCCAACACCACTGGCATGGTCTGGCTGGGCCTCACCACCGGCTGCGCCCAGTGTCACGACCACAAGTACGATCCCATTACGCAGAAGGATTACTACCGGCTGCTGGCGTACTTCGAAAGCGCGGACGAAATCGACGAGGAGGCGCCGCTCCCCGGCGAATGGGGCGTTCACCGGCGCTATGCCGCCAAGTCCCGCTCCGAACGCGAGGCGCTGATCGCGAAACACGGTGCGGAGCCGCTTCTGGCCGAGTGGGAAGAGCACCTGCGCAAAGCGCTTGCCGATCCAGGCCGGAATCCCAAGTGGGACGTCGCCTACGACGCCTATTCGAAACTCGTCGACCACGGGACGGAGATCCTGTTGAAGAGCCCCGCATCGCGCACGGAGCGAGAGCGCGACGCGATCCTGGATTTCTACCTCTCGCGCGGCGCTCGCGGGGCGCTTTCCAAGGAGCGCTACGAAGCCGCCAAGCTCGAAGAGCTTCAGAAGGCTCTAGAGAAACTGGATTCCCAGTATCCAAAGCTCAGCACGATCATGACGCTTTCCGAATCTCCCACGCGGCGGTCCACGCATCTCCGCGTGCGCGGCAACTACGCCGATCGCGGCATCGAAGTCGCGCCGGGGCTGCCCGAAGCGTTGAGTGGCGCGCCCGCCGGAGACAGGCTGGCTCTCGCGCGATGGCTCGTGTCCCGCGACAATCCGCTCACCCCGCGCGTCGCCGTCAACCGCTTCTGGCAGGAACTGTTCGGGCGCGGCATCGTCCGCACCTCCGAGGACTTCGGCGCGCAAGGCGAAAAGCCGTCCCATCCCGAACTGCTCGACTGGCTGGCCGCCGAGTTCGTCGATCGCGGCTGGAGCGTCAAGCGCATGGTGCGGCTCCTGGTTACGTCCGCCTCCTACCGCCAGTCGTCGAACGCGCGTCCCGACCTGGCCGCCGTGGATCCGGCGAATGCGCTGCTCGCGCGCCAGTCCCGCCTGCGCCTTCCCGCCGAACTGATTCGCGACTCTGCTCTGGCGGCGAGCGGACTGCTAATGGAATCGGTGGGCGGCGCCAGCATCCGGCCGCCGCAACCGGAAGGCGTCGCCGACCTGCAGTACAGCACCAAGTGGGAGGAGACCGCCGGCCGCGAGCGCTACCGGCGCGGCCTCTACGTCCACATTCAGCGGACCGCCGGCTATCCGCTGCTGATGAACTTCGACGCGCCCGACCGCACCACCGCGTGCTCGCGCCGCGAGAGCTCCACCTCGCCCTTGCAGGCGCTGAATCTGATGAACGATCCCGTGTTCGTGGAGGCCGCCGAAGCGCTCGCCGAGCGGATCTCGCGTGAGGGCCCGGACGATGCCGCCCGCGCGGGTCTGCTGTTCCGCTTGTGCGTGGGTCGCGGTCCGAACGCGGCGGAGCGCGACTTGGTTCAGAGCCACGTGGCGCGGCGCCGCGGCTGGTTCGGCGCCGCGCGAGCGCTGCTCAACGCGGATGAGTTCTTGACAAGGGAGTGATGCCATGACGCCTGTCGAATTGGATCGCACGTTGCGCCGCCGCCATTTCCTGCGAACGGCCGCCGGTGGCATCGGCATCGCGGCGCTCGGCGATCTGATGGCGGCGGACCGGCCCGGTCCCCGCCCGCATTTCGGCGGCAAGGCGCGCAACGTGATCTTCCTCTATATGGAGGGCGGGCCCAGCCAGATCGACCTGTTCGATCCCAAACCCGCGCTGAACAAATGGCACGGGACGCCGCTGCCCGATTCGATGACCAAGGGTCTGAAGTTCGCCTTCATCAAGCCGAACGCCAAGGTCCTCGGCTGCAAGCGCGGCTTCACCCGCCACGGACGGAGCGGCGCCGAGTTGGGCGAATGGCTCTCCGCCTGGGCTCCCATCGCCGACGACATGTGCATCGTCCGGTCGATGCACACCGACGCGTTCAACCACCAGCCGGCCGACTACGTCCTGATGACCGGCCACATGCTGCCCGGCCGTCCTACGCTCGGATCGTGGGTGCTGTACGGTTTGGGCAGCGAAGCGAAGGACCTGCCGGGCTTCATCGTGCTGAGCACGGGCAGGAACAACATGAGCCAGGCCGCGCAGTGGTCCAGCGGGTTCTTGCCGTCGAGCCACCAGGGCGTGATGTTCCGCCGCAAGGGCGATCCGGTGCTGTACCTGTCGAACCCGGACGGCGTGGATGCCGCCGCCCAGCGCGCCGACTTCGAACTCACCGCGGCGCTGGATCGCGAGCGTCAGGCCGCGGCGGGCGACCCCGAAATCGCATCGCGGATCGCGTCCTATGAGATGGCGTTCCGCATGCAGATGAGCGCTCCCGGCTTGCTGGACCTGTCGTCCGAGCCGGCCAGGTTGCGCGCGGCGTACGGCGTGGAGAGCGAGCCCACCCGCGATTTCGGCCGCAACTGCCTGTTGGCCCGCCGCATGGTGGAGCGCGGCGTACGATTCGTGATGGTGACACATTCGCCATGGGACCAGCACACCGACCTGAACAAGGAGTTGAAGAAGAACTGCGACATCACGGCGGGTCCGGTGGCGGCGTTGATCCAGGATCTGAAGTCGCGCGGGCTGCTCGACTCGACGCTGGTGGTGTGGGGCGGGGAATTCGGCCGCACCCCTCTCGGCGACTTCCGCAAGGAGAACGACGAGGCGGCGGGCCGCGACCATCACGCCGCCTGTTTCACGATGTGGGCGGCGGGCGGCGGCATCCGTCCGGGCGTCACGATCGGGCGGACGGACGAGCTCGGCATGACGATCGAGGAGGACCCGGTGCATGTCCATGACATGCAGGCGACCATCCTGCACTGCCTCGGATTCGACCACGCCAAGCTGACTTACCGTCACATGGGCCGCGACTTCCGGTTGACCGATACCGGCGGACAAGTGGTGCGGAAGATGCTGGCGTAGCGGCCGGGTGTTGCCGCCATTTGGACAGCAATATGGGTGGTTTCGCCGTGCTCCCATCAACCGGAGCCGCTTGCTCCCCTCCACAGGCCGGCGCGCTATTACGCCGCATCTAACAAGGCCGGTGGAGCGATTACTTGTTGGCGTCCGTCTCGGGCACGTTGTGCGCGCTAACTAACTACACGTGGTCCAACTCGGACGGTGCGCGCGCCGGAATGACGGAGATCTATTTGATTGATGGACAGCAAGCCGGCAGCCGCCCCTCCCCTTCGAGGGGCGGAGGTCACCGGGAAAACGGATTCCCGAGTGCGGCGCAGAAGAGCGCGCTCGATTGTGGGCCGCCCAGACCCGACAGCGTCAGCCTCGCGTTCACACCCGGAAGCTGGTCCACTGAGAGTGGGCCGCATGGCCGAAGCCCCGCCGGGGCTGCTGGCATGCGAAAGACAATCTCATAGACGCCCACTTCACCCGGCTTCAGCCGGATCGACTCGGGCCGTTGGCGGTCGAATCCGGCGGATCCGCCTTCCACCAGCGGTAGTCGAGGGCTATCGAAGTCGAACCCCAATTGGCAACAGCTTACATCAATGGCGGCATTTGGCGCTCGAGTTTCCTCCCCGGTTCGCGCCGGGAAATTGGTGATTCCCATGCCGGTGGCAAGTACCGTGATAGTTTCTCCGGAACGCGCTGGCTGCGAGTCGGTGACGGCGCGGCCGTCGGAATGGAGAAAGGCCGGAAAATCCCGACGCGTGGAGCGCAACCGATGATGAGCGGGCAATACCTCATGGCATACGGGGGGGCTCTCTTCCCGCTCAATCACCACTGTAAGGCAAGCAACCGAGTTCGGGCCATCGTTACCGAAGACTCTTAGTGGACGAGCCTCGGCTTCAAAAGGGATCTGAGTGGTCACTGACAGAACCAGGCCGAAACCGAGGCGCGGCAATTGTTCGACACGTCCGACCGGCAAGTCGAAAACACGGGTGGCCCCGCCGAAGTGCCGGAAGCGCGCCTTCACGCTGACGCCCGCCAGTCGTGTTGGCCAAGGCGAGGTTGCCAACTGCCGCGCGACGGGAGCCTCAATGAGAGATTCCTCCTCCGTCTCCGGTATCCGAACCGTCACGTCGATCACTTCGCCGGGGGCCACCACCGGAAGAAAATGGGGTGGGAACGGCGCCGGTTCGGTCGACAAAATGTGGGGCCCTTGCGCGGACGCGTGCGGTAACAGCCAGCCACAAACTGAGACTATGATAATGGGTGCGAAGTTCCGGAACGGCATTGTATCCTTCTCCTCTCCTCAGTCATCAGAAAGTGCACATGGGGGCGAACTATCGGTCTCGCGTTACGGCCTTGGCCGCGGCCACGGCAGTGGGCGACAGGCCGCCTGTGCGGAAAGTCTTGGACTCGGGAAACAGCTTGCGAAGATCGGCCCCCATCGGAAGTGAAATCGTATTGGGTCTGAACTGGGGTTCGCCGGGCGGATCCCACACCAACGCCGCCCTGAGTTCCGGTGAATGGAACATGGCAGCCGCGTAAGCATTCCGATTAGAGGCAATCTGGCCGTAGTCCCCTCCGTCCCAGCAGGGCGTCGTCGTACCGTGCTGCGGTCCAGCGCACTTGTCGATTCTCGGCCTCCATTGTTGCGGGTCGACACTCAGGATTGGATCTGTTGGCGCAGATCCAGTCTGGAGTACGTAGCCGACCGGGGGCCAGCCTCCTCCTGGAGGCTGATAGTAAATCTTCTTCATCAAGAGCGCTGGCTGAGTTGTGTGGATGGTATAGAGCGAGTGCCAGTAGTCTTGTCGGCCGGCGGGGTCCCCGAATGCACTTGCGGTCGAGGACCCCTGGAGGAATTGGTCCCGGGTTGCATCCGCGTCTAGAAGGGCACAGGGAGAAGGCGTCAGTTCGCTATTGCAGGTCGCAATGTTGTTGCGGCCATAGTAGTCGACTGGGAACGAAACCACCCAGCGATTCTCACCTGCGCGAGCGTCGAGGAGCGGAGGTGTGAAGGCTGGGGCTCCGCCGAAGGTCGCCGTGGTCTTATCGCGGGGCGTCCAGAACCACATGATCGACTTATCGGGCAGACCGGTGCCCGATGTCCATGCATGTCCATCCACGCTCTTATGCCATTCGATTCTGTACGGCAAATGCTCTATTAGGAAGGATCCACTCGTCTGGTACGGTGGATGGTATTTGTTTACCGCCCCGCCGCCGGTCAGTTTGACACCGCGCCGGGGCGAAAACTTGGGTGCCGGTTCATGGTTAAATCGGCCTGTCGCCAATGGACTCAACAGCTTCCGAGCATCCAAGCGGCCCCAGTGCATCTCAGCGGCTAGTCCGCTGGAGGCATGAGGTGGAAAACCGTATGCGGCCTTGGTTTGGCCAATCTGGCCAAACCGTTGATTCCAGTGGTTATCGGGGCGGTAAACAAATACGGTGGATGTAACACCGGTACGAACAGGTGGAATTCGTTGTCCGTGGCCACGAGCCGCGACTGTGGCCCGACATACCCCCCAGATGTGATCGATGGTGTTGGGTTCGACGGGTGAGGAGAACGTGCCCCCACCATCGTTCGACACGGAGACCAAGAAGCGATGATCCGTCGGCTGCGCCGACGCTGACACCGGAATCAGTTGCGCTCCGACAGCGATTATGCCGTTGCCCCGAACTGCAACCGAAGGATAGTCCCAGTAGTACCCGGACACCGCAGCCATTACTGGAGACGACCCCACGCTAACGGATCCAGATGAGTCGATGGTCCCGAACCAGACTTGGCCGACCGCGGTCTGTAAGACGACGAAGCGAAAGCGCTGGGCCGACTTGTCCCACGCCACAAATGGATCGCCAATTGGCCCACCGGGTGGAATCACGATCTGACTGGGTGTGGACCAGTCGCTCCCACCACTGCTTCTGGACAGCCGCACCTCTGGATTAGGCGCACTCTTAGGATAAGACTGGAAAAGCGTTGTGTACACGCCGCCGCTCGCGCTTGGAGGTACTGATGGCCCGAACACGGCGGACCACTCATGTTGGTAATGCAACGAGCCAAGGTTGCTCACGGAGAAGAGACCGGCGAGGTTAGGCGAGGTTGATGACACTACCGTTCGCGTACAGAACCACGGCGCCGGCGAGGGCGGCTAGCAGAGGACCGGGTCGGCGAGTTCGCGAGCGGGGTGCGGGGTGCGGGGTTTCTCACAGCAGCCTCCATTAGAGATCTACGGGAATCCAAACCAGTTGCATTCTTGCCTCTGTCTGGTTGCCTTATTATCAACACGGTAATTTCCAAATGTCAAGTGCTTTTCTTCCGTGAGTCGCCGTTGAAAATGTCCCCGACTCATCAGTGCTGGCTCGGGCGACAGCGGAGCCGGCGGTCCTTGTCGGCCACTTCGAATGTCTCCTCCATCCGGGAGTCCATGGCGCTGTCCACGAACCAATTCCGGTGGACGCGAGACTCGCTGCCGGGTTCGATCAGGTGGTCGACCACCAGGCGCGAATCGTCCGCCTATCATCGCGAAGAGGGTGTATTGCTGAGGACTGGGGAAGGTGCACGATCATATCTGAGGTACTCAGGCCGCGAACGTTGCCTTGGGCCGGGCGCGCTCGCGGGATAGCGGAGCGAGGGCGTACCGGGCTCGGCTGTGACGCCGGCGCCACTTGACACGCTGAACATCGTCGCGGATGTGGCCTTGAAAACGGGCCTCGCACTCGCGAAGCATCGTCACACGGCCGGACCGGCGTCCGGTCGCCCTACTTCTTGACGCCCTCTCGCGCGATGCAGTCGATTTCGATCTTCCTGCCACTGCGCAGCACCGCCTGCACGGTGGTGCGCGCCGGATAGTCGCCGCGAAAGAACTCGCGGTATACCTCGTTCATCGCGTCGAAATCGTTCAAGTCGGCGATGTGGATCGTCACCTTGACGACATTCTCCAGGCTGCTGCCGGACGCCTGCAGGATCTTCGAAATGTTCGTCAGTTCCAGGCGGGTTTCCGACTTGATGTCGCCCAACTCCAGCTTTTGCGTTACCGGGTTGATGGGCGCCTGTCCGGCCACGAACACGAAGCCGCCGGAAACGACGGCGTGCGAATAAGGGCCGAGCGGCTTGGGGAAGTCCGGAGACGAAATCACCCGCTTGGCGGCGCGAGCGGCGGCTCCGCGCAGGGCGGAGGTCAAGGCGGCCGCGGCGCCCGTAATGAACAGCATCCGTCTCATGAGTGCCGGCCTCTCTGTTGATGGAAACTCATCGATGGAAACCTCATCCGTTTTTCAAAACTTCCCGTAGGCGGCGTGCGACGATCTCTACCTCTCCCGGCTCCAGCATCCACACACCCAGCTCGAGACCATCCTCGGTATTGGATCGTACTTCGATGGACGGCTCGCCTTCCCGCAAACGGCGAATGGCATCGGCCACGCTCAGCCCGATTGACGACCGCGTCCACCGTATGCGGACGTGCGGCACGCGGTAGTGGATCTCGGGCACGAACATCTCGCTCTCCACGCCTCGGATCGCCGCGACCGCGCCACGCACCACGTTCACCCGTTTTTCCCATTCGCGCCACTCGGCCTGATGGTCGCGCTTGTAGTAGAGCTCCAGCGTCACCATCATGCACAGCAGCTCTTCTTTGTTGACCTTCATGCCGCGGCCGATCGCGTCGCTGTTCGGAGGGCCGTTCAGACGCGCGGCCTGGATCAGGTCGCGCCGCCCGTACAGCAGACCGCAACTCTGCGGACCACGCAGGCCCTTGCCGCCGGATACGGCGATCAAGTCGTAGCCGAGCTGGACCGATCGCGCCAGATTCTCGATCGGTGGCACGTCCGCAGCCAGATCGTTCAACGCGGGAATGCCGTGCTTTTTCGCCAGCGCGGCGAATTCGGCGAGCTTGATCTTGCCGACCGGATCGTTGGTGTTGAAGAAGTGCATCATCGCCGTACGTTCGCTCACGGCGCGTTCCAGTTCGGCGGCGGTCTCGATCTCCACGTAGCGGATGCCGCAGTTGCGGACAGCGTGATCGTAGCCGTAGCGGTGCGACTTCTGGATGATCACCTCGGTCTTCATGCCGGTTGTGTCCGGCAGGCGGCGGACCTTCGCGTGGTCGGTTCCGGTCATGCAGGCGGCGGTGGCCAGCGTCAGCGCGGAGGCGGCGCCGGAGGTGACCATGGCCGCTTCGCAGCCGATCAGCGCCGCGATCCGGCCGCCCACAGCGTTGTGCAGGTCGTCGAGCCGCACACGGCGCGGACCTGCGTACTGCCAGGCCTGCATCACTTCCGGCGGCATCGGCGCCCCGCTCAACGTGGTGAACGGCTCGGCGGCGTTGATGAACGACGGGACTTTCAGTTCCGCGAAAAAGTCCCGGCCTGGGGGCGTGGCGGCGCGCGCACCTCGCGAAAGCCATCCGCCGATGAAGGGGATCGTGAATTTTCCTTGCAGGAATAGTCTGCGCAGCATGGTGGCGGCCTCCTGGGGCTGCGGGTGCTCGCCCCGAACATTTCGATCGTCCGATAGTATAGTCCAACGGAACGCTGCCCGAGTACGCCCTGCATCCGAAAACGGCACGTAATGGGAGCTTCAACGCTGGCTTGCGCGGACTGCGTCCAAGGTGACGCTCGTTCGTTCCGCCTCGAATCTTGCACCAAACATCCACTTAATTGTAGTATTGTGTTATGCCGAGGACCCATCGCCAGTCTCTGCGGAGCTTGTACGAAGTCGCGGCGGGACAACAAGGATTCTTCACCGCCAAGGAAGCGAAGACCGCGGGCTTCGCCGAGAACACGCATCCCTACCACGTTCAGGTGGGTAACTGGATCCGCGAACATCGCGGAATCTACCGGCTCGCGCTCTACCCATTCGCTGAACACCCAGACCTGATCACCTGGGCGCTGTGGTCGAGGAATCGCACCGGCGTGACCGAGGGAACCTACAGCCACCAGACAGCATTGAGTCTCCATGAACTCTCCGACGTCAATCCGTCGAAGCTGCACATGACCGTGCCCACATGGTTCCGCCGCAACAAGGAGATCCCCGGCATTCTCATTCTGCACCGCGCCAATCTCAGCGGCGAAGACGTTGAAACCACCCAGGGCTTCCGGCTGACCCGTCCCCTGCGAACCATTCTCGACCTCGTCGAGGCCGACTCGGTCGAACGCGGCTTTCTCCGCCAAGCCGTTCATCAAGCGCTGCGCCGCGGTTTGATCTCGCGCGAGGAAATGGCGAGGGTCTCCCTGCGCGATCCAGCCCAGCGGCGGTTTGATGACATCGTCCGTCACGCGGCTTGAAGATGGCGCGGCAATACGGCAGCGCAAGCGCCTTTCGCACGGCGCTCGAAAGCCGCCTGAACAACACCGCTCGCAAGGAGCGGACTCACGTCCATCGCCTGCGCCGTCAGGTCGCGTTCGACCGTCTGTTGGCGCGATTGTTTCATGTCGAACCGGCTCCCTGGACCTTGAATTGAAGGGCGGCTACGCGCTCGAACTCCGTTTTCGGACCGCGCGAGCAACGGTGGATATCGACATCAGTGTCGCGCTCACCGTGGATGAGTCCCGGACCAGCGTCATCATGCATGAAATGCTTCGGAGCGCCGCGAGCATCCGCCTCGGCGATTGGTTCGAATACACCGCCGGCCCATCGATGTTGGATCTCGAAGGGCCAGCGTATGGCGGCGCGAGGTTCCCTGTCGAGGCCCGTGTGGATGGCCGCGTCTTCGCCCGGTTCCACTTGGACGCGGGCATCGGCGACGAATTGCTCCCTCCCACCGACTCGCTCGATTGCCAAAATTGGTTGGACTTCGCCGGAATCGCGAGCCCTCGACCAACAGCAGGGGTGAAGGATCTCGTCGATCTGGCATTGTTGGTCCGCTCCGGCGGGTTCGAACTGGAGCGCGCCGCCAGCGCGGTGCGGATCGCTTTCCGGCGCCGGAGGACTCACGAAGCACCCCTCCAGCTCCTAGCCCCGCCGCTCGATTGGACGCGGCGTTTCGAGGCGCTGGCGGCCGAATGCGCGCTTCAGACAACGATGGAGGAGACCTTCGAAGAGGCCGCGGCGTATTACCGGTCGGTGACCGGCTCCGGTTAGCGATTCCGCTGTCTCAACTTACGCGGGCGTTGCTCTTCTGGCCAACGCCGTTGGTGCGCTGGCCCAACGGCACTCGCGGAAACGAGGAAATCGCGTGGTTTCTGTCCGGCGCATTCGCGGCCGCCACGGCGGCCGACGCCGCCGCCTACCTGAGAGCGAGGAGGCTCGCCAAATGAGCGGTGTCCCGGTCGCGATCGCCGATGACCACCGCGTCGTCGCGCGCGGCTTGAAGGCGTAGCTCCAGTCGTTGTCGGCGGCGTGGAAACTATCCGCCGTGCCTCGGAATAGATCCGGCGACGCACGGGCTACTCATCCGGGCGCCAGCCACGGCGCTCTCGATCAGCGACGAGCCCGTCAAGACACGCGCCGCCAGCATGATGGCGAAACTCGGGCGTCTCGCGGCCGAGGCATCATGACCGCGGACCCCACGGCCTCGGAAAGGAATCCCCTTCTGGAGGCCGCCAGCGGGCGGATTTAGTACAATACGGCATCCGTCGAAGGTGTCTGGGCTTCGGCCCATGAACCAGCGAGTCCTCGAAACAATGCTCACCCCAAAATCGCTGCTCGTCGTGGCGGCGCTGTGCGGCGCCGGCCTCCACGCCGCGCCCCCCGTGCGGTTCGCCGAGGTGTATCCGCCCACCAACGAGATCAAAGTGGACCACCGCGTCGCCACGCGCATGCGCGATGGCGTCGTCCTCTACTCGGACGTCTACCGGCCCGTGAAAGAGGGCAAGTATCCGGTGCTGGTTTCCCGCACGCCGTACAGCACCGAACGTGCTCCCAGCGCCTACGAGGAGCCGCTGTTCTTCGCGCGGCGCGGCTACGTGTTCGTCTACCAGGACGTGCGTGGCCGCCACGAATCGGAGGGGAAGTGGGAGCCGTTTCGCGACGACATCGAAGACGGCTATGACACCATCGAGTGGGCGGCGGCGCAGCCATGGTCCAACGGTAAGGTCGGCATGCAGGGCCATTCCTACGGCGGCCATGTGCAGTGGCGCGCGGCGATGGCCAAGCCGCCCCACCTGGTGACCATTTTTCCGCTTGTCGCCGCCACCAGCATCTATCATGACTGGGTCACCCTGAACGGAGCCTGGCGCCTTTCGTTCAACTTCGGCTGGGGCGCGGACCGGCAGGAGTCGCGCATCATGCAGAACATGGGGATTCACTCGATGAAGGATGTTCCGGACAGCCAGCGATACGATCGCGTGCTGGGACATCTGCCACTGATCGGAATGCAGGAACTGCTCGGCCGGCACGCGCAATTCTATACCGACTGGATCGGCCACCCGGACTACGACGATTACTGGAAGAAGCTGAACGTGGAAGAGGTGTTCGAGGAGATCGGAATCCCCGTGCACACCCATGGCGGATGGTTCGACCTTTTCACGCAGGGTACCCAGCGCGGCTACACCGGGATGAGCCGGCGCGGCAAGTCGGAGGTGGCGCGCAAGAAGAGCCGCATGACGATCGGGCCGTGGGAGCACGGTGTCTCGCGGAAAACCGGTGACCTCGATTTCGGTCCGGGCGCGCGCGTGGAGCGCGAGGCGTTGGAGCTTCCTTGGTTCGACTACTGGCTCAAGGGAATCGACAATGGCGCCGGGTCGCAGCCGGCGGTGAATCTGTTCGTCATGGGCAGGAACGAGTGGCGCCAGGAGAACGAGTTTCCGCTCGCCCGAACCGAGTACAGGAAAATGTACCTGACGAGTGGAGGCCGGGCGAACAGTGCCGCGGGCGATGGCCGGCTGTCCTGGGACCCGCCGGACGCCAGGTCTCTACCGGACCGCTATGTCTACGATCCCGCGAACCCCGTTCCCAGCACCGGCGGCAATAACTGCTGCGGCACGCCGACCCTCTCCGGGCCGCGCGACCAACGGCCGGTCGAGAAGCGCGGCGACGTGCTGGTATACACTTCCCAGCCGATGAGCCGGGGACTTGAAGTAACCGGTCCGGTCAAAGTCATCCTGCATGCCGCCTCGGACGCGCCCGATACCGACTTCGCCGCCAAACTGATCGACGTGTTTCCGGACGGGCGGGCGATCAATCTGTGCGAAGGGATGTTACGCGCCCGCTACCGCGAGAGCCTGTCGCGGCCGAAGCTGCTCGAGCCCGGGAAGGTTTATGAGTTCACGATCGACCTGGTGGGAACCAGCAACGTGTTCCTGCCCGGTCACCGGATACGCGTCGATGTTACCAGTAGCCACTTTCCGCAGTTCGACGCAAACCCGAACACCGGGGAAGCGTTCGGAACGGGTACCAGGACGAGGGTGGCGCGGCAGACCATCCATCATGCGGGAACGCAATTGTCCCATGTGCTGCTGCCGGTGATCCCCTGATTCGGCCAGGGAGCAAGGCGCCCGGAATTCCACTACCATCGAAGGGTGCCCAAGCTCCTGCTAACAGCCCTCGTGTTCGCCAGTCTGGCCGCCGCGCAGGACGCTTCCGACTCCGGCGAGAACGACCTCGACCACGCCGTGAAAGTGTCCGACGATGTCCTCTGGCGTCTGGAGTTGGGCGGTATCGCGGAGGTCCGGACGTTCCGCTACACCAGCTCCCCCAAGGGGACGTCGCGCAGCCCGCTCATCGTTTATGCCTATAGCTACGTCCCCCTCGGAATTGATCGAACCAGGAAGCATCCGATGGTCGTGCTCGTGCACGGCGGCGTCCACGGCAGCCACATGACCGGCGGACCCGCCAACTCCGCCACCATCGTCCGCGAACTGGTGGCCCAAGGATATGTCGTTGTCGCGCCCGATTACCGAGGATCGACAGGTTATGGCCAGAGCTATAAGATGGCGATCGATTACGGGGGCAAGGAGAACGACGACGTGCTCGCCGCCCGGCAGTGGATGGTCGAACGCTACCCCTTCATCGACCCGGCGAGAGTCGGCGTGATGGGCTGGAGTCACGGTGGAATGATCGCGTTTTTCAATGTCCTGTTCCATCCGGAAGCCTACGCCTGCGCCTATGCCGGGGTCCCCGTAAGCGATCTGATGAAGCGCCGCGAATACGTCAAGGGCATGGTGGACACCATGGCGAAGAGCGCCGGTCCAGCCGCGGCCCGGGATGACGAAGAGTACAAAAGGCGCTCACCGGTGACGCATGCCGGCAAACTCGCGCGGCCGCTGCTGGTGCACGGCAACACGTCGGACTCCACGGTTCGCGTCGTCGAAGTGAACGCGCTCGTCGCGGCCCTACAAGCCGCCGGACGCCCCTTCGAGCACAAGATCTACGAGGACGCGCCCGGAGGCCATCATTTCAATCGCATCGACACGAAACTGGCTGTCGACTCGCGCCGCGAAATCTACTCGTTCCTGAACAAGCATCTCCACCCGGCAGCCCACTGAGGACCCACCTAATGCGGAAACTTACCCTTGTCCATCTTTGCGGAATGGCCCTGGCTCAGACCAGCGGAACCATCGGCGGTGTAGTGAAAGACGAAAGCGGCGCCGTCGTGTCCGGCGCCAAAATCACCGCCGTCTCCGCCGCTACCGGCGAAAAACGCGAAACCGAGTCGTCGGCCAACGGCCAGTACAACCTGCCGTTTCTCGCTCCCGGCGGCTACCGCATCGAAGTATCAATGGCCGGTTTCGGGACCAGCGCCGCCACCGCCACCCTCGGCATCACCGAGCGAATCGCCGTGGATGTTACTCTGAAGCCGTCCCAGGTTGCCGAAAAGATCGAAGTCACGTTCGCCGCGCCTCTTCTGCAGACGGAAAGCTCCTCGCTGGGCCGCGTGATGGAAGGAACCGCGGTCAAGGACCTGCCGCTTTCCTCCCGCAACTTCACCCAACTCCTGGCCCTTTCCCCCGGCACTTCCGGACCCCTCAACGACGCCGGCGCCCTCGGCCGCGGAACCCAGAACATCTCCTCGGGCGGCGCCCGGCTCGGTTCCAACTCGGTTTACATCGACGGCGTCGACTCGGTGAACATCCATAGCAACACGATGAATGAGAACGCCTTCGGTTCGAACGGCTTGATCGCGCCCTCCCCCGAAGCAATTCAGGAATTCAAAGTCCAGACTGGGCTCTACGACGCGCAAAACGGCCGCAGCGGCGGCGCGGCAGTGGTGCTGGTCACACGTTCCGGAACGCCGCGATTCCACGGCGCGCTGTTCGAGTTTTTCCGCAACAATGCACTCAACGCCAACAGCTTCTTTTTCAATTCAACCGGCCAGACGCGCCCCGTGCTCGGACAGAATCAGTTCGGCGGCAATCTGGGCGGACCGGTTATCCGCAACCGCGCGTTCTTCTTCTTCTCCTACCAGGGCACGCGGCAGCGCAATGGTCTCTCCGGATCCAGCTCGTTGAGCCTGCCGCTCATTCCGCTCTCTCGCACCCGCGCCACGCTGGGACAAGCGTTTCAAGGCCTGCGCGGAGTTCGTGGCGGCCCATCGGTGCTCGCCGACGGGTCGAACATCAATCCCGTCGCGCTGTCGCTGTTGAACCTCAAACTCGATAACGGCCAGTTCGTAATCCCCTCGCCGCAACGCCAGACGGCTGGAGTCAACTACGCCGTATCGATTCCCGCGCGGTATGAAGAGGATCAGTACATCGCCAACGGCGATCATCAACTCACGTCGAGAAACAAGTTGACGTTCAAGTCGATCATCTCATCGCAGCCGGCGTTTCAGCCGCTGCCCGCCGCCACCATACCCGGCTTCGGAACCACGCAGGACTTCAAGAGCCGCATCGCCAGCCTCACCGATACCCACGTCTTCACCTCCAACCTCGTCAACGAAGCGCGCATGGGCTTCTCCCGTCTGCTTGGCGTCGTACGCCAGGAAAATCGGATTCCACTGAGCGCCATCGGCATGCAGCGTTTCAACTCCGGGACCTTTCCCGACATCCCGCAGATTTCCGTGACCGGAGTGTTCAGCCTCGGCTACAGCGTCAACGCCGACCAGGGCGTCGCGCAGGACACCTACCACTTCGTCGACACGTTGAGTTGGACTCGCGCCAGGCATGTCATCCGGGCGGGCGTGGAGATCCGCCGCTATGTCGACGACTACTATTCCAATAATCGCTTCCGCGGAACCACCACGATTCAGAGCTTCGGCGACTTTCTCATTGGACTCTCCGGCGCGCCGGCCGGAGATGGCGGCAACGGAACCGGCTTCAGCAACCTCAATAGTTCCAGCGTCGCCAGCGGCGTCACCGATCGCATGGATCGCCTCACGGATCTTGCCTTCTTCGTGCAAGACGACTGGAAGGTCACTCCGCGCACCAGCCTCAATCTGGGCTTGCGGTGGGACTATCTCGGTTACGCAGTGGACACCCTGGGGCGCAATGGCAACTTCGACACCCGCCTCTATCAGCCGCCTCCGGCCGGCGGATTCACGACCGCGGGATTCGTCCAGACCCAGGTCACGCGAAAGGCCATTCCCGGACTGCCGAGGGCATCCAACACGCTGCTCGACAACGAGCCTGACCGCAACTTCGCGCCCCGCTTCGGCTTCGCGCACCGCGTCACGGAGAAACTCGCCGCGCGCGGAGGCTACGGAATCTACTTTGACCGCATGTCGAATCAGCTTGGATTACTGCAGGCGCTCTCGTTGCCCGGCTACGTCCGGACCGATCTCGCCGCCGCCTCGAACGCCGCCGCTTCGCTGCGAAGTCCGTTCCCGGTGTTACCACAGCAGCAGGAATTCCCGGTGGTTCCGCGGCTCTACGCTCCTCCCTACACGACGGAACGTCCGGCGATCGGACTCAATGCCGTCGACCCAACGTTGCGCACGCCGTATCTGCAGCAATACGGCCTGAACCTGCAGTATCAAGCCACCGCGAACACCGTCGTGGAGCTCGGCTACCTGGGCACAAAGGGATCCCGCCTCGCTACGCAGCGGCTGATCAATCAACCGCTGTTCGCCAGCCCTGGGAGTCCGGTCAATGGACTCACCACCAACACCGCCGCCAACGCCGCGTTGCGTGTGCCCTATACGGGCTTCTCGCCAACCGGCTTGGTGTGGCTGGAATCGTCCACCGATTCGCGCTACAACTCGCTGCAGGCGAGCGCTACCCGGCGCTTCTCACGCGGCTTGCGCTTCATGGCGTCCTACACGTGGGCGAAGGCTTTGGACAACAACTCCGGGTCGGGCACCGGCGCGACCTTTACTCAGACCGACGGCGATCAGACCCGTCCCTCCTTGAATCGCGGCCCCTCCGACTTCGACCGAACCCAGCGCCTGGTGGTCAACTTCAGCTACGAGATTCCGAATTTCGGATTCTCGTGGAAAAACAGCGGGCTCGGCAAGCGGCTCTTCGGAGGGTGGCAATTGGCCGGCGTCGGCATCCTGCAGAGCGGCACGCCGGTCAGCATCCTGGACACGAGCGGCGCCGCGCTCTACGGCACGTCGAATAGCCGCGCCAGTTGGGCGCCCGGCGCCACGGTGGAGTCGGCCCGATCGACGGGCAGGACCCAGGATCGTCTGGATCGCTACTTCAACACCTCGGCCTTCGTCCGCGCGGGTGACCTGTGGGGCAACACTGGACGTAACATCCTGCGTGGACCCACTCAACGGAATCTGGATCTATCGGTGAACAAACGGATCCCGGTCAATGAGCGGCTACTGGTGGAATGGCGCTCTGAGTTCTTCAATCTGCTGAACATCGTGAACTTCGCCAACCCCGGCGGCAGTATCACGGCGGCGAGTTATGGGGTGATTCGCACCACGACGGGGAATCCGAGGGTGATTCAGATGGCTCTGAAACTGACGTTCTGACAATCGGCGTATCGCGATGTACACTGCAATCTGCGATGACCCAGCGAAGCCTCCTCATTGCCCTGCTCCCGGCCGCCCTGTTCGGCCAGACCTTCGTCCCGCCAGCCGGCCTCACCTACCGCCGCGGCAACATCATCAGCGAGGGAACCCGCATGTCGGCGGAGCTCTACTCGCCCACGTCCAAGGACGGTGTCAAGCTGCCCACCGTGATCATGTGCCACGGGTGGGGCGGAGCGGCGGCCGGACTGCGCCGGGAGGCCGCCGACATCGCCCGCGCCGGCTACCTGGTAGTGGTGTTCGACTATCGTGGCTGGGGCCAGAGTGACTCCCGCCTCATCCTCACCGGTCCGGCGCCCAAGGAGAAGAAGGATGGCCGGTTCCTGGCCGAGGTGAAGGAAGTGCGCGAGGTGGTGGATCCGCTCGACATGACGCGCGACCTGCTCAACGCCATCCACTGGGTCCACGGCGAACCCCAGGCCGACACGGGGCGGATCGGACTCTGGGGCAGCAGCTATTCCGGTGGCCACGTGGTGTACGCGGCGGCCCGCGACCACCGCATCAAGGCGCTGGTGAGCCAGGCGCCGGGAATGGACTCCCGCCCGCTGGCGAAGTTACTGGACGCCAATGACGTCGCCACCCGCCGAACACGCGGCGCCATCGGATATCCTCCGCCGCGCGCGCAGGAGGTGGGCAAGCTGTTTGGCGGTCCGATCGCCGAAAAGATGATCGACTACGCGCCTGCCGAGGACGCCGCCCGCGTGCCACCGCACTGCGCGCAACTCTACATTGTCGCCGGAGCCGAGGAGCTTTTCGATAATCGCGATCACGGCATCAAGGCGCACTCGCTGGCGCGCGGCCCCAGGAAGCTGGTGACGATCCCCGCGATCACCCACTACGGCATTTACCGCGAGGCCCGCGAGCAGGCCACCAAGCTGGCCATCGCATGGTTCGACGAGCACCTGCGGGGAATCCAATGAGGCGGATCCTGATCGCCGCCGCCTTGGCTGCTACGAGCGCCAACTCGGCCGCCCCCGCCGGCGAGGAGGTCTACAAGCAGGCCTGCGCCCGATGCCACGATTCGAGTGGCGGCCGCATTCCCGCCCGGTTCCTGCTGGGATTGATGACGCGCGAAGGCATCGTGCAATCGCTCACCTCGGGCGTGATGGCCTCGCAAGGCCGGGCGCTGTCGATCGACGCTCGAGTGGCGGTGGCCGCCTACCTCACCACCCGGACGGAGAAGGATGACGCGCGATTCCTGCGGTCGGGCCAATGCCCGGACAAGCTGGCGCAATATCCGAAACCAGGACCGTCGTGGAACCGCTGGGGCCGGGATGGAAACAACTCGCGATTCCAACCAGCCGCCGAGGCTGGCATCGCCGCGGCGGACGTGCCGGCGCTCGAATTGGCGTGGGCGGTTGGGCTGCCGGGCGAATCGTCGGCGCGTTCGCAACCGGCGGTGAACGGCGGCCGCCTGTTCGTCGGAAGCAGTGCTGGCGCGGTGCTGGCGCTCGACGCCGGGACCGGGTGCCGTTACTGGTCGTTCGCGGCGGACTACCCGATCCGGGGAGGCGTCATCGTGGGTGCATCGGTCCACTTCGGCGACGCGCGAACCAACGTTTACGCGCTCGATCCCCGAACCGGCGCGCTGGTGTGGCGGACCAGGATCGGCGAGCACCAGTCGGCCGTCTCCACCGGCACGCCGCAGCTTCATGACGGCGTCCTCTATATGGGCGTATCGTCCGCCGAGGAGGTGACCGCGCGGGACCCCTCCTATGAGTGCTGCACCTTCCGCGGGAGCGTGGCCGCCCTGGACGCCGCCACCGGCAAACTGCTGTGGCGGACATACACCGTGCCCGAACCCGGGCCGGTCCGCAAGAACAAGGCCGGGACCCAACTCCATGGACCGTCCGGCGCGGGTGTTTGGACCACGCCCACCGTCGATGCCAAGCGCGGCCTGATCTATGCCGCCACCGGCGATAACTTCTCCGATCCAACCACCGCCACCAGCGACGCGATCCTGGCGCTCGAGATGAAGACGGGGCGCCTGGCGTGGTCGCGCCAAGTGACTGCCAACGATGCTTACAATAATTCGTGTAACTCACCGGGCAAGGTCAATTGCCCGGAGGCCAACGGCCCGGATCACGACTTCGGGCAGCCGCCAATTCTGGTGCGCCTGGCAGGGAACAGGCGGGCGCTCGTGATCGGGCAGAAGTCGGGCATGGTGCATGCGCTGGACCCCGATAACCAGGGCGAAATCCTGTGGCGGAAGCGGGTGGCCGAAGGGGGCGTGCTCGGCGGAATTCAGTGGGGTTCGGCGTCGGACGGCGAAAAGATGTATGTCGCGATCGGCGACATCCGGTTCAAGGGGGCGCGGCCGGGTGGCGGGCTCATCGCCGATCCGCGGAAGGGCGGGGGGCTGGCGGCCTTGCGGCTCGACACCGGCGAACGGGTGTGGACCGCGCCGCCGCCGGTATGCGGGGACCGGCCAGGGTGCAGTCCGGCACAGCCGGCGGCGGTGACGGCGATCCCGGGGGTGGTGTTCGCTGGGTCGTTGGACGGGCGGATTCGAGGTTACTCGAGCGCGGCCGGGGAGGTGATCTGGGAATTCGATACGGCCCGCGAATTCGATACGGTGAACGGCGCGAAAGCGCGCGGCGGCTCGATCGACGGACATGGTCCAGTGGCGGTTGGCGGGTTCTTGTACACGGCGTCCGGGTTCGGAAACTGGGGCGGGATGGCGGGCAACGTGCTGCTGGCGTTTCGAGTGCGGGGGAAGTGATGGGGGGCCGCTTTGCCGCCGTGCTTGATCCTGTCCGCGAACGCATCGAACTCGGCCGTGCTGGGGAGGATCGAGCCGCCGCCAGACGATCCTGCAAGTCCACGCACGAGCCCAAGCGGGTGTGCCTCCTGGTGGGGATGGTTAGCCGCCCGTCGTGCAAGTAGCATGAGTCGCGTTGCGAGCGCCGCCGGGTCGAAACCGCGGGACATCTCCCAGCAGCCGCAACGAAAGAAGGGGTCCGGCGCCGCCGCAACCCGAAGGGTGCATTGGACTTGCGACGCAGGCTCCGCGAATTAGCGCTTTCCGCCCATGGCCGCCAACGGTAGCGGCTCCGGAGGACCCCGGGCATGACAGGGACCGCGTCGATCACCTCCAAGACGCGCACCCTTTGGGTTGCCGGATGTGGCGCGGAGAGTATAGACTCACTTCATACGCGGTGGCCGGATTCCTGGTCATCGCGGTGGAGGCATCGGAGGAACTTTGAAGGGATTCGTCTTCGTATTCGCGTTGGTCTTGCCGGGTCTTGCCTTCGGTCAAGCATCGACCGCGGCCGCGCCGGCAGGATGGGAGGGCATCCGCCCGCCTTTCCAGAAGGATCTGGACGCCGTGGTACACCTGCCTGACGGGACGGCGTTGTTGTTCCGCGGCGAAGAGTATGGGCAGTACGACCCGGCCAAGCGATCCCTGATCGCTGGGCCGTTGCGGTCCCTGTCGGGCTGGCCCACGACATGGAAGTCTCTGGACGCCGCCGCCCGCTGGACGGATCAGAAGGTGATCCTCGTTCGCGGCGGCGAATACGTGCTCTACGACACCGCCAAGCGCATCTTCTCCGCGCCCGCCAGCCTGAGCGGGTGGACCGGGTGGCCCGACGGCTGGGCCGGCGGCGTCGATGCCGCGGTGGAAGCCAGCGATCAAATTCTCTCCTTCTTCCGCGGCCCACACTATCTGACCGTCGACAAAGCCACGATGGAAGTACGGAAGGGGCCGTCCGACATTCGCGAGTGGAATGGGTGGCCCGCCCGCTGGCTCGACGGCATCGATGCGGCGGACAACCCCGGAGATGGTTTCGTCTATTTCTTTCGCGGCGCCGAGTTTCTCGCGTACGACTTGCGGGGGGCTGCCTTTGTAAGCGGATATCCCCGGCCGATCCCCGGCCAGACGCCGGTGTCCGCGGCATGGCCTCCGGTGGACCCGAACTCGGTGGAGCCCGCCAAGCGCCCGGTGGAGTGGAAGAATCTGAAGCCGCCATTTCAGGCCGGCCTTTCCACGCTAGTCAGTTTGGACAAGGACCGGACCCTCGTCTTTCGGGACGGGGCTTATGGACTCTACTTTCACAAACGCGGCGGCGGCGGCGAAGAGGACGCGGGCCTTGAAACCGGGGCGCTCGCCGGATTGCCAGGCTGGCCCGCGGCCTGGAACGACGTGCACGCGGCGGCCAAATGGACCGGCGGTTCGGTGATCTTGTTCCACGAGGGCAAGTATCTGATCTACGATCCACGGGGCCGCAAGGTAGGTCCGGAAAAGAACCTGTCGGATTTGTCCGGATGGCCGGCCGGCTGGGAGGACGGCATAGACGCGGCGGTCGAGGATGATGACGGCGATTCGCTCTATCTCTTCCGGGGCCCGATGTTCCTCACGCTCAGCCGGAAGTCGGAGGAAGTGGCTGTCGCGCCATCCGCTCTTGCCGGCTGGGCCGGCTTCCCGCCTTCGTGGAAGGACGGTATCGACGGCGCGGACAACCCAGGCGACGGTAGATGGTACTTCTTCCGGGGCCATGAAGTTCTGGCGTGGGACCACGAGCGGTCCGTGTTTCTGGAAGGCTATCCGAAAGCCCTGCCAGACGCGCCGGCGCCGGCTCAGACGGTGTCCGCGGTAATGTGGCCTCCCGTGGGCGCCGCGGCGCCCGCGGCGAAACCTGGCGCGGTTCCGCCCTTGACATTCGCGGGCTTGGCGGCGGGGATGGGTGGACCGGTGGATGCCGGCACGCCCATCGGCGGCGACAATTTGCTGGTGTTCCGTGATGACCGGTACGGAATCTACAACACCGCGACCGGCGCCGTCACCCAGACGGGCGCGGTGAATACGATTCCCGGTTGGCCCGGGAAATGGAAGAAAGTGGACGCGGTGGCGGTTTGGGACGACCTGACGCTCATTCTGTTCAGCGGCGGCGAGTTCATTCAATACAACGTCCGGAAACGGATGTTTCGCGGCGAAGCCGACATCGTGTCCAACATTCCGAACTGGCCGCTGGGTTGGGTGGACGGCATCACCGGCGCCGCCAGCCTCGACGATGACGTCCTGTATCTATTCCACGGCTCTTCCTACGTGACGATGTCGAAGTCCGGCGCGGCGATCCTGACTGAGCCGGAATCCACCAAGCTGTGGCAGGGTTGGCCTGCCCACTGGAGGACCGGCGCCACCGGAACCGTGGAAGCGGCCGATGGACGAGTCTACTTCCTCAGCGGCGGCGAGTTTCTGCCCTACGAACCGGAGCATGATTCGTTCGTGGCCGGCGGTCCTAAGCAGCTTCCAGGCACCTCGCCCGGCATTACCCTCGCCGCGTGGCCCCCGCTGGCCGCGCCGCCCGTCCCGAAGGCCACGCCCGAGGAGTCCGGCGCGGAGGAGGCCAACGGCGGCACGATCACCGAAGCCAATGGCCAACTGCGAGTGACATCGGTGATTCCGTTGGACCGCGGCGAGAGGGTGTCGGGCGTCAACACCACGGCGCTCAACGTGACCACCAACCGCAACCGGTCCATTCCGGTGCTGGTGGGAGATCCGGCGCGATTCGATCTCGACTTGAAAGTCGCTGATCGGTTCCGGCGGGCCGGGCGCCGCCAAGGCCGCCGGCGAGGCTCCCGCCGTCACGCGATTCCGCGACGACTACCCTGTCAACAACACGTTCGAATGGAACATTCCCTGGGTCACCAAAGGGGCGGATTATCTCGGCGGCGGTTACGATCCGCTCAAACTCAACCCCGCTAATTAGAGCCTGTCCCATAGGGGACGTTTTTTGGAAAAATGGCGTGGATGAAGGTGCTGGAAGTGGGTGAGACCGGAGGGGCGCCGGAACAAGGAACACGGAATTTGTTTGAAGTGGGGAAAAAAGGGCCTCATGATAGGACAT
>SXGS01120051.1_pt1 | contig 27455 bp, 19 predicted proteins | sample 3174681 | NCBI WGS metagenome assembly SXGS01 (sample SAMN11356861, study PRJNA531348) | freshwater metagenome | isolation source: freshwater sample F1-80 | place: China: Fuxian Lake, Yuxi | collected 2017-12-25 | reverse complement strand
CCTGACGACCGCCCATGCTCTGGCCGTTCAATCCTCTCGCAGGTAAGACCATCAACCGGAGAGCCGGATGCGGGAAACCCGCCCGTCCGGTTCGGAGGGAGGGGCGACTGAACTCAATCAGTCGTTCCTACCCCTATCTATTTCTCAGCAGTCGAGTCGGTACTTCCGCAGCTTGTCGAGATCGACCTCGATCCCCAAGCCAGGCTTCGTCGGCACGGCGATTGTTCCTGCTTGGATTTGAAACGGCTCAGTGATGATGTCCTCGACGAGTCCGTAGTACGTCGTGTCGTTCGCCAGCGAGTACGCCGGTCCCGACGCGGCGACGTGCAGCATGGCCGCCGTCTTCGGGCCGAGGTCGTGGCCGCAGTGCATGATGCAGGGGACGCCGCCTGCCTCGCAGACGTGGCCAATCTTCACGCAGGGCAAGATGCCACCGGCGATGTGTGTGTCGGGCAGGATGAACTCGGCGGCATCTTCTCGCAGGATCGCCATCACGCTGGCCGGATCGGTGACACTCTCGTTGAGCGCAATCGGCACGCGCGTCTGACGCCTCAACGTCGTCGCATCGGAAAGCGGCTCGGCCGGGATTGGCTGTTCGAGGTACTGCAAGTTGTACTGCTCAAGTTGCCGACAAAGCTCGGCCGCTTGTTGCGGCGAGTAGGCTCGGTTCGGATCGATCCGTAGTTTCAGGCGATCACCAACGGCGTCCCGGATGCCGCGGACCATTTCGAGATCTTCAGTCATGTCGGCTCCGGCTTTGGTCTTCAACGTGCCGAAACCCATCTCGACGTACCACCGAGCGAACTCACCGGCCCGTTCGTAGGTTTGAATCCCCATGCAGGCGGCGACTTCGACGCGCGGCCGAATCACGCCTCCCAGCAGCACCGCCACCGGTAGACCAGCCGCCTTGCCGCAGATGTCCCACAGCGCGAGTTCGATGCCCGACTTCAATCGCGTTTCGAGCGGACAGTCTCGGTGGAACGCTGCGATGTTCTGCGGATCGCGACCGATCAACCACTCGCGAGCTTGCTGTTCGCTCCGCCGCCCGCTGAGGTTCGGCAGGAAGTTGACGTTGTGCTCGCCCCAACCGATCAGCCCAGCATCGGTCTCGACTCGCACGATGCCGCTCTGCGTGGTCGAGCTGCTGCGAATGTGCGACCGATACGGAGCCAACGGCGCACTTTGTGGCACTTCGACAATCGTGACGGAGACGTTGGTCACTCGCATGAACGTGGTCCTCAAGTCGTGGGGCACGTTTTCAACGTGCCCGACAATTTTCGCGGCGATTGTGAATACGCGTGGTGCTTCCCGTGAGGTTCCATTCCTGGACGGGCACGTTGAAATCGTGCCCCACGCCGAACGCTCACTTCTTCGGCGGCAACTGATACCCCTCGCGGTTGAGGCGGATTCGATACAGGCTCTTGCCGGCCGTGATGTAGAGCAGATTCGCGTCTTTGCCTCGGCCGAAGCCGACGTTGGTGGGGATCTCGGTCTTGATGAAGGCCAACTCTTTTCCCTCCGGCGAGTAGACCACGATCCCCGGGCGATTCTCGGCGCGGACGGCGACGTAGAGGTTCCCCTGTTTGTCGCAGACCAAACCATCCGGGCCGTCGAAGGGAGCGTAATCGACCAGCGTCTTGCGGAACTTCGCGGTGCCGTCCGAAGCGAGATCGTAGGCCATCAGAGCCATCAATCCTTTGCGCAGCGGAGCGGAGACACTCGCGGGATTGTCGGAGCCTCCCGGTTTGCTCAGCCGATCAATCGCGGTGCCGCCGTTGTCGTTGCTGACGACGTACAGCGACTTCTGATCGGGCGAGACGCAGACGCCGTTGGCTTTGCCGGCATCGGTGATGATGCGATGAATCGAGCCGTCCGGGTCGATGCGATAGACGCCGACGACCGGCTGATCGATCGGCTCGTGGCCGAGATACCGTGGGTCGCTGAAATAGATGCGGCCCTTCTCGTCGATCGTGATGTCGTTGGGTGAGTTGAACGGCCGCCCTTCGAACAGCCCGGCGATGATGTGCGTCTTGCCGGTCTTCAGGTCGGTGCGAGTCACTCGGCGACCGCCGAAGTCGGCTCCTTCGGCGACGATCATGTTTCCGGCCGCGTCGAACTTGATGCCATTCGACATGCCGCTGGGTGAGCGAAAGATCGACGTCTTGCCGGTCGTCGGATCGAACCGCCAGATGTGCCCCGCCTCGATCGCCCCGTTCTCGTCGCGAGCGATATGCGAGAACGTGATCTCGCTGAAATAGACCGACCCATCGAGCGCGACCGCCGCTCCTTCGGTCAGCACGCGCGATTCGAACAACTTTTCGACCTTCGCGTCGGGCGGCACGATCGGGTCTTGAGCGTGCAGCGCATCAAGCCCCGCCAACGAGGCCGCCAAAGCCAAGCAGAATCGCCACCGTCGAGCACAGCAGATCGCCAACATCGTTGTCTCCTTGTGAAGTGCGGAAAGAGGTCCGCGACACTGTAGCCATCTCACGTGCGACAATCAGCGGAACCAGCAGCATCGCGGTTCAGTCGATAAGAAGTTGGGGAAGAGCTTTCTGCAACTCCGCGCGTCTGTCGGGCGTGACCTCCGTATCCGAAAGGTGGAGTCTTTCGAGACCGGTGAGTCCTTTCAGATGCTCCAGGCCCACGTCGGTAATCGCCGTGTGCGTTAATTCCAGACCACGCAACTGCGTCAGCCCCTTCAGGTGCTCCAGCCCAGCATCGGAGATTTGCGTTCGCCTGAGGTCAAGCCAATTGAGCTTCGGCAGTCCTTTCAGGTGTTCTAGACCGTCATCCGTGATCGCCGTATTCATGAGGAAAAGAAATTCGAGTTTCGTCAGCCCTTTGAGTTTCTCAAGTCCCGCGTCGGTGATTTTCGTCTCCTGGAGACCAATGCCTTCAAGACTCGTCAGTCCTTTTAGTTGTTCCAGTCCGGCATCGGTGATCGCCGTGTCTGTCAGATGAAGATGGCGAAGCTTCGTCATCCCGCTTAGCTGCTTCAGACCAGTGTCGGTGAGTTGCGTGCCACTGAGATTAAGTTGTTCGATGTTTGCCATCCCTCTCAGGTGTTCCATACCAGAATCGGTGATTGCTGTGTTGAAGAGCATAATGCTCCTGAGGCATTGGAGCTCACGGAGCAATCGCAAGTCCACATCCGACGTAGAAGTCTCTTCGAGAGAGACTGCGCAGATCCGGTTCCAAATGGTGATCCGCTTTCGAACGTATTCGGGAATCAACTCCGGCCCGCGGTATTCCCAACTCATTTCGCCTCGCAGAGCGCAGATGGCTCGCTCGACCTGCCGCTCCCGGTGATACGGCAGATAAATCGACGCGGCGATAGCCATGACGACGAGCAACAGCGCTCCCGTCGCGACCACGATCATCTTCGTCGAAGAACCCCGATGGTTCGGCGTCTCCTGCATGACCATTCTCCGAATCGTCTTCGCCTGCGTGTCCGTCGCGCTCACACGGCGGACAACTTCTTCAAACCCAATACGACGGTTTGATCGGACAGGCCAACGACAATGTAGCCATCATCGCTCCGCGTGATGAGCCTGCTGAGTCACGGTCACGGACGCTTCCCAAAACTCGCGGTCAAACTTGGAAGGCTCGTCACGCGGAGCGATGACGGCTACGTTCGCCGCAGTCGATCCCACTTGGCTTGGAAGCCCGAACGCTCGAAGACTTCCGGATTCACGACGCCGCGCGGGCGGCGTCCGGACGCCAAGTCGAGCATCCCCTGGCAGGCCGCTCGGCCGATGTCGCGGAACAGTTCGTCGGTCCACGCGATCGAATGCGGCGCGAGCAGCACGTTGTCCAACTCGGCCCAACGCGGCGGCGAAGTGATCGGTTCACCCACAAAACAATCAAGCGCGGCTCCGGCGATACGGCGTTCGGACAACGCGGCGAACAGCGCGTCTTCCTCGACGATGCCGCCGCGAGCCGTGTTGAGCAAGTACGCGGTCGGTTTCATCAGCGACAGCTCGCGAGCCGACAGCAAATTTCGCGTGTGCTCGTTGAGCGGACAGTGCAGCGACACGAAATCGGATTGCGTCAGCAACTCGTCGAGCGACACTCCCTTCGCGCCAGATTCGGCCAAAACGGACGGGGACACGAACGGATCGAAGACCAGCGGCGTGTTCATGCCGAAGCTCGACAGCAGCTTCACAACGCTCCGCCCGATCCCGCCGAAGCCGATGATCCCCAGCGTCCGCTCGCGCAGCTCGCTCCCCATGTATCGGCTGCGAGCGTCCCATTGCCCCTCGCGGACCAGCCGATCTTTGATTCGCACATGATGCGTCAGCGCCAGCATCCAACCGACCGTCGCCTCGGCCACCGAATAATCGACTGCTCCCGCCGTGATGAACAACACCACGTCCGCCGCCGTGCAAGCCGCGACATCCACGCTGTCGTAGCCGACGCCGAAGCGACCGATCGCCAACAGGTCATCGCTTTTGGAGAGACTCGCCGCCGTCACTCGCGACGAGAGCACGATCACGCCGTTGGCGTTTGCGAGTTGCTCCGGCGCGATCTCGGCACGATGTTCGGCGAGGCGGCTGACTTCGATACCTGCCGCCGACTCCAGCAGGTCGAGGCCGATGTCGCGGTACTTCAGCCGGCCTTCGGCGTCGTAGAAGTCGTTTGTCAGGGCCACCCGAAATCGAACGGAGTCGCTCATTTCCACGGGTTTCCTTCCTCGGTCGCGCAGCGTTCCTCGACGACGATCCGCTCCGGTTTCGGGCCGGCGTAGACCCACAGCATTTCCATCGTGCTCTGAGTTTCGTTGATGAAGTAATGCACTCGGCCGCGCGGTTGCAACGCGGTCGCGCTGTCGCGCATCGAGTAGCGGCGGCCTTCGACGACGCAGGTGGCTTGGCCGGAGATGATGCAGATCGACTCGTCGAAGTCGTGGACGTGCGCGGGGAGGCGACCGGTCGGATGAAACATGCCGTAGCCACCACTCATTTCGAGACCGGGGATCAGGTCTGAATTGAAGAAGTCGATGAACTCGGTGTTCGGACCGGCGGCGAAGCGTTTCGCGGTGGCGAAGCGGTTGACTCGTTCGGCTCCGGGGAAGCCAGTCGAATCGTCGGGCATCGCGCGGCGCGGGAAGAACTTTTCGACCAGCGTGCGAGTCGGCGTATCGGACGCGAGGGCGATGTGAAAGACGGCTGGCTCCGTCGTCGAGGGATTTCGCGCCGCATGAACTCGGCCGGTCGGCACGACGACGTTGTCCAGTTTCTTCAGCGAGTAGCTGCGGCCTTCGACCTCGACGATCGCCGAGCCGCTCAACAACGTAATCGATTCCGAGAACGTGTGGCTGTGGTACGGCAATGTCGCTCCGGGGGCGAACGTCACGATGCCGGTCGTCAATTGCTTTGCTTGATTGTGCTTGCCGACGAGACATTCAAAACTCACACCGCGCGCCAACTCGACCTTCGGTCCTGCCCCGACCGAGTTCATGACTTCAGGCCGATCCGGCCGCATCGACTCCGGCGGCCGAGCCAGCGGAGCGACTTTCGTCGCAGACTCCGGTGTCAACGACGCTTGAATCTGTTGATCGCGGCCAACGACGTTGAGCGCGGCTCGCAACGATCGCAGCAGCAGACCGGAGTCGATGCCGACGCCGATCATCCGAAAGCCTTGCTGTCGGCGTTCGAGCAAGTTGTCGTGACTGATCGCGATGACCCCGCAGTTTTTCCCGGCTCGGCGGATGGTGTCTTTCATTTGCAGGATCGAATCGGCAACTCCCGGCCCTTCCCACTGCCCACGAGCACCCGCCGTCGAAGAAAAATCGGCCGGCCCGAAGAAGAACAACTCGGAGCCTTCGACCTGGCACATCAGCGGGACTTGCTTCACCGTCCGCACCGTTTCGAGGATCGGTACCACGAGCACATGCTCGTTCGCCTCGGAAGTGTGCTCGACGAAGCATTGGCCCCAGCAGGTGGCCCGTTCGGCCCCGATGCCGCGCAGTCCTTCGAGCGGATACCGCGAGTATGCGATCGCCTGCTTGAGCTGCTCGGCCGTTTCGATCCAAGGGATGACGATGCCGTCCGCCCCGATGTCGAGCGCCCGCTTGATCAGTCCGCTGTTGAGTTCCGCGATCCGCACCAGCGCGACGGTCTCGCTGCGGACGGTCGCTCGCAGATGCTCGACGATGTCCTTCCAGTCGAGATGCCCGTGCTCAGCGTCGATCACGACCCAGTCCAGGCCGAGTGCGACGGCCATCTCCGTAATGCTGGGGGATTCGAGCGTGACCCACAAACCAAACGTCGGCTGATCAGCAGCGAGCTTGCGACGGAGGGCACGAATCGCGTTTGTCTTCATGAAATCCCCTTGCCGAATCCTTCGGCGTCATCGGGAGTAAGTTTCGGTCAGTCCGTTGGACGGGGAAGCATATCGGGCAACGACACTCGCTGGGATGCTGTTTCACTTGATGACACCCGTCGTCTTCAGCCACGCCTCGCACGGTTTCGGCCAGTCGGTGACGGGCTGGCCATCGACGTGTCGCAGGCCGTAGCCGTGGCCGCCGGTCGCGTAGACATGCACTTCCGCCGGCACGCCGACTTTCTTCAACTCGGTGGCGAGCAGCAACGTGTTGAGCGCGGTCACGCCGTCGTCGTACGCATGCACGAAGAACATCGGCGGCGATTGCTCCGTGACTTGGACTTCGTCACGCAGCTTCGGTTGGCCTTGAACTTCGAATCCTCCGGGATAGATCAGGGCCGCGAAATCGGGACGACACGCGACGTTGTCGATGTCATCGAGCGGTTCGTACTGACGCTTTTCGTCGAAGATCGAGGCCAGTCCCGCGACTTGCCCACCCGCCGAGAACCCCAAGATGCCGATCCGTTTCGGATCGAGTTTCCATTCCGACGCTTTGCTGCGCACGAGGCTCATCGCCCGCTGTGCGTCCTGCACGGCGGCAAGCCAGCGTTTTTCGGGATCGCGAAACGGGACTCGGTATTTCAGCACGATCCCCGTGACGCCGATCTCCTTGAGCCATTCGGCGACCTCGGTCCCTTCCAGATCGTAGGCCAGAATGTGATGCCCGCCGCCGGGGCAGATCACGACGGCGGCACCGGTGTCCTTCTCCTTCGCTGGCCGATAGATCGCCAGTTGCGGCGTCGAAACATTGCCGAGCTTGATGATCCGGCGACCGGCGATGAGCCTGTCTTGCGGCTTGGTTTGATCCGCTTCGAGAGGCAACTCTTTCGTCTCACCGGGTGGCTTGCCCGGCCAGACATTGAGCGTGAGCGGCTCAGTTCCGCAGGCAATCGGACCTCCGAGTGCAATCAACAGCGCGAACAACGGCAAAGGCTTCATGGTGTTCTCCAACAGTGGCGTTTGTAGACCGGACTGCTTCAGAATAGGGCAGACTGCGTCGATCGTCACGGCGCGGAAGGCATCCGAACAACTTAGCACTACTGCGCACTTTCATGCCACCGGGCTTGGGGACTGTCGTTTTACAGGAACCCTAAGCTCGGTGGCGGAAAAAAGTGCGCTGTAGTGGTAGTAGACCGGACTTCTACGTCCGGTCGATTCATCAGTTCGGACGTAGGCGTCCGAACTACGGGGGAGAACATGCCATGTTCTTTTCGATCTATCGGCAGTTGCAGCGACAACATGCTCAATGGCCCGACGCTCCGACACGGCGCGATGTGCTGATGGCGGCGTTGGCCTCGGTCGGTAGCTTGTGGACTCTCGATTCGTGCCGCGCGGCTCCAGCGAACGCCGGCTTGCCGCGAGTCGTTGTCGTGGGTGCGGGCTTCGCAGGTCTGGCGTGCGCGGATGAATTGGCAGCGGCGGGATATCGCGTCACGGTACTCGAAGCACGCAGTCGCGTGGGCGGTCGAGTGCTCTCGTTGCGTGATCTCATCAAAGACAAAACGGTAGAAGCGGGCGGTGAACTGGTCGGTCCCAACCAACCGACTTGGATGGCCTACGCGAAACGATTCGGACTGAAGTTTGTCGAGCTGCCGTGGAAACCTTGCGATGTGATCTCGCTGGGAGACGGATTGCTTCCCGCCGACACGGCTCGCACAATTTGGGGCGAGATGCGATCCGCGTTGGAGCGCATCAATCACGAATCGGAAGCCATCGATCCCTTCCGGCCTTGGGCCAGCCCGAACGCGGAACAGCTCGATGCGCGGTCGCTGGATCACTGGATCAGACAGCTCGACGTTGATCCCCGCTGCCGAGTACTGCTTGAAATTCAATTCACTGGGATCAACGGTTTGATTCCGGCGTGGCAAGGTTGGCTGGGCGTTTTGGCGATCGTGCGCGGTGGTGGACTTCAAAAGTTTTGGGACGAGACCGACACGCTGCACTGCGTCGGCGGAACTCAGCAGCTTGCGGAGAAGCTCGCCGAGTCGCTGGTCAACCATCGCGATCAATCCGCCTTGCGGCTCGACACGCCGGTCCATGCGATTCGGCTGCGAGACAAAATCGCGACAGTCGAATTGGCCGACGGCACGACGATCGAAGCGGATGACGTGGTGCTCACGGTGCCGCCGAGCACCTGGAACAAGATCGCGTTCGATCCTCCGTTGCCTCCGCAGTTGACCGTGCCGATGGCCGCCAGCACGAAGTACCTCGCGGTCTTTGACAAGCCGATCTGGCGCGAACAGCAACGGCAGCCGAACGCAATGTGCCGCGGACCCATACAACTGACTTGGGAGACAACCGCCGGTCAAGGAGACGCGGGGTCGCATGCACTCGTAGCCTTCTCTGGCGGCCGATCCGCGGACGAATGCCGCGGCTGGCCCGAGGCCGAACGAGACGCGCGTTGCCGAGCCGCCTTGGACCGACTGTATCCCGGAGCCGCCAAGTCGATCACGAAGGGTCGCTTCGTGGATTGGGTCAGCGACGCCTGGGCTCGTGGCACCTATTCGTTTCCCGCACCTGGACAGGTCACGACGGTCGGCCCTCTCCTCGATCGAGGCCATCACCAGCACCTACATTTCGCAGGCGAATACGCCTGTTACGCATTCACCGGCTGGATGGAAGGGGCGCTCAGCTCCGGCGTCCACACCGCTCACCGCCTTGCCGAGCGAGACGGCTTGGTGAAGCCGGCAGCAGATTGCTGACTGCTGGCGAGGCTCACAAAGTTTTGCGGAAGCCGTTTTGAAAACAGCACGACGCGCCAGCGAGTGGTCCATGCAGTCGAGAGATGACAACCACTCCCTGGCGCGTCGTGCTAGCGGTGCGTATTCCCGATCGCGTGAGCCTTTTTGCCACGCTTACCGCTTTGAGCTTGGGGTTTGACTCCCCGTCAGCGATTGCAGTTCGGCTTCGACCGAGGCGATCTGCTTCCTGAGACTCTGCGCCTCTTCCAGATCGTCCTTTTGTTGCTGAACTCCAGAGAGCTGCTGGCGGAGCCGCTGCAAATTGCTGCGCAGAACGTCGATTCGCTTTTTACTTTTTTTGTCCATTTGAATCTTTCGTGGCTTCGGCTCCCATTGTTCCGTGTTCGCCGCGGGGGTTTCTGTCGAAAAGAGGAATGTGGATCTGTGGGCTGGGCGGACGCACTTGGCGGCTGCTGGCAACCGACACCGAAAGTACCGAGGAACAGGCAATGGACTTCAAAAAATGGGAAGTCAGCATCCAAAAGATGATCGACGAATCCAACCTGGAGACAAAAGAGCCCGGCAAGAACCGAGTTCTGATGGAATGGCGAGCGATGCTGACAAAGACACCGCACCTTTTGCAACCGTTTCAAATCGATGAAATCGTGCGCGAAGTCCGAAGAAGGCTCACGACCGCCCCCCAGCACTCCTCCAGCAGCAATTCTCAGGCTCCATCGGCCGCGGAAAGCTCTACGGTCATGGCTTGATGGGAATTGGCGTCGAAGTGGACCCAAGCTCGCGGGATCGTTGGTTGAGTCGTTTATTGGTGCTTCGATTGATCTTTGCGTAAGTCAAGAAGCGGTCTTCTCTGCGCTCTTCGCTTCTCTGCGGTGAATCAGCGTTTCTTTCACCGCAGAGAAGCGAAGAGCGCAGAGAAGTCGCAGTCATCAACCTGAGTCCCAACAAACGAGCGATCAAGCGGACAGTCCGCTGGCGAATACGGCATCAATCGGCAAAGAGAGATTCGTTGACTGAAGTGCCATTGCGCGCTATTACCGCCAATTCGCTTCTGGTCCACACCGCTGCGTGGCGCATCGCGGAGACACTCGCAGATCGCCCGGCCAAACGCGGCCTGACTTTCCGTGAATTGCATCCGCAGCAGGGCCGCGAAGGAATCCCGCCAACGTCGCCGCCACAGGCCAACCGTCTTGGGACACACTTCGAGCCGACCAGCAATCGTCTGGTTGGACTCCTTTTCAAAAGCCATCAAGATGATCTTGGCTCGTCTCACGAGGGATTTTCCCAAGCTCCTGCTGGCCGAGATTTGGTGTCGGATGTCGCTCATCTTCGTCGTCAATTTCGTTTTGACCGCCCTGCCAGACAGACAATCAAGCGGCAACGCCTGATCGAACAAGTCGAAATCACTTTCCGAGACTGGCCGCTCGCGGTTTAATCGAAATGAAACGATTGCGCGTGGTACCAGGGGGAGGCTCAGCATGTCACGAGGTCAAAACAGCGCTCGGCGTCCGGCGACGAAGTTTGCTCACCTGCAAAAGAAGCTCAGCAAGCAGAGCGTTCAGAAGAATCTGCAAGGCCAGCGTGAGGCATTGCGTTCGCGGCCAAAGAAAGGATTGCCATGACCTCGCCGCGCGAAGACCTCAATCGCCTAATCTCCGGATTCTGGATGACGCAAGCCATCTACGTCGTCGTGCGACTGCGCATTCCGGATCTGCTGGCGGCCGGACCGAGAACCGCTGACGAACTCGCGTCCGAGTCTGACTCGCACCCACGGTCGCTGTACCGGTTGCTCCGAGCGCTCTCCAGCAACTGCGTGTTTCACGAGGACACTGACCACCGCTTTTCGTTGACTCCGTTGTCGGAGTGTTTGCGGCGCGACGGGCCCGCCTCGATGGCCGGACTGGCCTGGATGCGCGGCGACTGGCAGTACCGAGCTTGGGGCGACCTGCTGCACAACGTGCAGACCGGCGAGACCGCGTTCAACCACGTCTTCGGTGAACCGCTGTTCGACTTTCTGCGTCACACGCCGGAGAACGCCGCGATCTTCGATCAAGGCATGGTCGGAGTTCACAGCCGTGAAACGGAAGCGATGCTGGCCGCGTTCGATTTCTCCGACATCGATGTTCTGGCCGACATCGGCGGCGGCAACGGGAGCGTGCTGGCGGCGGTGCTCACAAAGAATTCGACGCTCAAGGCAATCCTATTTGACCGAGCCGATGTCATCGATCGCGCGAAAGCGAACCTCGCTCAAACCGGTGTCGCGGACCGTGTGCAGTTCATTGCCGGCGACTTCTTCCACTCGGTGCCGAGCGGAGCCGATGCATACTTTCTGCGACACATCATCCACGATTGGAACGACGACCAGTCGCGCACGATCCTGAAGAACTGCCGAGACGCCATGCCCCGCAACGGCCGGCTGTTGATCGCGGAGTTCGTGCTCCCTGACGGGCCGGAACCGTTCCACGGAAAGTGGTTCGACCTCGCCATGATGACCGTCACCGGGGGGCAGGAGCGAACCGACTCCGAGTACCGCAAGCTGCTCGACGAGTGCGGTTTCGCGTGGCGGCGCGTCGTGCCAACAGCGACAGAGCTGTCGGTGATCGTGGCTTTGACAAGGTGAGGGGTGACGCAGTGAGGAAGCTCACTCAGTAGTTCCAAGTTTGGCATGAGAGGAATCTGCCTTTATCCCGAAGGGATTGCGCCACATAGCCCAGGGTTGCCCGCGAACGCGGGCTACCCTGGGATGTGGTCGACGTGCCCGTTCTACCCCGAAGGGGTTGCGTCATGTGACAAATCCCGATGAAGGAACCCCTTCGGGGTACATCCGCCGTCTTGGTCCCAACCCAGGGTAGCTTGCTGCGCGAGCAACCCTGGGCTATGTGACAAAACTCCTTCGGAGTAAAGACAAACGCAGATCTCCCAAACTTGGAACTACTGTCACTTCACCTTGTCACCCCCTCACCTTGTCACCGTGTCATCCTCCAACTCCGTCCGCCACGCATCGCGAATCAGCGCGACCTTTCGTTCAATTGAGCGGAGCGACAAACCGAGCTTCTCCGCCGTCTCCGGTCGTGAGTCTCCGGCCAGGACACTCAGCGCGACTTGTCGCAGTCGGTCGTCGTCCAGCGATGCCAGCAAGCGTTGCAGTTGGTCGTCGAGTTGAACCATCAATTCGGGTGACGGCTCTGGACTGGGGACGGAATGAAAGCCGTCATGGGCTTTGCGTCCGTCGGAATGCATCGCGAAGACCGAATCACCGCGCACGATGCCGCCGCCGCGTTTTGCTCGTTGAGCGTGTCGGCGTTGGTCGAGCGTTTCCTGGCGAGTGAAGTGTCGCAGCAGCTTCGTGAGATCCTCGCGGCGGAGGTCGTCTCCGAGCCGGCCGTCGCTGACTCCTTGGCACAGTTCGTGGAAGACCGCCAGCGCGACATCTTCTTCGTCGGAGATTCTCCGCTCGTTCGATCCGAGTTGTTGACGAGCTTCGCGGACCAAGGCTCGACAGCAAATTTGCCAAAGGTCCGTCGCGGCCTCTTCGCGGCCTTCGCGGAGTTCCAGGTACAGCCGAGTGACCGAAGCGTCGTCGTCAAACATGCGTGAAACTGCCGAAAAACGGGGCTTTGCGGGCAAGATCGTACTGGTCGTTGCGCGGACTCGTAAGACCGGCCCGACGAATTTCGAGAAACTCGCCGAATCGTTGGCGGGACGCGGTCGCACTTGTCGGTATTAGGTTTGGGAGGGGGCGATTGTGCGCTCGTGTGTGAATCCATCGTCATCCACGAATCTCTCTCGACCCAATGTGCAGTGCCAGAGTGAGGGAGTCACCGCGAACCGATTGCCCGATTGGTTCCGGTCTCCCTCGCTACTGGCGGCTGCTTCGGATCGTTTTCGTCTCGAACACCAAAGGAATTGGTGGAGGAACTCTTGCTCTCAACGGCCTCTGGACGATGAAATCCCGCCATTGGAGAACAATCCCTCTCGAACTCGAAGTCGAGGACATGCGATGTGGAACTCTCTTTTTCGATCCAGCGCGCTGTGCGAATCGCCAAAGTCCAAAGTCGTTTCGCGCGCACACCGCCGCCGTCGGAGATTGTTCGCGGGTGCTGAATGTTTGGAAACGCGCGCACTGCTGAGCGCGACCGGCGCGGATTCGACGCCGGAGTTTGTCCCGTTGACTGACACACCAGCGAATTTGCCAGCGGTGCCGGCCGACATCGTCTTGACTTCAGAGGTGGGTTCCGGCTCGTCATTCCTTTCGGCGGAAATCTTCCATCGCCTCGGCATTGACTTGGGAACAAGTGACAACCTCGGCACGCCGGATTTTTCGGCCGTTTCGTGGCGATCTCCTGTTTCGGATCTGTCTCTCAATTCCGTGCGGTTTCTCGATTCGGAATTCTCTCTGTCCGATGCGGTCATGCAAAGCAATTCGATTCCATTCCCTCTCTACGCGACCAACTCTGGGTTCGGCAGCGCAATCGAGATCAGCAGCGCGATCACACAATTGTCGTTCGATCATTTCTCGCCGACCGTTGAGTTGCGATCTCCGGAGACCGGTCAGGTGGTTGCCGTCGGATCGGGGGCGTCGGTTCAAGACGCCAGCGGCCTAACGATCAATGACGGTAACAGTCCGGCAACGTACGTCCGCACAATCGATGCCGACGGCAGGTCTTATTCCAGACTGGTGTTTGTCACGCGGGCATCGAATTCTGCACCCGTCCCGGAACAACAATCGACGATCAGCGCACCGGGAGTGGTTGTCGCCGAAGCGAACGATTCCGAATCGTCGAATTCCGAGGAACCTGTGGCACGTCCGGATCTGCACGATTTAGAGACCGTTCTCGATGCCGCGAGTGAGCAAAAAATGACTCCGTCACCAACGTCACGGCAGCTTGACTCGCCGCCGAGCTTGGCGGCGGCGACTCGCACTCGCTGGGGCAATTCGACGCGAGTCATTGCCACAAACGGATGGGGCACTCGAACTGGGAACGGCACGCACGACAATTCGGTAACTGCTCAGCCAAGTTCGCTTGCCAACATGAATGATCATCTCGGTGCGGAATCGGACGAGTCATCGGCCGTGCCGATTTTTGAACCGACGACTCGAAACGTGCTTTTGTCGATTTGCCTTCTCGGTTCACTGGCTCGAGCAACCTCTCGGCAGCGACGCCGACTGAAAGCCGCGATCGCGCATTGATTCGCAACCGGCTGCTCTCAGGAGTTTGATATGGCCACGCTGGCGGAAGTCAGCCGATCACGGATGCTCGAATCTGTCTACGACCGGTTCGAAGCGGCCTGGCAGCGCCGCGAAGAGCCGGACATCGAAGAATTTGCCGCCGAGCTGAAAGACGATTCGCACCGCGAGCAAGTGCTGCACGAACTCGCCCTGATCGACTTGGAATATCGCTGGCGGCGAGCAGCATCCGCCCACCGTAGCCCGACCACTTGTGGGTCGGCCGATTCCGTCCCCAATCTGAATCATCCAGGCCACAAGGGCCTGGGCTACGGTTCTACGGGGACCAACTTGCTGTTGTCGCCGTTCGCAGCCAACGGCCGGCCGTTCTTGGAGGACTACATCGAGCGTTGGCCGGAGTTTGGGCCGTTCGATCGTTTGCCAATCTCGGCAATCGTTCACGAGTTTCGCGTTCGTTGCGATGCGGGTGACACCCCCGAACTCGCCGAATACTTCCGCCGTTTCCCGATCCAGGCGAGAGGACTGCACGACGCGCTACAACTCGAAGTCGAAGATCGGCTGAACTCGACGCGGTCCATTCAAGCCACTCAGCCGCTGGAGTCCGCATCCACTGGTCCGATCCACGCCGCGCCGACGAGCAATCAAGACCGCAGTGTGACGCGGCGACTCACACCGGGAGATCAACTTGGTCGTTATCGAATTCTCTGGCCCGTCGGACACGGAGCGATGGGAACCGTGTATCTCGCTTACGATCCCGATCTCGATCGGCAAATTGCGATTAAGGTCCCGTTTCTCGATGGCCCGCACGCCGAACGGCTGACTCAGCGCTTTCGTCGTGAGGCCAAGCTCACCGCGTCGCTGCGGCATCCGAACATCTGCCGAGTGCTCGACGTCGATCGCCAAGGTGGCATCGACTTCCTGACGATGGACTACGTCGACGGCACATCGCTCGAGACCTTGCTCAAGTCCGGTCCGCTGATGCCCCCCGTGCAGGCCGTGCAGATCGTTCGCAAGATCGCGTCGGCGTTGCAAGAGGCTCACGCAGCGGGAGTCATCCATCGCGACGTCAAACCATCGAACATTCTGATCGACCGTCGCGGCGAGCCGGTCCTCACCGACTTCGGACTCGCACGGCGGCCAGAAGTCGACGCCTCGGAACAAACCCGCCCCGGCGAGTGGCTCGGCACGCCGGCCTATATGGCTCCCGAACAGTTCAGCGGCAACTCGGACGACGTGACTCCCGGCTGCGACATCTTCAGCCTCGGAGTCGTGCTGTATCGACTGCTCACTGGCCAGCGACCGTTCGGCGATGGTCATCGCCGCGAAGACATCGCTCAACGCACGCCCCCCGCGATGCCGCACCTGTTGCGAGCGGGACTGTCCGCCAGGCTCTCCAAAGTTTGCCTGCAAGCCCTTCGCTTCGATCCACGTGAGCGATTCAGTTCGGCGGGCGAGTTCGCTTCGGCGCTCGAACCATTTGCGAATGAGCGGCCAGTCGAGCCCAGTCAACACGGTTCCGCAATCGTCGCCGTCCGCCGACGGCGTTCACTGCCGATTCATTTTTTCGTCCGCATCTTGATGCTCTTGTTGGTGGGTTGGTCAGTCGTCGTCGGTGGCTACGCCGCTTGGGTCATGTTCCGCGAAGATGTTCGTCCACCGATCTCGAGACCGACGACCGCATCCACGTCGAATTCAGCCAAGGAGACCACGTTGCGGTTTCTGCCGCGGGTTGAACTGCACGTCCAACGAGCTTCGCAATCGGAAGGCTATCAGGTGCTCGGCCCGGAAATCGGTTCGCTGAAGGATGGCGACAAGATGCAATTCCACGTCACGCTCGATGAGCCGGCATTCGTGGCGTTGTTCTACGTTGATGCGGACGGGGTCGTCTCGCGCCGTTGGCCAATCGTGGGGCACGTTTCCAACGTGCCCGGCCCTCCTTCCGCCGCGTCGAGTGGCGGGCACGTTGAAAAAGTGCCCCACGAAGTCAAAGAGGTTTGGGATCCACCGCTGGCGGCGGCTGGCGAACTGCAAGAAATGCATGTTCTCGGTGACAAGGCTGGCATCGAATTGATTGTCGCGGTCGCTTCCTCGAGACCGTTTGACGAAACATCCCTCTCCGCGATCGAACGATTGCGTTTGAATCCAATCAAGTCCACCGCGGGCTTCAGCTTCGTCGCTCGTCGCGATACACCCAGTGGTGACGAGGCGGAACTCGATTCCACCTCCGCTTCCGTTCGATTGACAACATTGCCGCTGGGAGCCAATCCGCGTCTATTTGGTCTCGCCGCGAACGACAAGACGCGTGCCATCAGCGGCCGTACTTCCACGCAGAAATCCGAATGGCTCGACTGGGAACAATTCGCCGAACGCCTCGCCCACCTCGGCGAGTTCTGCCACGGCTCGGCCTTTCATCACGCGCCCTGACGACGGACCCGGACGTGATCCCCAAACTCACCCGAAGCGCCAGCGAGGGCGAACGCTTCACGGATTACCGATCACGGGATGGTCGATGGCATTATCGTCATCGATTGGAACGCTCGCCCTCGCGGGCGCGTCGGGTTAGTTTGGGGACGCTGGTGACATGGCTTGTGATGGCACTGATCGCCGTGACTGCGCGCGCGGCGGACGATCCGCGCACCCTCGAGGTCACTGCCAACGCACACGTCCAACAGGGCCGCTGGTCCGAGGCGGAGACGGCATTTCTCGAACTGCTCGCCGCCGTCGAACGACAATCGAAACCGACAACCGAGTCGGAACGTCAAAGGTTGCGTTGCTGGAACCAACTCGAACAGCTCGCTCGAAGAACCGGACGCCCGGACGATGCGTTGCGGTTCGCGTTGATGACTCGCGAAGCGATCTCTCGTTCGGCCGACGACGATTTGCGAAACCTCAACTTGCTGCAAATCGCCGAATACCAACTCGCGCTCGGTGAGGACATTGAGGCGAGAACGACTCTCAGCAGTTTACTCGCTGACAAGAGCCTCTTGCTGAAGACGCTTCCGAAACTGCGAGCGCAGTATCTGCTCGGTGTGGTCGAGCACCGAACTGGCAACGTCGCCGCCGCGCGAACGAACTGGCAACTCTCAGAGCAGTCGATCACTCCGTTGCTCAATCGGCATCGCAAGACGCCGTTTCTGTCCCCGTCGGATTGGCTCGACCTGCAGCAACGGCTCATTGCGATTTGCGAAGCTCAACGACGTGACGCCGAGGCCAAAGCCCTGATTGACGAATTCGTTGGGCGGTTCACTCCGCCAAATCGGCAGAGTGAGAAGGCGTCCGACGAGGCGCGCAACGACTCGCCGCGATTTCAAGCGTGGCTCAGTCTCGCGCGTCACGCGCGGTTACGAAAAGACTCCGCAGCCATCGCCCGACATCTTCGCAACGCTCTAGAACACACCCAACGGGTTTCAGCACCGGAACAAGCCACCGCAATTCGATGGCTGGCGACCGTTCTCGAAGACGGCGATTTGCCGGCCGCCGAACAGTTACTCCGCCAATCTCTCGCTGCTTACGAAGCGGCCGACCAGGTTCGAGAACAGCTCCGCTCACTTCTGCAACTCGCGACGATTCGCCGATCGCTCGGTGATCTCGCCGACGCCGAGCGACTGCTGCGAACCGCCATCGAGCTGGCCGATCAGCGGCTGTCCGTGGATGACCTGGATCGTCCGCTCGCGAAGCGACAACTCGCGGCGCTGTTGCCATCCGCAGGCCGATTCCGTGAGGCGATCGCGCTCAATCAGCAGATTTTGGACGACGCTCAACAGCGCGGGACAAGCGGTGACCGCTTACGAGCCGACGTGCTGCTCAACCTCGCAATCATTGACCGCAATCAAGGTCTCACGGAATCCGCCGCCGACAAAGCGCAGCAAGCGGCGCGTGCGATCGAATCGGTGTTCGGCTCCGACGCTTGGCCGCTGGCGGCCGTTCACAACGTTCAGTCGGCGATCCAGCGCGATCTCGGCCAGGCCGACGACGCGGCTCGGCACGCTCGGACCGTGCTACGGCTCTGCCAACAACATGGCAAGAACCAGAATCCCGAAGCGGCGACGGCGTTTCAGCAACTCGGCTCGCTCGCCGCGCGGAAGAGTGATTTCGCCACAGCGACGACGCATTGGAAATCCGCCGCCGAAATCTTTCGCTCGCGTGGTCAGACCGCGCGCGAGGCGCACGTTCTCAGCTTGCTCGGCGGAGTGGCCTTCAAATCGAACGATCGCGATCTCGCTGCTGCGGCACTCGATCACGCTGAGCAGCTACTTGGTCAACGCTCTGCATCGCCGCTCGATCTCTACGTCGTCCTGGCCAATCAAGCCGTACGTCGCGCCCACGACGGCGACCTCGCCGAAGCGATCCGACTCTTGCAGCAAGCGGTCGAGATCGCCGAATCCGCTCGCACAGAAACCGCCGGCGATGCCGAAGTGGGCCGAGCACGATTCTTCGCACAATTTGCTCCGGCCTTTGAGCGACTGATCGACTGGCATTTGCAATCCGGGCAGACCGCCGAAGCGTTCCTCGCCGCCGAGCAGTCGCGCAGCCGCACGTTTCTTGACCAATTGCAACTTGCTGGCATCGACCTGAAAGCAACGCTGCCCCCAGAAACTCAACAACGCCTGCTGCCACAAGAGCGGTCGCTCGCCCAACGACAGCAGCAACTGCGAAACGAGTTGGCGAGCGAGAAGACTTCACTGCGCGACAGCTCGGCCGTGCCGGAAGAGTCAGGCGCTCAACGACAGCGCGACCTGGACCAAAACGAACGGGACTACGCGAGAATCTGGCAAGCGATCCGCGATGCGAGTCCGATCTACAACCAACTCCTCGCCGGCCGCGATTCGCTGTGCGACCTCGCGCGCGTGCAACACGAGTTGCTGTCACCCGACACGGTGTTGCTGTTCTATCAAATTGGCAGTCAAAACAGTTCTGTGTGGATCATCGGCGGTGATCCAGACACGATCGAGGTCATCCCGCTGCAAATCAGCCAAGCGTTGCCCGCACTGCAATTCCGAGATGCTGAAACCAAGCCGACGCGCGGCATTGCCGGCCATCTCTCCGTCGATAAAGGACTGCTGCGTCACGGACTGGACCCGATCCCGCCGGGGCCGGTAACGCGTGACGTCGCCTCGCGGCTCGTCACTTGGTATCTCGCCGCCACGGTCCCGTTTACGCCGAGTCACTCGCGCGGACTCTCCGGCACCGTTGCCACCGTGAAAGGAGAAGCGATTCAGGCAAGCTCATTGACGCTGGTGGCTGAGACGCTGCTGCCTCCGCCCATTCGCGCCGCAATCCAGCGTCGACAACCCAAACGGCTCGTCATTGTGCCGGATGCCGCTCTGCATCAACTCCCCTTCGAGGCTTTGCTGCTGTCTGCCGGAGCGCGCACGAACTACGTCCTCGACGAGTGGCCCCCGATCACATACGCCCCCTCGGCAACGGTGCTGTCGCATTTGGCTCGACGGGCCGCGCCCGCGATGAACACCGAACGGCGGTTGCTGCTCGTCGGCTATTCGCCGTCGGAGTCCTCCGGCACTTCGCCGCTGCCAGGCGTCGCGACCGAGTGCCGCCGCATCGCAACGGCGTGGCCACAACCGGTGACGAAGCTGCTCGATCAAGAGGCGAACACATCGCACGTCACGAGACAACTTCCGATTCACCCAATCGTGCATTTGGCCACGCACGGCTTCGTCAACGAGCAGACCGACAACCTTTTCGGAGGCTTGTTGCTCGCACCCGATGCGGACGGAGATGACTCGCTGAGTTACCTCGACATCCTGCGAACGGACCTCACCGGCTGCGAGTTGGCGGTCCTCAGTGCGTGCCAAACCAGCGTCGGCCCCGAACGCCCGATGGAGGCGAGCACCTCGTTGGCTCAAGCGTTTCTGGCGGCGGGCGCGCGGCAAGTCGTCGCGAGCTTGTGGCACGTTTCGGACGACAGCACCTCCGAATTGATGACCGATTTTTACAAACGGCTCGCCGAGGATGCCGCCAAGGGACGTTCCTTGAGAGTTGCCGAATCTCTCCACGCGGCGAAGCGTCAACTACGGCAGTCCGCCGATTGGAACTCTCCGGCACACTGGGCCAGCTTCGTGTTCGTCGGCCCGGCAAAGTGATCTGCACGCGGCATGAATTGAGTGTGATTCTGGAGCCGCGCCCACGATCATCCCGTACTGAGACCGACTCTCGCATCGGGATCACATCTCAGTTGGCAAAAATCATCGGAGGTTGCTGTCTGAGCCGGTAGACCGCTCGCTGGGCACCACTACAATCCGCTGCTTGTTCGTCCTCAAAAGACAAAACCATCAGCCGCGAGCCGGCGCATTTCAGGAGCAGCAATCATGCAAGGATCTCAAAAGGTCATCGACGCCCTCAACGCGGGGTTGACCATCGAATTGACCGCCATCAACCAGTACTTCGTCCAAGCGAAGATGTGTAAAAACTGGGGCTTGAACAAGCTCGCTGCCAAGCACTACGTCGAATCCATGGGCGAGATGAAGCACGCCGAAATGCTCATCGACCGCATTCTCTTTCTGGAGGGCGTGCCGGAGATCGCTCGATACGACGTCATTCGCGTCGGCACCGACGTCCCGGAACAGTTTGACTACGACCTGGCTCTCGAATCCAGCGGAGTCAAGGCGTACAACGCGGCGGTCACCTTGTGCATCGCCGAGAACGACGGTGGCAGTCGCGACCTGCTGGAGAAAATCCTGGTCGAGTCCGAAGAGCATGTGGACTGGCTCGAAACCCAGATCGACCTGATCAAGCGGCTCGGCCTGCAGAATTACCTGCTCACGCAAGTCGGCGAAGAAGCGGCCGGCGGACACTGAGTACGGATCAGTCCTCGGATGGCTCGATGGCAAGCCGTGCAGCCAGTGCCGGCCCCGGTCATTCGCATCACACATCGAAGTGACGGCTCATCGGAGGTCACGATCGCGGATTCCACCTCCGCCTGAGTGACTTTCAGGCAGTGGCAGATCACTTCTTCGGAGCAGAATCGTTCTTCGTGCATCGCTGGACGACTGGCGTCGCCTCCGTGAGATTGAATCTCAGTTCGCGACAACATCGTAGCCTGGAGTAGGTCAGCGTCAACCGTCTCGTTGTCCGATGTCCGGGAAACGGCTGAGAGTTCGCTCTGCCAAGGACTTATGTGCCGCCGCCATGACCTTCGGAAAATGCGTCCAGCGGAAACTTCCACGTGCGGGCCCCATCGTGGGTGAACGCCAACAACCCAGATGACTCGGTCGATTGCCAAACGTGATACACCCGCACGGCGTCCACCGCAGGCCTGCTGGTCGCGAAGGAATTCACTTTGTGCTTCTTGGACGAACGAATGGTCTCCGTCTGTCGCCAGCGCTCTTTGCCCGTCTTCGCGTCGCTGACGCCCGATCCATTGGGACCCTGAAAGCGAGTCCATTTCTGGGCCATTCCGTCCGAAGTCATCGCCAAGTCTGTGGTCAGTACCACCACGCGAACGAACAACGGACACGTCGAAAACATCACTTGGCCTCTCATTGTACCGGTCATGGGTCAGAATGACCCCGGCTGTGGCGCACGCGGCTCGCGTGCGATTCGCTCAGACAATACTCGCGTCTCGCTGCGGCTGCCATTGGCCGTATGTTCTTCCCATCACAGAGCCGTCTTGACGTCTTCGAGGTCGGCGAAATCGACCAGCACATCACCAGTAAATTGGAAGAACCAATCGGTGTCGGTATCGCCGGTCAGACTGTCTGCCGCGTTGGCGTCGTTTTTCACCGTCGTGCTGTTGAGCTTGTTCGTGCCGTTCAACCCACCGCCATTTCGCAAGTTGGTTTGACGAGTGGCCAAACTCTCGGCACTGGTCCATTCTGCCATGATCGCTGTCAGCGCGGCGGGCGTATTAATCGACGTGGTAATCGTGCCGCCGATCAAGATGTCGTCGCCGGCACCACCGTAGAGATTGTCGATTCCCGTTCCACCGACCAGCAGATCGCGACCGCCTCCACCGATGAGCGAATCATTCTTCGTGCCGCCAACCAGCACATCGTCACCATTGCCGCCTTGCAGAGTGACCGTGCCGAGCGTGAAGGCGTTCGTGCGAATCACATTGGCCGAATCGCCGCCCGTGAGGTTGGCAGTTTCAATGCTACTGAGCTTCAGTGTGCCGAAGCCGGTCGTCACGAGCGAGGAGTTGCTCAACGTCATGTTGGCGTCTCGAGTGGCGAAGAGCGTGTCGATACCGTTGCTGCCGGCGAGCGTACCGATGCCCGTCCAACCATCGACCGTGAAGGTGTTGTTTCCTGCGCCACCGGTGAGCGTCGCTTTCGTGAAGCCACTCAGCGCGACGTTCAAGCCGTCGCTGGTTTGTAACGACGAGTTCGACAACAGGAAGTTCGCGTTCTTGCTGGCCACGATGGTGTCGGTCGAGCCTCCGCCACCAATGAAGTTTCCAGCACCGGTCCAACCGCTGACGGTGAAGGAGTTGGAACTCGTGCCGCCGGTCAGATTGGCGACCTGCAAATTCGCCAAAGTGTCGGTACCGGCCCCGATCAGTTTGGTATTGGTCAGCGTGAATTTTACGTTGCCCGATTCGATCAACGTGTTGGTGCCAGTGCCGCCATCGAGTGAGTCATTTCCCTTGTCGCCTCGCAAGGTGTCGTTGCCCATTCCGGCGTTGAGCGTGTCCGCGCTGGCCGCCCCATTGAGCACGTCGTCGCCAGTTCCGCCGAGTTGCAGTGCGGGGCGTGCGGCCAAGTTGGACGAGTTGACAATGTTGACCATGTCGTTGTCATCATGAGTCCGCACGCGGAATTGAGCCGTCGAGTTATAGGCGTAGGAGTACATCGCGCTGATCGAACCACTCAGGCCGAGTGTCACATTGCCTGTTTTCGTGGCCGGATAAGTGAGCGTGACTGTGTCCGCAGCAGCGCCACCGTGGACGTGGATTGTGGACGTGGTCGCGTAGGCTCCGACGAACGGAACCGTGTTGTCCTCGTTCACTGGATCAAAGTCGTTTTCGATGATCGCGTTGCTTGGATCGGCCACAGCCAGGATGAAATAGTCACTGCCGACTTCCGGCTTCCAGGCACCGGGAAGAAGTACCTGCGAGCCGATCGTGAAAGTGAGCGTGTGCGAACCGACTGCCAAGTCCGTCGCGTTGCTGATCGTGACGGTACTCAGGATGGTGTCTGTGTCGTCGGCCAGCGTGTCCGTCGATTGCAGGAACCGCAGGCTGATTGGACTGGTGACGGGCAAATTGATGATGTGGTACTGGACGGTCAGTGTTGTCTTGCCGTCGGCGGTGACGGAGTCCAGCACGATGTCGGGCACGTTCGGGTTCTGAACCGTCACGGCGGCTGAGCGCAGGTCGCTCGTGAAGCTCTGCGCGTACAAGGTTTCGCCGATGTTTGCGATTGCTCTGGCGAGCAATCGCGCCTGCCCCACCAGCCAATCGCTGGAAGACCCTGCCCACGTCCACCCGTCCGCTCCATTCGTGTCTGTCCCCAGTAGTTCGTCAGACTCTGCGGCTCCGTTGTTGTTCGCGTCCCGATAGAACACCACGCGATTGACCGAATCCGTGATGGCATTCGCTTCCAGGGTTGCTACCAGCGAGACTTCATCCAACGGGGTCGTGATATCTGGCGAGGCGGTTAGCAAGCTGATCACGGGAAAGACGGGAGCGTCTTGCACATTCAGAACGGTCGAGACCCAATTGCCGCGTCTGAAGTCAGAGTCGGATTCGGTCGGTCTGGCCAGAATAGTCACCGGCCCGATAGGCCATTCGTCCGTGGGAAAGTTGACCCAACTCCAACCGTTGGTGCCATCGAAGTCAGGGGACAGTCGCTCGTCCACCGACGTTGAAAAGCCATCCGGGTTGAGATCAACAACTCCGTTGTTGTTGATGTCACGATAAAACTCGACGTAGGTGACTCGCCCCGTGACCTCGTTGGCACGAACCGTGGCGAACTGAAAGCGAGCCGTCGAACTCGGGTTCGCGCTCAAAAAACCAATCGCCGGTTGAGTGGGAGGCGTGAAGGCCGTCACGTTCACAATCGTCGAAATCCAGCCGCTGACAGCCCCGCTGTTGTCGATCACCCGTGCCAAAACGGTAACCGGTCCAACGGGCCAGCCAGTCGTTTCCGTTCCCTTCGACCAGCCGTTTGAACTGTAAACATCGGTGCCCAGCAGTTCGTCTGCCGTGCCGACACCATCGCGATTCACGTCGCGATAGAACTCGACGCTCGTCACGAGACCAGTCACCGCCGTCGCGACCAAGTCCACATACTGCGTTTGTCGCACGGGATTCGGACTGGCGGTCAGCGTGCCGATCGTCGGAGCGGGTGTCTCGCGTGATTCCACTTTGCCGCGAATCGAAATCGTGAACGGGGCTTCGTCGGGATCATTGTTCGGGATGCGGATGACACCGACCTTGAAACCGGACGAGACGTTGTTGAGTTGGACAATGAATGTCGCGGAAGTGCCCGGTTCCAGACTCTGGCTCGACAAACTGTTGAGCGTGTAGCCCGCCGGCAGTTCGATGTTGCCCAGCGTCAAGGGAGCGGTCCCTTCGTTGCGAACGGTAAAGAGTCGATACGGCTCACTCTGTCCTTCCTCGACCGTGCCGAAGTCAATCGCCGATAAACCACCATTGATCAGGTTCGTCGCCCCTTGAAGTACCGTGATCTCAGGTGCGGCGACTGCGCTCGCGACGACACTGCCACGAATCCCAATCAGAAACGGATTCTCGTCCGAGTCGTTGCTCGCGATCGTGATGTTGCCGGACTTTGAACCCAGCGTGGTGCTGTCCATTCTGACGGTCAACGTGTCCGCCCCGCCGGGGACCAAGCTCGTCGACAGTCCATCAACCAGCGTGAAGCCAACCGGAAGCTCGCCAATGCTCAACCCCGTCAGCGTCGCATTGCCCGCGTTCAGAACCGTGAAACTCCGAGTTGAACCACTCCCGTTTTGACTGATGGTTCCAAAGTCGATTGGCGTCGCTGAGCCGTTATTCAATCCGCCACCGCTTTGCAGAACGGCGATGTCCGGCACCTGCGCCGCCGGGACAGGCAGGCTGAAGTCCAGCCGATACGCCCCCGTTCGCTCCGCAACATTCAACGACCAATAAGCCCCGGCGCGGACGTAGTAGGTTTCGCCTCTGACGACCTGTCGCCGAACCGTTTCCGATCCTCGGCTCCGTGTCGCGTCGGCCGGTAGGCCGATCACGTTCCGCGCCTCATCGTAGAGAACCAACTGGCTATCGAGGCTGCTTCCCGGTGCCGCAGTCTGAGTGATCGCCAGATTCCCGCTTCGCGGTGCTGTGAATCGAAACAGGTCGGTGTCACCGTTTGTTTCAATTCTGCCATCAAAGGCCCACGATCCCGACGCCAGTGCGACCGCCGAACTGGCTCCTTGAAACGTATCGGCGACGTCGTCTGCACTGCTCCCACCGGCTGGGATGGTTTGCAGAAGTGACCACTGGAAGCCGAGATTAACCGCTCCAGGCGACAGTGTGATCGGCTGATTGGCCGCGTCCTTCACCGCGACGTTACTGTAAAGACCCGGCCGTCTCGATCGAGGAAAGTCCTTTGGACGTTCAAAACTGGATCACGATAAAATGCGGTTCCATTTCGGCCTGCCAAGTCGATCGTCCACTGATACCAATCGTGTACCTCGGCGTGATTCAAACCGCTCGTGTTGCCTTCGCGCCCATTCCAACTCTGAAGCTGGGAGTTCAGATTGACGTTCACGCTACCCACGATCACCTGACCTTCGAGATTCAACAGACCGGGCAACGTCTGATAGTAGTTGTCTGCAAAATCGACGAACGAATTTGCGACGGTCACAGGTGGGTCGGAGTATTGGAAAGTCGCCAGAATGACGGGTGGTAATCCCTCGCCAGATTTCACCGGGTGAGGATCAAGAGTTGTCATTTGCACAAAACCGATCTTTGACCTGGTTTGGTCGTTGAGCTCCGTCGATAGGCGTTCGATCACCTCGCTGTTGACCACGGCACCACGGCTATGGCCGATGAAGTGTAGATTGAGAGGTTCAGTAGTCTCTGGAGCCACCAGCCGCGCAACGATTGTGTTGAAGAGAAACACTCCAGCCGCTTCAGCCCAACTATTTGAGTCCATCTGCGAGCGAAAGGGACCTGAGTACGCGGAAGTGTTGTTGCTTTGATCGGACCAGTCCAACAACAAGAATGGCCCGTTCCCGCCGCCGCTTAACGGTTGATCGAAATTAACCTTTGACGAACGAATCTCTGCCGCGCCATTGACACGCTCATCCGCAGGTAATCGGTCGTTGATGGCAGTTGCCATGTCATATGCCCAGTCGGGAAATCCGGCACCAATAAACGCGAACCCGTGCGTGATCACAAACAAATCGTTCGTCAGCAGGATTCGGTCTTCGAGTTGCTGGCAATAACACGCTGGTTGAGTTGTCCGCTGCCGTCTGGCTGAATGTTGCGGCTGTCGCAAACGTCGGCGTGACAGATGTGACTTCAATGTTCCGAACCAATTACTCAATCGCATTTCAAATCCCTCTCAGAGACTAACCTTGAAACGGTGATACCGCCGAATTGGGGATCGCCCCAATTACGGTTTGGGTTCGCCGGCGCTCACGACATACTTGTCAAGCATCATTTCCAGTGACATGGAAACGGCGTCGATGCCCGAACCGGTTTGCGTCCATTCCAAAAACGTGCCGATTTCGATTCCACGCTCACATGCCTCTTCACGCAGCACGCTCGCCATATAGGCTGCGAGACCTTCCAATCGGGCATGAAGTTCATCGGGGTTGCAAGTCAGTCGATCACTCATGTTGAGACCACTCGAATTCTGCGGATCACTACGCCGTTCGACGACGCAAGGCGTATCACCGGATCCGACCGTTTGCTGTTACTTGCTGAGGCGTGGGTATTCATATTCCTCGACATCCAGACGCTTCGGATCGGCCAACTCCTTCAACAGCGGCTTGAGAATCTTGTCGAGGTTTTCCTTCGCATTATCTACACCGTGCTCGAACGTCATTTCCTTTGGCGGACGTTCTTTACCAAAGTCCTTCGGAAATTGAAGTTGGCGCTCGCTCATCTCAAACGCAACGGTTCTGAACAAAGCAGAAGTAGAGGAAAAGATCGCTGGGACGTTCTCATTGGGTGTGTTTTGGAAAGGCCCTTTGGGAATGGAGTCCCAGCGATGTGTGCGCAGATTAAGTTT
>SXGS01019739.1_pt1 | contig 27460 bp, 28 predicted proteins | sample 3174681 | NCBI WGS metagenome assembly SXGS01 (sample SAMN11356861, study PRJNA531348) | freshwater metagenome | isolation source: freshwater sample F1-80 | place: China: Fuxian Lake, Yuxi | collected 2017-12-25 | reverse complement strand
GGCGGTAACCAGCGCGTCGGCCATTCCGGCCATCGGGATCCGGAACACGTGGTTCCGGTGCTTCACCTCGCGCGCGTGCTAGGAGGCCTGGTCGCCGGCGCGCTGCACGCGGTAACGCACCTCGCCGGCCTCGACACAGGGCACGTGCAATTCGATGTTATCGAGGCTAGGGAAACGGATCTCGAGCGCGCCCGGAAGCGGCACTTGAGACCGCCATGAGCGTTGCGGACACTAGCGCGCAGAGCATTATGCTTAAATCGTAGGGCGCCTTTGCTATCATCCGCGCCCCCTTCGGAGGAATTCGTATGCGAGCAGTGGAGATCTCCGCCCCCGGCGGTCCCGATGTGCTGGTCCCGGCCGAGCGCCCGGTCCCGGTGCCCAAACCCCACGAGATCCTGGTGAAGGTCGCCGCCGCCGGCGTCAACCGCCCGGACGTACTGCAGCGCCTGGGCAAGTACAAGGTGCCGGCGGACGCCTCCGACCTGCCAGGCCTGGAGATCGCCGGCGAGGTCTCGGCCTGCGGCGCTTCGGTGACGATGTGGAAGCCTGGGGACCGGGTCTGCGCGCTGGTGCACGGCTGCGGCTACGCCGAGTACTGCGTCACCCCGGAAGTGCAGGCGCTGCCGGTCCCTAAGGGCCTGACCATGATCGAGGCCGCGGCGCTGCCGGAGACCTTCTTTACCGTCTGGTCCAATGTGTACGATCGTGCACATTTGGCCCCGGGCGAGACGTTGCTGGTGCAGGGTGGCAGCTCGGGGATCGGCACCACCGCGATCCAGATGGCTGCGGCCATGGGTAACCGCGTCTTCGCCACCGCCGGCTCGGACGAGAAATGTGCCGCCTGCGTAAAGCTGGGTGCGGAGAAGGCGATCAACTACCGCACCCAGGACTTCGTTGCCGAGGTGAAGGCTGCCACCGGCGGCAAGGGCGTGGATGTCGTCCTGGACATGGTGGGCGGAGACTACGTGCCACGTGAACTCCAGTGTCTCGCCGACGAAGGACGCCTCGCGTTCATCGCGGTGCTGGGTGGCTGGAAGACGGAACTGGACATCAGCGCGGTGATGGGCAAGCGCCTGACCTTGACCGGCTCCACGCTCCGCCCCCGCGCCGTGGCGTTCAAGGGCGCGATCGCGAAGAACCTGCTCGAGAAGATCTGGCCCCTGATCGAAGCCGGGAAAATAAAGCCGGTGATCTACAGGACCTTCCCGCTGGCCGAGGCGCGCGAAGCGCACCGGCTGATGGAGACCTCGCAGCACATCGGCAAGATCGTCCTCAGCGTATAGCCCCCGGCGCGCGGCGCCCGGCCTCCTGCAAGGAGAGCTGTTCCTGAGCGGCCTGCGCCCCGCCAGGACGTGATCCTGCAGCCCGGCGGCTGCTACCGCGTCGAGTCGACGAGGCTGACCGTGGTGCAAGCCTTCGCCGACAGCGCGGTGGTGCTGAACTGAAAACTGCGAACGGGCGGGGCAGCATTCTCCTCCTCCAGCGGCCCCGTCCGATCGCAGGTTGTTCCTCTTAGTAGAATAGGGGCTCCCGCTTCCCCTATCCGGATTCCCCATGTTCCAGGACGGCCTGCTCAAGGGCAAACGCATCCTCATTACCGGCGGCGGCACTGGCCTGGGCAGAGAAATCGCGATGCAGTACCTGAAACTGGGCGCCGAAGTCTGGCTCGCCGGCCGCCGCGGCGCGGTGCTCGATGCCACCGCGCGGGAACTGAGGGCCGCGCATGGCGGCAAGGTGGGCACCCATGCGGTGGACATCCGCGATTCGCAAGCGGTCGACGCCATGGTTCAGAAGATCTGGGATGAAGCAGGCCCGCTGACGGGCCTGGTCAACAATGCGGCGGGCAATTTCATCAGCCCGACCAAGGACCTGACGCCGAACGGCTTCAACGCCATTGCCAACATCGTGTTCCACGGCTCGTTCTACGTCACTCATGCCGTGGGCAAGCGCTGGATCGCGGGCGGGCACAAAGGCACGGTGATCTCGATCCTGGTGACCTGGGTGCACACCGGCTCGCCGTACGTCGTGCCTTCGGCGATGTCCAAAGCCGGCCTGCACATCATGACCAAGTCCCTCGCCGTCGAGTGGGGCCACCACGGGATACGGTTGAACGCCATCGCCCCCGGGCCCTTCCCCACCGAAGGCGCCTCCAAACGCCTGCGGCCCGACGGCAGATTCGAGGACGCCAACGAGTCGAACCCGATGCGCCGCGTGGGGGAGATGCCCGAGTTACAGAACCTCGCCACCTTCCTGATGGCGGACGGCTGCGAATGGCTCACCGGCGAGACCATCGCCCTCGACGGCGCCGGCTACCTCGCCAATGGCGCCGCGTTCACCGAACTGGACGGTCTCAGCGACGCCGACTGGGATCGCATGCGCGTCAAGATCAAGGCGCAAAACGAAAAAGACCGCGCTGGACGCACCGCTTGACGACCCCGGCGCCGAAGAAAATGGAGCCGCGCCCTGCGGCGACGATCCTGCTGCTGCGCGACGACCAGCACGGGCCGGAAGTGTTCATGCTTCAACGCACCAAGGGTGCCGCCTTCCTGCCCGGCGCCTATGTGTTCCCGGGCGGCGCGCTGGATCCGAGCGACGGCGACGAGCGCGCCGCGCGCCGCGTGCGTGGCCTCAGCGACGCCGAGGCGAGCGCGAAGCTGGGCCTCGCCTCGAGCGGCCTCGCCTACTGGATCGCCGCCGCGCGCGAGTGCTTCGAGGAAGCCGGCATCCTGCTCGCGGTGGACGCGGCCGGCGCGCCCGTCGCCCCGGCGCGGGTGGCGGCGCTGGAGCACCTGCGCGAACCGATGAACGCCGGCACGGCGAAGTTCGCGGACCTGCTGGAGGCCGAGGACCTGTACATCCCGGCGCAGGAGATCGTCTACTTCAGCCACTGGATCACCGCGGCCGGGCGGCCGCGGCGCTTCAACACCCGGTTCTTCGTCGCCCGCGCGCCGCGGGACCAGGCCGGCGCGCACGACGACAGCGAGACTGTGCACAGCTTCTGGATCAGCCCGCGCGAGGCGCTCGCGCGCCAGGAGCGCGGCGAAATCGAAATCATCTTCCCGACGCGCGTGTCGCTGTCGGACCTGGCGCGCTTCACCACCTCGGCGGCGGCGGTAGACCACGCCCGCAGCCTGGGCGACATCCAGGTGGAAGCCGCGGTCTGGGCGCTGGACCACGAAGGATCGGCGCGCATGTTCCGTCGCGCCGATCCGCCCTACCACGAGATCCACTGGAGCGACCCGGAGGAATCCGGTAAAACATGCTTTGTCATCCAGCCCGGCGTGCCCAAGCGACTGGATGCCCGGGTCACGCGCCTGACCGCGCCCAATTCCGGCGTCATGACCGGCCCCGGCACCAACTGCTACCTCGTGGGAGACGGCGAGGCGCTGGCGGTGATCGACCCGGGCCCGCCCATCGACGAGCACGTGAAGCGCATCGCAGAACTGGGCGCAGGGCGCATCCGCTGGATTCTCGTGACGCACACGCACGTCGACCATTCGCCAGCAGCCGCACTGCTCAAGACAGTCACCGGCGCGCAGGTGCTCGGCCGCCCGCGCCCGGCGCACGGTAACCAGGACGCGAGCTTTGCGCCCGACCGCGTGCTCGAGCATGGCGAGCGCCTGGCGATCCCCGGCGCGACACTGCGCGCCATCCACACCCCCGGCCATGCCTCCAACCACCTGTGCTACCTGCTGGAGGAGACGAGGATGCTCTTCACCGGCGACCAGGTGATGCAGGGTTCCACGGTGGTGATCAATCCGCCCGATGGCAACATGCTCGCCTACCTGGCGGCGCTGGAAGCGCTGCTCCACGAAGGCGCCGTCATCCTTGCCCCCGGGCACGGCTACCTGGTCGGCGCGCCGGAGAAGGAGATCCGGCGCCTGATCGCACACCGCCTCGCGCGCGAGGCGAAAATTACCGCGTCGCTCGCTCGCCTGGGTGGCGCGACTCTGGAGGAACTGGTGCCCGCGGTGTACGACGACGTCCACCCCCGCATCCACCCGGTGGCGGCGCGTTCGCTGACCGCGCACCTCGAGAAGCTCACAGCCGAGGGCACGGTGCACGCCGCGGCAGGACGCTATGCGCTGGTAAAATCCCCCCCTGCTCGCTAAGATGCACCGAGGTCCACGCATTGCGAGGAGAGCGCCTTGAGCGACGGCAAGACGATGACGCTGGTTACCAACCTCGACCGCCCCGCGATCGAGGGCAAGCTGGGCCAGCTGCACGCCGCGGCCAAGGGCAAGGGCCTCGCGGGACCCGGCGCAGCTCCTCTGCGGCTTCAAGGGCATGCCCAAGTCGGCCATCGAGCAGCGCGTGCATAACGCGCAGAAATGGCTCGTCGGCAAGACCAAGCACGGCGATATCGCCGCGCTGCTCGACCTGGTGGAAATGAACCTGAAGAACCTCAAGTAGCCTCATCTGGCTTCCAGTCGCATCACGTAACGCCCTGTCGCAGGACTACGACCTCTTCACTATCGGTGGCGGCTCTGGCGGGGTTCGCGCCAGCCGCGTTTGCGCGTCCTATGGTGCCCGCGTCGGCATTGCCGAGTCCGGACAGCTCGGCGGCACCTGCGTCAATGTCGGCTGCATCCCCAAAAAGCTGTTCTCCTACGCTGCCCATTTCCACGAGGAAGTGAGGGACGCGGCCGATTTCGGCTGGACCACGCAGGCGCCCGAGTTCGACTGGGCGACGCTGCTCGCAAACAAAGACCGCGAGATCGCGCGCCTGAATGGCGTCTACGAGCGCATCCTCGTCAACCACAAGGTGGACATCCACCGTGGACGGGCCACCGTGGTAGATCCGCACACGGTGGAAGTGAACGGCAAGCGCTTCAGCGCGAAGCACATCCTCGTCTGCACTGGCTCCTGGCCAGAAAAGCCCACCATCCTCGGCGCGGAGCTGGGCATCACCTCCAACGAGGCCTTCCACCTGGCAGAGCTGCCGTCACGGGTGCTGGTGGTGGGCGGGGGCTACATCGCGGTGGAGGTCGCCTCCATCTTCCACGGCCTGGGCGTGGAGACGACGCTCGCTTACCGCGGCGCGCAGCTGCTGCGCGGGTTCGATGCCGAGCTCGGCACGCGACTGGCGGAGGAGATGGCCAGGAAAGGCGTGGTGGTCCGGCTCAAGACCAACCCGGCGAAGCTCAAGCCTGGCATCAAGGTCACGTTCGAGGACGGCGGCACCGACAGCTTCGACCTAGTGCTGTTCGCCACCGGCAGGAAGCCCAGCACTGCAGGTATCGGACTGGCGTCCGCGGGCGTGAAGCTCGCCGCCGACGGCGCCATCGTCGTCGACCGCTACTCGAAGAGCTCGGTGGATTCCATCCACGCTATCGGCGACGTCACCAACCGCATCAACCTGACCCCAGTTGCAACCGCAGAGGCCATGTGGCTGGCGAAAACGCTGTTCTGCGGCGAACCCACGCCGGTGGACCACGAGAATGTTGCCACCGCAGTGTTCTCGCACCCGAACATCGCCACCGTCGGCCTGTCGGAGGCGCAGGCGCGCGAGCGCTTCGGCGCCGTGGACCTCTACAAGGCCGCGTTCCGCTCGCTCAAGCACACCATGGGCGCGAGCGAAGAAAAGGTATTCATGAAGCTGGTGGTGGACCGCGCCTCACAGCGTGTCGTCGGCGCCCACATGATGGGCCCCGAGGCGGGCGAGATCATCCAGGGTATCGCCATCGCGGTGAAGCTGGGGGCCACCAAGGCGCAGTTCGACGCCACCATCGGCATCCACCCGACGGCGGCGGAGGAATTTGTGACCCTGCGGGAGAAAGCCAGCGGATAGGTGCCGCCCCGCCTGGGCCCGAGGATGTAACCGATCTATTACATTCCGGCCTGCAGGGCCCGCAGCACCAGCGAGACCCCGGTCACCAGCAGCACCAGCGCCACCGCGCGCATCAGCATTTCGCGGGAGATGCGCCGGAACAGGTGCCCAGCGGCCCACAGTCCGATCATCCCCGCCGGCACCACGGCGAGCGCGTAGATCCAGACCTTGAGATCGAGCAGGAAGCCGGTGACGAAGAACGCGACCGTGCGCAGCGAGATGCTGGTCAGCGTAGCCAGGCCAAGCGTGGCGCGGAACTGTTCCTTAGACAGGTCGCGATGCGACAGGTACATGGCGTAGGGCGGACCGCCGGCGCCGAACACGGTGCTGGTGATACCGCCGCTAAACCCGGCGACGTACGCCCACGCCGAGCCGAGGCGATAGCCCGATGCGCGGCCACCGAACAGGCTATAGAGCGCGTACAGGAACACGAATACGCCCAACGCCAGCGTCGCCGCCTGGCGCGGCAGGTTGACCAGCAGCGTGACGCCCACCACGGTGCCGAGCGCGATGGTGGGAACCATACGCGTCCACTCGACGCGCACCGCGTTCTTCGGGTTCTCGAAGCCGATGCGATAGGAATTAGCAAGGTCCATGAGCACGAATAGTGCCAGCGCAAACGGTAGCGGCACTAGGTGCAGCGCGAGCGGAATGGTGACCAGCGCCGAGCCGAATCCGGTGATGCCGAACATCACGGAGCCGGCGAAGCCGAGCGCGGCGAGTAGCGCGAGTTCGACCGGATCCAGGATCACGGCCTCAGCTGCGGCTGCAGCAGCAGTTCCACGGCGTTCCAGGGATTCATCCGGCGCAGGCGCTCGACATAGCGCGGGAACGGCAGGCCGTAGCGCACTTCCAGGCGCTCAGCGTCGTCGCGCAGGTCTCGCCAGGGCAGCGCCGGCGGGGCGCCCTTCAAGGCAAAGACGATGATATTGGGGTCGCGTAGCGCTGGCAGGCACAGCACGCTGCCGGCGAACGCGTTCTCCAGGCGCCGCAGATTGCGGTCGAAGTCCTTGTCATCGTCCATGAAGTTCATCACCAGCACGCCATTGTCCTCCAGCGCGCACCACGCGGCGTCGAAGAAGGCCTGCGACACCAGTGCGGCCGGCGTAGTCTCGTCCTCGAAGCCATCCACCACCAGCAGGTCGCAGCACTCGGGCGCCAGGGCTTCGATGCCGTCGCCGTGCTCCACCTTCAGCCGCGCGTCGTCTGGTGGCAAGTGAAACAGCGCGCGCGCGGTAGCGATGACCCGCTCGTCCAGTTCCAGCACGTGGTTGCGCAAGCGCGGCAGCCGGCGATGGAAGAACTTCGCCAGCGAACCGCCGCCCAGCCCGATCATGAGCGCGCGCCGCGGCGCCGGGTAGAACAGCAGGAACGCCATCATGCAGCGGGTGTAGTCCAGCTCCAGGGCGAAGGGGTCGTCTAGACGCATCGCGCTCTGGATCGCCTCGCCGCCGACGTGCAGCTCGCGCACGCCGCGCGACTCGCTCACCGTCAGCGCCGGCCGGCTCTTCGTCACGCCACTCGCGCGTCGTGCGGGCGCTGAAGGGAGACGATGCCGATGGCGGCGACCAGCGCGAGCAGCGCAGCGCCCAGGATAGGCATGGCATAGCTGCCGGTGGCATCGTAGGCCGCGCCCGCCAGCGGCGGCCCCAGCAGGGTGCCCAGCCCCGCCGCGGTATACAGGCAGCCGATGATCCCGGAGACCGACCTCGCGCCGAACAGGTCCATCACCACCGAGGGAAACGTGGCGACGAAACCGCCATAGCAGATGCCGAAGCCCACGGCCATGAAGGATAGGGCGATCCGGCCCGTGCTCGCCCACCACAGGACCAGCATCAGGGCCATGCCCAGGTACATCAGCGCGAGCGAGCGCATGCGGCCGATGCGATCGGCGACCGCGCCAATGGCGAAGCGCCCGAGCAGGCTACCCAGCCCGATCAGGCTCACCAGCAGAACGCCGAACGCCTCCGGATGGCCGGCATCGCTGGCGTAGGGGCCGAGGTGCACCAGTGGCACGAAGCAGCCGAAGCCCGATAGCGCGAGGGTGACGTAGAGGATCCAGAAGTTGCGCGCGCGCAAGGCCGCGCGCAGCGGCACGCCGGTGGTGGCCTGGGCCTGACCCGCTGGCCGGTTGCGGATCGCCGCCGCGGCGATGCCACCGAGCACGAGCGTCACCCCGGCCAGTGCGAGGTAGGCGCCGCGCCAGCCGAGCAGTTCGATCCACCATGCCGCGAGCGGCGGCCCGAACAGGTTGCCTGCTCCGATACCGCAGACCGCGATGCCCGAGGCGAGCACGCGGTTCTTCTCGAACCAAGGCTGCACCGCGCCCACCGAAGGCACGTAGGTAAGGCCGATGCCGATGCCAAGGCCAATCGAGTACGTGAGGTACAGCACCAGGACCGAGGGCGCCTGGCTCGCCGCGGCCAGGCCAGCGGCAAGGAAGGCGACGCCTGCGAGCGCGACATTGCGCGTGCCGTAGCGGTCGGCAAGCATGCCCCCGGGGGCGCCCAGCAGGAAATACAGGAACGCACACAGCGAGAACACCAGCGAGACATGTGCCCGCGAGGCGGAGAACTCGGCCTGGAAGGCCTTGAAGAACGCGGCGAAGGAATACGCGGCACCAAAACCGACGAACATCAGGGTGAAGGCCGACGCGACCACCACCCAGCCGTAGTTCGCGCGGCTCAACGCTTCTTCTGCACCTTCTTCTTGAGCGCGGGCTTGGCTGGCGTGTCCGCCACCGCGGCGACCACTTCTACCTCGAGGAGCAGGTCTTCGTGCACCAGCCGGCTCACGCCCACCAGCGTGCTGGCGGGCGGCTTCTTCGGATTGAGGAAACGCATGCGCGCCTCACGATACAGGTTCACGTCGTCCAGATTCATGTTCACCATGTAGCCGTTGAGCTTCACCACGTCGTCCCAGGTGGCCCCCGCCGCGGCGAGGTTATGCGTCAGGCTCTTGAACACCTGCTCGGTCTGGGCCTTCATGTCGCCCTCGCCGATGACGTGTCCGTCGCGGTCGTAGCTCACCTGACCCGAGACGTAGACCAGCCGCAGCGGCCCGGAGACGGTCACGCTGTGCGTGAAGAACCGCGGGTCGAACAGTTCCTTCGGATTCAGGTATTGCTTGCGCATGAAATTCCCCCTTGTGCCATTAGCCCTAGGCCAGCGCGCCACGCGCGGTGATCGGCCAAAGCGCCTCCACCACGCCACCCCGCACACAAACATACCAGTCGTACAGGTTCACCGTCGGGTCGCAGTGGCCGGGCACCAGCAGCAGCTTTTCGCCCACTGCCGGCACCTTGTATCCGGGTTCCGCCTCCAGCCAGCCGTGCTCGTCGGAGGCGCGCGTGTAGGACAAGCCCGCGCGCTCCCAGACCCCTGGCATGCCGGAATCCAGGCTGGAGGCCTTCAATCCTGCGTCCAGGATGGCGACCCTGTCGTCTGGCCGGCTCTGCACCGTCGCGAGCACGAACAGGGAATGGTCAAAGCGCGGCAGTGGCGGCGCCCACTCGTTGCGTGCGTAATCCCAATCCATGAATACGTAGGAACCGGGCTGGATTTCGTCCCAGGCGCCCAGTTCGACCTCGAACATGAAGGTGCCGCTGCCCGCCCCGGTGACGATCGGGCAGGCGATGCCTGCCTCCTGCAGCATGGTGCGCGTCGTGCGCACCGCCGCGGCGGCGCTGGCGATGACCGCGCGCCGCTCCTCATGCGAGCGAATGTGCTGCGCGCGGCCGTGGTAGGCATGCATGCCGGCGAAGCGCAGGTGCGGCGATGCCTCGATCGCGCGCGCCAGCATCACGGCCGGCTCCCCCGGCGCGACACCACAGCGGAGCATGCCGACTTCCAGCTCAAGGTAGACCTCCAGGGTCGCGCCGGCCGTCGCGGCCGCAGCCTCGAGTTCGCGAACGCTCGCCGCCTGGTCTACGCAGACCCCGATGCGCGCGCGCCGGGCGAGCGCCGCGAGGCGCGCGACCTTGCGAGGGCCGATGATTTCGTTGGTCACCAACACATCGCGCACGCCACCTTCGACCATCGCCTCGGCTTCGCCGACCTTCTGGCAGCACACGCCCACCGCGCCTGCGGCGACCTGGCGCAGCGCGATTTCCGGACACTTGTGCGTCTTGGCGTGTGCGCGCACCCGCACCCGGCCGGCAATGCTTTCGTTCAGGCGCCGGAGGTTGGATTCGAACGCATCCAGGTCGACCACCAGCGCCGGGGTGTCCACGTCCTCCAGGCGCATGCCAATATTCGCCGGCGCTTGCTGCATCGTCAGGCTCCCAGTGGGCGGGGCACCCGCTGCGCGAACCAGAGCCAGACGATCGCGGCCAGCACCACGCCGATCATCGGCAGCGCCGCCAGGTTGACGTTCTGCCAGCCGGCGTTGGTGACGATCAGGCCGGAGGTAAAGGACGAGACCGCCATCATGCAGAAGATGGCTTGTTCATTGGTACCCTGCGCCCGCGCGCGCTCCTCAGGCCGATAGGTCTCCAGCAACAGCGTGGTGCCGCCGATATAGAGGAAATTCCAGCCCACGCCCAACAACACGAGGGACCACCAGAAATTGGCCACTGCAATCCCCGCCAGCGCGATCGCAACCGCCACCACGTTCAGCAACGCGCCCACGAACAGCACCGGCACCACGCCCAGGCGCTTGATCAGGCCGCCGGTGAAGAACGAGGGCGCGAACATTGCCACCACATGCGAGGAGATAACGAACGCGGCATCACCGTAGGGGTGCCCACACACGCCCATCGCAATGGGCGTCGACACCATGAGGAAATTCATCACCCCGTAGCCGATAGCACCGCACATCACCGCGACGATGAATTTGGGCTGGCGCGCAATCTCCCGCAGCGGCCGTCCGGTCGCGGCCTGCTCCGCCGCGCTCGGACTCGGGATCCGGATCCGGCTGAGGAGCGCAATGGTCACCACGGCAGCCGCGATCAACGCGAGGTAGGCGCCGACGAAGCGCACTTCCAGCAGGTCCACGGTGTAGCGGCTGGCGGTGGGCCCGATCACGCCCCCCACCAGGCCACCGGCCAGCACCAGGGACACCGCCATCGGCTTGAAATCCGGCGGTGCAGCGTCCGCCGCCGCGAACCGGTAGTACTGACCGTAGGCATTGCTTGCGCCGTAGACCAGCGTTCCAAAGCACAGCAGCCAGAAACTCTGCGTCCACAAGGCGGCGGCGCAGATCAGGGCACCCACGATGCCAATCGCGGAGCCCTGCATCAGGCCGATACGGCGACCCACCCGCTTCATGTGCAGCGACGCCGGCATCGTGACGATCGCCGCGCCAATGATCCAGCAGGTGACCGGCAGCGTCGCCAAGAAGGTGTACGGCGCCAGTTTCAGCCCGGACAGGCCGTTGATCGCGATCAGCGTCGAGTTGATCGTGAACAGCATCGCCTGGCAGGCAGCGAGCAGGCCGACGTTCAGGCGAACGTCGCCAAAGAGGTTGCCTGCTGAACTGTTCATATATACAGTATCGAGAGAGGAAATTCATTCTAAATGAAGCTGCGCGGGGCCGGGTCGCTCATTGCGGGTCGTTTCGAAACTTTCGCGCGCGAAGCGGTGGACGACGGCTGGACGAAGAGCGAAAGTCCGGAGGACGAATCTCTGCCTAAGATTCAGACCCGGGTCGCCGAGGAACGTGCGCGCTCCATCATCGCGCGCAACGACTCTCCGGACATTCCCTTCGAGCAGTCGATCAACCCGTACAGGGGATGCGAGCACGGGTGCATTTACTGCTATGCGCGGCCGAGCCACGCCTATCTCGAACTATCACCCGGGCTCGATTTCGAGACCAGACTGTTCGCCAAGACCAACGCGGTCCAACTGCTGCGCGACGAGTTGTCGAAGAAGAGCTATGTGCCCAAGCCTATCGCCTTCGGCACCAACACCGACGCCTATCAGCCCATCGAGCGGCGATACAGGATCATGCGAGGGCTGCTGGAAGTGCTGGCGGCATGCAACCACCCGCTCACCATCGTCACCAAAGCTGCGCTGATCGAACGCGACATCGACCTGCTGGCGCCGATGGCGAAGAAAAGCCTGGTCAAGGCCTTCGTCTCGGTGACCACGCTAGACCACAAGCTGGCGCGCGCGCTTGAGCCCCGAGCGGCCAGCCCGTCCAGGCGGATCGACGCCATTCGAGCGCTCGTCACCGCGGGCATCCCGACCGGCGTCATGGTGGCCCCGGTGATCCCTGCGCTTACCGACAAATCCCTCGAAGCCATCCTCGAGGCCGCCGCCGGCGCCGGCGCCATCATGGCCGGCTGGATCATGCTGCGGCTGCCCAACGAAGTGCGGCCGCTGTTCAAGGAATGGCTCGCCACGCACGCGCCGCAGCGCGCCGACCACGTCATCAGCATCGTGAAGCAGGTGCGCGGCGGGCGCGAGAACGACCCCAACTTCGGCTCGCGCATGAGCGGCTCGGGGAATTTCTCGGAACTGATCGACAAGCGCTTTGACATTGCCTGCCGACGGTTCGGCCTCAACAGCGAGGACAACCCCATGGCCTCGCGCGGTGGGCTGGACTGCAGCCTGTTCCGGCCGCCGGGCAGCCGCGCGCAGTTGAACCTGTTCGGCTGAGCCCGCCGTCTTGGGCTAGGCTCCCGGCATGATCGGCGCCGAAGCGAAAGCGCTGCTGGACGCGCCTATCCTCCCGACGCTGCTGCGGCTGGTAGCCCCCGGGCTGCTGCTCGTCGTGTTCCAGTCCGCGATCTCCATCTCGGACGCACATTTCGTCGGCCGCCTGGGTACCGAACCCCTGGCCGGCCTGGCGCTGGTGTTTCCGCTGGTGACGCTGCTCCAGATGACCTCCGCCGGCGCCATGGGTGGGGGCGTGTCCTCGGCGATCGCGCGCGCGCTGGGCGCGGGCGATGCCGCGCGGGCGCGGGCATTGGTGGTGCACGGACTGGTGATCGCCCTGATTGCGGGCCTAGGTTTCACGGTCCTCCTACTCGTCCTCGGCAAGCCGATTTTTCGCCTGCTAGGCGGCGAAGGTGCGGCGCTCGAGGCTGCGCTCGCCTACTCCAACGTGCTCTTCGGCGGAGCGGTGCTGATCTGGATCGCCAACACGTTCGCCAGCGTCCTGCGCGGCAGCGGCAACACGCTCGTCCCAGCGCTCGCGCTGGTCGCAGCCTCGTTGATCCACATCCCGCTGTCCGCGGCGCTCATCCTCGGCTGGGGGCCGTTTCCGCAAATGGGTATCGCCGGCGCCGGACTCGCCTACGGCGTCGGTTTCGGTTTCGCCTCCATCTGCACCGGCTTTTACATCTGGCGCTCACCACTGCGGCCGCACCGCAGCGACTGGCGCCTGGTCGGTCGCCAGTTCCGCGAGATCCTGCGGGTCGGCGCCATCTCCTCGGTATCGGCGGTACAGACCGTGCTCACCGCGGTGGTGCTGACGGGCCTCGTGGGCCGCTTTGGCACCGCGGCCCTCGCCGGCTACGGTGTCGGCGTGCGCTTGGAGCTGCTCCAGGTCCCGGTTGCGTTCGCCTTCGGCCAGGCGCTGGTGGTGCTGGTGGGCACCAATATTGGCGCCGGTCGACCGGAACGTGCCAAGCGCACGGCGTACATCGGTGCAGCGATCGCCGCCGGCATCTGCCTCGCCATTGGCGCCAGTGTTGCAGTATTCCCGCGCCTGTGGGTTGGGCTGTTCTCCGCCGATCCCGCGGTGCTGGAGTCCGGTTCCGCCTACCTGCGCACCGTCGGACCCTTCTATCCGTTCATGGGCGCCGGCATCGCGCTGTACTTCGCTTCGCAGGGCGCCGCGCGCGTGGTCTGGCCGGTGCTCGCGGGCACCGCGCGGCTGGCGTTCGTGATCGGCGGTGGCCTCATCACGCTGGCACTTGCGGCGCCGCTTGGAGCGCTGTACTGGGTGATCGCGCTCGGGATCGTGATCTGGGGGTCGGCAACGATCTGGGCGGTGCACGCGTCAGACTGGTCGCGTCCTTCCTAGCGTGACCGGGGGCGGCCAGGCTGATCTCTCATCGCGGCGCAGGCACTACGTAAGGCGACTCCGCAATGGTCCATGCCGGCGGCGTCTCCTGCCGAAACACTTGTCGCAGGTGCACCTCATCCGGACCGTCGCCGATGCGCATCAGTCGCGCATACGCCAGCGCATGGTGGATCGGCACATCGTCGGTGCCGCCCATGGCACCGAACACCTGGAGGGCGCGGTCGGCGACCCATTGCAGCATCGCCGGCACTGCGAGCTTGACCAGCGACACGTCGTGCCAGCCGCCGTGATGGCCTTCGCGGTTCAGCAGCCATGCGCACTTCAGCGTCAGCAGCTTCGCCTGCTCCAGCTCGACACGAGACTCGGCGATCCAGCGCGGCACCGCCTGGCTCGCCACACGGGAGTACGCCACGCCGCCGGCGCTGCTGGCAAAGCTGCTGGCGGCCCGCAGCGAAGACACGCTGATCACCCGTGCCCACAGCGGCAAGCCCTGCCGCGTGGTATATAGCGCGTGGTCAGACGAGTAGGATGCGCCAGGGGCGCCCTCGCCCCTGCCGTACCAGCACGCGCTCACCGACGAGCTGCTCGCGGCGATCGAGGAGCACCAGGTGCCGGAGCTGGTCTACGAGGCGGCGGGACAATTCATCGACTGTTTCAACACCCTCACCACGGTGGACGATATCATCGGGCGGGTCGTGCGGGAGACGCGCGCGGCGCTCGGCGCACTTGAAACCCAATTTCCTAAGGAGGAGTCGACATGAAGCGCAGAACCCTGATCGTCGCGGTTGCGTCCGCGTGGGCCGGACTTACCGCCTGGGCCCCGCAGGCCGGAGCGCAGGCCTTTCCCACCAAGCCGATCCGCGTCATCGGGCCCTACCCGGCCGGCGGCATCGTGGACCTAATGGCGCGTTCGGTGACCGACGGCCTGCCAGGGAAGCTGGGCCAACCCGTCATCGTCGAAGCCAAGCCCGGCGCCAGTACCGCCATCGGCACCGAGGAGGTGATGCGCGCCGACCCGGACGGGCATGTGCTCCTCATGGGTACGCTGGCTACCACAGTGACGCCGCTTCTGACCAAGGTGCGCTGGAACGCGCCTGCCGATTTCGTCGGCGTTGCGCATATGGGCGTGGTCGCCAACATCGCAGTGGTATCGCCCACGCTGGGCGTGAAGGACATGAAGGGCCTGATCGAACTGGCGAAGACGAAGCCCGGACAGCTCAACTACATGAATCCGGGTAACGGTTCCTCGCCGCACGTCAGCACGGAACTGCTGCTGCAGAACACCGGCACGAAGATGGTTTCGATCAACTACAAGGGCGTGCCGCCCTCGGTGCCGGACCTGCTCTCGGGCGCGGTTCACTTCGGCTTTTACCCCTACTCCACGATCGTCGCGCAGTTGAAGGCTGGCAAGGCGGTCGGCATCGCGATGGCGGCGCCCGCGCGCGACAAGCAGTTCCTTGACATCCCCACCATGGCCGAGCAGGGCTTCGCCGACTCGCAAGTCACGTCCTGGTACGCCTTCGTCGCGCCCCGCAAGACCCCGGCCGCGGTGCTCGAGCGCCTTAACAAGGCGATCAACGAGGTGCTGGCCGACCCGGCGACGGTGGCGCGCGTGGAGAAGATCGGCGGCGCGGTGGTCGCCGGTTGGAGCGTGGCGCAGACCGACAAGATGATTGCCGATGACTCGGTGCGCTGGGCGAAGTTCACCAAGGCCGCCGGCATCGAGGCGAAGTAGCGCGCGTGGGGCGCAAGATCCTGTTCGTCACCACGGACCAGCAGCGCTGGGACGCGATCGGGGCCAACGGCGGGCGCATCGCGCGCACGCCGGCGGTGGACGCGCTGGCTGCCGCCGGCATTAACTTTCGGCGCGCGCACAACCAGAACGTGGTCTGCATGCCGGCGCGGTCCACCATGCTCACCGGCCAGCACGTGCGCAGCCACGGCGTGACCATGAATGGGATCCCGCTGCCCGAGGACGGGCCGGACGTCGCCCGGCTGCTGCGCGAGGCGGGCTACCGCACCGCGCTCATCGGCAAGGCGCACTTCGAGCCCTCCTCTGCGCCCGGCGGCCCGTATTACGAAAACTTCGCCGCCAGCCGGGGACTGAGCGGCCCGCACCGCGGCTTTGAGCGCATGGAGCTTTGCGCGCACACCGGACGCGCCGGACGCAGCCTTTACCACTACCCGAAGTGGCTGGCCGAGAACCATCCGGGTGCGGCCGAGGGCTTCCAGGAGTACGTGACGCCGCAGAAGACCATTAGTTGCCGCCGCGGCGGCGACACCGGGGCGATCCAGGTCTGGCACAACGCCATCCCGCGCGAGCTGTACCACACCGATTGGGTGGCCGACCGCGTCATCGCGTTCCTGGACATGCTCGCCGCGGACGAAGACTGGTTCGTCTGGATGAGCTTCCCCGACCCGCACCACCCCTGGGACCCGCCGGCCTCGGAACTGAAACGCGTGAACTGGCGCGACCTGCCGCTGCCAGAAGGCTGCCCCGGCAACCGCGACGAAGCGGAGCGCATCCTCGCGCAAAAGCCCCGCCACTGGCTCGACTGGTACCTGGGGCGCGCGCAGTTCAACTACGAGATTCCATCGGAGTTCGTGCCCTGCCAGCTCACCGCTGACCAGATTCGGGAAGTGAACGCCATGGTGCACATCGAGAACGAGCTCATCGATGAAGCGCTGGCCCGGGTCCTCGGCCATATCGACCGGCGCGGCTGGGGCGCCGACACCGATGTCCTGTACACCACCGATCACGGTGAATTCCAGGGTGACTTCGGCATGCTGTTCAAAGGCCCCTACCACGTCGATTCGCTGATGCGTGTGCCATTCGTCTGGCGCCCGGCGCCTTCAGCGGGGATCGCACCTGCCGTGATTGACGCGCCTGTGGGGCACGTCGACCTCGCGCGCACCTTTTGCGCCATCGCCGGCATCGCGCCAGACGATCGCATGCAGGGCGCGATGCTGCCGATTTCTGGTGCCGGCGGACGCGAGCGCGTGCTCACGGAATGGGACGGCGGCTTCGGCGGGCACGACATCCGCCTGCGCTCCATCTTCCGCGACGGGTACCTGTGCACGGTCTACGACCCCAGCAACACTTACGCGGGTACCGAGGGGGAACTCTACGATCTCACCAACGACCCTCGGCAATGGGAGAACCTGTGGAGCGATCCGGCGCACGCTGGCCTCAAGGGCGACCTGATCGCGGACCTCTACGACCACCTGCCCGAGGCACGCTCGCCGGCGTTGGCGCAGGTGGCGCCGGTTTAGCGTCCGCTACAACAGGCCCTCGCCCCTCAGCCAGGCGTAGCTGTCTTCCACCAGTCGGCACAGCGGCACGGACTGGAACCCGGGTTCGCGCACCGCCTTGCCGCAATCACAATGCAGGTGCGTTGCCATGCGGGCGCTCTCCGGCGTGAAGCGCGGCTTCTTGCGGGTGATGTGCGACACCCACTCGCCCGCCTGCCCCACGACGCGCAGCAGCCACGCCAGGCTCACGCGCGCGGGCGTCGCCACCCGGGCCACCTCCCCAATGACGAGCACCAGTTCCGCCAGCGGCGCTTCGGTGCCGCCCAGCAGGTAGTTCTCGCCACGGCGTCCCCGTTCGACGGCGGCGATGTGTGCGCGCGCCACCTTGTCCACGTGGCAGAAGCTCATCCGGCCAGGCGGCACGCCCGGCTGCTTCCTCGCGCAGACCAGGCGGATCATGCGCACCCAGTTCACGGTGTCGTACGGCCCCATGATTGCCGCTGGGTTGAGGATCACCGCGTCCAGGCCGCGCGCGATGACCTTGCGCACCTCCTCTTCGGCCAGGAACTTGCTGCGCTGGTAGTTCAACGGCGAGACCCGGCCCAGCTGCTCGGCGCGCTCGTCAATGACCCCCGTCTGCAGCCCCTAGACCGAGATGCTGGAGTTATGAACGAAGCGTTTTGCGCCGCGCGCAAGCGCCGCATCGACCATGTTGCACGTGCCGTGGACGTTGATCCGGGTCTGGCGCGCGTTGTTGCGTAACCAGAGGCTGGTGTCGCCCGCAAGGTGGAACACTGCGTCCACGCTTTCGGGCAGCGCGCCGCGCAGGGAAGCAGGCTCGGTGACGTCTCCGGCGCGCCAGTTAATCGGCAAGCCTTGAAGGTACTTGAGATTTGATCCAGGCTGGTGGATCGAGGTGATTCGCTAACCTTGCGCCGCCAGCTGCTTCGCCAGTACCGTGCCGACGAAACCAGAAGCGCCGGTCAGCAGAGCGGCTTGGCCCACGCGATCAGCGCATCCAGCGTCGCATCCGGCGCTTCGGACATGAGGGAATGGCCCGAAGGTGGAATGAGCGTGGTGCGCGCCCCGGCGAGCGCCGCGGCAAGCGCCTGCGCCGCCTTGGGCGGTGTCATGACATCGCGCGCGCCCAGCACCAACTGCGCCGGGCACTTCACCTTCGCAGCGCTCTCCAGTCCGCCGGTGTAGACATTGCACGCAGAGAGGTCGGTGTGCAGCACGCCAGGGGCGAGGCGCGCCAACCGCGCCAGCGTGTCGCCGTACATCCACATGCCGGGACTTGGATTGCCGGCGAGCGGCACCTGGACTGCGTGGCTCCAAATGGTTTCCATGTCGTAGGCCGCCTGGTCGTTCGCCTTTGCCGCCGCCAGGAACGCGTCGGAGACCTTCATCGGATAGGCAACGCCGATGAGGGCGACACCAGTGACTTTATCCGCATGGCGGGCGGCGCACTCCACGGCAATCAGCGCGCCCATGGAGTGGCCTACCACCGCGGCCTTCGCGACGCCAGCCGCGTCCTTCAGCGCCATCACCCAGTCCGCCATGGCTTCGATGCTCGCAAGCGGCGGCCCTTCGGAGCGGCCGTGCCCAGGCAGATCCACCGCGAGCACATTGCGCCCGTGATAGCCGAAATAGCGGCTTTGCAGCCCCCACCAACTGTGGTCAAGGCCGGCGCCGTGGATAAACACGATAGTCGACTTCGCCAGATCGATGGCGTGCGCCGCGGTGTAGGCGAACGCCTTCCTGCCGCCGACGATCGCTTCCATCAGTTACGCGACGCGGCCCTCAAGCCGCGATCGAGGTCTTCCATTAGGTCCTGCGCATCCTCCAGGCCGATGGACAGGCGCACGGTGCCCGGGCCAATGCCGGCGCGTGCAAGGTCCTCGTCGGACATACGGTAATGCGTCGTGGTCGCCGGGTGGATGACCAAAGACTTGGCATCGCCGACGTTCGCCAGGTGCGAGAACACCCGCAGCGATTCGATGAAGCGGCGGCCCGCCTGCCTTGGATCCCCATTCGGCCCGCCCTTGATGTCGAAGGAAAACACCGCGCCGCAGCCGCGCGGCAGCAGTTTCTTCGCCAGGGCGTGGTCCGGATGGTCGGTCCGCTCCGGATACAGCACCTTGCCCACGGCTGCATGGCCTCCAAGGAAATCCACCACCTTGCGCGTGCTCTCGACGTGGCGCGGCATGCGTAGATGCAGGGTTTCGATGCCCTGCAGGATCTGGAACGCGGTCATCGGTGCCATGCAGGCGCCGAAGTCGCGCAGGCCCTCGCGCCGTGCGCGCAGGAGGAACGCCCGCGTACCCGACTCTTCCTCGAAGTCCATGTTGTGGAAGCCAGAATAGGGCGCGGTGAGCTGCGGAAATTTGCCGCTCTTCTCCCAGTCGAATCGGCCAGAGTCCACGATGACGCCGCCGATAGCGATGCCGTGGCCGCCGAGGAACTTGGTGGCCGAGTGATACAGCAGGTCGGCGCCCAGCTCGAAGGGCTTCATCAGGTAGGGCGTGGTGAAGGTGGCGTCCACCAGCAGCGGCAGCCCGGCCTCGTGCGCGATCGCCGACACCGCTGGGATATCGAGCACGTCCAGCCCCGGATTGCCCAGCGTCTCGCCAAACAGCAGACGAGTGTTCGGTCGAATCGCCTTGCGCCAGGCGTCCAGGTCGCGCGGCACGACGAACGTGGTGTCGATGCCGAAGCGCTTGAGCGTGTAGCCCAGCAGGTTGTGCGAGCCGCCGTAAAGCGACGCCGAGGCGACGATGTGGGAGCCCGCATCCATGATCGTGGCAACCGCAAGGTGCAATGCCGCCTGGCCGCTCGCGATCGCGATCGAGCCGGTGCCACCGTCCAGCGCGGCCATACGCTCTTCGAGCACCGCAACCGTCGGGTTGGAAATTCGCGAGTAGACGTGACCCGCGCGCTCCATGTTGAACAGCGACGCCGCGTGTTCGCTGTCGCGGAAGACGAACGAGGTAGTCTGGTAGATCGGGACCGCGCGTGACCCGGTTGCCGGGTCCGGCGACTGGCCCGCGTGCAGGGCCAGCGTGTCAAATCCCGGGTATTTAGGACCAGCCACTGCGGGATAAGCTCAGTGCAGGTGTTTTCGGGAGGGCCGCGTCGCGGTCTCGAAGGCGCGCTCGGGCTTGGCCGGTTCGGCCGCTCGGTTCTTCCAGTCCTCGTCGAAGAACCGGTTTACCAGCGTGGTCACCTCGCCCACGCGCGCCTTGTCGAACTGGCGCGCGAGCAGCACCGACACGTCCTCGACCATGCAGCGGCGCTGGGCCTCGTGGATCGCCAGCGCCGTGGGGCCAACGAACAGCAGCCGCGAGTCCTGCTCGCCGTTCTGCAGGTAAAGCGTCAACTCGACCTCGACCGCCTCGTAGCTCAGCGGACCCAGGTTCTCCAGCGCGCTGTCGAGCGCGGCGTGGAAGCTGCGGCCGATCTCGCCGGTCCAGCACAGGACCAGCATCAGCTCCTTCTCGTCGAAGCGCAGGCCGGGCTCGTCCTGCTCCAGGCTCTTGACGTCGGCAAGGCCCTCGGCGTCCAGGTACTCGAGCAGCGGCGCCATCGCCGCCTCGATTCGCTTGCGGGACACGCCTTCGAGGATCGGGATGTCGGCGTGCAGGTGCACTTCCATGCGCATGGCGGCTGGTTTCCAGGGGGATATAGACATACATTTTATCACGCGGCCATAGCTGGAAAGCGACCGGCGGCGCTCGTCAACGGACCTGCGGCAAGGCGCGTTCATGGGTGTTCGTCCAGAATGAACTTGAAGGCGTAGTTGACCTCACCAAAAAGTGGCCCTGAATGTCATGTACAGCAGCGCGAACTTCTATGTGGTGGAGTTTCCCGGCTGCGCGGGGATCGAACTGGTGGACAAGACCACCGGCCGCGGAGGGTTTCTTGAAGGCGCGGTGGAGTCCAAGTTCCGCGCCCACATGGCGAACCTCGCTAGCGAGGACCCCGAACCGAGTACTAAATCGGTGGATGAATTCCTCACCCATTACGATGCATTGCTGAATAACCCGGTGTCGTTGCAATAGGGAATTCCGCTAGCATCGGGGGCAATGCACGCTCCCTGGTTCATACCCGATTACGCCGGCAACGGTTTCCTCAACCTGATGGCTTCACTGGTCGAAGCCTCGGGCGGGCGGCCGCGCCATGCGCCGCTGGCCTCGCTCTCACAGCGCGAACTGCGCAGCGCGACTAACCTGGTGCTGCTGATCGTGGACGGCCTGGGCGACCAGTACGTGCGCGCCTACGGCCCCGGCGGAGCGCTGTACAGCCACCGTCGGAAGCCCATCAGCGCGGTTTTCCCCTCCACTACCGCAACAGCGATCACGACCTCGTACACCGGGGCCTCGCCCATCGAGCACGGCCTCACCGGGTGGTTCACCTATTTCGGCGAAGCCGGCTGCGTTGGCGCGCCGTTGCCCTTCCGCCGCCGCGGCGAGGCGCGCCCGATCCCCGCGAGCAGCCGGCGCCTGTTTCGCGAGGCACCGCTGCTCGATGGCCTGGCCTCGCGCCCGGTGGTGGTCACCGAGCGCAGCATCATCGATTCCATCTACAACCTGCACCATTGCGGTCGCGCCGAACGCCGCCCCTACGACCGGCTGGAGGAGCTGATGGCGGAGATCGCCGCCGCGGCGAAATCTGGGCCCGAGCGCAAGTTTATCTACTCGTACTGGCCGCTGTTCGACAGGCTGTCGCACGAGAACGGCGTTGGGAGCGACCCGGTGCGCCAACACTTCGCGGAAGTGGACCGCGCCTTCGCTGCGCTGCTGGAATCGCTGGCGGGAACCGACACGCTCGTGGTCGTCACGGCCGACCACGGCTTCATGGACAGCCCTTCGGAACGCTCCCTCAGCCTGCCGACGGCGCTGGCGGCGATGCTGCGCTTCCCGCTTTGCGGCGAACGGCGCATCGTCTTTGCCCACGCGCATTCGGCGCGGGAATTCATGGCGAAGGCACGGGACTGGCTGGGCGACCGCGCCGAAGTGCGCGCCAGCCGCGAACTGCAGGATGAGGGCTGGTTTGGGACCGGAATCCCGCATCCGCGCTTCGCCGAGCGCATCGGCGATGTTGCGATCCTGATGATGGACGACTGGACGCTCAAGGACTGGGTGATGGGTGAGCCCCGCCACCTTCACATTGGCAACCACGGCGGCGCAACACGGGCGGAAATGCTCATTCCACTCGTCGTCGCCACGGCATAGGAGGCGTGATGAAAGCAAAGACGAACGGTATCGAGACCTACTACGAGCTCCACGGCAAGGAAGGCGCACCTTGGCTGGTGCTCAGCCATTCCCTCGCCTGCAGCAGTCGGATGTGGGACCCGCAGATTGCGGCGCTGAAGGATGAGTACCGCATTCTTGCGTACGACACCCGTGGACACGGTGCCACCGAGGCGCCCAAAGGCGCCTATACGCTCGACATGCTGGCCGACGACCTGAGGGCGCTGCTCGACCACCTCGGCATCGCGCGGACTACCTATTGCGGCCTATCCATGGGGGGCATGATCGGCCAGACCTTCGCCCTCAAGTACCCGGGCGTGTTCACGAAGCTCGCGCTCGCCGACACCACCTGTCGCTATCCGCCGGAAGCGGTACCGTTGTGGGCCGACCGAATCAAGATCGCGGAGGCGAACGGCATGGCGCCGCTGGCGCAGCCAACGCTGGAGCGCTGGTTCACTGCGCCGTTCCGCGAGAAAAACCCGGCGGTCGTCGACGGCATCCGCAAACTGATCCTCGCCACGCCGGCGGCGGGCTACGCCGGCTGCAGCCACGCGTTGCCCAAGATCAACCTCACGGCGCGGCTGAAGGACATCCGCTGCCCGATCCTGGTAATCGTCGGCGCTGACGATCCGGGCACGCCGGTGTCCATGGCGCAGGAAATCCACGACAACGCGCCCGGCTCGAAGCTGGTGGTGCTGCCGCAGGCGGCGCACCTGGCGAACCTGGAGCAGCCCGACGGCTTTACGCGAGCGCTGCGGGCGTTCCTTGCCGCCTGAGGGCGGTCAGCGCTTCCCGCACAGCACCCCATCCGCTTCGAGGCGGGCGATTTCGGCGGGGGAGCGACCCAACTTCGCGGCGAGGTCGCGATTGCCCTCGCCCAGCGTGGGAACGGTGGTCTGGCCCACGTTGCCGGCCCGCGCCATGCGGAAGGGCGCGTTCGTCACCTTGAATTCACCGGCCCCATCGCGAACCGTGCTGAAGGTGCCGCGCTCGCCGGCGTACGGCAGCGCCATCGCGTCCTCGACGGTAAGATAGCGCGAGCACGGCACCCCGCCCCCGGTCATCGCGCGCTCGCACTCCAACGCCGACTTGTCCGCCGCCCAGTCGTCCAGCGCGGCCATGAGCTCGTCCCAGTTCTTCTCGCGCGCCGCATTGGTAGCAAAGCGCGGTTCGGCGATCCACTCCGGGTGGCCGGCGGCGCGCGCCATATCCTCAAAATTCCCCTGGCTGACCGGCGCCAGGATCACGAATCCATCGCGCGCCTTCGTCGGCCGGTAGAGGAAGCGCTTCTTCGTGCCGGAGAACTGCGCTTCGGCGATCTCGTAGGGCAGCAGGCCCAGCATGGCATCCATCATGGCGAGGTCTATGTACTCACCGCCCCCTCCCATCCCGCGCCGGGCCAGTGCGGCGCAGATGGCGCCAAACGCATGCGTGCCGCTGAGGATGTCAGCAATGAAGATCCCCGTGTTGGGCGGCCGGTCCAACCCTTCCTGGTAAGCCAGGTTAGCGAGGTCGAAGCCGCTCATCGCATGCACGATCATGGCGTAGGCGGGCCGGCTGGATTCGGATCCCTTCTGGCCGAAGCCGGATATGGAGCACCACACCAGGTTCGGGTTTAGCGCCACCAGCGCGGCGTAGTCCAGCCCGACGCGGGCGATCACGCCGGGCCGGAAATTCTCCACCACGACGTCAGACTGCGCTGCGAGTTCCCGCACCAGCACCCGGCCCGGCTCCTGTCGAAGGTCCACGCACAAGCTGCGCTTGCCGGCATTGAGGTTGCCGAAATAGGCGCTGTGCGTGCCGTCCGCGCCCTCACGCAGCGGCTGGCGCTGCCGCATCAGGTCGCCATCCGGAGGTTCCACCTTGATGACCTGGGCACCCATGTCCGCAAGCAGCCGCGTGCAATACGGCCCCGAGATCATGGCGGTGAGATCCAGCACGCGGACACCCTGCAGGGAGCCGCTCATGCCGCACTGACCCCCGCCACCCCCCGCGCGATGATCTCGCGCGATTGCTCCAGCGCCGCCGCGCGCCACTTCGGGTCCGACGGGTAGAAGGCCTCGTCGTACTCCGCCTGGACCTGCTTCAGCCGCTCCGGATGCTTCGCGCCGTGGAAGCGCATCCAGCGCTGCGCCATGCCGGCGCGCTGCATCTCGACGCGAGGCCGGGTGCCGAATTCCACCACCGTCGTCGTCACTTCCGCCTTCGGCAGCTCAGCGATGAAGGCGTCGGTCAGGATGCCTTTGTAGTCCGCGAGCGCCTTGTGCGTGATGCCCTGCCCGTTCACTGCGCGCTCGCCCCACCAGGCGCGGCAGCGTTCCCACAGCGGCGAGCCGGGAACCGCAAAGCCGACGTAGACGTGCTCAAGGTAAGGCCCGATGCCGGTATGGAAGTCCACCAGCGCGGCGCGCTTCGCATGACCCACGTGCGCCCGTGCCGCGGCAAGAAACGCGTCACGCGACCACTGCCGCCGCGCACCGCCGTAGAAGATGCCGTCGGCATGGCTGTACTGTCCGCCGTTGTAGGCGTTGGAAAAAGCCTTCTCGCCGATCTTCTCCCGGTAACCGTCCAGCCAACGAAATGCGGCAGCGAGGCTGGCGTCGTTCCAAGTCTCTGGTGTGATGTTCGGATGGATCTCGGCGTAGCCCGGATTCGGCGGCGGCGAGGCGAAGTCCACGAAGTTGCGGTTTAGATCGACGTTGTCCTCGGTGACCCGCGTGCGGTGCCGGAAGCCCCAGGGATTGTGGGCATGGAAGAACGCGATCGCGGTGTCCGCAGGCAGCGTCGGTGCCGACGCGAGCCAAGCGGTCTGCGCCGCGGAGCCGGAGAAGCCCTCGATGCCATGGGTGCCGCTGCCGATGACGAGGACGTTCGCCGCATCCTTCGGCCCCTGGACGGCGACGTCGAGGTGCAGGCCACCGCCCAGCGGATGCGGATAGTTCGTCACGCTGGCGCCGGCCGCGCGCGCTGCGTCGAGGAACTTTGCTCGTGCGTCGTCGTAGCTTTCGGAGAAATGATCCAGATTCATGCGCCAAAGACTACCCCATTAGAATCCAGGCGTGAATCCTGCCCAGGACAACGCCGCGCTGCCGGTGAAGCTGATCGCAGTTGTCTTCATCCCATTCGCGAGCGGCTTCTTCCTTTCAATCCTGCTGCGCTATGTCAACGCGGTCATCGCGCGAGACATCGCCGCCGATTTCTCGCTCTCGCCCTCGGACCTGGGCCTGCTCACCAGCGTGTACTTCCTGGTGTTCGCCGCGTTCCAGATCCCGCTTGGGGTGCTGCTCGACCGCTTCGGGCCGCGGCGGGTGCTGGCTACGCTGCTCCTCTTCGCCGCCGCGGGCGGCCTCGCCTTCGGCCTCGCGCGCGACGTGACCGAGCTCGCGCTTGGCCGCGCGCTGCTGGGCCTGGGGGTGTCGGGCTGCCTGATGGGCGCCATCAAGGGCTTCACCATCTGGTTCCCCCTCTCGCGCTTGGCGACGCTGAACGGCTGGATACTCGCCATCGGTGCGCTGGGCGCAATGGCGGCCACCGCCCCGGTGGAGGCCATCGCCGGCGCAGCGGGCTGGCGCATGGTGTTCTACGTGCTGGCCGCATGCGCGGCTGCAATCTCTGCGCTCATCTTCTTTGTCGTGCCCGAGCGCCCGCTGCCGGGCGCGGGAGAGACCTGGTCGCGCCAGTTCGCGGAGATCGGCGCCATCCTGAGAAGCGTGTTCTTCTGGCGCGTGGCGCTCGCGCTCATCGTGGTGCATGGCGCTTACCAGGCGCTGCAGGGCCTGTGGCTCGCACCCTGGCTGATCGACGTCGGCGGACTGACGCGGCCACAGGTCGCGAACACGCTGCTCGCCAGTTCCATCGCCTACGGGGTGGGCTCGGTGGTGTTCGGCATCTTGGCCGATCGCATGGCGAACCGGCTGCTCGCGTTCAAGGTCGGCATGGCCCTCGCCGTACTCGCGTTCTTCGCCATCGCAGCAGGCGTGCGTGAGTGGGCGCCTTTGGTGCTTATGGTCTACGGCTTCGGCGCCTGCGCTGCGGCACTGCCCTACGCCATTCTCACGCAGCACTTCCCGCGCGAGCTGACCGGTCGCGTCATCACGGCCTCGAACATCTTCATGTTCTTGGCCTCGTTCGGCGTGCAGTGGGGCGTGGGCGTGCTGCTTCGCCTTTGGCCCGCGGTGGACGGGCGCTATCCGGCAGAGGGCTACGCGGTGGCCTTCGGTATCGTTGGAGCGATGCAACTCGCGGTGTTGCTGTGGCTGTTGCCAATGAAGGAACCGAAGCGCTAGCGCAGGTAAAGGGTATGGCCGAGGCTTCGGGCCGGGGCGAAGTCGGCGAGCACCGACTCATGGATGGCGCGCAGGTTCTTCCAGGGATCCGCATCCGCGTAGAAGCGCCGGAGGAACAGCAGGTCGGTAAGCATGCTGTCCATCCAGTTCACGTCCGTGGTGTAGCCGAGCATCGCGCGGCTACCCGAAGACTTCAGGAACGCCTTCGCGAAACGCTCGCCTTTTGTTCCGGCCAGTACGCTACAGGCGCCGAAGTAAACCAGGTTGTCGTAACCCTTGCCCCAGCCCGCAAAGGCGCGACAGAGCGCCACCGGCCCGACTTTCGCGAGCGCGGTATGTATCTTCCCGGGCGAGCCGTGAAACGAAAGGTAGTACACCGGCGTGTCGAAGGCCTCTGGATCGCGCCACAGAAGGCCCTCGCGGCGCTTGGTGTAGGCCGCCAGCTGGGCCGGGGAATCCATGAACCGGTGGGCAATCGCGAGCGGCGGGTCGAGCTGGGCGGCGAGGCCCTCAAAGAACGGGCGCACCGAGCGCTCGCGGAATGCGTGCGGATAGCGGTCGGACCAGTAGGTCTCCAGGCAGACCAGCTTGCGCGGCGCGGCGCGTTCGATTCGCGCAATCATGTATGCCCCCCCGAAGTGTCCGAAGTGTAGATTAGCGCCATTGAGGAGGCACCGTGTTTGAGACCACTATTGCAGGCAGCCTGCCCAAGCCCGGCTGGCTCGCCGAGACCGACAAGCTCTGGCCGCAATGGCGCGCGCAGGGCGAGGACCTCGCCCGGGCCAAGCGCGACGCGACGCTGCTATGGCTGAAGGAACAGGAGGTCGCGGGCCTAGATATCCTCACCGACGGCGAGCAGGCGCGGCAGC
>SXGS01033312.1_pt1 | contig 27474 bp, 18 predicted proteins | sample 3174681 | NCBI WGS metagenome assembly SXGS01 (sample SAMN11356861, study PRJNA531348) | freshwater metagenome | isolation source: freshwater sample F1-80 | place: China: Fuxian Lake, Yuxi | collected 2017-12-25 | reverse complement strand
AGGCGACGAAGCTCTTGTTGGTGCTCAGCAACTCGTAGAGCACGTTCTTGTCCTGGGCGAGAATGTACTCGATCAGTTTGTCGGTATCTTCAACGAGCGCGCGCGGATCGTGTTCCGGATTCGCCTTGTCCTCCTGAAAAATCTCCTTCGCCTTATCGTAGCCAAAGTACTCGCGGAAGAATCGCAAGATGCGCGGCTTTTCCAGCTTCGGTTCATCGAGCAACCGACGAACGGCAGCAGCCACGCCCTCCTTCGTATCTAGCTTCCTCTCAATCGCATCGCTCAGCAACTTGGCGTCAGGCCGTTTGTCGGTCAGAGCGTAGGCCAATGCATAAGCGATCTCCCGCGGCGCCAGGCGGATTCGGCCTTTGTCGTCGCCCTTGCCAGCGCCGATCTCGTAGCGAAAGATTGCTTCCGGCATCAGATAAACGGCGACCAGGGCATAGCGCATGCCGGTGGCTCGCCCGGCGTCCTTCACGTTCTTTTGCATCAGTTTGACGAAGCGGGCTTTTTCATCGACGGTCGGCGCACGACTGACGATTTTCTGAAACTGCCCGGTAATCGCCTTGTCCATCAACTCCGGCGTGAGCGGCACACTTTCATCGACGTATGCCAGCATCTCCTTCACCGCGCCGGGCAAAGCGATCAGCTTGCCTCCCTCGATCTTGTGGGCGGTTTGGCGTTCGACAATCACCAGGGCGTTGTTCATGAGTTGAACGGTGACCGGCTCATCGATCTTGGGAGCGCCCATGTCCTTGAAGGTCGTCCGCCCTTCGGGTGTGAACGGCTGGCCGAGCGAGAGTCCCTTGGCGATATCGGTTGAGAAGCCGGTGTAGATCTCGGGGCTGAGAACGCGAATGCGAACCGGATTGTCAAAAGAAGCCGCTTGCTTGATGTCGAAAAGTTTGTCGTGAGAAATCTTGTTGCCATTGGCGATGGCGTGTCGGCGCGAGAAATTCTTGCCAGCCCGTTTCATCTCGGCCTGAATCCAGCTGGTAACTGCCTTCAATTCATCATCGCTCGGCTTCGCCCGCCCTTCCGGCGGCATTTCGCGCGTGGAGAGCTTTTCCATCACCATTGCCCAGCGCCCGGAACTCGTGCTCGCTTTCATGTCGATATCGAGTTCATTAAACGCCAATTCCCCTTCGGCAACCTTCGGGCCGTGGCACGTGACGCAGTGCTTCTTGAGGAACGGCGCAACGGCCCGCTCGTACTCCGCCTTGCTTTCGGCTGGAGACGAGAACTTACGTTCGGCGACCTTCTCCTGCGTCCGTGCGACATCAACCTGGAAAGCAAACCCGACCGCTGAACAAGCAACGACCACGAGCACCAAGAGAAAACTGGACCGAATCACGCAAAACTCCATCGCGGGATACAGAGTCGAAAAAACTGCATACAGAATTGTAACCCCGAAAGGCCGTTTTGGTAGCGGCCTTTTCCAAGATTTTGAAGACGCGGTTCGTTGAAGCCGCCGGCAGCAGTTGTCGAATGGGGCCGCTGACTTTCGACCTATTTTCGAAGGACGGGCAGCTGCGAGTCGCAGGCCGATGTTCGGTCGAGGACAAAAAAGCGAAACAAATGTGCATGCAAAAATCAAAAAAAGGAATGGAGGCCCTTGACGCAGCGCACCACCTTGATAACATGTAAGACATCTTTCATGTTTGGGACCTCGTTCTATTGAGCGTGTATGAGCTTGAAGACGCTACGAAAATCGATGAAACCGCTCCCCTCGCATTCCCGAGTGGAACAAGTCGCGGAGCGCGTGCGGGATTATATTGGCACGGAGAAGTTGCAACCGGGCGATCGCTTGCCGGGAGAACTGGCCATCGCCGAGGCCTTGCAGGTGAGCCGGCCGGTGCTTCGGGAGGCCATCGGGCGCCTGGAAAGCCTTGGCCTTGTGCATGTCAGGCGAGGCAGTGGAACCTACGTTGCCAACCGTGATCATCTGGGCAGCTGTGTCGACTTCCTCCATACCGCCTTGGCCATTTCCCCTCGCGATCTGTTGCATTATGCGGAGTTGCGCACCATCATCGAATGTTTTGCGGCCCGCAAGGTGGCCGGACAAATCACCTCCGAAGGAATGGCGGAGCTTAGCGCCTTGTGTGATGAAATCGATCGCGAGGACCAGGAGTATGTCGATGCGGTTCGAGCAGATTTCCGGTTCCATCAAAAAATCGTCGAATTGAGCGGCAATGTTTTGATGCGCAACCTGATCGAGGTCCTTCACGGTTACATCCTGGCCGGCATGGTTCACACCACACCCCAGCCGCGCAATCGTCCGCGCAGCCGGGCGATCCACACGGCGATCCTGGGAGCGATTTGCCAGGGTGATCCCGATGCCGCCGAACAAGCGATGAAGCGGCACATGGACGCGGTGATCGAGCGCTTGCACGCTGCCGAAGTAAAAAATGAAACGCGCAAACCCTGCTAGTTTTGCCTCGCCGACTATTCAGTAAATCCGCCCGTGACAGTTGATCCTGGTTTACCTGCCAGCTGAACGAACAATCAAAGACCAAGGAGTACAGTCATGCCTTCGTCATCTTCACGTGCAGTCGCGAGTAGCTCGCCGGAGCATCTTCTTGGTCGGCGTGCGTTCTTCGGTGCGACCGGCGGGGCGTTGCTTGGCGGCGCACTGGGCTTGGACGCTTTTGCGGCCCCAGCGTTCGCCAATCAACTCCAGCGCGACCAGAAGCGCGTGCTGATGATCTTCCTCAATGGCGGTATGAGCCAGTTCGAGAGTTGGGATCCCAAACCGGGCCGGCCGACCGGTGGACCGTTCATGTCGATCCCGACGTCGATTCCGGGCTATCGCATTTCGGAATTGATGCCTCGCATGGCGAGTTCCATTCATCGCCACACCGCCATCCTTCGCTGCCAGCAAGGGTTCGGCGATCATACCGATTTCACAATCTATGGGGGCAGACCCAAGACTGGCCCCGTGCGCTATCCGACTTTGGGCCCGATGCTGGCACGCGAACTGGCGAATCCCAACAGCCAGGTTCCGCATCATGTCATGTTCACGAATTACTTAGGCGCGAATTACTTCGAGTCGGCCGGCTTTCTGGGTACGACCTGGAATCCGATCAATATCGTACCCGATCGAATCGCTCCGACGGCTCCCTTCACGATCGGCCACTCGCGCGTGCGGCTCGCCCCGCCCGCGAATTCGTTGCCCGATTCGCTCTCCGATGCCGACCATCGCGAGCGAGAAGCGTTGCGGGTTCAGCTGAGCCAACGGTTCGGCGTCGGACGCAGCCGAGACGGCGTGCTTCTGAGCCATAGCGGCGCGTACGGGCGCGTGCGCGGCATGATGGATAGCGCCCGGCTTTTTGACATCGAACAGGAATCGACCCAGATGCGGACGCGGTACGGATCCACGCCGTTCGGCCAGCAGGCGCTGGTCGCGCGGCGTCTCATTGAAGCGGGCGTCCCCTACGTTCGCGTCAATCGCAGCTGGTGGGATCATCATGGCCAAAACTTCGAGTTTCACCAGGAAATGGTCCCAGAACTCGATCACGTTCTCAGCGTGCTTCTCGAAGATCTGCAAGAACGTGGCCTGCTCCGCAACACGCTCGTCGTCACGTTCTCCGAGATGGGCCGGACCCCGGGCATCAACGCTGCCCAGGGACGCGATCATTTTGCCCGCATGAGCGTGACTCTTTCCGGTTGCGGCATCAGGCCTGGCGTGGTGCATGGCAGCACCAATGACGACGGCACCGCGGCGGTCACCGGCAGCGTTACTTTGCAACAGTTCTTCGCCACCGTCATGCGCGCCGTTGGTATCGATCATCAGAAGGAAATCAACAACACCGACGGCCGACCCGTGCCGCTCACCGATTACGGCACCGAACCGGTTGCTGCCGTGCTGGCGTAACGCAGAGCTGTTCCGCACCAAGAAACGTCCGTCCCACCTGATGCGAGGCATCGATGAGTCACTGTACCCTCTCCGCGCTGAGCGTCTTACTTGCGGCCACAAGCGTGTTCGCGCAAGCGTCGGCTGTTCCGCAGACCAAGCTGCTGCGCGAAGTCGGCGTGGGACCTGATTTGCTCTGTGTCGCGACGATTCCTGGGACGGCGAAAGCGTATGCCGGAGGAACGGACGGCAAGATCTATCTCATTGATTTCGACGAGGCCAAGTCAAAGCCGATCGCCTGGGATGCTCATGTCAGCTACGTCAGCGGACTGGCATTCACGGGCAAGCACCTGATCTCGGCAGGCTCCGATCGCCAGCTCATCTGGTGGGATGTCTCGACAAAAACGAAAGTCCGCAGTCTGGAGGCTCACGATAAGAAATGGATTCGCGGCGTGGCTCTTTCGCCCGACGGCAAGATCCTGGCGAGTGTAGGCGACGACATGATCTGTCGGCTCTGGGATGCTGAATCGGGAAAGCCAATTCGTGAATTGAAAGGGCACGACAAGCTGACGCCCTATGGGCTAATCTCCAAGCTCTACTGCTGTCGCTTCTCCGCGGACGGCAAGTACTTGGCGACGGGCGATCAGGCTGGTATCGCCCTGATCTGGGAAGCCGCATCGGGGAAGCAAGTCGCCAAGATTCACGCCCCGCACCTCTATACTTCCGACACCAATGGCCACACCTATGGCGGCATCCGCTCAATCGCGTTCTCACCCGATGGTTTGCTCATAGCCGTTTCCGGAAACCTCGCGGGCGACACGTCAACCATTGTCAACAGCAAGGCGATGGCGCAGCTTTTTGACTGGAAGGCGAACAAGCAGACTCATGACTTTCCGATCAAGATCAATGGCTTCTTCGAGAGCATCTGCTTTCATCCGAAACAACCCTGGCTGATCGCGGCCGTGGGCGCCGGCGAAGGGAAGAAGGTCTTCATTCTCGATCTCCGGAAGAAAGCCGTCTTGCACGAATTCCTATCGAACACGCTTGTTTTCGACATCGCCCTGAACGAATCGGCCGATACGCTCATCGCCGTCGGTCGCAAGAAGGCGTTGCGCTGGCAGTTGCAGACTGGAGGAAGTACGCCATGAATCCCATGAAAACGATTTCGACTCGATTGGTATGCCTGTGGGCTGTCGCGCTCGTTGCCCTGGTTGCTGTTGCCAGTGCGTCAAGGGGGCAAGAGATTCTTGCGCCCGATCGGCCGATCGCCGAGGTCATCGACCATTATCTCGATCTCAAACTCAAGACGGCGAAGGTCGCGCCGGCCCCGCCAGCCACCGACGCGACAATTGTGCGACGTCTGTATCTCGATCTCGCGGGGCGCATTCCGACCGCGGGGGAAGCTCGTGATTATGTCCATTCCACCGATCCGCAGAAGCGTGTCAAGCTGATCCAGGAACTCGTCGCCGCGCCCGAGTTCATTCGGCATAATGCGACGGAGTTCGATGTCCTCCTTCGCAATGATAACGCCGAGGCCAGCAGCGTCCGTGGCTATCTCCTCACGGCCTTCAAGGACAACCGCCCCTGGGACCAGATGTTCCGCGACCTGCTCGGTGTTGCGGAGAAGCCGGACCCCGCCAAGCCGGAACAATACGTTACGAAACGGCTCAAGGACCGCGACTCGCTCACGCGCGATATCAGCAGCGTCTTTTTTGGGCTAAACATCAGTTGCGCTCAGTGTCATCGCCATCCCTATATCAAGTCGCTCACGCAAGATTACTTCTTCGGGATGCGCGAATTCTTCGCGGCCTCCTACGAGTTTCAGGGGAACCTTCTCGACCGCAGATTTGTGAAGCCTTCTGAATTCAAATCGAAGGACGGGAAGGTTCAGCCGGTGAGGCTGATGTTCCTCAATGGCAAGACCGTGGAGCGGGAAAAAGGTTTAGCCGCCGATCTCGCTAAAGCGATTCAGGAGGAATCGAAGGAGATCGAGAAGCTCGCCAAGGCCTACGCCAAGACCAAAGAACTGCCGCCGCCGGCCACCTTCCGCCCGCGCAGCAAGCTGGCGGACCTGGCGCTCGCACCGGAAAATCGCGATATGTTCGCTCAGGCGATCGTCAATCGCCTTTGGTACCGCTTCTACGGCTACGGTCTGGTAATGCGAACCGATCAAATGCACGCCAACAATCCGGCCAGCCATCCCGAACTACTGCAATGGCTCACGCGCGACTTCATCGCCCACCAATACGATCTCAAACGCCTGATCGGCGGTTTAGTCGCCAGCAAAGCGTACGCGCGGAGCAGCCAGTGGAGTGACAAGGAAGGTCCAGCGGCGCAGCTTTTCGCGGTTGCCACAATTCGGCCTTTGACCCCCTCGCAATGGGCAATGTCGTTCACTGTGGCGAACAACCCGTCGCTCATCAAGCAAGGGCTGAGCCGTGAATTGCAAGAGAAGTCCCTGGCGGCCATCGAAACCCAAAGCAAAGGGCTCGAAAATCTTCTCGAATATCCGCGCGAGGACATGCAGATTCCGATTACCGAGTCGCTGAAGCTCAGCAACGATGCTGCCATCCTCAAGAGCGTTGGCGGCCAGTTGCTCCCGACCTTGATGAAGTCGAAAGACCGCAAACAGCAGATCGAGGAATCGATGTGGACTGTTCTCTCTCGTGCGCCGACTTCCGACGATTACGATCTCCTTGATTCCTACCTGGAAAAGCGAAAGGATCGCCCTGCCGCCGGGCTTCAGCAAATGCTCTGGGCGCTGATCAACAGTCCGGAGTTTCGTTTCAATCACTAGCAATCACCATGCGTGCCAGAACCTGCTTCCAGCGTGCCCTGATTAGCGCAGCCCTTCTCTGGGTCATGACGTTTGGGTTTTCGTTCGCACGCGCCGATGATTGGCCCCAGTTCCGTGGCCCGAAACGCGACGGTGTGTCTCGCGAGACGGGCCTGCTCAATTCGTGGCCGAAAGAAGGACCGAAACTCCTGTGGACCTACCGCGATGCCGGCGCCGGCTTTTCTCCGCCATCCATTGTGGGCGATCACTTCTATTGCATGGGGTCGAAAGACACCATGGACTACGTCTTCGCCCTCGACACGCGGACTGGCGAACTGCTCTGGTCCACCGCAGTCGGTCCACGACGACCGACCGGTTGGGGAGACGGTCCTTGTGCGACTCCGACCGTCGATGGTGATCGCCTTTACGCCCTCAGCATTCTCGGCGAATTGCATTGCATCGAGCGTGCCACGGGCAAGAGCCTCTGGAATGTCCACCTCAAGAATGAACTCGGCGGCAAGGTCCTGCATGATGGTCGTTACACGGAATCGTGCCTCATCGACGGCGACCGCCTGATTTGCTCCCCCGGCGGCAAGAACGGCACGATGGCGGCCCTCGACAAAAGGACCGGCAAGGTGATCTGGCACAGCAAAGGTTTGACGGATGAAGCTGTCTGCTCGTCGCCAATTTTGGTGGAAATCGACGGCATTCGGCAGTACGTGAATTTGACGGGAAAAGGCGTGGCCGGCGTCGCCGCAGATGATGGACGACTCCTCTGGAAGAACAGCCTGCCCACCGCCTGGATTATGGTGGCGACGCCCGTGTCATTCCAGGATTGCATCTACGTGACGGCCGCTTATGGCGTGGGCTGCGGGTTGCTCAAACTCAGCCGCGAGGGCGAAGGCATCAAAGCGGACTTGGTGTTTCGCAACAAGCTCATGAAGAATCACCACAGCGGCGTGATTCTCGTCAATGGCATGGTCTTTGGCAACTCGGATCCGAACGGTTGGATATGCCAGGACTTTGAGACCGGCAAGGCAATCTGGGACGAGCGGTTCACCTTCGACAAGGGAAGCATCGCCTACGCAGAAGGCCATTTGTACTGTTACGGCGAATCCAAGGGCGAAGTCGCGTTGATCGAGGCATCGGCCAAAGGATGGATCGAAAAAGGCCGTTTCATGATCCCCGAACAAACCAAGATTCCGCGCAAGCAAGGCAAGATCTGGACGCCTCCCGTGATCGCCAATGGCCGATTGTACCTGCGCGATAATGATTTGATCTTCTGCTACGACATCAAACGAAGCTGATTGTTTTTGGGCGGAATTCTTTATGCGATTCGCATTATTCTTATTTACGACCGTTGCCGCTCTGTTCTCGCTGTCGGCGAGCGCTTCGGCCCAGGGCGGCAAGTATGAAGTATGGCAGGTGCAATTCGACAACCAGGGCATCGTCGATCTCAGGTTGCTCCGCGAAGGAGGGAAGATCGTCGCCGGCTTCGCGCTCGAGACGGACCGCAACGTTCCCTGGTTTGCCGATGCTCGCGATGTTGCCGTGATGGACGACGGCCGCCTGACTGGGAAGCTGATTCTCACGCAAGGCCCGGATTTGGTCGCCCTCATCGCCGCCAGTAAGGGGCGAACCCCGCCGCCCGCCGCCAAACCGGAGACAGTCACGCTCGATCTCGCGGCAAAGGATGGGAAGATTACCGGAACGGTCGCGGTCGCGCAAAAATCGACGCACGGGTTACTCGGGCACAATGTGAACTCCGTCAAGGCGCGAGGCCATGTTCGACCGGTCGCGCCCGCGCTCGGCTGCCAGATGGAATTCATGCCGCTCGGCGTGGCGTCGACCGGGGCCGGAGGTTTGTACGCCGTCGGCGAAGCGTTTTACCTGCGGCTTCATTTGCGCGGCGGCAAGGCGGTCGCCGGACAACTCATCCCCGTGTTTCAAAAGGCGGCGCCGGTCGACCTCGCCTTGCCGGCCGATCAAGTGTTCGTTGAGGGTAATACGATCAAGGGTCGCATCCCCATCAAGTTCCAACCCGCGCATTTGCCCACTTTTGACGGCGTCGTGATCATCGATGGCACGATTCTCGGCGACCTGGTTGCCGGCAAGGCTCGCTGGGAAGGGAAGGGACAAGATGCGGGCGAGACGTGCTTCCGCGGCCGAGTCAGTCGCGCGCGTGAAGTCACTCCGCTCGACACCAGCGATCGCACGTGGCCGCCGCAAGGCAAGCCGCTCCAACCGAATTCGGACTTGGCCGCCAAGGCACGGGAAGAGTCGCTTCAGCCGATTTTTCCCGGCAAACCCGGGACGCGCGAATTCTACAGTACCCGGCTGATCCATCTGAAGAAGTTCTATGCGTTGTTTCCTCCGACCATCGCCTTCGACGAAGTCCCCGACGCCGTTCGCTATCGCATCATCGTCGCCGCGGCGAAAGACTCGAAATTGGGCGGGCCATGGTCGTTCGAAACAAAGAAACCTTGGGAGCCCTTGACTCCGATTTGGAAGGATCTGCCAGCCGGGCCGCTGACCGTGACCGCGGTCGGCCTCGCCGCCGATGGTAAAGACCTCGGACCGGCGCGTCTGCCGCAGACGACTTACCGCTATGTCGGCGGCAATCCCTTGGACGAGAAAGACACCATCCACTGGACCCATCCCAATCGCGCCAAGTCGGTCCTCAAGGACGGCCGAAAGTATTCGGAGATGACCTCGATTTCCTTGACCAAGAAGGCCTCGTTCGCGGGCCCATACTGGGCGCCCAACCGCACTCCGCTGCAAACGGCGTTGGCGCTCGCCCGGTTCGTGCGGGACGACCTGGCTCGCGCCCAGTATCGCGGTGCTTGGTCAATGGCTGGCTTCACGGGCGGCGACGGCGGCGATGCCGTGGGCGTAGCGAGTCTTGCCCGGGCGTGCGTGATGGTCGCCAAGCTGACCGACGACCCCGTCGAACGCGAAGAAGCCTTGGCTCTCGCCGAACGACTGGCATGGCGCGTCTACCTGACTCATCGCGGCAAGAAGCCCGTCGTCTACAAGGCGAATGTCAACCTCATGATCTGGATCATGCTGGCGTATCTCGATCTTTACCAAGAATCGCAGGACGAGCGATTCCGAGAAGCGGCCCTCGACTTTGCCAACGTCCTTGCGGCCGATCAAAGCCAGGACGGCGCCTGGCCGAAGGATGGCGCCCACTGGCCCGGCGGCGTCTTTGGGCCGAGCGAGTTCCGCACCAGCGGCGCTGAAGCCGTGCTCCACTATCTCGGCCGCGTTCGCGTCGAACTCAAGACCAACGAGTTCGTCGGCGTCGAAGTAAAGGCCTTCAACTGGGTCCGCAACCAATGCCTCCCGGCGATGACCTGGCAAAACGTCGGCTACCATAGCGGCGAGATGATCCCACTGCAGGACACCGTCGCGCCTCATGCCCTTTCGTTCTGCACATGGATGCTCGATCATGCTGACCCAAAAGCGAAGGACGTGAAGCTGGTGGGGGACATCGCCCGCTGGTGCGAGGAGCGGCATGTCGATTGGTCGCGAATCGACGATCCAACGCTGACTCGACCGTCCTGCTGGGGTTGGACACGGGCGGCGGGGACCGGCGTCCGAACGGCCGGCAGCTTGGCGTACGTCTCGGCTCGACTCTACCAGGAAACGGGCGATCCCCTATGGAAGGCCAAAGCCGAGTCGCTGATTCATGCGATCCAGGTGTCGCAAGATCCCGTCAAGGGCGGATTGCCTTATCATTTCCGCCGGTCCACGGAGGATGCCGACCAGACGCATCACACCTACGACACGCTCGAAGCCGCCCACTGTATCCTGTCGGCTGCAGACAGGCTTGCTCGAAGCCAAGCGAAGTAAATGGCCGGCGACGCTCCTTGAACTGTCGGCCGAGGGGATCCTGGATCGTGCAGCATTCGGATCGTTCCAATGAAGAACTAGCGATTCACGCGTGTCTCGAATTCGTTCCACGACCGAAAGGACCCTTGTCCCATGAAAAGATTTCTCCTGATTAGCGTCAGCTTCCTGATGATTGGAACCGCCGTGTTTGTCGGCAGGCCCACGCCGGTGGATGCGGCCGACGAAGCGGTGCGGGCCAGTGCCATCAAGCTGTTTCAGAGCTTGACGGACGAGCAAAAGAAACTCGCCGTCCTGGAGGTGGGCGACAAGGAACGCTACAAGGAAGTCTTCCCCGCCTCGAAAAGGCCCGGCATTCCCTACACCATGTTGACTGCTGACCAGAAAGCGTTGATCGTCGATGTGGTCAAGGCGATGACCTCCGAGTATGGCGCCCAGCGCTGCCTAGAAGTCACCAAGGAAACGCCGGAAGGAAGCCGCTACCTCACGTTCTTTGGCGAACCCTCCGAGAAAAAGCCCTTTGCGTGGCGCATCGGCATGCACCATCTCACGCTCTTGTTCGCCGAGTTTGGCGACGCCAAGGCGAACGAGTTTGGGCCGATCTTGCTGGGCGGCAATCCGGCCAAAACGCTTTGGGAAGCGGAAGAGAAAATCGCGATCGAGCTGTATGCATCCCTGACGCCCGAAGAACTCAAGAAAATCCAGGAAAGCACCAAAGGAACGTCATCGGGCTCCGGCAGCGCGATGGGCAAGGCCGGCGTTCGCATCTCCGACCTCAACGACAAATCCCGCAAGCTCGCTGCGAGCTTGTTCGCGAAACGGCTTGATGTCTTCTCCGCGGATCGGCGCAAGGTCGTGGATGACATCGTCAAACGCGATGGCGGCGTCGAGAACCTGCGTGTCGCTATCTGGGGCGAGATCACCAAATCTCACCTGGACGGAGGAAAAGGCAACTGGCGCATCGGCAGCGATGCGATCGTGTGCGATTGGCAAACCGCCGGCAAGAACCACCTGCACATGACGCTGCGCGGGCGGATCAAGGGATGAAACGCGGGCGCTTGACGTGATTGGCGTTGGAGTTTCTTCCGAGTGCCAATGGTATTCTCGCAGGGAGCCGGAACCGGCCCCCTTGATTGGGGTTTCATGAACTGGGAAACTGCATGCAATTAACTCTTCCTTCCATCCGGTATGCCGGCAGAATCATGAACGCTCGTTTGCTTCTACTGGCTTTGGCCCTCGGTTTCTTGAGCTTGACGAATCGTTGTCTTGCCCAAGACGGCGGGGCAGGCATCGAGCTTTTCGAGAAGAAAATTCGACCGGTCCTGGTGGAGCATTGCTATCAATGTCACTCTGCCGAAGCGGACAAAGCGAAAAATCTGAAGGCGGGGTTACGGCTCGACACCCGTGAGGGCATCCTCAAAGGAGGCCGTAGCGGCCCTGCCTTGGTTCCCGGCAAGGCAAAAGGCAGCCTGCTGATTGCGGCGCTTCGCCATGAGGACTTGCGGATGCCGCCGAAGGGCAAGCTGCCCGACGCGGTCATCGCCGACTTCGAGACGTGGGTAGCGATGGGCGCACCCGATCCGCGCGATGGCAAAGCGATCGCGCACGTCGCTTCGATCGATTGGGACCAAGCTCGAAAAGCGTGGGCATTTCAGAGGCCGGTCATTCACCAAGCGCCGAAGGTCAAGGCCGGCAATTGGCCGCGTAAGGAGATCGATTCCTTCATCCTTGCTGAACTGGAAAAACGCGGCCTGACGCCCGTTCGTCCCGCGACCAGGCAGGAGTGGATTCGCCGCGCCACCTTCGATCTCATCGGCCTGCCGCCGACGCCCGCGGAGGTAGATGCCTTTGAAAACGACACCTCGGCTGGCGCTTTCGCCAAAGTGGTTGACCGCTTGCTCGCCTCGCCTCACTATGGCGAACGCTGGGGCCGCTACTGGCTGGACCTGGCTCGATACACGGATGACCTGGGCGGAACGGTGGGCCCCGTGCCGGCGCCGAATGCCTATCGGTATCGCGATTGGGTGATCCAGGCATTCAATCGCGACATGCCGTATGACCAGTTCATTCGGTTGCAATTGGCCGGTGATTTGATCAGTGAACCGGCAACCGATTACGTCGAACGGCTCGCGGGACTGGGGTTCCAGGGCCTCGGTCAGCGGTTCAGTGGGAATGCCGTCGGCATGGTCAAAAAGAAGGTCGCGGATGAACTGGACGACCGCACCGACACGGTGACGCGCAGTCTCCTGGGGCTGACCGTTGCCTGCGCACGCTGCCACGATCACAAGTTCGATCCGATTCCGACCATCGATTACTACTCACTGACGGCAGCGTACAACGGAGCGGAGTGGAAGTCGGAACGCGATTTGGCGTCGCCTCATCAGCTCGCCGCCTTTGAGCAGTGGAAAAAGGAAGTCGCCGACCGCAAGGGGAAGGTCGATCGGCTCCTTCAAGCCGAGGCAAAGCGACTGGGTAAGAAGACCAGCAAGGAGGCCATCCCTTTGCTCAGCGAGGAACTGCGAAAGGAATACGACCAGCTTCAGGCCCAGCTAGATCGCGTCATCAAGGCGCAGCCACCTACACCGATGAAAGCCCCCACGATCATCGGCGGCGGGAAAGCGATGCAGATCAACGTTCGCGGCAACCCGGAGATACTGGGTGAAGTCGCTCCCCCCGGCTTTCTACACATTCTCCGGCCAGCGAACGAGGCCAAGACTGACACATTCACCCGACTCGATTTGGCCAACGCGATCGCCCATCGTGACAATCCGCTCACCGCACGGGTGTATGTCAATCGCGTCTGGCATTACCACTTCGGCCGCGGCATCGTTGCTACGCTCGGCAACTTCGGGCAACTCGGCGATCGGCCAACGCATCCCGAATTGCTCGACACGCTCGCCGTCCGCTTCATGGAATCGGGCTGGTCCACCAAGTGGCTGCACCGCGAGATTATGTTCTCGGCAACGTATCGGCTCAGCAGCGCCGCAAGTCCGGTCAACGCCGCCAAGGACGCCGACAATCACTATCTTTGGCGCATGTCCCCGCGTCGGCTCGACTTCGAGGCCTGGCGTGACGCCATGCTGGCGGTCTCGGGAAAACTCGATTCCAAGCTCGGTGGATCGCCTCATTTCCAGGAAGGTCCCAAACAAAAAAAGGAACTGCATCCGGAGGATCCTGCCAACCATCGGCGAACCGTGTATGGTTTCATCAGCCGATTCAAGCCGAATACCACCTTGACGCTTTTTGATTTTCCGGAACCGAACGTCACCAGCGATCGCCGAAATGTGACGACCATACCGCAGCAGCAGTTATTCGCCTTGAACAGCCCGTTCACGCTGGCCATGGCCAGGGCGTTCGCAGCCCGACTTGAGAAAGAGGAGAAGAACGAAGAAGCCCGCATCCGCTTGGCGTGGAGGCTGGCCTACGGTCGAAATCCATCGCAGCCGGAGCTTGTTCTTGGCCGTGAGTTCCTGAGGGTGCCGACTGCGTCGGGCGCCGAAAAGCTATCTCCCTGGGATCAGTTATGTCATTCGCTCCTCACGACAAACGAGTTTGCGTTTGTGAATTGAAAAGGCGATTGCGGATTGGCGAAACTGAGCAAGACCGCCAAGCCGGAAAGGATAAACGATCATGATTTCCGAATCGATTTCCCGACGAGCGATGCTCACTCAATTTAGCTACGGTGTGGGCATGCTTGGACTCGCCGCCGTTTTGGAACGCACCACATCGAGTGCGCATGCCGATTCGCCTCGTCCCCTGGCCGCTCGTCCCGCGCACTTCCCGGCCAAGGCGAAACGGATCATCCACCTGTGGATGAACGGCGGGCCGTCTCAGGTCGATACCTTCGATCCCAAGCCGGCGCTCGAACGATATGCTGGGCAGCGTCCGGAGAGCACCGCCAGGCTGAGCACCGAACGGCGTACCACGGGGCTGATGCCGTCGCCTTTCCGCTTCACACGTCACGGACAGTCGGGCCTGGAACTCAGCGAGATCTTCCCCCACCTCGCCAGGCATGCAGACGATCTGTGCGTCATCCGCTCCATGCACACCAACGTCCCTGTCCACGAAGCCTCCAACTGGATGATGTTCACCGGAAACGTGCAGCCGATTCGCCCGTCGTATGGCTCCTGGCTGCTGTATGGTCTGGGATCCGAAAACGAGAATCTCCCCGGTTTCGTGGTTCTCGGCAATGGCCAACCAGTCAACGGTCCGTCGAATTGGAGCAGCCGATTTTTGCCAGGAATTTACCAGGGCTGCCAGGTCGTGCTGCCAGGAGCCGGCGACTACAACCCGCGCACGCTGATCGCCAATCTGCACAACCCGGATCTATCGCCGCAGGCCCAACGGCGACAGCTCGATTTCACGCAACAACTCAACAACCTTCATCAAGATCGGCAAGGGCCGGAGGACGCCCTCAACGCACGCATCGAATCGCTGGAGTTGGCCTATCGCATGCAAACAACGGCTTACGACGCTTTCGATCTGAGTCGGGAGCCAGCAGCGATCCAAGCGATGTATGGCCTGGCCGGACCGGAAGGGAACTCAACCTTCGGCGGCGTCTCGCGGTCGAATTACGGCCGAAATTGCCTGCTGGCCCGACGTCTGGTCGAACGCGGCGTGCGCGTGGTGCAAATCTACGCCGGCAATCTTCAGCCGTGGGATAGCCATTCCAACAACAGCGCCAGTCAGCGCGGCCTTGCCACGATCGTTGATCGGCCCACCGCGGCTTTGCTCCAGGATCTCAAGCAGCGTGGCCTACTGGAAGACACGCTCGTTGTTTGGGGCGGCGAGTTCGGCCGCACACCCGCGACCGAAGGTAGCAATGGCCGTGATCACAATCACTGGGGCTTTTCGATGTGGATGGCCGGCGGCGGCGTCAAGGGCGGCATGGCCTACGGCGCCACGGATGAGTTTGGCTTCCGGGCCGTCGAGAATCGCGTCCATGTCCACGACCTGCATGCGACGATGTTGCACCTGATGGGCATCGACCACGAACGCCTGACCTACCGCTATAGCGGTCGCGATCATCGCCTGACCGACGTCGAGGGACGTTTGATACACGGTATTCTGGAATAACCACAAAAAGGGGGACCCCATGTTTCGACAAGCAACAACCATCGTGCTTGCACTTCTCGGCCTTGCCGTCCTGATCGCCATGCCGGCATCAGCAGGCGATGCCAAGGGCAAAATCCGCGTCGTCATCATCGACGGCCAGAACAATCACGACTGGCGTTCCACGACGCCAATCATGAAGAAGGCCCTGGAGGACTGTGGCCGCTTCACCGTGGATGTCGCGACGTCGCCGCAGGTTCCTTCCCTCCCCAAACCGGCCAAGCCCAAGGACGAGACCGACGCCAAGGCCGTGGCGAAGTACAAGGAAGCCCTCGCAAAATACGACGCCGAGTTGCCGAAGCTTCAGGAGAAGGTGAAAGCTGCCCAGGCCGAGCTTGCTAACTGGCAGATCGACTTCAGCAAGTACGACGTGGTCATCAGCAATTACAACGGGAAAGCCTGGACCAAGCAGATCAACGATGGCTTGCAGGAGAATCTCAGGTCGGGCAAGATCGGCCTCGTCATTGTCCACGCCGCCAATAATTCCTTCGGCGGTTGGAAGGAATACGATCTCATGATCGGCATGGGCTGGCGCGGCGCGAGCTACGGTTCGCGCCTCAAGGTGGATGATTCCGGTAAGCAGATCAAAGTGAAACCCGGCGAAGACCTTGGGTCAGGACATCGCTCCGGCGGCAACTTCGCCATTGTCGTTCGCGATTCCGATCACCCCATCACCAAGGGAATGCCCGGCGAATGGATGCACGCCCAGGACGAGCTGTATGATAACATGCGCGGCCCGATCGAGAACGTCCACCTTTTGGCCACCGCGTACTCGAAGGGAACCAAGACTCACGAGCCGATGATCTGGACCGTGACGTATGGCAAAGGGCGCGTCTTTCACACGCCGATGGGGCACGCCGCCGCGTCCATGCTCTGCGTGGGATTCCAGTCCACGCTGCAACGCGGCACCGAATGGGCGGCCACCGGCGCCGTGACTCTGCCCATTCCGCCGAATTTCCCAACGGCCACCAAGGTCAGTTCCCTGCCGGCTGCGAAAAAGTGATACGCCTGCCGTTTGTGTTCTTGGCACGGTCCCCAGGCCGTACCGAACTTTGCCTTCACTACTTCAACTCAAGGTGCTCAATCATGAACCGTATGTTTCTGATCGCCGCCGCGTTCCTGACCGCTGCAGTTGTCTCTCACGGTCAGGAGCTTTCCGAAGCCGAGAAGAAAGACGGCTTCCGCCTCCTCTTCGATGGCAAGAGCTTCGAAGGCTGGAAAACATCCGACAAGACTCCCAAGAGCTGGAAGGTCGAAGGAGGTCTACTGATGCTGACCGGGGGCAACAGCCATTTGTTCACGAAGGATAGTTTTGAAAACTTCGTCCTACGCCTGGAGTGGCGACCCGCAAAGAAAGGCTACAACAGTGGCCTGTTCATTCGCGGCAACAACCAGATCCAGATGCAGCAGCAAAACTGCGGCCAGCTCATGAGCAACACCAAGGATACCAAGGGGGTCCCCAAACTGCACAAAGACCCCGGCGAATGGAACGAATGGGAAGTCGTCTGCGTCGGCTCCAAGGCTTCACTTAAAGTCAACGGCACGCTCGCCTGGGAAATCGAAACTTTCAAGGCCAAGACAGGCACCATCGGAATCGAGGCCGAGGGGAGTGCCATCGACTTTAAGAATGTGCGCATCAAGGTCCTAGAGAAAAAGAAGTAGAAAGTTCTGTTCCTTACCAAGAAAGGGAGGTTGCCGTGCTTACCATCAAGAAAACGCTCTTCGTCCTCACTCTCGCGAGCCTGCTGGGGGTTGGTTGGCAGATGGGGTTCGCCGGTGGCGGCGAATTTGCTGACCTGTTCAACGGCAAAGATCTGTCCGGCTGGCGCTATCCCGGACAGAAGGGAGAGGCATTGGAGGGGAAAACGCAAACCGCTGACGGTCGAGTCGAGGTCAAGGACGGCGCCATTGTCATGAACGCCAAGGACGCCAAGGGCAAGGGCGGCATCAAGGACTTATACACGGAAAAGGTTTTCGACACCGACTTTGTCTTGAAAATGCAATTCCGGGCGGAAGCCAAGTCGGACAGCGGCGTCTACATCCGCGGCCCGCAACTGCAGATCCGCGATTTCATTCGCCGCAATGAGCAAAAACAACTGAAGAACTTCAAGAATGATGACTGGAACGATCTGGAAATCACGGTCAAGGGAACTGAGGCAACTTTTACAGTCAACGGTGAAGCGCTCAAGCCCGACAAGATGAAGGTTCCCGCCAAGGGCCCGATCGGTCTGCAGGCAGAAACCGGCAAGTTCGAGTTCCGCAAGGTGCAGATCAAGGTCATGAAGTAGATGCGCACAAACGCTTCTTTCGGGCCGTGGTTCGAAAGGCACAGTGACAAACGAGGGAGCAGCAACATGTCACGTTCGACTTGGTTCGTACTGGCGATTGCATTCCTATTGCAAACAAAAACCTCCGAGGCACAGCAACTGCCGATGGCAGCGCCGGGCACGCTGATTGTTCATCTCGGCGCGACCGACGGCGCTCTCGAACTTCGCCTGGCCAAATCGGGAGTATCCCTGGTTCATGCGCTGACGAGCGACCAAAAAACCACGGACGGTTTACGTGCTCTGTTCGCGAAGGAAAAAGTGTCGAGCGTCGTCACGGTCGAACGGGTAAGAGATTGGAAAGCGCTTCCGTATCCCGATCGCTTTGTTCATCATCTTGTTGCCGATCTCGATGCTTTGGGAGCAGGACCAAGCGCGGAGGAAATCGAACGTGTGTTGGTTCCGGGAGGCATTGCCACGCTTCGCAAAGGGGAAACCTGGCGTACGACCAAGGGAAAGGCATCCAGCCAGATCGATGACTGGTCGCATAAATGGTATGACCCGACCGGCAATCCGGTGTCGAAGGACAAGGTCGCCGGCCCGCCGACCGCGGTGCAATGGGTGCATGGTCCCGCATTCGCGGATCGGGCCGTCGGCGGCAAGATGCCGCGCATCGCAGGTGGCGTCTTCGTGTGCGTCGATAGCGTCGATGGCGCCCTCTTCGCTCGCGATGCCAGCACCGGCCTTCCCCTGTGGCGCGCCGACCTCAAACTTTCCGAGACGGCTGACTTCGTCGTAACTGATGGAAAGGTCTACGTCCACGTCGATGATGCCGCGGACGAAAAAACGCGCAATCGCGCCGAGGCCGGGCCTCTGCATGTTCTCGACTTGGCCACCGGCAAACGGCTGCACGTCTTCGATCAGAGTATCAAGAATCGTTTGCCGAAAGGTTTCGACAAGAACAGCATCGCACAGACGATTGTCCACGAGCAGAGTATCGTGGAGGCTGTCGGTCCCGAGCTTTGCGTGCTCGATGCCCGGACAGGCAAACGCAGTTGGCTGCACACTCTGAAAGATGGCTTCTATTTCGCTCCAATCTTGTTGGGCGATCAGGTGATCGTCGCGGAGTGCGACAATCCGATCAAGCGAGCCCGGCTCGATAACAGCAACAGTACCCGCGCGGTGACGGCCTTCGCTCTCGCCGATGGCAAACAACGCTGGCGAACGGAAAAGGTGCTGCCGCCATGGGTGACGGAGGACATCAAGGGAACCCAAGTAACCAGCCGGCCTAGCTTGTCGCCTTTGATCGGCGCGGAGGGCATGGTCTTCCTACACGCGGGGAGTTATCAATCGCGGGCGCCCGGCGCCTTTCTCGCGGCCATTTCCGCAAAAGACGGCAAGGAACTTTGGCGGCACACCTTTTCGGAGAAAGATTGGAACAACACCGTCGAAGCCAGCCGGCTCGTCATCCGCGACGGGACCGTCTTTTACCTCGGCGGCAAAGGCATCCGCGCCTACGACGCGAAAACCGGCAAGCCGAACACCGATTTCCTCAAACGGCCGCGCTACGCCTTCAACGGTTTCGGCGAGTGCAGTGGATCGCGCGCCACCTCGAACTGGCTAATCTCCAACGGACTCTGTTACTGGAACCAGGATCTCGAACTCACCGAAACATGGGCCGCCCGCAGCGCGTGCGGCACCGGTGTTATCCCGGCCAACGGCATGATCTATGCCCTTCCCACTGGCTGCGATTGCATCAGCTATAGCCGCGGCTATTTGGGCCTGTCCTGCACGCCGTTGCCGGGGCCGATCGCGGATAAGGATCGATTGGTCGTCGGACCAGCGTCTGGCGTTTTGCCGAAAGCCGACGCATCGCCCAGCGATTGGCCAATCTTCCTGGGAAACTCGCAACGAACGGGAGCCAGTCCACAAGCCTTGCCGGAAAAAATGCGCGTACTTTGGGAAAGCAAAGTGACCGAGCTGCCAACCGGCTTCGTCGCCAGGGATCGTCGGCACAGCGAATCTTGGCTCGGCGCCCTCAGCGCGCCGACGATGGCGGACAATATCGTTGTGGTTGCGTGCCCCGAATCGAGTGAAGTGATTGCGCTCGATGCGATTTCCGGCCAGAGGAAGTGGGCCTTCCCCGTCGGCAGCAAGGTCGATTCGCCGCCGACGCTGAATCGAGGCCTCGCGCTGTTCGGCTGTCACGACGGCTGGGTCTACGCCCTGCGTCTGACCGATGGTCAGCTCGCCTGGCGTTTCCTGGCAGCTCCGTTCGAACGCAAGGCCGTGATTCACGGACATTTGACGTCGGCATTTCCGGTGCATGGCAGTCTGCTTGTTCTCGATGGCAAGCTGCTCGTGACGGCCGGGTTCCACAACTACCTGGGTGGCATCCACGGCTGGGTGCTCGATCCCGCGTCCGGAAAAATTTTGGGGAAGACCGACTTGCGCGGCGGTCCCAAGACGCCTCGGCCCGCGGTCAACGACATCCTGTGCGCGAGCGCCGACAATCAACAAGGCTGGCTCGCCCAGGATGTGGGCATGGGCATCGATGGCAATCCGCGCGGCCGGAGCACCAAGCTCGGCCAGGCGATTGTCGAAGGCAAACCACCGATCATGGTCATTGATCGCAATGCCGCGTTCGTCCGCTTCCCGCACGACTGGCGCGGCGGCTCGACCCACGGTTGGGTTCGACCCATGTCGGCAGGCGGCGCACGAGCGCATCGCGTCGTAATTGACGGCGACACCGCCTACGCGTTGATCGATCCGCAGATCAATCAGAACCACCCCGTGAACGCGCCGAAGACAGCAGCCCTCACGGCTATCGAAGGCGGCGCGTTCAAGGACCGCAAGGAAATCTGGCGCGCCACGGCCGAACAACTGGGCCGCAAGGAGAGCTATGGCGCGCTTCTCAAGGCCGGCTCGAAGCTATATCTGGGAGGCGGCAAACGCGACGGGAGCGAGGGATTCGTGCAAATCGTCTCCGCAACCGATGGCAAGCTGCTTCAGGAGATCGCTCTGCCCGCCCGCGTCACCGAGTGCGGCTTCGCCGCGGCCCAGGGGCGGCTTTTCGTCTCATGCGAAAATGGCACGGTAGTATGTCTTGGAACGCCTTGATTCCAGGCGAGTTCATCCGCTTACACACGGGAGAGAAACATGAAGGTCCTTCGGCAACTACCATGCGCGACCATGCTCGTATTGACGGCTGTCCTACTCGCCGCCCCCGCATTTGCAGGCGAGGGCGACAAGATTCGCGTGCTCATCATCGACGGCCAGCACAACCATGCCTGGCGCGACACGACGGCATTTCTCAAAGAGGTGCTGGAAAACAACGGCCGCTTCGCTGTCGATGTCTCGTCGAACTTGAAGCCCAACGACAAGCCGGGCAAAGTCCCGACCGTGCCATTCCCGCCTGATTTGGCGAAGTATCAAGTCGCCATCAGCAATTACAACGGCCCCGCTTGGCCCGCGGATTTCCGCAAGACCTTTGAAGAGCGTGTCAAGGACGGTAAACTCGGCTTCGTCCTCTTCCATTCCGCCAACAACTGCTTCAGCGATTGGCCGGAGTTCAATCGCATGGTCGGCCTAGCCTGGCGCAGTCCAAAATTCGGCGACCGGATCTATTTTGACGACAAAGGGAAACAGGTCCGCGTTCCCAAGGGCGAGGGCGGCGGCACCAGCGAAACCAACCATCCTTACGCCATCGTCCTGCGCGACACCGACCATCCTATCGCCAAGGACATGCCGCAAGAATGGATGCACGCCAAGGACCAGCTCATGTTCAACCTGCGCGGACCGGCGGAGGACATTCGCGTCCTTGCCACCGCGCTCTGCCCCAAGACCCAGGTCCACGAGCCGACCCTCTGGACCGTGAGCTTCGGCAAGGGACGCATTGTGCAAACGCCGATGGGGCACGACGTCTTTGCCATGCGCTGTGTCGGCTTCATCACGACAATGGAGCGCAGCACCGAATGGGCGGCGACCGGAAAAGTGACATTGCCGATTCCCGAGAACTTTCCAGGGCCGACGAAAGCCAGTCAGATACTGGAAAAGAAGAAATAGGATCCTGACGAATCCTATTGTCTTTCGCCCACACGTGGTCTATAGTGTATGCAGTTTTGACATGCCTGCATGGTCCTTGCGGATACCGAATTCCCACCTTTTCCGCGTTCGGGAAAGTAGTCATGAACAGAATCTACTCGTTTGCGATCTCGTTGATCCTGACATCGTTGGCGATTCCTGTCGCGGCAGGCGAGAAACCGAATCGAACCGGCATGGATTTCTTCGAGCAAAAGATACGCCCAATCCTCAGCGAACACTGTTATAAGTGCCATTCTGCGGCGGCGCAGAAAGCGGGCAAACTCAAGGCGGATTTGCTGCTCGATAGTCGGGCTGGAATTCTCCAAGGCGGCGAGAGCGGTCCGGCTCTTGTTGCGGGCAAGCCTGCCGATAGTTTGCTGCTGAAAGCGTTGCGTCACCAAGGCGATTTGCGCATGCCGCCGAAGGCGAAGGTGCCGGACGTGATTATTGCAGATTTCGAGGCCTGGATCAGGATGGGCGCTCCCGATCCGCGCGACGGTAAAACCGTCACCGGCAAGAAGAATCTCAGCGACGAAGGACGCAAACACTGGGCTTTTCAGCCGTTGACGAAAATCGTTCCGCCAGCCATCAAGGATTCGGCCTGGCCTCGCACTGACATTGACCGCTTTCTGCTCCGTCCGTTGGAAGCGAACAACGTGCGGCCTGTCGGCGATGCGCCGGCGCGAACGCTGATCCGCCGGGTCTACCTCGATCTTATCGGCCTACCGCCAACGCCCGATGAGATTGAAGCAATCGAACGCGACAAGTCAGCGGACTGGTACGAAAAACTCGTGGACCGTCTACTGGCCCGGCCCGAATACGGCGAGCGCTGGGCCAGGCACTGGCTCGACGTGGCCCGCTACACCGACACCGCCGGCTTCGAAGGCGACCGTGTGCGGGAGCATGTCTGGCGCTACCGCGATTACGTCATCGCTGCGTTCAATCAGGACAAACCGTTCGATCGATTTTTGACTGAGCATCTCGCCGCGGATGAAATCGAGAACGCCGACCCCGAAGCGAAAGTGGCTCTGACGTTTCTTCGCCTGGGGCCCCATGACAATTTCGCAGCCAATCCCGAGTTGCACCGTTACGACCGGTTCGACGACCTGTTGGCAACTGTATCGCAGGCGTTCCTCGGTCAGACGCTGGCGTGCGCGCGGTGCCATGACCACAAGTTCGAGCCGTACAGTCAGCGGGACTACTATCGCTTTCTGGCCGTGTTTCGACCGTTGATGGTCAATGGTGAAACCAATGGCGTGCCGCTCGTGCTGGACCAGGCCAATGAACCCAAGGGCAAGAAGGAGAAGGCCGGGCAGCCGCTCGCGTACATCTGGCTGGAAAAACCGGGCAAGATGCTGCCCACCCACATCTTGCGGCGCGGCGATCCGAAACAACCGACGGACCAAGTGACTGTTGGCGTACCCGACGTGCTGTCAAGCGAACCGCCGGCCGAACCCAAAACGTTGCCCCAGAGCAGCGGGCATCGACTCTGGCTCGCCAACTGGATGACGGGACCGGGCCAGGCCCTGACCGCGCGCGTCCTGGTCAATCGTCTCTGGCAGCACCATTTTGGCCGCGGGTTGGTCGGCACGCCCAACGATTTCGGCCTCATGGGCGAGCGGTCGACCCATCCCGAATTGCTCGACTGGCTGGCTGCGGATTTCATCGCCAATGGCTGGAAGATAAAGCGGCTGCAGCGAATGATGGTTCTGTCGCATGCGTATCGCCTGGCGTCCGCGTCCAGCGCTGCAGCCAGCAAGATTGACCCGGAGAATCGGCTGCTGTGGCGTTGGCAGCCCCGACGCATCGAGGCGGAAGCCTTCCGCGATGCCGTGTTGAGCGTCAGCGGCAAGCTCGATGCCGGACGCGGCGGCCCCGGTCAGGAACTCACCAGCAAGCGCCGAAGCATCTATCTCCTCGTCAAGCGCGCTGCGCCCGTGCCGGAGCTTGAAATCATGGACAGCCCGGACGGCAACTTCAGCACCGGCAAACGCAACGTTTCGACGACACCGTTACAGGCCCTGACCTGGATGAACGGCAAATTCGCCCAGGAGCATGCGGACGCGCTGGCCAGCCGGCTCCGCAAAGAGGCGGGAAACGACACGGATGCGCTCGTAAGACGGGCGTTCCAGCTTGTGCTATGCCGGGAGCCACACGCGCAGGAGCTGCAAGCGTGCGTCACGTATTTGACCGGGCAAGCGAAGGCAGCATCGCCTCTGCAACTGGCCGCTTTCTGCATGGTGTTACTCAATACCAATGAGTTTGCGTACATGAACTGAAACTGGCTCACTCCTGGAAGCAAGGTTCGATCTCATGCATCGTGCTTTACCGCAATTGCTCACGCGCCGCGATCTACTTAACCGTGCCAGCGGCGGGTTCTTCGGCACGGCCTTGAGCTACCTCCTAACCCAGGATGGCTTCTTCGCCGCGGCCCAAGGGCTTTCAAGGCAAGCGCCGAGGCATCATCATCCGCCCCGCGCGACTTCGTGCATCGTCTTCTTCATGCCCGGCGGCGTCAGCCATGTGGACACCTTCGATCCCAAGCCGGAGTTGACGCGCCGGCATGGGGAACGCACCGCGCATCCGCGCGAACCTTCGACGCAAGCGGCGCCGGGGACCTTGTTCGGCAGCCCGTGGCCATTCCATCAATACGGAAAATCAGGCCTCCCGGTCTCGGAGCTGTTTCCTCACCTCGGCACTTGCGTCGATGACTTGACTATCATTCGCAGCATGCACAGCGAATCGGCTGCCCATGCCGCTGCGGCGCTGTTCATGAGCACGGGCTTCATTCGCAACGGTTTTCCCAGCATGGGATCCTGGGTTTCTTATGGACTTGGACGCGCCAACGAAAATTTGCCCTGCTATGTCGTTCTGAACAGCGGGGGAAACCTCGGACAAATCGGCGGCGCTCCCAACTGGAGTTCAGGGTTCATTCCCGCCGAGCATCAAGGGGTGATGTTCGGCGGCGCCAACTCGCCAGTGGCTAACCTGCGCCCCGCGCGCGGCAACGAACCGGTCGATCGCCGCCAACAGCTTGACCTGCTGGCGCGCCTAAATGAGATGCATCTGGACCAACAAGGCGACCACGCCGAATTGGCCGCCCGCAGCGCCAGTTACGAGCTTGCTTTCCGCATGCAAACGCACGCTCCCGAAGCAGTGGACATCAACCAGGAAACAGTAGAAACGCGTCGGCTGTACGGCCTTGACCGTCCGAATGGCCCGACTCTTGCCCGCAACTGTTTGCTTGCGCGCCGGCTGGTCGAACGTGGGGTTCGCTTCGTGCAAGTTTTCCACGGAGGCTGGGACGCCCATAACGGGCTCAGGAGCAATCACGAAGGCAATTGCCGTGGCTGCGACCAACCTATCGCGGCCTTGCTCACCGATCTGAAACGTCGCGGTTTGCTGGACACGACTCTTGTCGTCTTCACGAGTGAGTTTGGTCGTACTCCGCAGGCACAAGGTCAGGGACCGGGAGCGGGCCGTGACCATCACGCCCGCGGCTTCACCACCTGGTTGGCGGGCGGCGGCGTCAAGGGAGGCCTCGCCTACGGCGCGACCGATGAATTGGGCCACACGGCTGTGGAGAATCCTGTCTCCGTGCATGATCTGCACGCGACGCTCCTGCACCAGATGGGCATCGACCACGAACGCCTGACCTTCCGGCATGCCAGCCGCGATCACCGTCTCACCGATGTGCACGGCAGCGTGATTCGCGACATTCTTGCCTAATCCCAAGCCAAGGAGCATCGCATGTTCCAACGATCAGCGGCGACCGGAAATGTGACGTTTCCGATTCCCGAAAGACCAAACCGAATGCCGCCGCTGATACTCCAGGGTGCAGCGTTTTCATCGTGGCCGTCAACCGGGTCGATGCTACGGGAATGAAAAAAGGAACCGAGATTTCGGGTGTGTTCCAGCTCCTACTTTGCTTCGATCAACCAGATATTGCGATAGAAGACTGGGTTGCCATGGTTTTGCAGGTTGATATTGCCGGACGCGCTCCAGGGAATGCTATCGTGAATCTTGACGCCGTTGTGGAACACGGTGGCGAGCGTCTTGTTCTTCGCATCCGCGCCGCCGGTTTTGATTTCGACGTCGTAAGTTTGCCAGGAGAGCGGCGGAAAGCACATGTTGACCAGCGGAGCGGCGCTGCCGTAGATGCCGCCGCATTCGTTGTTCTTGCCTTCGAGGGCGAAGCTATCGAGGACCTGGATTTCCTTGCCGAAGACATAGACGCCGCTGTTGCCTCGCCCTTGGCCGCGCGCGTAGGGCATAAACGGCGTGACGAATTCAATATGCAGTTTGGCAATCTTATAGTTGCCTTTGGTCGTGGCCGCCACGCCCAGGAGATCGCCAACGAGTTTGCTGCCCTCTTTCCATTCGTTGACATTGGTGCCGTCAAAAAGCACCTTGGCGCCTTCCGGCGGTTTGGCGCCGAGAGTTGGGCTTTTGCGAACGACGCGCGTCAGCGTGAACTTGCCGTCCTTCTCCGATTCCCCCTGCAGAATCGACTTTTCACCCAAGGCGATGGTTCCGGCAAGCCCGGCTCCCTTGATCGTCGCGGTAGTCTTTCCACCTTCGAGAATCGCCGAGGCTTTCACACGGGCCTTGCCATCCCAGCCGGCGCCAGGCAAGCCGCCCGCAAGAAAGTAGACGTCGAATTTGCCATCACCGAGAGCGAAGACCTGCGCGGCAAGTTTGCCCCCTTCGTATTCACCTTGCACCTGGAAGTCGATGCCCGCATCCTTGGGATCGGTTGCTACCGTCTTCTTGGGGGCAGGCTTCTTGTCTGTTTTCTTGTCCTGCTGCGCCGAACTTTCCAGCACGGCGACCAGCGCTGCTGCCAGGACGAAACCTAGTGCCACATTGCTTTTCATCGGAGAGACTCCCTGATCAATAAACGCTCGCGGATCGCCTACTTGTGCTCTGCCGCGATAAACTTCCCCGTCACACGCAGCGGATCGAGGCTCGCCTGAAATCCCTTGGCATCGCCACGCTTGATGAGGTCGTCCCGAAAGGGTCTGACCGGAATCTTGTTCACATCTGCAACCTTGACACTCGGATCGAGAAACGCGCCGTTCGTCAGGTCGATTCGCACAGTGCGGCGATAGTTGCGCACAGCCTCCGGCTCCGACTTGATCTTGTGCACGGCGTCGGCATTCGGACCGATGACAAACTCCAATGTCGAATAGTCCGGGCTCACACGATAATAACGCCAGCCGCAGCGTGCGGGCTCGCCCCCCTTCATCACCTCTGGGTACTCCATCAACCAGTAGAGGTTGCCCTGCACCCAGTTGACGTAAACCCATTCGTTCGGCTTCAGGATGTCGCGCATGTCGTATTTCTTCACGATCTCACCAGTCTTTTTGTAGATGGTGAGCCGCGAGCCGAAGGCTGGTAATCGGCGCGCAAAAGGGACCCACCCCCCACGCTAAAATCGGCGTCCAATCTGGACCCACCCCAGCCGCTTCCGTTCCAATAAGGCCCGTCGCCTGGGCAATTTTGGAAACGGAGGCAAAGGATGCTGACGGTGT
>SXGS01028137.1_pt1 | contig 27483 bp, 30 predicted proteins | sample 3174681 | NCBI WGS metagenome assembly SXGS01 (sample SAMN11356861, study PRJNA531348) | freshwater metagenome | isolation source: freshwater sample F1-80 | place: China: Fuxian Lake, Yuxi | collected 2017-12-25 | reverse complement strand
GGGATGAACGAGGGCATCGAGGTCGTCACAGTCGTCGCCGCCGGCAAAATCAGCGTCAAAGCCGTCTTCATCTTAGTCGAGATTGTCGAATCCGTCGCAGTCCTGATCGATTCCGTCGTGGGCGACGTCCATCGCTCCGGGCCGTACATCCGGATCGATGTCATCACAATCGCCGTCATTTTCGGACCATCCGTCCCCATCATCGTCGTAGGCCACGGTCCCTTCGTCGACGACGGCGTCGCAGTCGTCGTCGATGCCGTTCACAACCTCATTGGCGCCGGGATGAACGAGGGCATCGAGGTCGTCACAGTCGTCCGTTGGTCCACCGGCGCAATGGGTATTGTCCTCCGCGATACCCCCAAACCCATCCTCATCCACATCCTGGCAATCATCGCACACATCGCCGAGCCCATCCTGGTCGCCGTCCTCCTGCTGGGCGTTCGGGTCGTTTGGACAGTTGTCCGAGTCATCGCCGATGCCGTCGCCGTCGGTGTCCACAAACGGGTACTCGTCCGCGCCGATGTCCGGATGTGGCCCCTGTAGGCGTACGTCACCCTCATAGTCAAGGGTGGGCAACGACGGAGCAGAATCCCAGCCTGCGTCGATGCACGGCGAACCCAGGTTCAAATGGTAATCAGGTGACAACATGGGATCGAGGTCAATGTTCGAGATCACGGTTTGGTTCGCCGCGACCGCCCAGTCGACGTCGGTCAGGTCGTTGTGGCGCAAGCTCGTCGGGGCGGCGGTGCCGTTTCCATTTTCGTCATTGGCAAAATACACGTCTTCGCCGAGCAGATCTGCTGATGTATTGCCCCAAATGATGTTGTTGCTCAAACTCGGGCTCGCGGTATCCGAGTACAATCGGATGTGCAGGCCGCCGCCGCCGTAGCCGGTGGCCGTGCTCACCCAGTTGCCCGTAATGGTGTTGTTGGTCAGTGTGACCGCACTGTCCACCGCGTAGATGTAGGCGCCCGCGCCATGGGTCACGGCCTCATTGTCGACGAACACATTGTTGATCATGCGCACCGTCGCGCCCGAACCCACCATCACGAACGCACCACCGCCAGCACCCTTTGCTCGGTTGTCGGCGAAATAATTGTTCTTTAGGGTGAGCGTCCCGGTGTTCTCAACGCGAAAATAGCCGCCTGAAGCATTGGCGGTAAAAAACAGTGAGCCGGTCCAACAGTTGGTGAAAGACGAGTCCTCAACTGTGAGATTGCCCTGTTGCGTGCGGATCATCACGCCGGCCGCGGTTTCGTCGTAGGCATACCCGTCGTTGAACTGGATCCCGCGAATGGTGACATGCCCGTTTGCGCCGCGAGCCCACAGATAAAGAAGTCGTGTTCCACCCCCACCATCGATGGTGACCGACGCGCCTGGGGCCGCCTGGAGCGTTAGCGAGAAGTTTTCGGCTGAATCGTAGCTAAGCTGGCTGACCAAGGAGTAAACCCCGTCAGCCAGGTTGATCGTGTCCGACTGTCCATTCGACGCGGCGGTGGTCAGCGCGGTCCGCAGAGAAGTGACATCGTTGACCGCAAACACGGCGGCGTTGGCAGCGTTCGGCATCAGGACGGCTAAACCAACGACGACGGCGAGATTTGGCCTTGTGCCCATGCGAGGAGTCCCCCGTGGGATTGTACCGTGAGCTTCAAAGGGGCGCCTAGCGTTGTATTCATCTCCTCGCGCCCACCGGTGCAACCCTTTCGCGCCCACGATCCTGTTCCGCAGCGAGGACCGCCAATGGCGCATCCACACAAGTTCGCTTTAGCGTTAAAGGGAAGCGATCTTAGTCCCTTTGCACTCACGGGGAGATCTCCCTGGGCTCGGACGCCTTTCGCTGCTGACCGTGATCTGGACGGGGACCGGACGCCGGAAGTGTTGTGGTCAGGATGCCAGTTCTGGGCGGAACGACCCAACGGAGCAAGGTGGCTCGAAACGCAATTCAGGTGCTCGTGCTGAGCCGTTAGGCCGTACCGCGGACAGAGCGGATATAGTGGGGTGTATTTCACCGCCGTCGTTCGACGCCCCCCGCGAGCGAACGGTAGTGTGTGTGTGTGGCTAAAGGGACATTCATCGCAACAGCGTCATTTCCTTCCCCGTCTGGACCCCCATGCCGAAAACTCTGATCGAACCGTTCCGTATCAAGAGCATCGAGCCTATCCGCATGACAACACAGTCGGAACGGGTGGAGTTGCTTGAGGCGGCAAAGCTCAACGTCTTTAGACTGCACGCCGACGACGTGTTGATCGACTGGCTCACGGACTCCGGCACTGGGGCGATGTCCTCACGGCAGTGGGGTGCCATCATGGAGGGCGACGAAAGCTACGCTGGAGCCCGCAGTTTCTATCGATTAGAGACGGTCGTTCAGCGAATCACCGGCATGAATTTCTTCGTGCCTACCCACCAAGGGCGCGCCGCAGAGAAGGTGCTTTTTACCGCTGTGTGCCAAAAGGGCGAACTCGTACCGAACAATTGTCATTTCGACACCACGCGAGCAAACCTGGAGGTTCTCGGAGTCGAAGCTCTCGACTTGGTGATCCCCGAAGGATTGCAGCCCTCCGTGATCCATCCTTTTAAGGGCAACATCGACCTCGCCCGTGTGGAGAGCCTGCTGAACGCCGAGGGTGACCGGATCCCTTTTGGCATGATTACCGTCACCAACAATACCGGGGGCGGTCAGCCCGTATCCTTGGCGAACATCCGCGCCTACTCTGCGCTGCTGAAGTCCTACGGCAAGCCGCTTATTATCGACGCGTGTCGGTTCTCCGAAAACGCGATGTTTATCAAAATGCGGGAGCCTGGATACGCGAATACCCCCATTCCCGAGATCGTTCGGGAGATGTTTTCGTACGCTGACGGGGCCACCATGAGCGCCAAAAAGGATGGCATGGTGAACATTGGCGGTTTCATCGTGCTGCGGAACGAGGAGTGGAGGGAAGCGGTACGCAACGTCCTGATCCTCACCGAGGGATTTCCGACCTATGGCGGACTTGCCGGCCGCGACCTCGAAGCGCTAGCGGTAGGCCTCGACGAGGGCATGGACGAGGACTATCTGCGGTATCGGCTGCGCACCGCAGAGTACCTGGGCGAACGATTGGCAGCGTCGGGGGTCGCATTCGTCAAACCGACCGGGGGGCACGCGGTGTACATCGACGCTCGCACCGTGCTGCCGGACATGCCGATAGCACACTACCCCGCGTGGGCGCTATGCAATGCACTGTATCTCGAAGGTGGTATTCGCGGCGTTGAAATCGGCTCGGTGATGTTCGGAAAGCGCCTCGCCGACGGCACCGAGACCTACCACAGCATGGACCTGGTGCGGCTCGCGTTCCCGCGTCGCATGTATACCCAGAGCCACTTCGATTATGCGGCAGAGGTCATCGACGAAGTAAAGCAGAAAGCGGCGACGATCCGGGGGGTACGCATCACCAAACAACCGCAATACCTGCGCCACTTTACCTGCGAGTGCTCCTGGGTAGACGCTTAGGGCAGGCCTTCACCCTGCGGGCTTTTGGATGGGTTTCAAGGGGTGTTTTTGCCGGACGCTGCGAACTACAATGCCGCGTGCGCGCCCCCGAACATCGAACGCCCAAGCGCTTTCCCTCCCGAATGCCCCGGATTGGCCTTCGAACCTAAGACAGGAACCGAAACGTCATCGGATACCGGTGCCCATTCCCAGCCATCGCCCTACTCGCCGCGATCAACGGGAAGATGAACGATCCGATGAGAATCAGGAACAACAGCGGGAACCCCACCAGCACAACGCACAACACCGTGGCGATGAGCGCCCACACCAGGAGGCTGATGTTGTAATTCAAGCATTCAACCGCGTGAGCGCGAACGAAACGGTCATCCGGCTTCAGCATCATCAACAGAAAGGGAGAGAAGACATTCCCAAAAGGAATGACGTACCCCACAAACGTCGACAGATGCGCTAGCACGGCGAAGTTGCGCGAGTCGGAAGTGATTTCGGTTTCCATTTTCGTGATCGTCCTCCTACAAGACGGCGCTTGGACGTAGCGCCGTCGGACTTATTTCAACTCCCACGAAATCGTCGAAACAAGACAAACAAAGCTGGCCATGCAGCGATGGTCTCGACGTGCCCGCAGGCCGAGGGCTGCATCCTCCAACGCCGCCGTTTCCGCCGCGTCGATGGTCTTGTCGGTATCTCCGTTTCAGTAGGTTCCTCGGATTCCTACCTGGCGTGTGGGATCCCGGTGTTCGAACGGAACCACCCACATCGTGATAAAGGAGCTCGCCTTTGTCGCGAAGCTCGCCGTGCTCGTGCCGCCGCCCGAGTTCCCCACGGTGACCTACCACGGGGTTCAGGCGTCGGCCCATCCGATGCGCAAAGCGGTCGTCCCGGGCGGAGACCGACGCGTCCCCCGGCTGACGGTCCATTGGTTCGCATTTGGATGAACGACCGTTTTGCTTGACGGGCGAACTTGGTTTCAGCGGACGGAAACCGTCCGCCGGCTCACCTAACGGCCCCCGTTTCGCACACCGATCGTCAAGGCGTTGATAAAGGAGCGGGCTAAGCCCGCTCAATGTCCGGTTCGCACGCCAAACGGATCGGTTCAATTGCGCCAGGACTGGTGGACTCCGGGTAGCCTTGGCAAACCACCCCAATCCACACCGCGCCGCCGGGCAACAGAGCATACAACCGAACCGTACTTCCTGCTTGGTAACGGGCTGCTTCCAGGTCCACGGCCAGCCGAGGCACGTCGGCACGGCTCGACACCAGTGGCTCCCATTGCGCATCCAAATTCAGGGATCCCCCAGAAAAATTCACCCACATGCGATCATCGTCGTTGATCGCTGCCGCCACCTCAGTGCTACCACCGGTCGCCGCCACCTCGGCCGCTCCCCACACGTCGCCCAAGTAACTGTAGGTAAGCCAGCTTCCCGTGCCCACAGACCCTCGGTAGTCATAGCGATCGTCGGTATGCACCAGAACTTGGCTATACCCCAAAGCTTTGACGTCGTCGGCCGTCGGCGAGGTGCCGACATGCTGAAACGGAAGGCCACGGAAAGAGACGCCATAGGAAGTGTTCATCTGTTGTGCATAAATCCGGTCCTGCGCATCTTGCAGCGTTAACCTGGCATACCCAGCGTAGTCGGTTCCGCAGCTGATGTGCGTGGCCGTGGTGCCTTCATCGAACGTCGTGGACGTCACATCGTACAAATGAGGGACTTGGTTCGTTCGCACCAAGTTGGTTTTCGTTCCCGACGGCACCGTCGCGTACACCAATCCGTTCTGGCACACGGCGATGTCGGTTGCGCCCGGAATTTGACCTGCGTACCGCCAAGCCACCTCGGACGGCCGTGCTTCCGCCGTCGCCATCACACCACCCAACAACATCGTGGAAAACAACATGAAACCCCCAAACATCGGCACATGGTCCGTACAGAAAAGGTACCGTCGTTGGAGCCTTCGCTCGTTCACAGGAGTTCACAAAACGCCAACCCGCTTCTCCATTCGTCAAGCGGTTGACGATTCGTCGGAGCGAATCCAGCGCGTCAATCCCCCGTCGCCAGTCCGACCTCGCTGCGCGCTCGCATGTCGAGCGCGTCACGGAGCATCTCGGCCGTCGAACGGACGACCTCGGACGGGTCCGTGGCGGCGAGCGCCTGTGCCACCGGACGGTACGCGGCCCAAGGCGCATACGCCGCCGCCCAGAGCGCGGCGCGCCGCACGCCCGGGTCGGGGTCACCCATCGTGGCGGTGATGGCTTCGAACACGGCCTGGTCGAATGACGAGGGCGCTCCCACACCGAGTTCCAGCGCGCACCGCGCACGGGCGGCGTCGGGCGCGGCGGCGAGCCGGTCCAGGAGCTCGACCGGCGCGTAGCAGGGGATCCGCGTGGTCACTTCGTCTCGCAAGGCGCTTTCGCCCGGCCCGTCGATCACGATGTACGCGAATCGCACGATCGGGTCCACCACGTGGCGCACTTCGGTGCCATCCGGTCCGGGCTGCCAGTGCATCTCGTGGTTGTCATCGGGCGCGCGAGGGAGCAGAACGGTGCGCAACCGCCAGAGTCTCTCCCGGGCGAGCTTCATCAAGTCCCGTTTGAAGTCCTCTTTCCGGGCGACGAGTCGGATCATCCGGTCTGCTATCGCAACCCCGTTGGAGGGCAAGTGATCTTTCACCGGTTTGACGTACTCGTCCGTTAGGAAGTGTTCGATGGGTTGACGATTTCAATCCAGAGGTAGCTTGGATACATTACGCCCTTGGAAGCTCGGTGTTGAGCTCTGGGCTGGGGCACGCCAGCTCTCGGAATTTGGTATCGAGTGGGTCCACAATGGCCTGGAGGGGCGGGGCTTTGTCGTGAATGCTCAGACCGGATGAGCCAGAGGTGTTCCACGGGACGTGCGTCGAGGACGAGGGGGCGCCCGGCGTCTGCAGCCATGGCGTTCGATTCGGATGAACGCGAGCCTTACTTGACGCGCGAATGTGTGGTCAGCGAACGAAAACGGACGTCGTCGTGCAGCCAGAAATCGCGACTCGAACACATGGCCGCCATAGGAAGAGGGCTTGACTGCCCCCCCCCTAGCCTTACGTGTCGCCGATGAAGCTCATCCAAAACGACGAACACCCACTTCCGGACACCCTTCCCTTGTCGGAGGCCGGCCTCGCGGCCTTCCTGGACACGCTCGGGCTGGGTCCGGGCGACGGGGTGCCGTGCTGGGGACCCGATGGCGAGTGGGTCGGCCTCGCCGGCATTCGGGCGGAGGGGCTCTTCGACTGGACACCCGGAGGCGACCCGGGGGTCTACGGCCTCACGGACTTCGACGAGAACGAAGCGCGCGAGGAGCTGCGCCGCGGGCGGGTCCACATCGCCCTGCTGTACACCGAGCTCGGGGAGATGCAGGACCGCGGCGGGAATTTCTACATGACCGTGCGCGACGCGCGTACCGTCCTCGGGACGTGTCCGGTCTTCTACTTCGACCACGAGGGTCGCTACATCACGCCGTACGCCAACAGCGTCGTCGAGCTCTACGCCAGGAAGATCCTCGACCACTGGGGGGATCTCCGCGGGCGGCGGGAGGCGGTGCTGCGCCTGCTCCACACGCCGGTGACGCTCGACCCCGCCTGGCTCGAAGCGGCCCAGGCGCTGATCGATCACAAGCTGTGGGAGGACGGCGAGGACTGAGCCCCCTCTGCGGCAGCGAACTGTCAACACTTCTTGCGCGTTGGCGAAACGAGAACTGCCGCCCCACCACCTGCGGCACCCGGCCGCAGTAGTAAAGCGACTGACCTTTCGGCGAGCGTCCAAAGCGTCCGTCGCTGCAGATCCCCAAACGCGGAACGCCCGGAAACTGTTGCCGTTTGTTGTAGGGCGCAGCATCCGCTTGCGGCCGGCCCCGGGGCGCGAATAGATTCGGCGAAAAAGGTCGATCAATGCACTTCTTCCTATTTTCCTTGCCTCGCTTTGCGCCGCCGAGGGGCCGGAGTTTCCGCCACCGGAAGCCGAGACGCCGACCATCAGCCATGTACCTCTCGTCTGGCCAGGACAAGTCAAGATCGGCGCTGGGTTCGGCTTTGGCGGCGTGCCAATCACCGCGATGGGGTTGTGGGCGTCCGCCACCCAATGGCATTCCTATCGGTTGGAGGTGAGCCTCGGCTTGGTTCGAACGAAAAAAGTGGGCATCTCGATCGGTGGGGATGCGGGCTACAGCACCCCGTGGCTCGTCAATCCCAATCTTCGACTTCAAAAGACCATCGTCGAAAAATGGCCGCCGGCGATCGCCTGCCTGGAGGACGAAAATCCGACGCTCGCTCGATGCTTCGGATCATCCCGTTCACGAACGCGTTTTCCTGTTTGGCCCGACCGCATGCGTCACAGGATTGGACCTGGAAACTCCAACAGATCGACGCGCTCGGCCACGTCAGCGTTCACGCTACTGGGTGGGAGGGCGAGCCCGCGCTCACGATCTACGGAGGTTGGGGGCAATGGATGGTCGAAGCGGAAGAAAATGATGGAAGCGGAGAATCGAAACTGCAAAGAGACGGCGTGTTGCTCGGACTGGGCCTGGGAACCGGCGGCACGAGTTCGAATGGACTCGGTTGGAACGTCACCATGCGCTACCTGTACGGATTCGGGTTTGACCTTTCGGAGACCCTTCCCGGTGGCGCCCCAACCAAGTCTTGGTTTCGACCGAATGTCAGTCAGTTTTCGACGGTTCTTTCGTTCTACTACAGCACGCACCGCCACCAACGGGTCGAATTCTCAAAATTCGCCTTTGATGACGCGTTCGAGGCCGCACCAGAGGTAAAAGAAGCGCCAGCGGAGCCGCGGATCGACACCCCAGCACCGGCGGTCGAAACACCAGGACCGTCGTCCAAAACTCCGACCGAGCCACCGCCAAACGAGACGCCGCCGACCGAAAACCCGCCAGCGCCGCAGCCGCCCGGCGACAGCGGCACCCCCGAAATGCGAACCTTCTGACAGGTGCCGGGAACGGCTGGCCTTGACCAAGCTGGCTCGCAAATCCTATCGCTCGCCTTCGACTCACTCTCGGCGATAAATCGCAGCGGAACGGTGGTCAACCGATGAATACAATCCATCGCTTCGAAGAACTGCTCGGGGGAGTACGCACGTGGGGGTGCGACAGCGCTCCCTACGATGCTGTCGGTGTGCTCAACCTAATGGCGGGGTGTATCTCCAATCTCAGGGGTCGCAGTACTGTCGATGAGATCGATCCTGAGTCGATCGTCGAGATCTTCTCTGGCGAAGAGATTTGCTTCATGGAGCAGATTGTGTCCGTGCACCGAGCGGCCCAGTCCGGCGCATCTCCACGCCAGGGCCGGTGACCGTGTAGCTTATTTGCTAGTCGAAGCTAATAGAGGCTAAACCGATACAGGACCGATACAGCGATACACCTATATGATCGCACCACATTGCTGACTTGAGCGAAAGCTCGAAGGCGATGCCGACCAGATGGTGACGTTCTTGTATTCAGAGTCGGTGGAGACCGCGAAACGGACACATGCGAGTCTGTTTGGCGAGGAGATTGCGCCAGCTTTTTGATGGCTTGGTTAATCCCAGCGGATGGCAGGGAAACGCAGTGTTTGCGCTGAAACGGAAGATGTTGGGCGAGGTTCGGAAGGCTGGACCGCCTCGATTCACATCCCGTCGAACACCTCTTGCGCTTCCGGCCCGTCTCTCGCCCAGTGGAGAACGGGGAACTCCATGGGCCGCTGCAGGACGCCCGGCAGCTTCGGCGCGACCCAAACCCCACGCACGAAGGCCTGAACCCGGAGCTGGCCGCCGCAGGCGCTGCATTTCAGCGCATCAAACTTGAAGACGCGTTTAGGGGGATCACCGGTTGACGCTGGTGGATCGGGCCGGCGCCCGCATTTCCCGCCGGTGTACCGTTCTGGATCGAACGACGAAGGGCGTGGCGGATTGACGATCGGATTGCGTTTAAACCACCACAACAATGGGCAATAGTATGGGGGGTGTCATTTTCAACGGCGTAGGATTGCGTTTGGGAAGACTATGCCGTAGCATGGCTCCATGTCGGGTGAAGCACCTGACCACAGAGGAAACACCATGAACAACAGGCAATTTGGGATTCTCGCCGCCGGCGTTTGCGGAGGGATGCTGGCGGGATGCAGTGATCCGGTGGTTGGCGAGTGGGCCGCATCCGAATTCGAGCCGACTGGAGATGTTGGGGACGCGGAATATGGCGTATCCGGCAGTCTCACTATCGATAAAGACTTCGGACTCACCGGCTCACTCACACTCGAGGTCGACAGCGAAGAGTACGACCTTCATGCGGTCTCGACCCACTCGCTGGCCGGTGAAATGATGCCCGAAACCGAAAAAGGCGACTACGAAGGGACCGTCGCAACGACCTTGACCGCGGCGGAGATCAACGGTGAAGACGAATTCGACGAGGCATACGCCGAACCCTACGAGGACACCTGGGCCTGTCTCCTGGAGAAAGAGACGCTAACGTGCCAGAATGGACTCGATCAGGTTTATACCTTCACCAAGAAATAGGCGGCCCCAAGGCGGTCTTGCAGGCTTTGAACCCATGATCCTGGTGACGGGAACCAAACGCTCGGGCACCTCCCTGTGGATGCAACTGCTGAAAGCGGCCGAGGTGCCGGTGCTCGGCGTGGAGTTCCCCTCGGTGTGGGGGACTTCCATCCGGGAGGCCAACCCCGGCGGGTTCTACGAAAGCAAGCTTCGGTCGGGCATCTACTACGCGACCAATCCCGACCCGGTCACCGGTCGGTTTGTGCCTCCCCGAGAGACGAGAACACACGCCGCGAAGGTATTTATCCCCGGCATGGTGCGCACCGATCTCGCGTACATGAACCGCGTCGTCTGCACCATCCGCCATTGGCGCGACTACGGCCCGTCGATGGCGCGGCTGAACGATCTTGAGGATCGGTACTTTTTGGGGACCAAAGGTGCGGAGTTCGTCGAGGCCCGTCGGGTGCGGCGGGCTCAAATTCCGCGGCACATCGAGTGGTTCATGGAATACTATGAGCTGTTGCGGGATGTGTCGGTGCGACGATACCCGATGCGCGTGGTGGCCTATGAACGCCTGCTCGCCGAACCCGAACCCGTGTTGACGTCCGTGTTTGGGTGGCTCGGTGTGACAAACGTGGAGGCCGCCATCCCGCTGGTGAAGCCTCGGAAAGGCGGCCACGGAACGGGCCCGATGCCCGAGGGTTTGACCGCGGAACGCGCCGACGCCTTCGAACACCTGTGGCGGGTGTTTTACGAAGAACAGCCGCTCACTCCCGAGTTTATAGCGAGCCTGGACGCCATTCATCGCGCGTTGGAGGAAGAGTTTGGGACCCTGTCGCGCGATCGCCAGGTGGACGATGCCGTGGATTTCGACCGCTGATCCTCGCGTTGTTGATCTTGCTGGGCGGCTCGGCCGTTGGCCGCCGCGTGCTTCAGGGGTTCCGCGGACTTCGTCGGCCGCCTGCGGCGCCCTTTCGCCCCCTCGCGCATCGGAGTGGTGACCAGCGGCTTCGTCATCCGATGACTTGAAGTGCATCCCGTCGACGCAGGCGCATCGGGAGCCCCCCCACCGGCCGCAGGCTGATGTTGGCGCTGAGGGCGGGTTGGGGACCGGTGGGTTCGGGGGTTAGGTGCCGCAGCAAATGCGCCAACACCACGTAGAGCTCCAGTTCCGCGAACCGATCGCCGATGCACCTTCGCGCACCGCCTCCGAAGGGTAAAAAGGCGCCACGAGGAGGTTTTTGGCGATCGGGCAACCATCGATCCGGATCGAAGGTTTCAGGGTTGGACCAGATCTGCGGATCGCGATGGATCCCGTAGATACACATCCCGATCATGCTGCCCTTTGGAACGAGGTGACCACCCAGGACGGTGTCGAGGATTGCGCGCCTCCCAATCAGAAAAACCCCGGGAAAAAGGCGCAGTGTCTCGTTGATCACCCGCCCGAGTAGGGGCGCACGGGAGAGGGTGTCGGCGGTGAGCTCGTTGAGGTCCAGTTCGTCCACTTCCGCCTGTACGTGATGGCAGATTTCAGGGTTGCTACCGAGGCAGAACAAGGCCCATGCGAGGACGTTCGCAACGGTTTCATGGCCCGCGAGCAGCATGGTGGTGATCTCATCGCGCACTTCCCGATCGGACAGGGCGACGCCGTTTTCGTCACGAGCCTCCATCCACATGGCAAGCAAGTCATCGTGATCGCCGGGATGAGAACGGCGATCGCGGATCACGTCGTACATGATCTGGTCGAGTTCGCGTAGGGCACTGCGGAAACGCGCGTTGCTCGGGGTGGGGAGATCTCCCGCAAACGGCAGGGGGTTGGTGGTGAGCCGAAGCAGGTGGGGAAACAGAAGGTTGACAGCGGAGTGAAGTCGATCGGCCGCGGATCGAATATCGTGGGACAACAGCGTGGAGGCGGCCACTTCCAGGGCGAGATCGCTCATGACCGCGGCGACGTCGACCACCCGTTCGTCCCGCCAGCCGTCGACAAACCGTTGAGAGAGGGAGGCCATGGAAGCGGCGAACGCCCGGATCCGTGTGCGATGGAAGGCGTTTTGAGCCATTCGGCGATGTTGGCGCCACACCTGCCCATCGAGGGTAACCAGGCCGTCGCCCATCACCCGTCGCAACGGTTGAGTGCTGGGGATCTGGTGGTCGAAGCGGTCGGCGGCTCGCACGAGAACGTCGTGGATCGCCTCCGGATCGCTGATCACAAACATCGATCGGGGTCCAAACCTGAGCCGCGTGATCCGTCCATGATCGCGGGCCCGCAAGAACAACTGAAGCGGGTTGTGGCGAACGGACGCGAGGTGCCCGAGCGGCCGCCAAGTGGGCAGGGCCGGCGCCGGCGCGGTGGGAAGCGGGGCCGATTGGGCGGGCCGCCGCTCTAACACCGGCGCCTCGTCGGGAAAGCGCCCACCGAGGATGCGCAGGATCAATACGCCTTCCGGCGCGGAACTGACGTCCAGGAGGGGCGGTGGGCACGGCCGGTGCCCCAAGACCACCTCGAACCTGCCGTCCTTGGCGAGGAGTTGGTCGCGCCGAAGGTGAGTGGGGCCGATCCGCGGATCCTGCGATTGCAAATATGGATCATAGACCGTCAGCGAAACATAGGGGGCTTCTGGCAAAACACCGGTGAGTATGGCCTCCTCGTCATCCCGGAGGGTGTAGGCCACGTACAAGTAGCTGGCGTCGGGATTGGCGCCGAGGGCTCGGCTGGCGAAGCGTTTCATAGGGCCAAATGGGGTGGTATCCACCTCTCCGCGCTCGCGAGCACGGCGCACGTCGCGGAAGGCGGCGGCGTAGAACGCAACGTAAAATAGGCCAAGTGCGCCCGCTCCCGCGCCGAGAAGCCCGGCGATCACGCTTCTCTCCACAGCCGGGGTGGCGTCCAGCCTTCTCGCGGAATCTCGTAGGCCCGAACGGTGAGCATGTACCGTCCCGGTGGAGCCCGGAGCACAAAGTCGACGTCGGGCGACGGGGCACTGAAGTCATCTTGCACAGCGATCAGCACCCTACCCTGCTGTTTCAGGCGGGGCACCAGATCGGCGCTTTCGATAGCCGACACGTAGCTGTGACCGAGGCCCACCAAAGCGACGCTGACGAAACTGGCGGACTCCTGACGGAGTTCAACGCGGAGGTTATCGGGCAGGCGGATTCTTCCGGTCGCCCCGCACACATCGGGGTTGTCGCCGTGTACCCGTAGTGTGGGGCGCCACACCTGGACCAACAGCGGGGACCGGCCCCAACCGAACCATTGACCGGCGAGCAGTACGGCCACGACCACCGTTCCTGCGATTAAACCGACGAAGGTCTCAATGGGCGCCGCCAGCAACAGTCCGCATCCGAGCAACCAGAGGGCGTCGTCCCGCACGGGGGTAGCGCCGGCCCGCGGCCGGATCGCGCTGAGGCGACCGAGGGCCTCGGCGAGAGCAGCAACCCCCAGGGCGCGCCAGCCTCCATTGTCCGGTGCCGAAGCGATCACCAGCAGAGGAGCTGCGATCTTTGCGGCCCACGCCAGCGCCACCAGAGCCGCTGGCGCCCGATCGAGCAGGAACCCGGCGCCTTGCAGCATGTGGGTGGGAACAGGGGGGCGGGACCACGCCCCTGGCCAGCGCCAACGCACCCAAAGAGCGGTGATAAGCGCAAGAGCGATTAGCACTCGATCTCCCTAGCGAAGCGCTCGCTGTACTGTGAAAACCTCTTCCTCACGATGGCCGCGTCGGCGCCGTCCGCGGAGTAAGTGTGGCGACCGAACCGATCCGGGGGGTTCTCTTTGAGCGCGCGTCGCACCGCTTGGTCTACCTTCGCGTCGTGGGGCAGCTCCGCCCATCGATGGATCCGGCTCACCGTTCCGATCGGGTCCCTGACCAATTCCCCGTAACCGACATCGAGGAATTGGTTGGGATCGGCGTGCTTCCGAACCTCGACGACCCGATCCGCGCCCGACACGAGGGACTCTAAGTTGCGTGCGGCGAGGCGTTCGGAATCGGGGCGCGGGCTGGTCATCGCGTGGCCCGACGACAACAGACTGAATGTGGATGCGAGGACCTTCACGGGGTCTCGGTGCAGCATGACCACCCGTGCACGAGGGAAGGTGCGCAAGACGGTGTCCAAACGCAGGAAGTGGGCCGGCGATTTGAGCACCCAGTGGTTGCCAGGCAGATCGGCCTGCAACAACTGGAGGTGCTCCTTGAGCCAACGGTAGGGCTCGTCCAGGGGGCGGGTATCCAACCACGCCGCGTAGCCGTGAACCTGGCATAGGCCCCACCATTGCAGGCTCTCGAAAGTACTCATTTGCAGATGGGAGCACTCCACCCGACCGTCGGCGAGCACGGGATGCTTGCGCATCTGATCGGGGGCGAAGGTTCGGACGGCCAGACTGGTCAAAACGGCTTGCCGTCGTCGGCTATCTCCCTTGGGCCAATCTTCCTTGCGTGGAGGCGGGAGGGGGCGCATGGCGAGCCAAAGCGGCAGGGAAAGCGCCTCGGGGTGGGACGCGAGGAGTTGGAGCAACAAAGTGGATCCGGTGCGGGGCAAAGCGGCGATGATCAACGGTCGCCTTGGCGGTTCGCTCAGGGACTGGGTTGCCCGCTGCCGAGCGTCGACGAACCGCAACCGGTTGGCCAGATTTCCAACGACGGCGCGATGTATCAGAGCGCGGCCGATCGCGTCGAGATCCGCGTCCTCGGTAGCGGAAACCAATAAGCGCGCCAACGGATCCTCGTATGCGGGATCTCCGAAATCGGTGAGCCCGGTCCGTTGGGTGGCCTCGGCGCGCAATGCGGAAGCATCGAGGACCTGGCCAGAAGTTGGAATGCACTTGGATAGCCATTGGCGCAGGGCGCTCACGTGTCCCCCTCGGTGTACACTGGGTCGGTATGGAAGCAAACACCGTAAAGCGTGCGGGCTACGGTCCGGCGGCCCGACTGGCGGACACCTTGTTGCGCGGTCCTCGCGCTCTCGGAGCGTTTGAGCTTACACCTGGGGCAATCAACGCGGCCGCCGATCGGATCAGCGGGCACAGGGATGCTCTCCCCTCCGAGGTGGCGGAACCGCTTGAACTTCTGTGCGCCGATCTGGCGGAGAACCCCCCGTCGGCGTTGGGGGCGGCCATTCTGCGGACGTTGCTGGTCCAGGGGTTGGTGAGCAGGCGCCGGTTGCAACACGTGGATTCGCGGGTTGGTTTGCAGCCCACGAGACCCCCCTTTGTGCTGGTAGGCTGGTACCGAACTGGCACAACCTTCTTGCAGCAGCTTCTGGACGCGGTTCCGGGGTATGGGTTTGTACCCATGCACCGCATGTTGGAGCCGATTCCACGGCGAGGAACGCGTGCGAAAGCGGAAATCGGCACCCGCCTCGCCGGCCTGTTGTCGCCGGAGCTCGCCGTTGCTCATCCGGTTACGGCGATGGGTCCTGAGGAATGCTGGGCCCTGCTCCTGACCCATCTGGTCGTGGAGGGATTGGCTTTCCATTGGACGATGCCGCGTTTCGAGGGGTGGCTGCGTCGTGTCGACCGGCGGCCAGCCTACCGGGGTTGGGCGCGAGCCACGGCGGGGTTGGAGGCGGACCTTGGCACGGCACTGGTGCTCAAGGATCCCGCGCACCTGATGGGGTTGGACGCGCTGGTGGAAGCCCTGCCCGACGCCCAACTGATTTGGACCCATCGGGATCCGGTGGCGGCGGTCGCGTCGTACGGCAGTGTCACGGCGTTGCAACACCGCAATGTGACCGGTCACCTGGCACCCGAACGCGCGGGGCGGGTGTGCCTCGACCGCCTGGACTTGTCGCTCAGGCAAGGTTTCGAGTTCGCGGCCCGGTTGCGGCCGGGACAGTTGGTGCACCTGTCGTATTCGGATCTGGTTGCGGATCCGGTGGAAGTGGTTCGCTCCCTTTGCGCACACTTTGGGGTGCGCTTTGACGCTGATGCGATGGCGTTGCGGGCTGCGCAGTTGCGTGAACCTCGGCAGGTTCATCGGTACAAGTTGGAAAGCTGGGGTTTGGAACGATCCCAGGTGGAGACGCGTCTGCATCATTATTCCCCGACATGGTGGGCGAAGGGCACGGGGGTGCGGTCCACTACGCCCGAGAGCACGCCGTCGTGACCGCGGCGAACACCGCGGTTCACGTACAGATCGTGCAGGGCGTGGACGCTGAGGATGAACCCGAGGATCCCGTCCAGCTGTAGGAAACGCACGCTTTCTCGGGGGGCGCGGCGCCAGAGAACTTGTATGGTGCGCACGGCGAGAGGTGAGTACACGCCTACACTTCGCACCATCGCGTCCGAGACATAGTGCTCAAACAACTCCTTCCCGAGGTTGGTCTGGACGAGTTCGGCGAACGTTGGGGCCATGTAGGTGTGTTTGGGCTGAGCCCGGTGTCCCAGCGGGATCAGATCCCGCCCCGCCTGGCGCAACACCGCCTTGCGGATGAGCGATTGGGGATCGATGCACAGGTGCTCTGGCAGCCGGTGCGCCAGCGCAATGATGTGTTGATCCAGGTAAGGGGCCCGGCCTTCGAGGGAGGCGGACATCTCCACCCGATCTCCCAGAGCTGGGATCGCAAAGGTGGATACGACACTCCGCGAGATCATCCGGGTCGCATCAAAAGGACCGAGTGCGCGAAGTTCCTCAGTGTCGAATTCGTTTTCCACACTCTGCATCGGATCGCCCGCTCGGTGACGGAAGTCGCGGCTCAGGATGAGCCGTTGGAGCCATTTCGCCCGGGTGGCACGTTGCGCGTACACGGTGGGCGTTCCGAACCGCGGCGAGTCCTCCTTCCAGCCGCGTCCACCGTCCCAGAACACCGCTTTGGACCAACTCTCTTCCTGTTGGAAGCGCCGCAGCTCGGCTTGGCCGCGCCGCCTTGTCTTCTGATCCTCTGAGGCGAGCATTCGCCAGATGAACTCGAGCCCGAAGTAGGGGTACCCCCCGAAAAGCTCGTCTGCCCCTTCTCCTCCGGCAAGGGCTTTGTGTCCGTCGGCGCGAACGGCGGCCGTCAATCGCATGCGGGCGGCGGTGGAGAGGCTGTTGGTGGGCATCTCCGTGGCCCAGATGGACGTCAACAATCCTTCCGCGAGCAGTGGGATTCGGCAGTCGACGGGTGTGAAGTCATGCCCGTGGTGGCGGGCTGCGGTCCGCGCGGTTTCGGCTTCGTCGTAAAACGCACCGGGATAGGAGAGTGTGTATGCGGGAAGCCTGCCCCGGACTTCGGCGGCAAGGCCGGACACGATGGTGGAGTCGATGCCGCTGGACAACGACAGAGCGATCGGCACGTCCCCACCGATGCGGCGCCTGACCGCATGGGTCAATTCGGCTCGGAGTGCCTCTGCGGCCGTGGGTGCGTCCCAGTCGTGTTTGGTAAAGTCGGGGTTCCACCATCTGGTCTGGGTGGCTCCATGACGACCTACCCGAAGGACGTGGCCAGGTCGAACCTGGATGACGCCGGCAAAGGGCGTTCGAGACGTCTCCGCAAGCCCGATCCCCGGCCCGGAAAACCACGAGGGTTCCAAGGCTGCGGAAACCTCGGGGAGGGCGAGCAACGCTTTGATCTCGGAGGCGAACGCGAAACCGTTTCGCAGTCGAACCGTGTAGAGGGGTTTCACTCCAAACCGATCTCGGACGCAGAGCAGCTCCCCTCGAACCCCGTCCCAGATCACGAAAGCGAACTCCCCGTTGAGGTACTGGAAGAAGTCGAGGCCGTGTTGCTCATAGAGGTGGAGGATCACTTCGGAGTCGGATCGGGTTCGAAACTGATGCCCTTGCGCTTGCAGGCGCACTCGCAACGGCTCGAAATCATAGATCTCCCCATTGTAAACCAGGGCCATGTTGTAGTTTTCGTTGAACAGCGGCTGCAGGCTGGTGGGCGCGTCCGTGAATGCCAATGCCAGAAAGCCGAACACCATCGCGCCTTGATCGAGCCTCGCGTACGCTGCGCCTTCCGGTCCGCGATGCCGCATGGCGGACAACATCTGGACCATTTCGTCGGGCGACGCTTGCTGTGATGGCCTCCAGATACCGGCGATTCCGCACATTAGGCGTCCAAGAGATCCGCCTTGACGAAGGCCTCTCGGGTGGGGCCTCGCAGCGCGTTAGCGCTCTCCAAAGCGGTCAAGGTGGGCCGGGCGGCTGATCGAAAGGCCCCCGTCGAGGAGCACGCGAGTGTGTCGGTCACCACGGAATGTGCGTCCGTTGACGCTAGGCCCGCCCGAACCAAGTCGGCGACCCAGGCCTCGGTATCCGGTTCTAGGTAGGCATGAATGAGGCTCGGCCAGATCGGGCCGATCCGATCGCGATCGCAGGGATCGAGCGCTTGCCACAGATCGGCGCTCCGGGTTCGAAAGTACGCCGAATGGTGTGCCTCATCGCGCGCGTGCTCCTCGACGAACTCGCGGATGACGGGTTTGAGGAACGGATCGGCCGACAGGATCCGGAGGGAGTTGGAGATCAGGGTTTCGGAAGCGATGCTGAACAACAGGTACATCAACGAGGCGGGGTCGGCGCTCGCGAGGGTCAGGCGGTTCAGCCGGGTAAGAAACGCAGGTGGACCGAGATCATCGCAGTGGAGTCCGAGCTGATCGAGCAGATCGACGGCGAGTACGGCGTGCCACGACTCGTCGCAGTGCAACGAGAAAGCTTCCCGTCGCGCCTGGTCGGATACTGGGGTGGGTGCGCGTTGGTGCGCGAGGTCCAGCAGTGTCCGGCCTACGACTTCCGTTTCCAGCACGATCGTGAAGTGAAGATAACGGCGAAGAGCGTCCCCGAGGAGCTGTTCCTCGGCCTCGTGTCCCAGGGCCTGTACCCGCGGATCGGCTAGCACGGGCAGGAGGGAGGGGGAGAACAGGCGCCCCTCCGGGGTTCGATGAACCGGGCGGCGTCCGACCCGCACCCTAGCGACATCGAACCAGTCGCGTGAACTCACGCGGGGCCGCGGCGGGTTTGGGCGAAGATCCGTGTAAAGTCTTGGCGGTGTTTTTTTGCTTCCCATGCGGGGGGATTTGTGGACAGGCCGGTGAGGAGCGCTTGGGTGACCGAGGAGCGGCCGATGCTGTACGGCGAAAAGAACCGGTACCCGATGCCGATGGAGCCGCTCAGATTGGTGACCCAATGCCACCAAAAGGAAGGCACAAACAAGACGTCGCCGGGTTCGAGGATGACTTCGAAGCCGTCAATCCGGAGGGCGTCGTCCTTCCGTTCGTCGGCGCCGACGTCGACCACGCTGATGAAATAGGGGGCGCGCTCGACCGGAGGTTCGAGCACAGGGCTGAATTCGGGTGAGAACAGCCGCCACCGTTTTCTCCCGTACAGGTTCACGAACAGGTTGTTGGAGATCGCGGCGTGAACGGCGGTGGTTGTTCCTTTCCCACCTAGGAACATCTGAAAGGACTCGCTGAATCGGAAGCTCGCTGCATGGTCTCGCAGCCACGCCACGTCCAACTGGGTGCGGAGCTCGGGATGACGCTGCAACAGGGGATTGAACCTCGCGTATTTGACCGAGCCGTGTTCCATGCCGCGCACGATTTCAGCCAGGGTGGTGAACTGGGGCTCAGTGCTCGCTTTGCCGATGTCCTCGGGTCCTGCGGCAATCAGTAGAACTTCATCGTCCCCGTAGTTTTCACCGATCCATTGAGGCGTCCAGGATGCCGCCGGCCAGTTGGAGGCGGCACCGGCCAACACGACGGGAACATTGGCGGACACGTACAAGTTGTGGAAGGCGGTCGCGTCCAAATCCGAACGGCGATCGAGGGGCCGGAGTTGTCCAGGGCCACGTTCGTCCAGGGCGTCTCGGATCCGCTTGCGAAGCGCCTGACGGGTCCCGCCGAACACTGCGTTCGTGAGCGTCTTGCCGAAGCAGTGTTCGGCGAGCCAGAGGGCGTTGTACAGCGCGCGATCGCGCGGAGCAAACGGTTGATCAGCTGGCATGGACGGGCTCCGTTCGCTCGCGAAGAAGCGCGATAATGCCGTTCCGATCGCGTTCGGGTGCTCCAGGGAGTTGAACGTACCGGTCGGCAAGAAAGCTGTACTGTTTGAGGAGAAGCAGGGCCGTCACCTGGTAATAGTGCAAGTCGCGAAGCACGATGGAGTCCTCGGCTGCGAGACGTTCGGCGTGTTCTTCGAACCATTGTGGTTGGCTGGTGAAATGCGCCCCCGGCCGAATGTGATGACCGATGTGATAGCCGACGTTGAAGCAGCGCTCGTTGAGTGGACCGCGGAGGTCGAGGCTCGACCGATAAGGGTTCATCGGATCCTTGGGATCCACAAAGGCGTGTTCGCCCCAATTGCCGGCGATCATCAGTGAGCGGGTGATGATTGTAGGGAGGAGAAGGACGATCGCGGTCGCTCCGGGAGCGAACCAGAGTCCGAGCGCGGCCAGCACCCAACACCCGACCTCACCGGCGACCAACTTTGAGGGCCAAGTGGTTTTGGGGTATCGGCGCCGCGCAAACTTTGCGACCAACAGCATCGACCCCCAGAAACGCGCGAAATACCGTGCGAAGTCCCACAGGCTGTCCCGTCGGTATGGCAGCGTGGTGCTTTCGTCATCGATGCCGTTTTCGGTGGGGTGATGCATAAGAACATGGTGCACGAAGTAGGTGTAAGGCGTGCTCCCATAGAGGGTTCCAAAGGCCACCTGTAGGTAGGTATCCAGCCACCACCACTGTGGTTTGAACAGGCGGTTGTGGTTTACGTCGTGGAACATGGTGATGAACCGCTCAAGATTTACGGCGTAGACCAGGATGAACACTGCCGCCGCGATCCAAAATACGGCGGGGCTGCCGAAAGCCGACGCGGCGAACACTCCGATGGCCGCGGGTACGATGGAGCTTCCCCGCACGGCGTGCTCGAACAGCGGCAGATCGCGTGGATCTCGGATCAATCGATCGGCGCCATGCCTGATCCATCGACCGATCGGGGAGGTCGGTGCTAATGTTTCGCTGGACAACCTAGTCTCCGTTTTCAGTGATCCATTGGTCCACGTCTTCCGCCGTTCGCGTCATGCTGGAAACAGCCATGTCCAACGCCCAGGCGTCCGGCAGGTCGGCCCCAATCACTTCGGCATCAATCCAGAAGGTATCCAGGCGTTCCGTCCCGCCGCTTTCGGCGATGAGGACAGAATAGCTAAACTGCTGGTGCACGGCAACGATGGCGCTGGTCATCTCTGCGCCGTCGGGAACCAGCTCCCGGATCATGAGTGCTTCCACGCCGTCGTTTGTTTCGACCCATCGAAAGTTGCGTTCGAATTCTTGTTCGGAGGTCCCGAAGATCCCCATGGTGTTTTGGCGCCATGCCGAGATGGAATAGGTGGGGCACTCACGGTCGATAAAACAGTTCCGGTCTCCTGTCTCCTCCCGGACGTCATACGCAACCGTGGTCTCGATCACTTCTTCCATGTGTTCGTAGGACCACGCGCCGGCGATTTGGTCGACGTCGCTGGTGTACTGCACGGTGGCGGCTGAGCCGACGATTCCACTTTCGATCGTGGCCCCTTGGCCGGCGTCCGTCAGATTTTGCTGGCTCAGCTCGTCGACCCGGAAGCCTTCTGTGAGTGCCTCCTCGTGGGCTTCTTTCAGGGGGAGGAGACCGTCGATCGTGGCCTTTTGTGCTGCATCGTCGTCAAAATTCACGAAACCGTACACCAAGAGTTCTTCGAGGTTTTCGGGGGCGTCGGTCACGCAACCGGTGGCGACGAGCGTGAGGACGGCGAAACCCGCAAAGATTGACGGTGGATGTTCGATCATACGGTCTCCGAGTGTGCATCTTGACGCAGAAATGGTTGCCCTGTCAAGGTTTGAAGCCCTGACGGGGCGTCGTCGAGGCTGGTGGGTTGGCTTGGATCGGCATCCCCGTTGTCGCGAAGGGTCTGCGGGCTGGCTTGGACCGGGATCCCCTTTCGGGCGACACCGTTTTCACGACACCAATTGGCCGCCTTTTCCTCGAGTGTCCATGTGCGCTTCTCCGGGATGCGATCATACGGCTGACAGAGGGGGTTCACCGAGCGCTTACGAACTGGCCACCCGAGCACTTCCAGCGCGAAAATGAGTGCCACTAATTCCGTTGTTCCATTCTGGAGTATGGGTGCGACATCTCACTGGATGTTGGAGGCCTGATACAGTCATCCAATCGGCCATTCGCCACAAGGAGAGTTTATGTTTTCAAAGACCCAATCCTTGACGTTACTCCTAATTATTGCATTCATGGCAACGGGGTGCGGTAAGGGCGCATGCATTTTTGAGGACAATGGTTGCCTCGATAGACCCAAGTCTCAGTGCCCCATCAATGAAACAGAAGCCGAGTTCCGTTCAGGTACCGACTGCGCCGCCGAGGGGTACACCAAATACTGCACTGGCGAAGCGAACGTACTTCCTAGCGATTCCTGCGGCGATAGCGATAGCGATAGCGGCGGTTGATCCCGCGCGCGGAGGCCTCATGACGATGCGTCGGGTGTGCGATCTCGTCGCACTCGCGCGCGCGGGCGACGTCTCGCGCTTTGTCACCCTTGCACACGACGCCCTGGGAGACGCTGCCTTCGAGCGCCTCGCACGCCGGATGGCGGTTGATCCAGTCGGGGCACGCATTCTCGCGGAGCGACCCAGGGTGGCCGAGGCGACCTTCTCGCGAGCGGAGCTCGCGTGCCTACCGGAGGACACGCTCGGGCACGCCTTTCTCCGGCACATGTCCGAAAACGGGTTCGACCGCGACGTGGACGTGCCCGGGCTCGACCTTGGCACGGACGGTGCGTACGCGAAGGTGCGCTGGCGCGAGACACACGACTTCCGGCACGTGCTCGTCGGGCTGAATGCGGGCAGGCCGGACGAGGTGGTGCTCGCGGGGTTCCAGCTTGGGCAGGTCCCCAACCCGTTTAGCCTGCTTGTGGTGGCGTTCGTGCCGCTGATCCTGCCACTGCGGCAGGGCCCGTTCCGGACTTGGCACCGGGCCTTCACGGCGTGGCGGGCCGGCCGGCGGGCGCCGCTCCTCGCCAACGTCCGCTTCGAGGAGCTGCTCGGGCTACCCGTCGCGGAGGTTCGCCGCCGGACGGGCGCGCCCAACCTCGCCCCGCTCTCTACCCCATGGTCGCCGATCGGGACCACGTCGTGAACCCAGAGCCCCCGTTTAACTTCACACGGTGTGGTTTTGGTCTGATGGACGGATCGGGGCTCAACCATGGTCATGGGCGTTCCAAGCACAGGGCTCATCGGGGAACGGAGCAGCGTCGGCCTGGATACTATCTCGTTTCCCACCACCGTGCGGCCGATCGCGAGCGACGAGCTTGCTTCGTCCACCATTTCGGGTGGGCCGTGGCTTGAGTCCGTTGTGGGTGTGGGTTAGATTCCCACCCCGCACCAACAAAAAGCCCCGTAGAACCTAAGCTCTACGGGGCAATATGGTACTCCCAAGGGTAGACTTAGAGAGGCTTTGAACGGCACTTTTCGGAGAGGGGTGTTGGGGTTTGGCGGCTAATCCACGCTAAACCCATACAGGATCCATACAAGCCTTACCTGCCTATGTCCTGGCCGGTGACGGTACGAAGCCAATCCAGGAACGCCTCAACTCGATAAAACACCCCGAAGCGCTGAGTCTCTTCGTACCGATACGTCTCCCGTTTCTCAGGAACCCCATCAGAGCCATGTACGACCGTCGACACCTGGACTCGCTCATCAAACGAATAGGCACGGTTCAGGTAGGCTAGGCCGACCACGCGATCATTCAAGTCCACCACAGGGCCCCCCGACATCCCAGTAATAATGCCGCAATCGACTTCGGTGTCGTGAGCATACGAAGACACGACAAAACCCGTTAAGACACGGAGGTTAACCACCTTGTCGCTGGCTGTGGCCCCAAATCGGTCCTCTGGTAGGCCGATGATCCAGAGTCGCTCGCCGAGATTGATTGATCGCGTATCGAAGCAAAGAGGGGCCAAAGTGGGCGGTGACACGAGTTCTTCCAGTTGAAGGCGGAAGGCTACGAGGTCGCGGTCAGGCCACCTTACAATGGACTTCGGTTCTACCCGCACAATTGTAAATTCCGTGGTGCCGGAGAGTAGGTAGACGATGAGGTCGAGATCAGGGCTCCTGGCCCCCACCACGTGGTTGCACGATATGCACCACCCATCTCGCGTGGCTACGAAAGCCGTTCCAAGCAATCGTTCGCAGGCAAACAATCGCTGTCCGCCATCAACATGGGCTCGCCCTTCTGCGACTGCAGCGACAAAGTTACTTGCTTGAAACACCTGAAACTCCACACTTCAAAGCTTGGTCCTCCGCTTGGGGTAAAAGACCGAGCTTTGTTCGGTTTAACGCAGCCCTTTGGTCGTCCAGCGTAGCCGTTCGATAATGGGCAAGCATCACTTCAGGGGTGTGTCCCATGAACGCGGCCGCGGTGCCCACGTCCACCCCCGCTCGGAGCAGGGCATCGACCGCGGCCCTTCGGAGGCCATGGGGAGTGAATGGCTGGATGTTGGCGGCGACGCAGGCGGGCTTCAGGTACAGCGTGCCCAAATGGCCTGTAACCATTTTGGGGGTCACCCCGAGGATGTAGGTGGAACGGTCGCGTTCGCCCCATCCAACAAGCTCGGCAACAAGGGGCTCAGAGAGAGGAACGGTTCTTTCGCCAGTTTTGCCCTTTAGCCGGACGGTAGCAACGGTGAGGTCAACATCCTCCCAGGTAAGAACAGCAATCTCGCCGATTCGGGCACCCGTAGCGAACAAAAGTAGAGTGGCGAGTCGGGGCCATCCGGCGAGTTGACCGATCACGGTGACGATTTCGGGCAAAGAAGGGGTTCGGTGGTTGCGAACGGTGGCGACGTCGCGCTTGCCGAAACGCAGTTTGGGTAGTTTTGAGTTTGGTGGCAGGTGCCCTTCTTCCTCGGCCCAATGCCAGGCACGCTGAAGAGCCTTTAGATCCTGCCGAACGGTCGAGGTGGCGTAAGTATCCAGCCTTGCCAACCGATATGAATCAAAGGTTGCCTTGCTCAGGGCGTCGAGACGAACGGCTCCGATTGAGCCGACGAGCCGGCGGGTGCTGTTGGTGTACGCGCGGACGCCGTGCCTCGTTAAGTCTCCGATTTTTAACTGGGTATCCAGCCAGGCTACCCAGGTTTCGCAGAGGTCAGTGACCGTCTCCAGCGTTTCTGGCGCGCTGAGAGAGGGCTCTCTTGGCCTATCCACGTCGCCAGCAGCGAGTAGTTTGGCTGCGATTTGTTCTGCTTCGGCGGCGGTTGCCCAACCGCTCCACACGGTCGTCGTTCCGCCGTCTCGAAAAGCTTGCCCCTGCCAATACCAACGCCCGGAACCGTCTTTGTGGGGGCCGCGGACTGTGTAGAGTTTGATCCGGCCGACGTGGAAATTGGAGGGTTTTTTCACTAGAGCGCCATGGATAGCATGTTTGTGCGAGGCGGAGCTGCTCAACCGCCTTTAACCGATCTTGGATAGTCTAACTTCGTATTGAACTTCTTGGCCGTTTCAATGGCGATGGTGAAAGATCGCGCGGGGCGTTTCATTGTGGGATAGATGTGGGGTGGGGTTTGGTTGTGAAACTGCCAAGAAAAAATTCGCGGGAAATACCAGGCACCGTGCAGGTGGAAGTCCTAAACTCGACCCACTTTAGACGCCGTATCCCCGTCAATGTGTTCGATTTTAAGCAGAGTTTGGGGGGAATGGAAATCTACTTTGGGTATTGGACGGGCAGAGTGCTGCCGGAAAACCATGTATACGTTTTTGAGTTGGCGGCCGAGGGGGTTGTGCGGGCGAACGAGTCCATGACGGAGTCATTCTGTTCCGCCGCAGCGAAGTACCTGGTCGGAACGGAGCCACCCCGGGTGTTGTCGATCCTTGATAATGAGCTCGAAGGTGCCAGAGTGACGTTGGAGGTTCACCAGGTGAACTTCCTCGGGCTCTCTGTATCCATCTCCGGGGGCGCGGTGACCGGCTCTTGGCTTGCTCCGGACGTATTGCAGGCGGGGCATCGTCGAGCATCGGCGGAACCGACTCTGCTCGCAAACATGACCCCGGTGACTTTTTCCCATTTTGTTGCGGGGTTTCGTCAGGCAGCCGGAGAGTTTCTAGGCACGGTGGCTGACTCTCATCCGTATCTTGCAACCCGATGAAAACGAACCTTTCATTTTCGACGACAACCCGCCTTGCTTCTCATGTGAAGCCGGATTCTGGAGCTACAGCCGAAGGGGGGCAGAGCGTGAGTTCAGCGGGCAGTAGCGAGCTGCGGAGCACCGTGTACTTGGGTGGTGCTGAAGTAGCACCCGTACCCTCGGTAGGAACAACTCACCGGTACTTTTTTCGGGCACGAAGGGGACTTCAGCTGCTGGACGCTGATATGGATATTTGCTCCGACCATGTGCGTGAAGCACGGGAGATAGTTTTTGCTGCAGAGGAGGCGATACCGGTGTCGGTGAACCGATGGCCTGGCATAGCAGTGACCTGCACTGCAGATGACCGAGTCGCCATCGAATGGAATCAGGACGGGGGGTTCTTTTCGGCGTTTCGTGTCGAAGATGGTTGGAGGATCGTTGGTGACGCTCGGGGCGCTTCTCGCCGCAGTGGTTTGACGAAAAACGAGGTGCTCAAACTAATAGTCTCCGTCCTCAAGTCTTGAACTCCGGCGGTAGCGTGCTCGTGGTGCCTGACGACTTGGCTGATGAAGAGTTGCTGCGTAGGCGCCTCAAGCCTGCCCAATATGATCTGGCGACTAAAAAGGCATTTCCATCAGCGTTCATATGTGCAAACGGCCCACCTGATGAAGTTTCTGTGGACCGCGTGGAGTATCGTGATTTGGATACGTCTTTGCACGGGCTCGCTGGGTTTGGTTGCTGCACGCTATGTGTGAGTAAAGCACAGGAAATAACGGGGTTACGACCGGAGTCTAGGCCGCTAGATAACAATCCGGCGCACGCTGTGATTTTAGTTCCAAAGGATTCTTTTACCAACGGCGAATCACCACGCGACAGCAGCTTCTTTGTGCCGCTTGCAGAGGCGGCTGATATGGAATCGCTGCCGAACGCTCAGGAGTATAGAGCCGCCATGAAAGAAAAAGATCGCCAGCGAAAGATGTTGGCGCCGCGACCGGCTTGAAATTCGTAGACGGGGGGCCGGCTCGTCAATTGGCAATCACCGCACGATATCGACGTTTTCGACAGGGCGGACGGGGATCAATCAGTGGGCGCGCAACACGGCCCACCTCGGTTTGAGCCCCATACAATTTTTTCAAACTGGAACTTATCGGTAAGTTGTCAGGCCCATGGTTTACGGGTTCTCCAGCTCCCTAAACGTAAACGGCATCACCACTCTCTCCGTCCCCAACAAACCCTTCTCCGGAATCACCAAATCAAACCGGTCCGCCGATTCCTTTGGAATCTCGAACACGGCCACCTGATCCCTTGGTATGCCAGGCTGTAGCTGGGACAAGAACAGGTCGACCTCCTCATCCATGGCGAGGGCATTCGTCGCCTCACTGGATGGTTGAAACGTCCGCCCTCTCTCATCCTGGAG
>SXGS01611675.1_pt1 | contig 27486 bp, 22 predicted proteins | sample 3174681 | NCBI WGS metagenome assembly SXGS01 (sample SAMN11356861, study PRJNA531348) | freshwater metagenome | isolation source: freshwater sample F1-80 | place: China: Fuxian Lake, Yuxi | collected 2017-12-25 | reverse complement strand
TTCCTCGAACGCATCCTCACCGTCTCGGAAACCTGCCGCCTCCAAAACCGTTCGATCTACGACTACCTGGTCACCGCCGTTCAAGCTCATTTCAAACAACAGCCAATTCCGTCACTGCTGCCGTGCTCGTGAACGATTACCGACGACTGAAACGCCGAGACGACAAAAGTCGCGAGGTTCTCGCATTTGTTGACAGTCAGTTGCGTTGGTGACGGTGTTATTCCTCTGGAGAGATTGCCGATGGTGACCGTGTCGCGGGATGTCTTGTACGGGCGTCTGAAGGAGTTTCAGATCGATGCGGATCGGTTGCGGGAGCACTACGAAACGGTGGTGGCTGGGCAGCCGGCGACGCCGTACAAGGACAATGAAGCGAACTACGTCGGTTGGGCGGTGACCAGTCGTTATGGGTCGTTGACGGACGGGGTTCAGCGGATTGATCCGAAGTCGGGAGGGATTCGGGGACGCAAGCCAACGGAGATTTGCAGCGGTGCTCTGCAAGAGACGATGCAGCGGTTGGAGGCTCGGCCACTGAAACCGTATCGGGTGCGGGTGATGAAGCTGGTGAATGACGGAGCGGTGATGGGGTGGCATACGGACTCGGACAAAGAGACGTGGCGGCTGCATATTCCGATCATCACGAATCCGAGTGCGTTCTTTGAATGGAAGCTGGCCGATGGCCGAATCGAGAGCGTGCATTTGCCGGCGGATGGCTCGGCGTGGCTGGTGCGGGTGGATGTCACTCATCGGGCGGTGAACCGGAGCACTGAGCCGTCGGAGCGGGTGCATCTGCTGATGGGGTTGGCGGAGTTGCCGACGTTGGAGCAGATTGGTGAGCCGTTGATGGAACTGCGGCATTCGTAGCTCGGCTTCCCGTAGCCGCACTCGCCAGAGTGCGGGCCGCCCGCGTTCTGGCGAACGCGGCTACCTTGAGAGGTTTCATTCATGGATCAGGCCGTTGCTCAGCAGAAGCATCAGCAGTTTGTCGCACAACTTCGCGCGGCGCATGGGTGCTTTTCTTCGCCCGAGTTGTCCGACGCGTTTGAATCCGTGCCACGGCATTTGTTTTTGCCGGGGCTGGCGCTGGAGGAGGTTTACTCGGACAAGGCGATCATGACGGCGATGGGGAACGGCAAGGGGCGGAGTTCGTGCTCGCAGCCGTCGTTCATCGCGCTCATGGCCAGCATGGTCGGAGCCTCGACTGGGAAACGGATTTTGGAGATTGGTTCGGGGACCGGTTACACGGCCACGATTTTGTCTCGACTGGTCGGGCCAGCGGGGCGAGTGGTCTCGGTGGATATTGATGACGACTTGGTGGAGATGGCTCAGAGGAATCTGGCGGGGTTCGGCTTTGAAACTCAAACCACGGAGGATGGGAACGAGTGGTTTCGGAAGCCGGGCTTCGGGAACATCGCGGTGCGCTGCCAAGATGGGTTTCAGCCGGTGACGGTGTTGGATCGGTATGACGGGATTGTCGTGACGGCGTCGGGAACGGACATCGCCGGCAGTTGGATCACGCAGTTGGAGGAAGAGGGCCGGCTGGTGGCTCCTGTCCGTTTGCTGCCGGGTCTGCAAATCCTGGTCGCCTTCCGAAAGCAACAAGGTCGGCTGCTGAGCCGGGATATCCGCGCTTGCAGCGCGGTTGCTCTGCGCGGTGAATTGAGCGACGACAACGCCGACTGGCCGCAGTTTCAAATTGAGGTCACAGGCGCGGAGTCCGGCGGGCAGGCCGAAGAAACCGTCTTTCAGCGGAAGCACACGCGAATGGTCGTGACTCGTCAGGCAGCGGCTTGCAAATAACCGACCGATACCCCGCTTGCCGGAGTGGTTCCCGCGCTTTTGCACTAGGCTCTGTCCCGCAAATCGTAGGTCAGGTCTTTCTAGCCTGACCTGAATGAGCGAAACGACGTCGATTCCCCATCGGGTCAGCCTGGAAAGGCTGACCTACTTCGATTTGCGGGACAGAGCCTACGCCTCGCTGTCGTGCAGAAGCGCGGGAACCACTGGGACAAGCCCAAGTGGCGGGGAGGTTAGTCTTGCTAAGTCCAAAGGCTGAAACCGTGGCATCAGAAACAATTCCATGCTGGGGAATCGCCGTCGTTCTGTATCAACCGGGACGGGATCGGCTGCTGGTTGTGCGAGGAGGAATGTCGGATTCGTCGCAGTTGGTGGCGTCAGTGATTCGAGCGGTGCGGCGGCATCCTCGGTTTGCCGAGTTCGCGAATGATCCGGTGGCTGGCGGGGACCAAGACATTGAGAAGACGAAGTTGAAATCGCTGGAGGAAATACTGGGCGCGCTCCTCAGCGAGTTGCGGTTCCGCAATGCGGTGCGGATCCAGGTGGATTTCATTCGGGACGAACCGACGCCGGTGGAGTTTGCAACGCTGAGCGAGAACTCGTTGGGACCAGACCGGTTTGAATTCGGAGTGGATGGGTTTCGCATTCTCGGAGGCTCACAGACTCGGTACTTCTTGCCGGGGGATGCGTTTGTGAAATCGGTGTTGGGGCTGAGCCAGTTGCGTCAGGCGGTTCAGCGGCTGGCTCCCGGCGAAGAGTTTTCATCGCTGAAGTTCTTCCGGTTTCGGTCGCAGAGTTTTCTACGATTCGAGGATCGTTGGATTCCGCTTTATCGCGGGACCCCGGTGCTCGGCGAACGAGTGTCGGCGGAGGATTTGTTTCTTCGGGCACGGGCGGCGATTGAGCGGGTTGTCAGGACTCAGGACCGCAGTGGGCAGTTTGAGTATTACTACGATGCGAAGACCGACTCGCAGGTGAATCACGAACATCCGACACGCGATCCGGTGACGAATCCGTTCTACAACTTCGTGCGGCATTGCGGTGGGATTCTGACTCTGCTGTTTTATGAAGCGGTGACGCGTGATGGACGGCTGGCGGAGAACATGCCGCGCGATGCGGGGTCGCTCGTGCATCGAGCCGTCGTGGCGGCGATCGAGTGCTATTTGAAGACGCTGGTGGAGTACGACACGGCGAGCGGTCTACGGGCGGCGTATGCGGTCGACAACCAGAAGGGAAAGCTCGGAGGGAGCGGGCTAGGGCTGTATTCGCTCACGCTGTTTCAACATCTCTTCGGCGACAATCGTTATGAAGCGGCGGCTCGAAAGCTGGCGAATCACCTCGTGGCGGAGATTCAAGAGTCGGGTGAGTTCCGGTACTACCACACTTACTTGGATCGGCAGGTCACTCTCGACGAGAACCCGCAGTTGTTTTCGTTTTACTATCCGGGTGAGGCGATTATCGGGCTAGCGGGATATCTCAAGCACGTCTGCCGATCGGATGCCGAGCGAACATTGATCACGGAGCGATTGCAGCGGGCGTTGCGGTTTCTGATTTTCGAGCGACCGAAAAAGTACCCGCAACATTTTGCTCCGCTGCCGTCCGATTCGTGGCTGATGATGGGCATCGACGAGTTGTGGGATCTTCCCGAATTCCAGCGGGCCGAAAACTTGCAGTTCGTCTTTGCCGATGCGGACGCGATGTGCGATCACCAATACACGCCAAAGAACTCGCTGTTTTCCGATGACATCGGTTCGTTCTTTTACCACTACGGCGACCACCCGTACCCAGACGGAGCACGGGCGGAAGGTCTGACGTCGGCGTACCGGTTGGCGATCCGCGTCGGCGATGCGGCTCGGCAGCGGCGGTATTTCCAAAGCTTGGCCCGTGTCGCCTGGGCTTGTCTGCATCTGTGCAATACCCGCGAATCGTTGTACTCGGTCCCCAACCCCCACCACGCCTATGGCAGCATCCGCTTCAAATTCACCCGCCAATGGGTGCGCGTCGACACGACCGAACACGTCGCCAGTTTCTTCTTGCGGTTCCTGCCGTCCTTCGTATCGGAGGCGGCGAGTCGGCTGGCCACATGCGATTCGCGACAAAGAGAGTGATGACCAAGAGAACGCCAGGGGCGTGACTCAGGACGACAAAAACAGGCGATCGATGGGTGTTGAACCGTAGCGCAGCGAAGTGCAAGTTGCGTGGATGATTCGACCGAGGGAGCGAAACTCCAGACTATCGCGGCTTGGGCCGGAAGCGGATGTCGTCGATGTCGAGCCGGCCGGTCGCGCCGTTGAGGCCGATGCGAACGATCGCTTCACGCGCCTCTTTGGGGACCGCGATCGTCGTGCCGACCAGTTCCCAATCGGACTCGCGCAGCCACGGGCCGATCACCTGTGTGTCGATTTCTTTGCGGAGCTGATCGTAGAAATGCACGGCGAGCAGCGGCTTCGCAATCAGTTCGTTGCCGGGGCGGATGTCTTTAACACGCATCTGCAAGCTGATCGCGACTGCGCCAATTTTGCGGCCGTCGATCGCCATTCCCTGCAAGGCTTGGGCGAGCCGGCCGGGGTCCGAGTTCTCCATCCGCAGGAACGCTTTTCCGTCAGGTGGCTCTGTCGTCAGCAACTCCGTCAGGCGTTGGTAGTGCCAACTGTCGGGGAGTCCGTCTTTGTTCTCGTCGATCTCAAAACTGGCGTTGAGCAATCGCGGTTGCAGTGGGTCGGGGAGCGCTTCACGCAGGTTTTCCGACTTGCCGGTCATGGGGACGAAGAGCGTCGGGATCAACCGCTTCTGTTCGAGCTTGCCTCCCTTTTTCTCAAACAAATGAAACGCCTGCTGATAGCGTTCGCCCAGCGGGATCAGCAGCTTGCCCCCTTCTTTGAGTTGCTGAACGAGCGGCAGCGGCACGTTCTCCGGCGAGCAAGTGACGATGATCTTGTCGAACGGTGCGTGCTCCGGCCAACCGAGGTATCCGTCGCCGACTTTGCAGAACACGTTCTTGTAGTCGAGCTTCTTGAGTCGCCGCTCCGCTTCCTTGCCGAGGGGTTCGACGATCTCGATCGTGTAGACCTCTTTGACCAGCCCGCTGAGCACCGCCGCTTGATAGCCGCTGCCGGTGCCGATCTCCAAAACGACGTCGGTTTCTTTTGGCTCGATGGTTTCGGTCATGTAGGCCACGACGAATGGCGGCGAGATCGTCTGTTGATTGCCGATGGGCAGCGCCGTGTCGTGATAAGCATCCTTCTGCTGACCGGGCTTCACGAACTCATGCCGCGGCACGGTCCGCATGGCGTCGACCACGCGCGGATCTTTGATCCCTTCCCGCTCGATGCACTCTTTGACCATGCGGTGCCGAGTGTCACGAAACTTGTCCGACGACTGGCCGAACACGGAGGTCGTCGAAGTGATCAAAAGGACGAAGACGGTCCAGAGTAGTCGCTCCATCGGCCGACCCTCGCTCATCATTTGAAATCGGACGGATTGCCGAACATCCCGCCGCGTTGCGGTTCGTCGCGCTCGCGGCCCCCCTTGAGCGGCGTCTTCCGTTTTGGTGGCAGCGGAGCGGGTTCTTCCGGAGCTTCTTCCGGCGGAGGTGGCGGAGCTTCCGGCTTCGCCTTGAACGCCTTCAGTGACAGGCCGATTCGCCGTTTGATCGGATCGACGTCGCGAACTTGCAGTTCCAGTTCCTGACCGACAGCCACGACGTCGCCGACGCGAGCGACTCGTTTGTGATCGAGTTCGCTGATGTGAACCATGCCCTCGACACCAGGCTCCAGTTGTACGAAAGCGCCGAAGTCGGTCAACCTAGTGACCGTGCCGGACACTTTCTCGCCGACGGCGTACTTGCTTGCGGCGTTCTCCCACGGACTGCTGCTGAGCTGCTTGACGCTCAATCCAATCTTCTTTTTGTCTTCGCTGATCGAGATGACTTTGACCTGCACCGCCTGGCCTTCGCCGAGCACCTCTTTGGGATGCTTGATGTGCTGCCAACTCATCTGACCGATATGGATGAAGCCATCGACTCCGCCCAAGTCCACGAACGCGCCGTAATCCTTGATCGTCTTCACGGTGCCGTCGAGCGTTTGGCCGACTTCCAGCGTAGCGAGGATTTTCTGTTCCGCTTCCGCACGCTCTTCGAGCAACAACGCGCGGCGGCTGACAATGAGATTCTTCTTGGCTTTGTTCGCTTCGAGGATCTTCACCGTCATCTTTTGACCGAGGAGCGACTCCAGGTTCTCAATGAAGTGCAACGCAACTTGTCCCGACGGCATGAAGCCGCGCAACGAGCCGACATTCACTTCCAGTCCACCCTTATTGGTTTTCGACACCGTGCAATCGACGACCATTCCGATTTGCACCGCGTCCCAATTCCCTTGCACCTTCTGTCGGCCGCTGGGGAGGTTGACGTGAATCAGCCCTTCTTCGGGACTTACCTTGTGGACGATGACGGTCAACTCGGTGCCGACCGCGGGAACTTCTTTACCCTCGAACTGCTTGAGCGGCAGGATGCCCTGCGAACGGAATCCAAGATCCAGAAACATGTCTTCGGCATGCAGCAGCGCGACTTTGCCCTTCAGCTTCCGGCCTTGCGTAAGTGTGTCTTCAGGTGGCGTCTCGGCAATCGGTGCCGTGACAGTGGCGACCTCGCCGACGTGTGAGCTTGCTTCGCCCCCCATCGCGGCGTTGATCTCGGCCTCCAGCGCGGCGTCGAGTTCTTGTTCGACGGGCATCTCGACGGTGCTCGTCTGCCGTTGAATCGGTTGGTCAAATTTGGAGGATTCTCGCATCGGCCGAGCTTCACGTTCGGCCTCGGCGTCGATATCGCGACCCCGTTCAAGCTTCGCGGGATCGACCGAGCCGACCGCCTTGAACTCATCGGTACCGGTGGGGTTGAGCGTGACTCGGCGTGTCGCTTCTTCCGCAGGTGGATTCGCCTCTGCAGTTGAGTCAGTAGTAATGGTGGGATCGGCGGGGGTGAGAGAGGGATCGGAGGACATTCGCGGCACATCCTGAAACACAACCAAACGAAGAGTTCGCGACCGATAGCGAACGATTTACGACCACTTGGCTGACGTGGCCGAAACTGGGGCGACAGCATATCGGTGCGGGATTCAATCGCAATGCTTACAACGTTGTTGATAGGCTGCCAGTTGCTGATTATTTCGGGCACTGAGCCAATCACTCGAAGCGTCAGTGAGGGGGTATGCTCCGAGCATGCGCTGGTCTGGTGTCGTGAAGTACTCTCCTTCGCTGGCGCTTCGAGGATGTGATTTCTTCACGCCACCCACATAAGGTCGGTGGCGAAAAACTCACAACCTCTTCGGGTGAGTGTCGCGTCAAACAGAAAGGATGCCCCAATGCCGACCGTTGCCGTTCTGGGAGCCAGTCGTGATCGCGCCAAACACGGCAATAAGTCGGTGCACGCCCACGCTCGAGCCGGCTGGCAAGTCTTCCCGATCAACCCACGAGCCGATGAGATCGAAGGCTTGCCGGCGTATCACTCGTTGCGAGACCTACCGGTCCGGCCGATCGACCGCGTGAGCGTGTACGTGCCACCGGAAATCGGACTGACGCTGCTGGACGATATTGCCGCGTGTCAGCCGCGCGAGGTGTGGCTCAATCCTGGCAGCGAAAGCGACTCGTTGATCGCGGCTCTGGATAAGCTCGGTCTGGCGGTCCTCTGTGCGTGCAGTATCGTAGACGTCGGCATGTCCCCCGCGATGCTCTCGTCGAGCCGGGAGCGAAACTAGCCAGTCATTCGCGTCGCCAGTACCATGCCCCGCACTTGAACGGGACGGTTTTCACGCTTTGGCCGCAACGACCGAGAGCGCGGCCGATGGCGGATGAGTAGTAGCCGATGATGCGAAGTCATGGGAATGAATCGGAACCACGGCGCTGGTACAGGCGCTTTGCCGGCAGTGTGCTGCTGCTGAGCGTCGTCTTGGCCAATGTTTCGCTCGCGCAACCCGCCCCCGCGGACAGGACTGCTGCCGAGCCATCCGCCGCTCCCGCAGCAGCGGCACCCAGGGTGATCGATCAGAATCGCTTCCCGCCGACACCCACTCCGTTCTTCCGTGGCAACCTGCCCATCGAGTTAAGTCGCAGTGGTGCGCCGCAGATTGGCTTCTATCTCAATCTGTGGAGGTTCGTGCCGTTCGTCGCGTTGTTCTTTGGCTGGATTTGGCTGGGGCAGTGGGTCAACGAAGACAGCAACGCACTGAAGGTCAACAGTGAGTTCTGGAACTCGGCACTCTTCGCGGGGGGCTTGGCCTCCATGCTGACGGGCGTGTCGATGTCTCCGTTTCTGCTGGGTTACTTTCTGAGCTTGGCGCTGCAAGGCCTGCCGCTGGGTTTGTACATCCGCGAACGCAACGCCTGCGTGCCAGAGTCGGCTCGGCTGTTGACTCCCAAGCACATCAAGAGCGTCGCGTTTCGTTTGGCGGCTCGGCTGGGGATCAATCTGGGAGGCAAGAAGTTCAAGCAGCAGTTGCTCGGCCCGGACATTGAGTTCGTTGGCAAGACTTCGACCGGCCGCCGCGACACCAGCCGCACTTCACAAGTCGAGAATTCGCGCGGATTCCTCGCCGCCAAAGAGCTCGTTTACGACGCGCTCATCAAGCGTGCGACCGACATCCATCTCGAACCCAAGGAGGATGAACTACAAGTCCGCCTGCGCGTCGATGGTGTGATGTACTCCGTCGAGCCGTTCGATCGGGCGCTCGGCGACAATGTCGTCAACATCTTCAAAATCCTCGCCGCAATGGACATCACTGAGAAACGCAAGTCGCTCGACGGCAGCTTCCGAGCGATCACGGGCGGTCGCGAAATCGACTTCCGCGTGGCCACGCAAGGGACTCGCGATGGCGAGAAGATGACGCTGCGTATCCTCGATCAGTCCAATTCGGTCAGCACGCTGGATGACCTCGGCTTCCGCAAACAACTGGAAGAGCAACTCAAGGAAGTTGTGCATCAGCCGCATGGTCTGCTGCTGGTCTGTGGTCCGACCGGTGCCGGTAAATCGACGACGCTCTATGCGTGTCTCAACGACATCGATTCGTACCAGCAGAACATCATCACGATTGAAGATCCCGTCGAATACAAAATGGACAACGTGACGCAGATCGAGATCAACACGAAGGCCGGCCAGACCTTCGCGAACTCGCTGCGAAGCGTGCTGCGGCAAGATCCGGACATCGTCATGATCGGCGAAATCCGCGACGGCGAAACCGCCAACATCTCCTGCCAGGCAGCCAACACCGGCCACATGGTGTTTTCCACGGTTCACGCCAACGATGCCATCACCGCGCTGTATCGCATGATCGACCTGGGTGTAGACGTCTCGATGCTGTCCAGTTCGCTGAGTGCGATCCTGGCTCAACGACTGGCTCGGCGGCTCTGCACCGAATGCAAAGAGTCGTATGTCCCCAAACCGGAATTCTTGAAGAAGGCCAATCTGCCGGCGGAGAAAATCGAGAAGCTCTATCGTCCACCCAAAGAGGGGGAAAACGCCGCCTGCTCCTATTGCGGCGGCATGGGCTATCGCGGCCGAGTTGGCGTCTACGAACTGCTGGTCATCACCGACCGTATGCGCGATTTGATCCGCGAGAAAGCAGCTCTCTCTGTCTTAAAGGCGGAAGCTCGCAAAGGCGGAATGCTCTATATGCAGGAAGAAGGACTGCGGCTGGTCGTCAAGGGGATCACGTCGATTGATGAGTTGTTGCGCGTGGTGAAGTAAGCCACGAATGATGAGGAATTGCAAAATGAAAATTGCAAATTGCAAATTGCAAATTGGAAGACAAACGCGGCGGCAGGCAGTTCGTCGAATCTGCGGTGCCGGTCAATTCGCAATTTGCAATTTGCAATTTGCAATTTGCAATCCCCTCCTGCAATTGGAGGCTCAGCCATGATCCTCGAGGTTCTGCTGCTGATCATCCTCGCTGCGGTGACCTATACGGTCGCAGGCGAAGGGGCGTGGGGTGCTGCGATCACCTGCATCAGCGTGATTCTGGCCGGATTGTTCGCGATGAATTTCTTCGAGCCGATCTGCAACAGCCTGATGGGCAATGACTATTGGTGGCAGTCGCGGCTCGATTTGGTGGTGCTGGTCGGTCTGTTCGCGGCCGCAGTCGGTGGAATCCGCGCCGGTGCGGATTATTTGTCTCCGACTTACATTGGCGTGCATCGCATGGTTCACGAGGGTGCTCGCTGGGGCTGTGGCTTGCTCACCGGCTACGTCACGATGGCCTTCCTGCTGAGCGCATTGCACACCGCCGCGCTGGATCGCGAATTCATGGGCTTCAAAGCGGAACGAGCCAACTTCTTTGGTCTCTCCCCTGATCGGCAATGGCTGGGTTTCACGCAGTGGACCACCGAACGCGTCTTTAACAAATCTCCCGCACGCATCTTTGATGGTCCCGTCATCGACCTGGGCGAACAGGGGGCCGTGCCGAATAGAGTCTGGCCGTCGTTTCCAATCCGCTACGCCACTCGTCGCGAACGTGGCGCGGGAGCGCCTGTTGCGACTAAGGCGGCGGCGGTCCAGCCTGTCGCGCCACCGAAGTCCGGCGCACCAGCGTTTTAATAGGAACGTCCACGCGATGACTTCTCGGCTCAGCACCGGTGTTTCCAAGCTCGACGAGATGTTGGGCGGAGGCTTGTTGCCCGGCACTCTGACAGTGGTCGTCGGCGCGACCGGCATTGGCAAAACGCAGCTTGGACTGCATTTCGCCCACGCGGGACGGGCGCAAGAAGGTGAAGCGGGCATCCTGCTGGATCTCACCACACGCGGCGATTCCCAGAATCAGGCCGAGTACGCGCGGCGTTTGTTCGACTGGCAATTCCGCGAGTTCGCCTCAGAGGGAGTTTCAGAAGTTGATGACGTCTGGCAGCGGGAACTCGCGCGGCACGACTTCTTGCATCTTTTCCGCCGCAGCGGCCGCCGAGTCACACAAGCCGATCTGCGTGTGGAAGAGTGGCAGGAATGGAACGCAGAACTGGCCCGCAAACTCGATCGCGCGGTGCAGTTCTTCTACGGCAACTTCGTGCAAGGGGTGCGTCGCTGCGTGCTCGATGGCATCGAACCAACCGAACGAGACAGTGACAGCTTTCAATTTCAGGTGATCGACTATGTCTATCACCAGATTCTGCGGAAGGACGACGACTGGGTCGCGCGCGATCTGTTCCGAGTCCACTTCCGCTCGCAAGCCGACAAAGTCGCGGCACATCGCTACGACCATCGCGACATTGGTTGCGTGCTGCTCTATACGTCGCACGAAACCATGCTCGACGATCTGCTGAGTCGGCCGATCGACAGCGGCGACTCACTCTCGAACGCGAACACGATCATCCTGATGGGCAAGGTTCGCGACGGCCTGCGCATGCGACGTGCTCTGCACGTTGCCAAGCATCGCGGCAGCGCGTGCGATGACCGTATCGTGCCGTTCGAGATCACCGAACACGGACTCGTGATCGATTCGTAGCAGGCAAACGGAGTGCGTCTGCTACGCTGAGAGTGCTTGAGAACGCTCTCGCAGCGACCTACTATGCGATCGACACCTGCAAACACTCACTGAGGGAATTGCCATGCTGGCCGGTAAAAAAATCTTGCTAATCGAGGATGATCGAGACATCGCCACGACGTTACTCAAAGTCCTCGAAGGAGCGGGCTACGCTGTGCAATGGGGCCAAAACGGCCTCGAAGGTCGCCGTCTGGCCGAAACGATTTCTCCGGATCTCGTCATCACCGACATGATGATGCCCAAGATGGGTGGCTTCCCGGTGCTCGAATTCCTCAAGGGTCTGCCGAACCCGCCCAAGGTCATCATGATCACGGCCAACGAAGGGGGCCGGCACAAGGCCTATGCCGAGATGCTCGGTGTCGACGATTACCTCCGTAAGCCGTTCGCGATGGAAGTGCTGCTGGAGGCGGTTGAACGCTCGCTCAAGTCGATCGTCGAGTCGGAAGAGAAGTCCGGTGCCGACAAACTCCGCCGTGCGATGAAGAAGAAGACCTGAGCAACGTAGCCATCACGCTCCCGCGCGATGAGCCGAATGCCTCACACAGCCACAATCACGGACTTCGCGAAGCGTTCGCCTCGTCACGCGGAGCTATGACGGCTACGTTCATTGCGGCACGTCAACCAGCCACAAATCGTGATGCCCGTCCCGCTCGGAAACGATCACCAGCCGGCGGCTCTCGTGATGCCAGCAGGCGTAGTCGTCCTGTTCGACGTGGTTGGTGATCCGCGTCAGCCCCGATCCATCGGGCGCGATGAGGTAGACTTCATAGTTTCCGTCCCGATTGCTGGTGAACGCGATACGGCGTCCATCGGGTGACCAACGCGGGCGGATGTCTTGCTTGGGACTCTCGGTCAGCCGTCGAACATCAGTTCCGTCGGACTTCATTACGTAGAGGTCGTAGTCGCCGTCGCGGGTCGAACTAAACACGACCTGGCGTCCGTCAGGCGAATAGCTCGGCCAGTTATTCACACCGGACGAGTCCACCAATCGAGTCGGCTGCTTCGCGTCGATGCTGGTGGTGAAGAGATGCTGGCGCCCTTCTTCGGGATAGCTGTAAAGCACCCGCGAGTTATCCGGTGCGATCGCCGGGCTGTGCATCCCTGAGAACCCACCGCCCGGCGGAATGTCGGCTTGCGTTCCGTTCATCAGATCCTTGATGACCAGAGCGAGACTCAGATTGCCTCGGTTCTGGACGAATGCGAGATAACGTCCATCGCGAGAAACTGACGGCTCGAACTCCGACCGCGTTTCATCCGGATGCAGCGGCTCGACCTTACCGCTGGCCAGCGTCAGCTTCATCAGCCGCAATTGCTTGGGCTGGTCGAGCACCGAGAACAGCATTTCGCTGCCGTCGGCCTTGAGGAACACCGGATCACGTTTGACGCGACCGTCGGTTGTCAGACGGACCGGCTCGGCAGCGAGCGCTTCGAGACCGAGCAAAACGCCGACGATCAAAGTGAAACACGACAGCGAACGATTCATTGGCAACAAAACTCCAAACGCGGACGCTGCCCGCGAACCATCGGGAGGGCGAGGCTCCCACCGAGCCGTTTCGAGGATCATGTTCGCTCGCAATCTCGGCTCGGCAGGAGCCTCGCCTCCCATTCGGTCTGATCAAATCAACTCGTGAATAACGCTGCCGCCGTCGAGGACTCGGAGTTCAGCACGAGCTTGTGTGTCGAGCCCGGCGAGTTCGCTGAGAGTCGTGCCGACCATCAACGGCGTGACCCCCTCGGTGACGGGGTCTTCCGCGTACTTGTCACTCGCGCCGATCACACGGCCCGGTTCAATGCCAGCACCCGACCACAGAGAGAAATAGCAGCGTGGCCAGTGATCGCGAGCAGCTCGGCCGTTGATCCGTGGAGTACGACCGAACTCACCCATCGCCACGACCAGCGTGTTCTTCAGCAAGCCGCGCGAATCGAGATCGTCTAGCAGCGCAGAGAACGCGCGGTCGAAGATCGGGCAGTGATTGTCTTGCAGCAACTCGAAGTTGTAGATGTGCGTGTCCCAGCCGAAGTCGCAGTTGGGAGTGATCGACTCGACGTACTCGGACCAGTTCACTTGGATGTACGGCACGCCAGCCTCGACCAATCGCCGCGCGAGCAGACAGCTTTGTCCAAACGTTGTCTGCCCATAGCTGTCGCGCAATTTTTGCGGCTCGCTCGACAGATCGAAGGCCGCGCGAGCAGCCGGTGTTGTCAGCAGACCGTAGGCTCGTTGAAACGTGCGGTCCCAGGCGTCGATGCCGGCTGCTTCCAGTTGTCGCGGCACTTCATCAACCAGAGACAGTAAGGAGCGTCGATCAGAAACGCGATTCGGAGTCAGCCCGTCGAGCAACTGCAACGCGGGGATCTCAACCTCGCCGCGATCCGAGCAACTGACCATGAACGGGTCGAAGGTTTTGCCGAGCGTCCCGCCACCGTAACCATCCACTTTGCGGACGACATCCCGCGGAATGCCGCGTCCGACCGACACGAACGGCGGCAGCGAGCCGCGATGACCGCGGTGCTTGGCGATGATCGAGCCGAAGTTCGGCCGCACCGGCTCGGGCTTTTCTTTGAAGCCGGTCAGACCGACGGTGCCCGCATCGGGATGTCCCGGTTCCGAGGTGACATGACTACGAACGACTGTGTACTTGTGCGACCGAGCGGCCAGCTTCGGCAGCAGTTCACTGACCAGCAGACCCGGCGTGCGAGTCGGGATCGGTGAAAACGGCCCGCGATACTCCATTGGCGCATCGGGTTTTGGATCGAACGTGTCGACGTGACTAGGAGCTCCCCACAACCAGACAAACACGATCGACTTCGCCCGCGTGGCCGCCGCAGCTTGAGCGATGTTGTTCACGCTCAACGCACCGAGTGTCCACGGCAACGTGGCCCCGACACGCAGAAACGAACGGCGGCCAACGCCGTCGCAGGTCTTCGCTCGAAAAGTTCCGACATCAATCATGCTCAAGCTCAGATCGTCTGCAAGAAGGAATGCGGCATACGTGATTTCCAGGACACTGTATTTCGCGCGGAGGCCGCCCGAAAGCCTGTCATCGAACCTTATTCCCTAGCGGAGAGACTGCTTTTCGTCTTGGTTCGGAATAACCCACACCCTGCCGATGCTGATCCGGCCAGTCTTCAAAAATTGTAAAACCGAACGAGCGGAAAGAATTTGGAACGCTAATCCACACTCATCTTCGCTCATCAGAAATAGCGTTGATTAGCGGAGATAAGTGTTCCTTTTTTTGGTGATTTCCAAAGGGCGTTCTTTCACTCGTACAGCGCCGCGAGTTCGTGTTCGTGTTTTGCCAAGATGTGACGGCGGCGAACCTTCATCGTTGCCGTCAATTCATCCTCCGCCAGTTGGAACGGCTTGTCGAGTAGCAGGCAGCGTTTGACTCGTTCTGGCTGGCTGACGATTTCCATCACCGCGTCGATCCGCGATTGCATGAACTCGATCAAAGCGTCGGTCGTCACGAATCCGTTGGATTCGATCCAACCGCATCCAAGTCGCTCGGCCTCGCCGCGCAGCAAAGCCGCGTTGGGGACGATCAGTGCGCTGATGAAGTGCCGACCGTCGCCGTAGACGACCGCCTGATCGATGTACGGGTCGCTGGTCAGTAGTCGTTCCAGTTCGCTGGGTGCGATATTCTTGCCGGCCGACGTGACAAATAAATCTTTCTTGCGGTCGGTGATCGACAGAAAACCTTCCTCGTCGAGCTTGCCGACATCACCGGTGTGCAGCCAGCCGTCGCGAATCGCTTCGGCGGTCGCGGTCGGGTTCTTCCAATAGCCCTGCATGACGTGCGGGCCGCGTGTGAGAATCTCGCCATCGTCGGCGATGCGAACCTCGACGTTCTCGATCGTGCGGCCAACGGAGCCGATCTTGAACGACTCGGCGTTGTTGAACGAGATCACCGGCGAGCTTTCCGTAAGCCCGTACCCTTCCAGCAGCGGAAGTCCCGCTGCATGAAACGCCGCGCAGACATGACGTGGCAGCGGTGCTCCGCCGGAGCAGAGCTGTTTGATGCGCGGGCCGAACAGTTTTCGCAGCGACTCATCGCGCTTCGCGAGCGGCTGCCCTTCGACGCTGGTCCAAACTTTTTCGTAGAAGCGCGGGACTGCGGTGAGCCACGTCGGCTGCACTTCCGCCAAATTGACGATCAGCGTTTCGATGGACTCGGCCAGCGCGAGCGTGAGGCCGGCCCAGGTCGTTAAGTAATGATCGACGGTGCGAGCATAGATGTGGCTGTACGGCAGCCAGCTCAGCAGGACGTCGTCCGGTTCCATGAACGAGATTTTTCCGGTGCCCGCCGCGTTGGTCAGCAAGTTGTCGTGCGAGAGCATGACTCCTTTCGGATTCTCGGTCGTACCGCTGGTGTAAATGATCGTGGCCAAGTCGCTGCACGTGAGCGCCGACTCCCGCCGAGCAATCTCCTGCCGAGCCATGTCACCGGCTTGCCAACCGTGATGCTTCAAGCTCTCCCACGTCAGCATTTTGAGGCAGCAACCAGCCGGCGCGGCGATCGGCTCAAACGAGACCAGAAACTCGAGTGCCGGTAGCGATGCCAGCACCGCAAAGACTTTGTCCGCCTGGCATTGCCCGCTGACGACGATGCCACGCGACTCGCTGTGCCCGACTTGGTACTCGACCTGAGCCGCCGCCAACGGTGCGTGCAGCGGCACATCGGCTGCACCGCAACTGAGGATCGCATGATCGGCAATCAGCCACTCAAACCGATTCTCGCTGAGGATCGCCACGCGATCGCCGGGCTGAACGCCGAGCGAGAGGAGTCCTGCCGCCGCTGCATCGGCTTGCCGTCGATAGTCGGTCCACGACAGATCGTGAAACAATCCGTCTCGCTTATGTCGCAACGCGATTCGTTGTCCCAACCGTTCTGCCGTCCGCCGGTGCAAGTCGCAAAGATGCCGATCGCTCATCGTCCATGCCTCCGAATGGTCGCAAACGATACGAACTACGAACGATGTGTGCCATAACTCCGAAGCCAATCGCGGTTCGCCTCATGGGCCGGCGGCGGACGCGCAGGGCAAATGTCGCTGCACGATTTCCAGCATGGCGTCGTGCAACAGTCCATTGGTTGCCAGGATGTGGGTCTTCGTCAGCGGGAGTGGACCACCGTCACAAGTGGTGACACGGCCTCCCGCTTCTTCGACGAATAAGCGGCCGGCGGCGAAGTCCCACGGGGAGAGTTCGTACTCGAAGTATGCTCCGAGTTGTCCGCAAGCGACCATGCACAGGTCGAGCGCGGCGGCTCCCAGGCGGCGGATGCAGTGGATGTTGTGCCCGAATAGTTCGCGCATCGCGGACAGAGTGGCTTCCATCATCGCGCCCCGGTCGTAGTAGAAGCCAAGTCCGATCAAGACTTCATCCAGGCGATGATGTTCTGAGACGCTGGCACGCTGGCCGTTGTGAAAGGCTCCGTGCCCGCGTGCCGCGATAAAGCTGTCGCCGCGAGCGGGATTAAGGATCACGCCGCAGACGGCTTGGCCAGCTCGGTAGTAGGCCACCGAGATGCCAAACTGGGGGATGCCGTGCAGGAAATTGTTTGTCCCGTCGATCGGGTCGATAACCCACAAATGCTCGGCGTTGGCGTCGGCGGTGTGCGCTTCCTCGCCGAGGATTGCGTGATTGGGGAACTCACGGCGGATCGCGGCGACGATCGCATGTTCGGATTCAACATCGGCGATGGAGACGCGGTTGAAACTCGCCTCACCCGGTTTGATTTCACTGGTAACTTGGGCCAGGTTTTGAAAGTGCTGAAGGGCAATCTCAGCCCCGGAATGGGCGGCGGCTTCAGCGATTCGGAGTTCAGGGGGCATAGGCGCAGTCATCCCTGTTTCGCTCGCAGCACGACTTGCAGGCCGAATGTTTCCTCGAACAGCGAGCCGTTTTGTTTGAGGACGAGTTGCTCCAGCGATAAGTCATCCGCGTTTGGAATTTGAATGACCAGGCGGTCGTCCTCGCGTTCGCAGGTCAGATCGGCGATGCGCTGTGTGTAGGAACGATCGAGCGCGATGGCGACTCGTAGCAGCGCTGCGAGTTTGGCGACGGTGACGCGCCCGTCGCGATCCAGTGAGGCGTAGCCTGCGTGAGTTGGTTTGGGGGAAGCTCGGCGGTGATACCGGGCGACGATTGCGACCAGGAGTTGGTCTCGGCGAGACAGGCCGAACAACTCGCCGTTTTGGATCAAGTACATCGAGTGCTTGTGATAGCTGGTCGTGTTGACGTACAGGCCGACTTCATGCAGCAGCGCGGCGACTTGCAGCAGCAGGCCGGTGCGGGAATCGAGTTGATGTTGCTCGCGAAGCTGCTCGAAGATTTTCTTAGCCAAGACGGCGACGTGCGTGGCGTGCGGTTCGTCAAAGCAGAACTTTCGGCCGAAGTCGATCGCCGAGCGGAGGACTTGCTCTGAAAAATCTTCGGTCCACGCGCCGCGCACGGCGAGGTCTTTGAGCAATCCGTCGCGCAGGTTCACGTTCGTGACCAGGATGTGGTCGAGGTGCAGCGTCCGCGCCAACAGACTGTAGGCCAGCAGTGCTGGGCCGAGCGTTTCTGCGTCGGGAAATGAGATTTGATACTTCTGCACAATCTCGTCGGGAGACATCTCCAGGACTTTGTCGGTGAAGCGTTCCAGCGATGCGGTCGAGACGCGGCCGAGATGCTGCAACTTCTTCTCCGGCAGAATCTGAGCGGCGGCGAAACGGACGTCGCCACCCAGCGCGATCAATTCCGTCGAGCCTTCGGGCGGAACGTGGACCACAATCTCATCGACCGTCCGGCCGATCTGGCTCTGCATGATCGAGCGGACCTTCAGCTTCGGCAGCCGATGTTCTTCGAGCATTTCGCGCAGCCGTAGTGAGCCGAGCCGGTAGGTGTGCGAGTATGCGACTTGTCCGCTTTGCACGAGCAGCACTTCGGTACTGCCGCCACCGACTTCGACGACCAACGTTTTCGCGGACGCGAGTGCTCGTTCGGAGTCGAGATACGGCTTGATGCCGACGAACGTGATGCGGTTGACTTCGGCCTCGTCGAGCGGCTCGACCGTCAGGCCGGTGGCGATGTAGATGCGGTCGATGAACGACAGGCGATTGGCTGCCTCGCGCACCGCGCTGGTGGCGACGACACGAATTTGATCGGTGCTGATGACCTGGTACTCTTTGAGCAACTGGCGATAGCTGACCAGTACTTTGACGCAGTCTTCGATCGTGCCCCGTTTGATGATGCCGCGGGTGAAGGTGTCTTTGCCCAGATCGACCCCTTGCGACACGGTTTCCAACGTGCGGACGTTTCCAGAGCCGTCGATTTCGGCAATGGCCATGCGGATGGCGGTCGCGCCGATGTCGATCACGGCGATCGGTCGGACGGCGGGGCTGGCGGCAGCGATGTCGAGCGGTGTGGTGGCAGTCACGCGCATGTCCTTCGCAGCTTGATCGCGAGCGGCTTCATCCAGCTTGGACGGCGGTGATCGCCTCGGCTCGGCTGGTGTAATGCGGCCAAAGTTTCGTCAGATTCATCGTCGTGAGCACTTCCAACATGTCGGTCGAGGCATTGCAGAACGCGGCCTTGCCTCCCTTCGCTCCGGCTTTGCGGCACGTCTTGATGACGACGCTGATGATGATCGATCCCAGAATTTGCCCGGACGTGAAATCGATTACGACATGCTGCAGCGACGGGTCATCGAGCACCTGCAGGGTCACGTTGGATTCCTGATGCACGTCGTTGTAGCGGAAGCCGCTGACGTCACCCTGCGGGATGACAATCAGGACGTTTCCATCGCGTTCCAGGCGGAAGACTTTATTGAGAGATGCGGTCATAAGACGATTTGAAGGCGGGATTTTCGGAGAAAGACGGGCTAGCAAAACCCGGCCGCGGCTGCGATGGCGGCGGGATTATGAACCGTTCGGTCAAGGATTTCCATTCGTGGCGAAATCCCGCAAAAGTTCCCGCAACATCGCCTCGGCGGCGACGCGATGGGCCAATTCATTGGGATGGGCATCAAAACGGTTCACGGTCAGGCCTTTCGCGGCATACGGAGTCAGTTCCGGCTCTAAATCCAAGACTGGGATATTTCGTGATCGGCAGTGCTCGACGATTTTCTGGTGAGCTTCACGAAATGGATATTCCGGCCCCAAATTGTGCAGGAAGGGAAAGATCACGACCCGAAAGTCTGTCCCGTTTGCCTGACACAGTTGCTGAACCTGACCCAGTTTCGCGCTCATCCGCTGCCACGGCTTGCCGGAGTAATACTCCTGCACGAACGAGAAATATCCGCGCACGTCCTTCAGCGTCGCCTGCTTCACTCGGAAATAGACCCAGTTGAAGAAGTACGTGTCGCGAAACAGAAAGAACGTCGGCTTGTGCCTGTCCAAGTCCTGGTAGTAAGTCCGATGCCGCTCGTGGAATGTTTCGATGTCGTTGAGGCAGAGCACATAGACTGCAGTGTCCACCTTGTGGCCGTTCTCGAAGAACGATTTCATCGCCAGCTCAACCCAGTGCAGATCTGTGCCCGTGGCGGAAATGTTCGAGACCAGGACTCTCCCGTTGGAGGCCGGTTCGAGGGCTGCTCGCACGCGATTGCTGAAACGGTCACGAATCTCTGGAACTCCCTGAGCAAACGTGAAACTGTCGCCGAAGAACACCAAATGCCGCTGGTCACTGGTAATTTTCGTGGGGTAATCGCGGTCATCGCGAATCATCAGTCCTTTGCCCGGCCCATATTCGAAGGCTCGCTCCTGCGGCTCGCTATGCAACGCAAACCATTTCCGCGACACGTTCGTCATGTTGAACGAGTCCGAGGCGTCGTAAATCAGCGCGAAGTACAACTCGACGCTCGTCAGCAGAGCCAGCCCCATCCAAGCCGACAACCCGGCGTTGATCCAAGTCAGCCGTTTGGGATGCCGACGCCATTGGCCTCGCAGACGTAGAAGCAGCCAAAAGACCACGCCCCCGGCGATCAGCCATGCCAGCATTCCATAGAGATAACGGTCCGCCAAATACAAAAGCATGTCGCAGGTTCCTCGTTCGTCAGTTCCTCCGGTTGGGCATCTTTAAGAGCCAGCCACAATTCGTAAAGTCGCGATCAAATCGTAGCAGGCACACTCCGTGTGCCCGCTACCATTCATCACGAGTTGGGAGGTACGTCATGTCGAGACCGTTCTGTTGGCTGAACCTGTCGTTCGTCCTGTTGTCCATCGCGACCAGCGTTGCTTACACGGATGAACCCAGCTGGCCGCAGTGGCGAGGCCCCTTGGGAACCGGAGTCGCTCCGAACGCCGACCCGCCGATCGAATGGAGCGAAACGAAAAACGTCCGTTGGAAAGTCCCCTTGCCCGGCAAAGGGCATTCGACGCCGATCGTTTCCGGCAATCGAATCTTCCTCACCACCGCCGTGCCTTATGGCGAGAAACTGCCGCCGAAACACAGCACCGCCCCGGGAACGCACGACGGAGTGCCGGTCACGCAGCGGCATGAGTTCGTCGTGCTGGCCGTCAATCGGCGAGACGGAAAAACTCTCTGGCAAAAGACGGTTCACAAGAAACTGCCGCATGAGGGCGGGCATTACACCGGCAGCCTCGCATCAAACTCGGCCGTCACCGACGGCGAGCATGTCTTCGCATTCTTTGGTTCACACGGCCTGTATTGCCTCGATCTCAATGGCGAAGTGAAGTGGCAAAAGCAATTCGGCGAGATGCAAACCAAGCACGGCCATGGCGAGAGCATCTCGCCCGCATTGTACGGCGATACGCTCGTCATCAATTGGGATCACGACGGCCCCTGCTTCGTCGCCGCTTTCGACAAACGCACCGGCCGGCAACTCTGGAAGACAAACCGTGAAGAAGACACTTCGTGGTCTTCACCGATCATCATCGAACACAACGACAAGCCGTTACTCATCGTTGCTGGAACCAATCGCGTGCGCGGCTATGAGCTCGCGACCGGCAAAGTGAATTGGGAATGTGGCGGCCTCTCGTCGAACGTCGTCGCTACTCCCGTCGCCGCCGAAGGGATGCTCTACGCCGGCAGCAGCTACGAGAAGCGAGCGTTCCTGGCGATTCGCCTCGACCGAGCCAAAGGGGACATCACCGGCACCGACCGCGTTGCATGGACTCGTTCGCGCGGCACTCCGTATGTCCCGTCGCCGCTGTTGTACGGCGACTCGCTCTACTTCCTGACGCACTATCAAGGCGTTCTGTCGCGAGTGAATGCGCCAACCGGCGAAGATCGCCCCGGCCAGATTCGACTCGGAGGACTCACCGACATTTACGCATCGCCCGTCGGTGCCGGCCGCCGCGTGTACGTCACCGATCTCTCCGGCAACACGATCGTGCTCAGCCACGAAGACAAACCGCGCGAATTAGCCTTCAATCATTTGGACGACGTCTTCGCCGCCTCCGCCGCGATTGTCGGTCACGAATTGTTCCTGCGCGGGGAACGATTTCTTTATTGCATCATCAATGAGGCCGATTCGAGATCAAACTGAAACATCTCTGTGTCCTCTGTGCCTCTGTGTTTCAAATTCAACACAGAGGCACGGAGGACACAGAGTTTCAAGTCGGCCTTATCCGTAACATTTTCAAAGGTCGATCCATGGTACGCGGAATTCTCGTCTGGCTGGTTTTGTGTGGCACGGTCATGGCCGAGCCTCCCGCTACTTTGCCGAGCACGCAGCCGCTGACATGGGACGATGATCTCGCCGACCGGATGATGGGCGGCCTGCATCGCTTCGTCGAACGGAAAATCGAACGCGCCGTCGCGAATCGGCTGTAGTTTTGAAAGCGAGTCGCGTCGTCATCGAAAGCCTACGAGGAGTCGATACCCGATAATCGGGAGCGTTTACCCGTCATAGACGCAATCATCAGGCCAGAGGCGTCGCGTGCCCATCTGCGTCAACAGACCACGGTGCCCAAACCAGGGCGACTTGATTGATCGTGATGTCGGTCTTTTTCGGTTGCAGCGTGACCTCATCCAGCGCGATCGTTTCGCAGTCCAAGGCGGCTTGGATCTTTTCTGTTTCGGCTTTGAACTCGGCGTTGAGATCGGCAAGGCGTTGTTGAACCGCTTCAATATTATCTTCGGCGTAGTTGATGTCTGAGCGTTCCTTCACCAGCTTTCCCGCTGAGCGCGCTGCTGTGGCCACTTTGCTGATGTTGGTTGCAGTCAGTGTTTTCTTTCCCATGAACGCTCCCAGCAGTGACGAACCGACTGACAGCATCGTTCCCCAGGCTTGTGACTTGGCTTGATCCGCTTCCTTATCTTTGCGTTGTTCGGCCTTACGAACTTGCTCCTGCAGAGTCGCGAGTTTGGGACCGAATTTTTGTCGTAGCTTTTCAACAGCCAGATCACGCTGTTCGCGCAAAGACTGACCAAGGCGAGTTCGAAAGTCGGCTTCGCATTCTGAAGGCTGAGAAATGAACTTCGGCGACTTACTCTTCCAAACAGTCAGACGATGCACCCGATAAAGGTGTCCTTTCAGCGCGGTGCTCAACGCTAAGTATTTCTTTCCTTTGGCTAGTTCGCTGGGGAGCGGCGCGAAAATGGCACCCTCTTCGGGGGTCTTTTCCAAGTCCGGTGGACCGTCCTTTGAGAGCTCGCCTGTGTCCCAGGGGTCGAGCGAAATCTCCTCAGCCACCGGAGCGAGGATCGACACGGCATCCCACAGGTCGATACCCGATGTCGTCTGCGAGAAGTGGACCTTCGCCATACCCAACAGCGCAGGGCGGTATACCAACTTCGCTCCTTGGTTTGGTTCGCCGCGTGCTGGAATGAAGTACTCGGTGATCTCTGGCGGCAGGACAGGCCGGCTGGAGCTGGCCCCGCAAGCAGAGGTCGTTTCAATTCCAGCAAACGCGGCGGCGGTGGCCGATGACGACGGCAAGGCGGCGCGACGCTCGCGCATCAAGATGTCGATCTGATCGCGCGACAGCGGGCCGCGTAGGTACGACAAGGTCCACCGTGTTTGAAACAGCAATGGTTCGCTGTCGTGAACGTTGTTCATCAGGAAGACGCGCTTGCCCAAGCCGGACAGCATTTTGTCCATACTCGCTCGATCGAAGCTCGAACCGGTCGCGGCGGAGGCTCCTTCTAATCCGTCGAGGACGCGGGCCTTGTCGCGTTCGGTCTGCAACCGCCCCAAGAACCAAGTGCCGCAGTTCGACAGGCCTTTGTAATCCAAGTCGACCGGGTTTTGGGTTGCCAGCACAACTCCCAGCCCAAACGCGCGGGCTTGCTTGAGAAGTGTCAGCATCGGCGTTTTGGAAGGCGGATTGGCCGTCGGCGGAAAGTAGCCAAAGACCTCGTCCATGTAGAGTAGACAACGCAGGCTACTGGTTCCCGACTGCGATCGCATCCAGGCCAGCACCTCGTTGAGGAAGATGGTGACGAAGAACATTCGCTCGCTGTCGGATAAGTGAGCGATCGACAGAATTGACACACGCGGCTTCCCTTCGGGCGTCCAGAGCAATCTCTGAATATCGAGCGGCTCGCCCTCCAACCAAGCCGAAAACCCCGGCGAGGCCAACAGGTTATTAAGGCTCATGGACAACGTGAAACGGTCGGTTGCTGGGTAGAACGACTCTACGTCCATTACGCCGACCTTCTTGAACGACGGCGTCTGGATTTCGCGGATGAGCGATCCCAGATCCAGACTCTTGCCCGCTCGCCACGCGAGATCAAAAATGTTTGTCAGCAAGATTTGCTCGCGGCTGCGAACCGGATCGGCGTCGATACCCAGAAGCGCCAGCAACCCGGTCGCCGCTCCGGTCACTCTTTCGCGCATCGCGTCGCTGTTTTCGAGCACCGCCGGTGACGGCACGCCGAACGATCGAACTACCGTCAGTGGCAAGCCCGCTTGGCTGCCAGGCGTGTAAATCGCCACGTCACAACAATCGCGGAACTTTGCCACGCGCGCAGGGTCTTGATCCCATTCGGCCAATCCTTCTTTCCACGCGTTCGCCGTTTGCGCCGTGAACTCATCCGGCGTCAGCCCGCGCCGTGCGGCCTCGGCTGGATCGATCCACAGCCGAAAGTCCCCCGGCCGCATGTGTGGAAACGTCAGCAAAAGATTTCCGAGGTCACCTTTTGGATCAATGACGAGCGCCGGCACGCCGTCAATCGCCGCCTCTTCCAGCAGGCTCAAGCACAATCCCGTTTTCCCGCTCCCTGTCATGCCGACTACAACTGCATGTGTCGTCAGATCCTTGGCGTCGTAGAGCAAGTACTCCGGCTTCGGTTTCTGCGCCGCGAGGTCGTAATGCTTGCCAAGATAAAAGACTCCCAATTTTTCAAAATCCTGGCTGGCCATGGCACCATCCGTTTGATTCGAAGACTAAAAGAAGCGGCACCACGAGAGGTCCGCCAAGCAGAGGGCAGGATTCTACAGATCGGCAGAAAGCGGCCAAGAAATTGTGCGACTATCGTCGCAAGAGTGTATCGCACTCACGCGGCGCCTGGGCAACAGCCCGCACCAACGGCAGGTTCTTTTTCCTGCCACCACACCTCAATCAACGAAAACAATTTGGCTTTTGCTCGTGAAGGACGCCCCGCGCCTTTCATTGTCGAACGGGCGCACTGGGACGGCGTCGCTCCCGACGAATGGGTCGCCTACGAATACGCCAAAGTCCGCCGGATGTACGACACGCTCGGCCTCGGCGACCGCACCGTCATCGAATTCTTCGACGGCCTCCACGAGATCAACGGCAAGGGCACGTTCGAGTTTCTGCACAAGCACTTGAAGTGGCCGAAGCCGTAGAGCCAAAGTCGTCGCCTCAACCGTTGTCTTGTCCCGGCTGTGATGTGACAGTATCGAAAGTGATCTTGCCGTTCATTTCGGAACAGTCGGAACCCGTCAGACATGAAGAAGTCGAAAAGTCCCAACGAAACCGAGTCGATGATTCGGCAACTACTTTGCGAGACGGAACTGCCTCGCGACAGTCTGCCGTACTCCGACGAGTTTTCTCGATTGAAGGCTTTATTTGTCGACAAAACAAAACAGAAACTGACTGACAACGAGTTCTGGCGGGCATTGAGCAGAGCGGCCAAGCAGGGCGGTCTCGGAACCGGAAAACGCAAGACGTCTCCTCCTGGCCCGAAGCTTTCGGATGATCAGCAGTTGGAACTGATGCGTCTGTTTCCCGACGGGATCGGAGGGCGCGATCGGCTGCCGTACACGAAAGAGTTCGAGGAACTTCGCGATCGTTTTAGCCGACTGACAGCAACCAAGTTGTCGAAGAGTGAGTTTTGGCGTGCCCTGTCAAACATTGCAAAACGCTCGCGCAAGCCGAAGCCGATTGAAGGACCGTTTCAACTACTGGGACTACCCGAAGAGTTGGTGCAGAGCCTGGAGATTCAAAACCCTTGGTGGGCTGGAAAGCCGTGGCCGCCGACTCAGCCGTTTCGACGCTGGGCCTATCGAGAAGTCGTGCGGCGTGTGGATTCGGGAATCACACAGATCATTGCGCTCCGTGGAACTCGGCAGGTCGGCAAGTCCGAGATTCAAAGGCAGTTCATTGAAGAGTTGCTGCTCTTTCGACAGGTCGCACCATCGACAATCTTGCGAGTGCAATTCGACGAAGTGCCGAACTTGGGCAAGTTCACGATGCCCGTACAGGCGATTGTCCGCTGGTTCGAAGAGAACATTCTCAAAGAACCGATCAACGCGGTCGCTCGACGAGGCGAGGCGGTTTACCTTCTTTTCGACGAACTTCAAAACCTGACCGGCTGGGAAAACCAACTCAAAGCGTTGGTGGATCATCAATCGGTCAAGGTGATCGCCACGGGGAGTTCCGCGCTGCGGATTGCTCAAGGGCAAGACAGCTTGGCCGGGCGCATCAGCATGATCCAGCTTGGGCCATTGCGGCTTAGGGAGATCGCAGCCATTCGCTTCCACGAGACGCTACCACCTGCTTTCCCATCGGAGAACGGTTTGGAAAAGTGGGCGACTCCGGAGTTCTGGCGCGAACTTTCCTCTTTCGCAAAACAACACGAGGTTCAGCTTCGCCAAGCGTTCAAGGCCTTTGCCGCTTTTGGTGGGTATCCACTGTGCCACAAACGTGGCGATGTCGACGAGTAGGATCGGCTCCAACTGCGAGACGAGGCGAAAGCGCTCGTCGTCGAACGGACGATTCGACATGACTTGAAGGCTGGCCCACATGGTCGCAGCCGCGACGGCAAGAGCATTGAGTCCGTGTTCCGACAGGCCTGCCGCTACGCGGGCCAGACGCTGACCCCCAAACTCATCTGCCAGGAATTGGAGCAACGAGGCTACGAAACGATTTCTCAGCAAGGGATTTCGGATGCGCTCGATTTTCTGGAGGATTCGTTACTTGTCACGGAGATACCGCCATTTGAAGGTTTAGGAAAACGAGCGGCGCGGCCCTCGAAGTATTGCCTCTGCGATCACTTCATTCGCGAAGCCTGGCTTCAAGAGCAAGTTTCTTTGGATTCGGCTGAACTGCTACAAGTGCCAGAAGCTGTTGTCACGCAAGCAGGCCATCTCGCCGAGAGCATCGTCGGTTCCTATCTCGCCAGTGTTCCTGGCCTCGAAGTGAGTTGGCTGCCCACTGCTGGTACGGAATCCGAAATCGACTTCGTCCTGACGATTGGCCTAAAGCGGATTCCGCTAGAAGTGAAATATCGCCGCCATCTGAAGGCAGACGACTTTGCCGGAGTGCGAGCCTTCTGCTCGCAGCCAAAATACGACGCTCCGTTCGGAGTCGTGATCACGCGAGATTCATTTGAGGAGCGAGACAACGTGTTTTGCATACCGCTCTTTGCTTTGCTCGGCATCCGGTGATGCAATCGCGGTAGGCTGATGCGTGGCCCTCCTCTCACACATCGCAGACCTTGGCGGAGTGGCGTAGGGCTTCGATTTTGTCGGGCCAGGTGGGGATGAATTCTTGGGCGACGAAGCCGCGGTAGCCGGTGGCGAGGATGGCCTGCATCACGGCGGGGTAGTTGATCTCTTGCGTGGCGTCGAGTTCGGCTCGGCCGGGGTTGCCGGCGGTGTGGTAGTGAGCGATCACGTCTTTGTATTGGCCGATGCGGCGGATCACGTCGCCGTTCATGATCTGCACATGGTAGATGTCGAACAGCAGCTTCATGCGCGGCGAGTCCACTCGGCGAATCAGCTCGACGCAGAAGTCCACGTCGTCGCCGAAGTAGCCG
>SXGS01373108.1_pt1 | contig 27496 bp, 26 predicted proteins | sample 3174681 | NCBI WGS metagenome assembly SXGS01 (sample SAMN11356861, study PRJNA531348) | freshwater metagenome | isolation source: freshwater sample F1-80 | place: China: Fuxian Lake, Yuxi | collected 2017-12-25 | reverse complement strand
CGGCGCCGGCGTCATCGGCGCCGAGTACGCGACCATCTTTGCAGCACTCGGCATCCGCGTGACCCTGATCGACAAGCGCACCCAGCTTCTGCCGTTCATCGATGCCGAGATCACCCAGTCGCTCGCCTACCACATGCACCAGAGCCGGGTGACGCTCCGCCTCGGCGAGGAGGTGAGCGGGGTCGAGATCTTCACCGACGATCGCGGCCAGCATGTCCGGATCAAGCTGGCCTCGGGCAAGCAGGTGGTGACCGATGCGGCGCTCTATTCGATTGGCCGGACCGGCGCGACCGAGGTGCTGAATCTCGAAGCCGCCGGCGTCAAGGCCGACAGCCGCGGCCGGGTCGAGGTCAACGCCAACTACCAGACGGCACAGCCGCATATCTACGCGGTCGGCGACGTCATCGGCTTTCCCTCGCTGGCCTCCACCTCGATGGAGCAGGGGCGGCTGGCCGCCAGCCACTCCTTCGGCATCGAGGCGAAGTCGATGCCCGGCCTGTTTCCCTACGGCATCTACACGATCCCGGAGATCTCGACCGTCGGCAAGAACGAGGCCGAGCTGACCGAGGCCGGGGTTCCCTACGAGGTCGGCAAGGCCCGCTACAACGAGATCGCCCGCGGCCAGATCATCGGCGACACCGGCGGCCTCTTGAAGCTGCTGTTCCACTACGACACCCGCGAGCTGCTCGGCGTCCACATCTTCGGCGAAGGGGCGAGCGAGCTGATCCATAGCGGCCAGGCCGTGATCGGCCTCAGCGGCACCGTCGACTATTTCGTCAACACCGTCTTCAACTATCCGACCCTGGCCGAGTGCTACAAGACTGCCGCCTTCGACGGCCTCAACCGACTGGGTTGAGACGGGTTGCTTGAGCCGAGTGTACCCTTCCTTCTATTTTCGAGCCTTCGTCCAGCCCCGCAGAGCGCCATGGCCGTCGAGAACACGCTGAGCGCGCCCACTGAGATCGGAAGGACGCAGGGCGCCCTCCTTTCCGGCTTCCTCCGCGATTGCGCCAGGGAGCTCGAAGGTCTCGACTTCAGGAAGGTCAAGGTCGACTACAGCGAGATCGAGCGGGAGGTCCTGGCCGACCTGCAGAAAGGCAAGGCGTTCCGCCTCCGGGAGCGCAGGACGACCCTGGTCGGGGCGAAGCTGAGCTTCAGCATCGTCGAGGGCAACGTCAACATCGTCGACCCTCTCGGCATCAAGGGCGTCGAGTTCATCCGGCACGGCCGGACCGCGGGCCTGCTCAAGGAATACGGCCTCGACGATCCCTACAACGCGTGCGTCCTGATGGTGATCACCAAGCTGCTGTCGATGGGGATCACCGACGCGATCGAGATCGGCCAGCCTCTGCCCGAGAGCGTGCTGATCTTCCTGCAGCCGCCGCAGAGCGAAGAGGAGTCCGTCCGCTCCAGCGTCGACGTGGTCATGGGCGCGCTCTCCCGCTTTCGCGCGCTCTCCCCGGCCGAGCTGGCCGATTTCACCGACAAGTATCGGACGATCGCGGTGCGGCTGGCAGGGTGCGGGATTCCCCGCCATCGGCTCACGGCCGACCGGATCCTGACGACGATCCAGCAGGAGACGGTCAGGGCCTGCGTGCGCATCGACGTCTGGCACCGGGTGTGGCGTGCCTTCGACGAGGCGCTGGTGCCGGTAACGGAGCTTCGCTCGAGCGAAGCGGTGAAGGCTCTCCCGTCGAATGCAGCGCTGGTGGACAAGATCATCGCCGCCTTCAAGCGCCAGATCGTCGTCATGCAGCAGCACCTCCGCAACCTCGATCGCCTGAAGGCGACGGTCATCGGCGGCAAGCAGTTCTACATCGACAGCCTCCTGCTCATCATCTACGTCTACGAGAACAAGCAGGCGGTCGAAGGCATGTACGCGACCCGCGTCGCCTGGACCGACAGCTGCAAGGCGGCGCTGAAGATCGGCTCGATCCAGGGCGTCCAGAACGCGCTCGGGCCCTACGAGTCCGACATCGACCAGGCGATCGCCATGCCGACCCCGCCGACGATACGGCCGATCTAGGGGCCGAGTCGTCCAGATTCCGAGGAGCGCCCAGACATGATCGCACGTTCGCTGCTGCTTCTGGTCCTCGGCGGGACGGCGCTAGCCGCAGCGCCCCATCAGCACGCGCCGTCTTCGCCTTACGCCGGCCAGGAGCGACGCGTCATCGCCGCACTCTCCGAGCAGGAGATCGCCGATCTCCGCAGCGGCGCCGGAATGTCGATGGCGCTGCCGGCGGAACTGAACGGCTACCCCGGTCCGCGGCATGTCCTCGATCTCGCCGACCGTCTCGGCTTGACCCCGTCGCAGCATGCGGCCGCCGAGCGCCCGCTGGCCGGGATGCGGGACAAGGCCATGCCGCTCGGCGAGCGGGTGATCGCCGCCGAGGCCGCGCTCGGTCAGCTCTTCGCCTCGGGTGTCGCCTCGCCGGTGACGATCGCGTCTGCGACGGAGCGGGTCGCCCGGCTTCGCGGCGAGCTGCGGTCGGTCCATCTTGCCGCCCATGTGGCGATGCGGGACGTGCTCAGCGTCGAGCAGCGGACGAGCTATGACCGGCTGCGCGGCTATGCCCGCGGCCATGGCGCGCATTGAGGCGGCTGAGCTAAGCTCGCCGCCAGCGCCGCCCCTTCCGTCGAGGTTCGTCTTTATGGATCAGACCACGCCCGGTGCCGCCGGCATTCTTCGCCGCACCGTCGCCGCGCTGCCGCCCCATCGCAGCCCCCAGATCGAGGAGGATTTCCCGGGCGTCGCCGGGCCGCTTCGGCGCATGAGCCTGAACGAATCCGCCGATCCGCCGTCGCCCAAGGTGATCGCCGCGGTGCAGGCGGCGGTCGCCGGCGCCAACCGCTATCCCGACCCCAGAGCACGTGCGCTGGCGGCGGCGATCTCCGACCGCACCGAGGTCCCGGTCTCCCGCATCGTCTTCGGCAATGGCAGCCACGAGCTGATCATGCTGATGGGGACCGCCTTCGTGGAGGTCGGCAGCCGCATCGTGGTGCCGAACCCCTCCTTCCAGCCCTACCAGTCGACGGCGAAGATCGCCGGCGCCGAGGTCGTGGCGGTGCCGCTGGATGGCGACGGCGCCAACGACGTCGATGCGTTGCTGGCGGCGTGCTCGTCGGCACCGCGCATGGTGATCGCGGCTACGCCCAACAACCCGACCGGAGCGCTGCTCTCGCAGGCCGCCCTCGACCGCCTGATCGCGGGCGTCCCGGAAGCGGTATTGCTGGTGATCGACGAAGCCTATTTCGAGTTCGGCCGGCTCGCCGGCGGTCCCGACGTGCTGCGCGCGCTGAAGGCGCGGAAGGGGCCATGGCTGGTGCTGCGCACGTTCTCGAAGGCCTACAACCTCGCCGGCCTCCGCGTCGGCTACGCGCTGGCCAGCCATGACGAGATCGTCGAGGGGATCAATCGCGTCCGCGGCGTCTTCAACGTCAATCGCCTGGCCCAGGCCGCGGCGCTGGCGGCGCTCGGCGACGAGCCTTATGCGCGCGCCTCCCAGAAGCGGACCGCGGCCGAACGCGACCGCCTCGCCGTCGGCCTCAAGGGGCTGGGCCTTTCGCCGCTGCCGTCCGCCGCCAACTTCGTCGCGGTCAGGACGCCGAAGCCGGCGGCCGAGGTGGTGGGGGCGCTCGCCCGGCAGGGCATCATGATCGTGCCGGTCGGCGGCCCGCCCTACGATCACCACATCCGTATCACCATCGGCACCGCCGAGGACACCGACGCGGTGCTGGCGGCGCTGAAGTCGGTGCTCTGATGCGGATCCTCGTTCTCGGCGCGGGCTTGGCCGGCGTTACCGCTGCCCATTTCCTCGCTCGCGACGGGCACGAGATCACCGTGGTCGATCGCCACGACCAGGCGGCGTCCGAGACCAGCTTCGCCAATGCCGGGATGATCACCCCCGGCCATGCCTATCCCTGGGGCAATCCGAACGCGCCGAAGATCCTGCTGAAGTCGCTGTTCAAATCCGACCAGGCGCTCCGCCTGAAGCTGGTGCCGGACCTGCAGATGTGGCGCTGGGGGCTCAAGTTCCTCGCCAACTGCACGGCCGAGCGGGCTCGCATCAATACCGAGCGGAAGGCCAGGCTCTGCCTCTATTCGCAGCGGAAGCTGCGCGAGGTCGCCGAAGAGACCGGCATCGACTACCACGCGACCCGCAAGGGCGCGCTGTTCCTCTATCGCGAGCCGGAAGCCCTGGAGCGCGCCGCCGGCCGCATCAAGATCCTGCAGGACAACGGCATGGACCTCCGCACGCTGGATGCGGCGGCGACGGTCGCGGTCGAGCCGGCGCTGGCGGACGCCCGGGACAAATTCGCCGGCGCGGTCTTCGCCCCCAACGACGAGAGCGGCGATTCCTGCGTCTTCACCCGCAAGCTGGCGCAGCGCCTGGCCGGGCAGGGCCACCACTTCCACTACGGCACCACCGTCAACCGGCTCAGGGCCGAGTCCGGCCGCATCGTCGGCGTCGAGACCTCGGCCGGGCTGATGACGGCGGATGCCTATGTGCTGTCGCTGGCGAGCGAGTCGCCGAAGCTGGTCCGCAAGATGGGCATCGATCTTCCGGTCTATCCGGTGAAGGGCTATTCGCTGACGCTGCCGATCCGCCCGGAGCACAAGCCGCCCACCATCTGCGGCGTGGACGAAGGCTACCTCGTCGCCTTCTGTCGGATGGGTGACCAGTTGCGCCTCACCGCCACCGCCGAGTTTTCCGGCTTCAACACCGATCACCAGCCGCGCGACTTCGACGGCATGATCCGGCTCGCCCGCGATCTCTTCCCGAACGGCGCTGACTTCGACAGTCCCAGCTACTGGGCCTGCCTCAGGCCGATGACCCCGGAAGGAACGCCCATCGTGGGGCGCTCGCGCTACGAGAACCTGTGGGTCAACACCGGCCACGGGCATATGGGCTGGACCATGTCCTGCGGCACCGCCCAGGCGCTCTCCGACCTCGTCGCCGGACGGAGGCCGGAGCTGGATCTCACCGGCATGGAGGTGGCGTCATGACCCTCGCCGCGGCCGCGGAAGATCTTCTCGTCAATCGTCAGAACCTGCCCTTCACCCTCGATGACGGCATCGGTGCCCGCGCCCGCATCGGCCTCATCGTGCTGGCGACCGACCATACGATCGAGCATGAGTGGCGCTCGCTGCTGGCGATCCCCGGCGTCGCCTTCTATGAGAGCCGGATCTTCAATGCGAGCGCGATCACGCCGGAGACGCTGGCCGGCATGGAGCGCGACCTGACCGCCGCCACCGCGGTGATCCGGCCGGGCCAGGCGATGGACGTCGTCGCCTATGGCTGCACCTCCGGCGCCATGGTGATCGGCGAGGACAAGGTCGCGGCCCGCGTCCGCGAGGCGCGGCCGGGGATCGCCGTCACGACGCCGATCGGCGCCGCCATCGCCGGGATGAAGGCGCTGAGCTGCCAGCGGGTCGCGCTGCTCACCCCCTATATCGACCGGATCAACCGGATGATGCGCGACTACATGCTGGCGCGCGATCTCGCGGTGCCGGCGATGGGCTCCTTCAACCACGAGGAGGACAACGAGGTGGCGCGCATCGATGCCGCCTCGGTCCAGGCCGCGGCGCTCGAAATCGGCCGCCATCCAGAGGTCGACGGCGTCTTCGTCGCCTGCACCAGCCTCCGCGTCGCCGCGTTGGTCGAGGATCTCGAGGCCGAGCTCGGCAAGCCGGTGACCTCGTCCAACCACGCGATGGCCTGGCATGCGCTCAGGCTCGCCGGCGTGTCGGAGCCGTTTGCGGGCCGTGGCCGGCTGTTTCGCGCCTAGTCCCTCGGACGCGTTGTCGGCAGGCGCGGACGAATCGGGTTCCGTCCCGGCCAAAGCCTTGGCATTCTAAGCAGCAATGACCGCCCCCGACGCGAGCCCGAAGACCCGCCGCGGCGTGCGATCCCTCGCCATCGGGGGTGTCGTCGCCGTACTGGCCCTGGCGGCGGTCGCTGCGGGCGGGCTGGTTGCTCAGCGAAAGGCCGTCGAGACGCTGGGCGAGCCGGCGGTCGCGGTCAGCCTCGCCGGCTGGCTGGGGACACTGGCGGTAAAGGCGAGCCTCGCCGCTCGCGACCTGGCGCAGTCCCCCGACGACGGGGTGCGCGGCGAGGCCCGTATTCGGTTGGCGGTCGCGCTCGATGAGATAGCGCAGCAGCGCCAGCGCCTGTCCCGACGGGCGGCGATCCCCGCTGACATCCAGGGGACCCTCGAGTCCTTCCTCGTTGCGGGCAAAGCGCTTGTGGACAGCGATGCCGCCGATCTGGCAGAGCGTCCCGTCTATCGCACGGTCATGGAACTCGGGCCGGACCGCCTGCCGGCCATGCTCGACCGGCTGGCCGCCCGCAACGAGGCGGACGGCCGGACCCGGACCGAGGTCCTGCAACAGATCCACTGGGCCACGGCCGGCGGCGGGTTCGCTGTGCTGCTGCTGTCGGTGATCGTGATCGCGCCTGCCATCCGGCGGGCGGCGGCCGAGGTCCGCTCGCTTCAGGATGAGGCGGCGCGGCTCACCGTCGGCACCGCTGCGGCCGACGCCAGCCGGCGGGACCTCTCCCAGTTCCTCCTCCGCCTCGAGCAGACGCTGGCGGCGGCGGTCAAGACCGTGGTCGGCCTCTCCGACGTGCTGGCCCTCGGCGCGGCAGGACCGCTCAACGACAAGCAGCGTGAGTACGCCCAGCGCATCCGCGCCGATGGCCAGCGTCTGGCCCAGCTGCTGGAGGACGTGCACGATCTCGCCCTGATCGATGCCGGCCAGCTCAGGCTCGATGAGAAGACCATCGATCTCGGTACGTTCATCGCCCAGACCCTCGACCAGATGCGGGCTCAGGCCGATCGCAGCCGGATCGCCCTCATGCACAGCCTGCCGGTCGAGATGCCCATGCTCACGGCCGATCCAAGCCGGCTTCGCCAGATGATGCGCCGCCTGATCGATCTCGCGATCCGCGCCGGCGAGAGCGGCGGACAGGTCCATGTGCGGGTGGCGCGGGAACCGGCGGGCGGCCTTGCCCTCTCGGTCGAGACGGCGGGCCAGGGCTTCGGCCATCCCGATGCCGAGGTGGCGTTGTCGCGGACCGACGGGCCGGGCGGCGCCTCGGCGCTGACCCTGCCGCTGGTCAAGGCGCTGGCCGAGCGCCACGGCGGGCGCTTGAGCGTCGGCCAGGCGCCAGGGCGCGGATCGGTTGCGACCCTGTATTTTCCGCCGGCGCGCACCATCACGGCTTAAGCCGGCGCGAAGGCCTCTCGATCGCCGGCGATGCCCTTGAATGCATGCGCGCCGAGGGGCCGCATGCCTGAGGCCGCCGCCGCCGCGGCCTCCGCTGAAACGACGATCGGCTCCCCGAGCGGCCGGCAGAGCTGGGCCAGCCGGCTCACCAGGTTCACCGTCGGACCGATGACGGTGAAGTCCAGCCGCTCCGCCGATCCGATGTTGCCGTACGTGACCGGCCCCAGATGGAGCGCAATGCCGCATTCGATCTCGGGCTGTCCCGTCGAGGTTCGCCCGGCGTTGGCGGCGGCCAGGCGGTCGAGGAGGGCGCGGGCGGCGGCGAGGGCCCGGTTGGCGGCGTCGCCGTCGCCGTTCTCGCAGCGGAAGATGGCAAGGACCGCATCGCCCATGAATTTCAGCACCTCGCCCCCCGCCTCGGCGACGGACTCGACCGCGGCGGAGAAATACGTGTTGAGCAGGCCCAGCATCTCGTCGCGCGGCAGCGCTTCGGAAAGCGGGGTGAAGCCGCGAAGGTCGCACCACCAGACCATGGCCCGGACCGTGTGTCCGACGCCCTGTACGACTTCGCCGCCGAGGATCCGCCGTGCGGGCTCGTCGCCGACATAGGTCGTGAGCAGGCCGGTGATCGAGCGGCGGCCGGCATGGATCTGGCCGACCAGGGCGAGCGCCGGGGCGATCGCATCGAACAGCCGGATATGATGATCCTCGAAGCCGCCGGCATGCTCGCTGCCGAAGGTGACGACGCCGCCCTGGAGCCGGGGGCCGAAATCGAGCGGGATGACGTAGTAGTCGGTCATGCCCTTGTCGCGGAATTCCTCCAGGACCGGGAAGTCGAATTCCGCATCGGGACCGACGAGACGCCGGCGCAGCGGCTCTCCGGTGCGGCTGACCTGCGCGATCGGACTATGGGAGAAGACGCGCGAGGTCATCAGATCGCGCCGGCGCCGGATCTCCTTGACGGGCTTGCCCTCCGCCCACTCGAAGGTCACGGCCCGGAACACCGGGTGGAGCTGGGTCAAGGTCAGGGTGAGGCGGTTGACGGGCGCGCCCATGCGGCGCAAGCGATCGGCAAGCTGCTCCAAGAACAGCGGGGTCGATTCGAAGCCGGAGCCCGCCGCGATCAGCCAGTCGACGAGAGGCTTTCCCATCGCTCCGGGGTCGGTGCTGGTGCCGCCGTTGGTCACGGGGCCGGCTTCGCCGGCGGCACCTGCGGTCGCGGGCGCGGCGGCGAGCGGACGATGTTGTCGACCGGCCGGCCCCAGATGCCGAGTTGCCGCAACTCCGCCAGCCGCTCCCATTGCCGATACTCGAACGGCGCATCGTGCCCGGCCATGGCCCAGCCGTTCAGCACCAGCCAGCCGCCGAGATCCTCACCCAGCACCGAGCAGCGCCCGAGCATGGCGCCGGCGTCGTCGCGGCCGAGGTCCTGGCAACGGACGAACTCGGCGCCGATCTTGCGGGCGAGCTGGAGCACCGCCCGCGGTCCGCAGGTCGTCGGCATGTCCGGCGCGCCACAGATGCGGTCGGTCGGCGGGATGGTGATGCCCTGAAGGCGGACCAGGCGCCCGCCGACCGAAAGGCTGCCGTCGTCCAGGGTCCGGGCGAAGCTGGAGATGTCCGCCGCTGCCGGCCCCTCGGCGGCCAGCAGCGCGACGACGACGGCAATGCCGATGGATTTCTGTCTGCTCACGGGGCGGCTCGTCGGTAGGCTCTCGTCTCAGCAGAGCACATGGGAATGGCAAAGTCGTGGCGATCTGGCGCCTTAATCGAGCCGGCTGGCCAGTCCCACCAGGGCTCCCCTCAGCGCCGCCCGCCACGATCCGCCGGGAGGGCGGCGGAAGACCCCGACCGTATCGCCCCATTGCGCACTGTCGGCAACCGGATGATGCGCCCAGTCGGTCGAGACCTCGACCACGTCGATCCCGGCATAGCGGGCAAGCGCCCGGTACCCGTCCGGATAGAAGCGCCAGCAGTCGGTCGGGTAGCGGTGCTCGGGCCCGCGGGACGGCGCGATCAGGAAGATGTGACCGCCCGGCTTGATCACCCGGGCCATCTCCAGGAACGTCATCCAGAAATATTCGACATGCTCGAAGGCCTGGCCGGAGACGATCACGTCGGCGGTCGATCCCGGTAGCGGAAAGCGGTAGGGCGAGGGCAGCACGACGTCGACGTTGGGACCGGCGACCATGTCGACGCCGCGATAGCGCCAGCCGGGAGTCTCGAACAGCGGCCGGTAGCTTCCGGGCAGCTCGGCATCGGCGGTGCCGTAGTCGCAGGAGCCGATATCGAGGATCTCGAGCCGGCGGCTCCTGTCGAGATAGCGGCCAACCAGGTCCTGCATGTGCTGATAAGAGCTGAGGTGCATCAGCCGGCAGTCCTCTCGAGCGAGATCTCGTGAATGGGAACGCCGACAAGGCCGGTGGCGGCGCTGGAGGCGTGCGAGGTGAAGGCGAGCGCGTCGTGGATCCAATGGTGCTGGACGTGCTCGGATTCATCGCCGTCGGCGACGGCGACGGCGACGGTATAGGTGCCGACGGCGAGGATCGGCATGCGGAAGCGGAAGCGTGCGCGGAGCCGTTCGCCCGCGCGGACCGGCACCGCGTCGCCCTCGTGGGCGAGATAGGTGTTGTCGCCGAAGAGATGCTGACCGAGCCGGTCCTTGACCAGGAACCCCACGATCGGCCGGGTGATCGGGGCGTGGCCGAGGACGTCGACGGCGAGCGTCACCATCTCGCCGCCGACGCACCAGGCGAAGGGCGAGCCGTCCTCGGCCTCGAGCCGGACTCCGACGATCTCGGCCTGGCCGCGCCCGAAAGAGGCCGCGTCCCGCCGGAAGGTGAAGATCTCGAGGTCGTTGCGATGGCGGCTGGCATTGATCCAGGGAAGGCGGCCGTCGATCGCCGAGGCCGGGCTGCCGGACTCGTCGCTGGCGGCGGGGCGCGTCCGGACGCCGTCTCCGCTATCGCCCTGCGCCGCCCGGGCGGCATCGGCGAGATAGTCCTCGACCACGGGCTTCGCCGGGCCGATGGCGCGGACGCGGCCCTGGTCGAGCCACACCACGCGATTGCAGAAGCCGAGGATGGCAGAGGTGTCGTGGCTGACGAAGAGGATCGAGCCGGTCTCCTGGAATTTGCGGAGGAAGCGCATGCATTTCTGGGCGAAGAAGGCGTCGCCGACCGACAGCGCCTCATCGACGATCAGGAGGTCGGCGTCGACATGGGCCGCGACCGCGAAGGCAAGTCGCATGTACATGCCGCTCGAATATGTGCGCACCGGCCGCTCGATGTGCTCGCCGAGCTCGGCGAAGGCGACGATCGACTCGTAGCGCTCGCCGATCTCACGCGGCGTGAGGCCGAGCAGCGCCGCGTTGAGATGAATGTTCTCGCGGCCGGTGAAGTCCGGATTGAATCCGGCGCCCAGCTCCAGCAGTGCTGCGATCCGACCGCGCACCTCGATCGTGCCCGAGGTCGGCTGTACCGTGCCGGTGACGAGCTGCAGGAACGTCGACTTGCCGGCTCCGTTGCGGCCGATGACCCCGACGGTCTCGCCGCGGTCGATCTCGAGCGAGACGTCGGTGAGCGCCCAGAATTCGTGATGGAGCTTCTTCCGCCCGCGCCACAGGGATTCGACGATGCGGTCGCGGGGATTGCCGTAGAGCCGGTAGCACTTGGAGAGATGGCCGGCGCGGAGGATGGGGTCGCTCGTCATCGGCTACAATACGTCGCTGAAGCCCCGGCGGAGCTTCATGAAGAAGAGATAACCGCCCCAGGTCGCCGCCCAGCCGAGCACGCCGACCCAGGCGAGCTGCCCCCAGTCCGGCCACCGGCCCCAGAGCAGGACGGCACGCGCCTCCTCGACCAGGACGGCCAGCGGATTATAGGTGACGAGCGGCCGGAAGGCCTCCGGCACCGCGCTCGACGGATAGAAGATCGGGATCAGGAAGATCAGCAGGGTCACCACGAGGCCGACCACCTGGCCGAGATCGCGGAAGTAGACGCCCGCCGCTGCCACTGCCCAGGTGACGCCGAGGATGCCGAGGACGAGCGGCAGCACCACCGCCGGAAGCGCCAGCGCCGTCACCCCCGGCACCCTGCCCATGACCAGGCCGATCACGAGCAGCACGCCGACCCCGATGATGAGCTGGAAGAGCGCGCCGCCGAGGATGACGGCCGGCAGGACCTGGACGGGAAAGACAACCTTCTTCACCAGGTTCGCCTGGGAGAGGACGAGGCCGGGCGCCCGCGTCACGCATTCGGCGAAGCAGGAGAAGACGAGCAGGCCGGCGAAGGCGACCAGCGCAAACTCGCCGTGGCCGATCGGGGAGGCGCCCCATTTCACCTGGAAGATGACGCTGAAGACGAAGGTGTAGGCGGCAAGCGTCAGGATCGGGGTTGCCAGCGACCACACCAGCCCGAGAGCCGATCCGCGGTAGCGGCCTTCGATCTCGCGCCGGGTGAGCGCCGTCAGGAGCGCGCGGTTCTGCCAGAGATCGAGGAAGGGGGCGATGGGGCTCGGATCGATCCGCGCACGGGTCTCGTTCGTCGCGACCGGCGGCTGCCTCTCGCGTCCCGCCGGGAGGGCGGTCTCGCTCACGCGGCCGCCGCGGTCGGCGGAGCGAGGAAGGGCTGCCACGGGACCGCTCGCCGCGGCGGGAAGGCCATGACCGGATGCGCGGTCGAGAGCGAGAGGTTGGGGTTGTACAGCGGATCGTTGTCGAGGCGCGCTCCCCAGCGCTGGCGCATGTAGGCGACCTCGCCCTGGAAGCGGGTGAAGTGCTGGGAGGAAAGGTCGTTGCCGCGGCTCTTCGACTCCCAGTGATACAGCGTCGCCTCCGGCGTCCAGATGATGCGGTAGCCCTTCTCGGTGATCTTGAGACAGAAATCGACGTCGTTGAAGGCGACCTTGAGGTTGACCTCGTCGAGGCCGCCGACCTCGTCATAGACCGAGCGCCGGAGCGCCAGGCAGGCCGCCGTGGTGGCGGAGACGTCGTGCGCGATCTTGAGCCAGCCGAAATATCCCGGCGAGTCGGCGGGTACGCCGACATGCAGGTGCCCGGCGACGCCGTTCATGCCCAGCACGACGCCGCCGTGCTGCAGGGTATTGTCCGGGTAGAGGAGCTTGGCGCCGACGGCGCCGACCTCCGGCCTGACCGCATGCTTGACCATCTCCTTGAGCCAGCCGCGGTCGATCATCTCGACGTCGTTGTTCAGCAGCAGCACGATCTCGCCCGTGGACGTGCGGACGGCGGCATTGTTGATGGCCGAGAAGTTGAACGCGCCCGGGCAGTCGAGGATGCGGACCCGCGGATCCGCCTTCAGCCGGTCGAAATAGGCGATCGTCTCCGGCTCCGTGCTGTCGTTATTGGCGATGATCAGCTCGATGTCCGGATAGTCGGTACGTTCGAGCAGGCCTTCGACGCAGGTCTTGAGGACGGAAACATGGTCGCGCGTCGGCACGACCGCCGAGACCCGGGGCCAGGTCGGCAGATCGGCGCGGACGACCTTGTGATAGGCGTGGACCCAGGGCTCGACCGTGGCCTCCACGCCCTTGCCCTGGAGGTGCTCGAGGAGCGCCTTCCGCGCCGATGCCGAGGCCTTCTCGATCTGCGTCGAGGAGAAGGTGCCGGCGCCGGGAAACAGCCGCCAGTGATAGAGAACCCAGGGCAGGTGCACGACCGGCCCCTTGGTCCGGGCGAGGATGCGCAGCACCAGGTCGTAGTCCTGGCTGCCTTCGAAGCCCAGCCGGAAGCCGCCCACGCCCCTGATCGCATCGAGGCGATAGATGCCGAGATGGCTGACGTAGTTCTGGCCGAGCAGTAGGTCGAAGGCGAAGTCCGGCTTGAAGTAGGGCTCGGTGCGCCGGCCCTCGTCGTTGATCTTGTCCTCGTCCGAGTAGAAGACGTCGGCGTCCGGATGCTCGCCGATGGCGACCGCCGCCAGGTAGAGCGCGTGCTCGGCCAGCAGATCGTCGTGGTCGAGGAGGGCGACGTGGCTGCCGGAGGCGAGCTCGAGCGCTGCATTGCTGGCCGCCGAGATGTGGCCGTTCTGCTCGCGGTAGGTCACCTTCACCCGCGCGTCGCGCTTCGCATACTCGTCGAGCACCGAGCGGACATGGGGCGCGGTCGAGGCATCGTCGGCGATGCACAGCTCCCAATGCGGATAGTGCTGGGCCAGGACGGAGTCGAGCATGGCGCGGAGATAGGGCTCCGGCGTGTTGTAGGTCGGCACCACGACCGAGATCAGGGGCGGATCGCGAAGGACCCGGATGTGAGCGGCGATCGCCGCCCGGTCCGCGTCGGTTAGATCGTCGTAGCTGTCGATCCAGCGATGGTAGAGATCGGCGTTCTGCTCGCCATAGGCCTCGGTCGCCCGCGCCACCGTCGCGGTCACGCCATTGCGCATCAGATAGCGGAGCGCGTTCGGCAGCCGCTGGCGCTGGCGCCACAGCAGGCGGAGCGCCAGCTGGGCCTGGCCGATCTCCCGGAAGATGAGCTCGGGCGCACCGGCGAGCGCGTCCCGCGATCCCTGGACCTTGACCCTGAGCCCGGCGACGCTGTCGGGCAGCCTGAGCAGGTGATTGTCGAGGCGGCCCTTGATCGAAGGCAGGCCGAGCGGCTGCCAGCGGCCGTCGCCATGGTCGACATAGAGGGTGAGGAAGACCGTGCCGTCGTAGCTCGGCCCGGCATAGGTGAAGGAGACCCAGCGGGTCGGCGGGCGCCCCCTGGAGGAGACGATCTCGTACCAGTCGGCGTGTCCGGTCGGCGTGTCGGTCAGCTCGACCGGCGGACAGCGGACGAGTTCGGCCTGATGGCGCGCCGATCTGAGGAGATGACGGGCACGGCCGAGCACCCGCCCCAAGGCGCGGACCGGCCTGGTCAGCCGCCATGAGGTCGAGGTCTCGAAGCCGCGGATGCGGTGCTCGAGGAAACGAACCTGCGCCAGCAGCGGCTCGCGCGTGGCGTGGAGCTGGCGGTGGACCGTTTCCAGCTGGTCGCGCGCCTGAGCCTGAGCGGATTCCAGGAGCGCCACATGTTCGGTCTTGGCCTTCAGCTCGCCGTCGAGCCGCGCGGTGCGGCGATGGGCTTCGTCGATCACGCCCTGGCGCCAGATCGCCTCCTCGTTCACCTTCTGGGTGCGAAGAATCGCCTCCTCGTTCACCTTCTGGGTGCGAAGATTAGCCTCGTGGAGCTGCCGGAAGGCGTCCTCGAGCTGGCGGCGAGCGTCCTCGGCGGCCTGGGCGAGTTGCGTCTTATGGGCGTCGAGCGATTCCTGCAGGTTCGCGGCATGGGCCGCCGACGCCTTGCCCCTCCGCTCGCTCATCTCCAGATCGACCAGCACCTGCACCGCGTGGCCGCGGGCGGCGAAGAACGCCCGCACCTGCGCCACGCCTTCAGCATCGAGGCTGGTGAGCCAGCGCATCGCGTCGGGCTGCTCGGCCCCGACCGCGAGCACGCCGAGGCCATGGCCGTGCAGGAAATGGAAGGACGGATGACGCGCGCTGACCTCGTCCCAGAACCGCCAGGCGCCGAAGTCGCCGCCGCGCTCGTTGATGTCGTGGAAGAGGACGACGGCGCGCGGGCTCAGCTTCGGCTGCCAGGTCTCGAAGTCGCCGCGGACCGCCTCGTAGGTGTGGTAGCCGTCGATGTGAAGGAGGTCGATCGAGCCGTCGGCGAAGCTGCCGACCGCCTCCTCGAAGGTCGTGCGCACCAGCGTCGAGAAGCCGGAATAGCGCGGGTCGTTATGCGCCTTGAGGTCTTCGTAGACGTTGCCGGCATAGGCGGCATCGGACTTGTTCGTATGCGCGTCGCCTTCCCAGGTGTCGACGGCGTAGCCGGCGCAGGACAGCCCGAGCGCCTTCACCGCCTGGGCGAAGGCGCAGTAGGAGACCCCGGCATGGGTCCCGAGCTCGACCAGGACCCGCGGGCGGAGCACGTCGATCGCCCACATCGCGAAGGGCGTGTGCTCGGTCCACGCCGACAGCTCCGACAGCCGCTCGGGCGTCTCGAAGGCGATCGGCCGGTAGAGATGCGGTGAGCGAAGAGGCGTGCCCGTCATCGCGCGGAGCCTGCCTGGATCGGTCGGTTCGTCCATGATGACAACGGCTTACGCCCTTCCATAGGCATCGTCCAGCCGCTCGATGTCGTCCTCGCCGACATAGGCGCCGGATTGCACTTCGATGAGGTGCAGCGGCTCGTCGCCGGGGTTCACCAGACGGTGGGCGGTGCCGACCGGCACCATCACCGACTCGGTCGGGCCGAGCCGGCGGGTTGCGTCGCCGACGGTTACCTCGGCGATCCCGGCGACGACGACCCAGTGCTCGGTGCGGCGGGCGTGGCGCTGCAGCGACAGCCGCCCGCCGGGGTTGACGACGATGCGCTTGACCTGGACGCCCTGGCCGGAATCGACGTTGCGGTAGTGGCCCCAGGGGCGATGCACGACGGCGGGCGACGTGGCTTCGGCGCGGCCGGCCTTGGCGAGGGCCTCGACCAGCCCCTTGACCTCCTGGGCCTGGTCGCGATGGGCGACCAGCACTGCGTCGGGATCGGCGACCACGACGAGATCCTCGACACCGACGGCGACGACGAGTCGTCCGTTGGAGCGGAGATAGCTGTTGCGGACGCCGGCGGCCCGGACGTCACCGATCAGGACATTGCCGTGTTCGTCCTTCGCCGCGATGTCGTGGAGCGCCCGCCAGGAGCCGACATCGCTCCAGCCGGGGTCCACGGCGACGACCGCGCCCCGGTCGGTCCGCTCCATCACGGCGTCGTCGATCGAGCGCGACGGCGCGCGGGCGAAGGCCTCGGCGTCGAGGCGAAGGAAGTCGAGGTCGCGCCTGCCACGGGTGACCGCGGCGGCGGCGGCGGCGGCGATCTCCGGCGCATGGCGCTTCAGTTCGTCGAGATAGAGGCGGGCCGGGAGAAGGAAGATGCCGGCGTTCCAGTAGTGCCGCCCGCCGTCGACTAGCGTCTGGGCCGTCGCCGCATCGGGCTTCTCGATGAAGGCCTCGATCCGCCGGCAGGGACCGGCACCGGCGATCTCCGCACCGGCCTGGATGTAGCCGTAGCCAGTCTCGGCGCGGCTTGGGCGGATGCCGAAGGTGACGATGGCGCCGCCGCGGGCGGCGGCTTCGGCGGCGATTACGCCGGCGATCCAGGATTCGGGCCGGAGCATCGCATGATCGGAGGCCAGCACCAGCATCACCGCGCCGGGGTCGCGCTCGATCAGCGCCTCGGCTGCGGCGGCGATCGCGGGGGCGGTGTTGCGGGCCATCGGCTCCAGCAGGATGGCGGCGGCCGGGCAGTTGATCTGGCGAAGCTGCTCGGCGACGGCGAAGCGGTGCTCGGCATTGCAGACGACGACCGGCGCATGGAAGTGGGCGGGATCGGCGACGCGCAGCGCGGTGTCCTGCAGCAGGCTGTGGACGCCGACCAGCGGTTGAAGCTGCTTCGGGAACAGCGCACGCGACATCGGCCACAGCCGGCTGCCCGTGCCGCCCGAAAGGATGACGGGATGGATCATGCTGCGGCTCCCGCTACTTGAGGGGGCGGGGCCTGTCAACCGTTGCACCCCCGGGGATGGCCGGGCATCGTCCGCCCGCATGACGCCCTGGCCCCAGCCTTTCCCCGACGACCCGGTGCTCGTCGCTGCCGCGGTTGCCGGCTTTGCCGCCCTCGGCAGCTTCCTCGGCGCGGCGCAGGCCCGGCTCGGCGCGGGGCTGGACGGCGAGGCGACGTATGCCGACAGCTCGTTCTGGCGGGGGCGGTCGATCTGTCCGGCCTGCGGTGAGCCGCTGGCGGCGCGCGATCTGGTGCCGGTCCTCTCCTGGCTTGCCCTCGGCCGTCGATGCCGGCGATGCGCGGCCGCGATCCCGGCGGACTATGCCGCCGTCGAAACAGGCTCCGTGCTGGCCTTTCTCGCCGCGCTCTGGGCTGGCGGTCCGTGGCCGTCGGTCCTGCTGATCGGACTCCTGGGTGCGGTCCTGGCCGCGCTGGTCGCCGTCGACCTTCGCCGGCAGCTCCTGCCCGATCCGCTGGTCCTGCCCTTGCTGCCGCTCGGCCTCCTCGAGACATGGCTGGCAGGGGGCGACCTGGTGGCATCGGCCGCGGGGGCGGTTTTTGGCGGCGGGCTGCTCTGGCTCGTCCGCCTCGTCTTTCGGCGCCTGCGAGGGATCGAGGGGCTCGGCCTCGGCGACGTCAAGCTGATGGCAGCCGGCGGCGCCTGGGTGGGGATGGCCGGCGTCGGTCCGGTTCTTCTCGTCGGCGCCCTGGCGACGCTGGCTGCGGTCGGCATCGCCTTCCTCGCCGGACGGCGGACCGGTCTTGCGACCCGGATTCCCTTCGGACCGGGCCTCGCCTTCGGGATCTTCGCGGTGACCCTGCTGGCCTAGTGCGCGTCGGTGGCGTGCGAGGTGAGCTTGTCGAGATAGGCCAGCAGCAATGCCGAGAGGACGAAGACGAGGTGCATGATCATCAGCAGGATGATCTTGCTTTCGCCGAGCTCGTTGATGTTGAGGAAGGCGCGCAGCAGGTGGATCGAGGAGAGGGCAACGATCGCCGCGGCGACCTTCACCTTGAGGTTTCCGGCGTCGATCTTCCCCATCCAGTCGGGGGCTTCCTCGCCCTCGGCGATGTCGATGGTGGAGACGAAGTTCTCGTAGCCGCTGATCACCACCATGATCAGCAGGTTGGCGACGAGCACGATGTCGACCAGCGACAGCACCAGGAGAACGACCTCGCTCTCGCTTGAGGTCATGATCGTCGCGTAGAGGTGCCAGAGCTCGCGGAAGAAGGTGATGCCGAGCGCCGCCACCACCAGGACGAGACCGAGATAGAACGGCGTCAGCAGCCAGCGGCTGTTGAAGATGTAGCGTTCGACGATGCGTTCCGCGCGCGAGCGCATGCTCGTCACGCCGCCGAGGCGAAGCGGCCGCCCGGACGGAAGCGATCGAGATATGACGGGATCACGGCCTCGACCGGTGTCGGTGCGATGCCGAGCTCGGCAAGGCCGGGAGCGTCGGCGGCGGCGACGTTGTCGCGCTCGAGCAGGCGCACCTGGTCGACGGTGAGCGGGGGCACCGGCAGGACCTGGAGGAAGCGCGCCTCCAGCCTGGCGATCCCGAAGGGAATGCTGACCAGGCAGCGCTTGCGCCGGATCTCCTTCAGCATCAGCTCCATCAGCTGGCGGAAGGTGTAGATCGTCGGGCCGGCGAGTTCATAAGTCTTCCCGGCGGCGTTTGGATCCGCGAGCACGCGCTGGACCGCCTCGGCGACGTCGCCGACATAGACCGGCTGGAACCGGGTCTTGCCGCCGCCGAACAGCGGCAGCGCCGGCATCACCCGGGCAAGCCCGGCGAAGCGGTTGAAGAACCCGTCTTCCGGGCCGAAGACGAGACTCGGGCGAAGGATGGTCGCGGCCGGGAAGGCGCCGCGGACGGCGGCCTCGCCGGCGGCTTTCGTGCATGCATAGAGCGAGGGCGAGGCGGGGTCGGCGCCGATGGCGCTGATCTGGATCAGCCGGGCGACGCCGGCTTTGGCGGCGGCCTCGGCGACGGTCCTCGCGCCTTCGTGATGGATCGCCTCGAAGCTCTGGCGGCCGGATTCGTAGAGGATGCCGACCAGGTTGACGACGACATCGGCGCCTGCGACCGCCGCGGCGATGGCATCGCGGTCGCGGAGCGACACCGCCATCGGCGTCACCTGGCCGACATCGCCCATCGGCTTCAGGAACTTGGCCCGCTCGGCGTCGCGGACGGCGACGTTGACCCGCCACCCCTCCTGGGCCAGGAGCCGCACGATATAGCGGCCGATGAAGCCGGAGCCGCCGAAGACCGTCACCAGTCGCGCCATAGGGTCCCTCTCCAGAAGATCCGGGTTTATAGCCAAGGCTCGGGTCCCGGTCGAGGCTACGGACTGGAAGTCTGCGGTCAATGCCCCTACATTGGAAGAACGGTTTCTCCAAGGGAGGATGAGAAGATGCGGTTGAAGAAGAGCGGTTTTTGGACCTCTCTCCTGGTGTGCGGGATTCTGGTGCTGGCCCCGACACTGGCCGAAGCGGCCGCGGGCAGCGGACGCAGCCAGGGCAGCCGCGGCTCCCGCACTTACCAGCCGGGCCAGTCGCAGCCGCTCGAGCGCTCGACCACGGCGCCGCAGCGCCAGGCCCCCGCGGCCCAGCAGCAGCAGGCGCCCCAGGCGGCTCCCGCCGGCATGGCGCAGCAGCGGCCGGGCTTCGGCATGGGCAGCCCGATCATGACCGGCATCATGGCCGGCCTCGCCGGCTCCTTCATCGGCAACATGCTGTTCGGCGGCAGCCAGGCGGCAGCGCAGACCGCGCAGAATCCCGAGGCCTCGCCGACCGGGACCTTCCTCGGCGGCATGCTGCCGTTCCTGCTGATCGGCGGCATCGGTCTTCTCGCCTTCATGTTCTTCCGTCGTCGCAGCCAGGGCGCGATGTCGCCGCAGGCGCTGGCCCGGGGGCCGGTGGACCTCTCCGGCCTTCGCGGCGGCGCGGGCGGCGGGCTCGGCGGCGGTTATGACGCCGCTGCGGCGCCGACGTCCGACATCTCCATCGGCGCCGCCGACCAGGAGACCTTCGGCCAGCTTCTGACCGACATCCAGTCGGCCTGGGGCCGCGGCGACGTCGAGGCGCTGAAGCCGCTCCTGACCCAGGAAATGGCGACCTATTTCGCCGGCCAGCTGGCCGAGCTCAAGGGTCGCGGCTTGGTCAACAAGATCGAGGACGTGACGCTGCTCAACGGCGAAGGCGTCGAAGCCTGGTCCGAAACCGGTACCGACTACGCCACCGCCCGTCTGCGTTGGTCGGCGCGCGACTACACGGTCAATACTGCCACCGGCCAGGTGGTCGAGGGCGACAAGAGCCAGCCGATCGAGGTCGAGGAGGTCTGGACCTTCGCCCGGCAGTCGGGCGACGCTTGGCGGCTCTCGGCGATCCAGCAGGTCTGAGCCAGTAGGTTTCTTTTCTGAAGTCGGAGGGGCGGGTCGAAAGACCCGCCCCTTTCGCTTTCAGGCGGCCTTGTCGAGGCTCGCCTGCGCTTCGGCCTCTCGTGCCAGGGCACGGACGACGCTGGGACGCTCGGCCATGCGGGCGGCGTGCTTGGCGTAGTTCGGATATCCCGTGACGTCGATCTTGAGGAAGTTCGCCCAGCGCCAGAAAACAAAGAAGTAGGCGTCCACGACCGACCACTGGCCGAGCGCCCAGTCCTTGCCGGCCAGCAGCTTGTCGATGAGGGTGAAGTTCCTGGCCGTGTCCTCGCCGGCGAGCTTTTTCACATTGTCGGCGCTGTCCGGCAGGTCTGAGAGCCGCTGCGGCCCGAAGAAGGCGCCGATGCGGGGATGGACGCCGGACGCGCACCAGGCCAGCAGCGACAGCGCCTGGGCCTCGGCCTCGACATCGCCGAGCGGCAGCAGCTTGGCGTTCGGGAAGGTCTTAGCCAGGTAGTACGCGATGGCGACGTTCTCGGTCAGCGGCCGGCCGTCGATGAGAAGCAGCGGCACCTTTGCCTTCGGATTGAGCGCCAGGTAGTCGGGCAGGCGCTGCTGGCCCTTCCTCAGCGAGATCGGCCTGGCCTCGAAGGCGGCGCCTGCCTCCTCGAGGGTGATGTGCGGCACCAGCGAGCAGGCGCCCGGCCCGAAATAGAGCGTGAGCTTCGGCATGTCGGATCTCCTTGAGAGGTTGTGCGGCGCACTTGGCCGCTGATAGTATCAAATAGCAAGTAGGCACCTTTTCGGGACATACTTACCAAATGCATACTATGGATGCCGGCGTCGCCGCCGAGCGGCACGCCTATGACGGCACCACCTGCCGGATCCTGATCGGCCGGGTGCTCGACCTGATCGCCAACAAGTGGTCGGTGCCGATCATCCTGGCCCTCGGCCGGGCGGAGGGACCGATGAGGTTCACCGAGCTCGGGCGTGCGATCCCGATCATCACCCAGAAGGAGCTGACCAAGCAGCTCCGCGAGCTCGAGTCGGTCGGCCTGGTCGGCCGTCGGGTGCACGCGGTGGTGCCGCCGAAGGTCGAGTACTGGCTGACCGAGACCGGCGCCTCGCTCAAGCCGGTCCTCGACACGCTCGCCGCCTGGGCGGCGGAGAACGGCGCGGCGCTGTCGCGGGCCCGCTCGGCCCGCGCCAGCGCCAAGCCGCCTTTAGGCGTGGCGTAGGTACTGCTGGACCCAGTCGAAGTTCACGAACTTGACGTAGGCGTCCATCAGCTTCTTCGTCACCGGGCCCGGGATCGCGGTCTCGGCCATCGGGTTGCCGTTGATCGAGCGCACCGGGCAGATGCAGAAGCTGGTCGAGGTGATGAAGCACTCGTCGGCGACATAGGCGTCGAAGAGGTCGATGTCGCCCTCGACCAGCTTGATGCCGAGCTGGCTCGCCATGTCCATCGCCGTCTGCCGGCTCACCCCCGGCAGCACGTAGCGCTCCGACGGCGTGTAGACCACGCCGTCGCGGACGATGAAGATGTTGGAGCCGATGCCCTCGGCCAGGTTGCCGTTCTCGTCGAGCAGCACCGCCCAGGAATTCGGGTTGGTCGCCTTCGCCTCCTGCTCGCCGATGATCATGTTGAGGTAGTTGTGGGTCTTGGCGCGCGGGCTCAGCATGCTGGGGGCGACGCGGCGGGTCGAGGGCACGACCACGTCGAGGCCGTCCCGGTAGAACGCGGCCCGCGCCTTCAGCGGCAGCGGCGTGCATTCGATGACGACGGTCGGCCCGGTCTGGATCGGCACCTCGCCCGAGACGTTGTCGACGCCGCGGCTGACCCGCTGGCCCAGCCAATAGTCGTCCTCCTTGCCGAGCAGGTGAAGGTTGCGCGCCAGCACCTCCTCGCTCTTCTGGATCATCTCCTTCGGGCTCATGCCGGGGTCGATGCGCACATAGCGCAGCGAGCGGTAGAAGCGGTCGATGTGCTCCTGCAGCTTGAAGACCTTGTGGCCGAAGGTGCGGGTCATGTCGAAGACGGCGTCGCCGTACTTGTAGCCACGGTCGCGGAACGACACGCGGACGTCGCTCTCCGGCAGGATCTGGCCGTTGAGGTAGGCGACGCGCTGATTGGCGAGGGTGGTCATGGGAGGTCCTTGGGTTGGAATGGTCACAAGCGGGGAGCCGAGGGGGTCTCGGCGATCTCGCGGATGAGCTTGGCAAGGATGGCCTCGCCGAACTGCTCGAATGAGCGGGCGACGACCATGAAGGCGCCCGGGCCGCCGATCACGTCCGTCTCGTAGTAGATGTCGAGGTTGGCATCGGCCGGGAAGCCGAAGGTCGGGCGGTCGTTGACGATCGGCAGGCCATTGATGACGATGCCTCTGGCGACCGCCTCGTTGCGGGCGAGATGCGCGGGCCGTCCGTCGTTGTTGCGGCCGTCGCCGGAGATGTCGATCACCAGGCGCTCGCCCTCGTAGCCGCCGCGGCCGAACAGCTTCATCGAATAGTCGATGGCGCCTGAGATCGAGGTGCGGCTGTGGAACTGGATCGGCATCTCGGCAAGCCTGCCGGCGAAGGCATTGGCCGAGGCCTCGTCCTTGACCAGGGTCCAGTCGATCAGGGTGAACTGTAGGCCGGCGCCGGCCCATTCGACGTAGCAGATGGCGATGCGGCCGTGGTTTCCCGACCGGATCGCCTGAACGACCCGGGGATCGGTCAGGGCCTGCACATAGCCCTGGCGCTGCAGCCGCGCCTCGTCGGCATCGATCGAGCGCGAGACGTCGACCGCCAGGATGAGCTCGAGATCGACAGGAAGCGCCGCGGCCGGTGACGCCGCGAAGAGGAGGGCGAGGAGCGCGAGGATCCGCCGCATGGGAGAAGCCTAGCGCAGCCGCATGGGGGCTGTCATTCTGGGCGCTCAGATACGGAATGTCCGGGAGATCAGGGTGTCGGGGAGACCCAAGGCGCGGGCCGAGGATTCGGGGCCGGTGCTGACCGCCAACCGCGCGTTCTATCGTGCCTTCCGCACCCGCGACGTCGGCGCCATGGAGAAGCTTTGGGCGGAAGCCGAGGGCCTGGTCTGCGTGCACCCGGGATGGGAGGCGCTGACCCGGCGATCCGAGATCCTCGAGAGCTGGCGCGGCATCCTCGAAAGCGCCGACACGCCTCCGATCCGCTGCCAGGACGAGAGCGTGCGCTTCGTCGGCGAGACCGCGGTCGTCCTCTGCACCGAGATGATCGGCGAGCGGGCTCTGGTGGCGACCAACATCTTCGTCCGCGAGGGCGGCGCCTGGCGGCTGACGCTGCACCACGCGACGCCGACGGCGCGGACGCTGGCGCCGCGCAAGGCAGAGACGCCGAAGACGCTTCATTGACGCCGGACCCAGCCTTCAGGCACAAGTTTCCCATCGGAAAAACGACGGACTCCCCCATGCTCCCGGTCAACCTCTACTCAGACAACGTCGCCCCGGCGGCGCCCGAAATCATGGCCGCGCTCGCCCGCGTCGACGTCGGCCCCGCCCAACCCTACGGCCAGGACCCGGAGAGCAAGGAGGCGAAGGCGGCGCTCTCCGACCTCTTCGGCACCGAGGTCTGGGTCTTCCCGGTCTCGACCGGCACGGCCGCGAACGCCATCAGCCTGTCGGCGATGACGCCCCCCTACGGCGTCATCTTCTGCTCGGAGATCGGCCACATCGAGACCAGCGAGTGCGGCGCCGCCCAGCTGTTCACCGGCGGTGCTAAGCTGACGCTGATCCGTGCCAGGTCCGGCAAGATGGACGTGGATGCGCTGGACGAGGCGATCCGCACCTCCGGCAAGGGCCTCCAGCATCGTTCCCAGGCGGCCGTGGTCAACCTGACCATCGCCACCGAGCGTGGCACCGTCTATCCGATGCGCGAGCTCGAGCGCGTTGCCGAGGTGACCAAGCGCCACGGCCTCAGGTTCCACATGGACGGCGCCCGCATGGCCAATGCGCTGGTGTCGCTCGGCGCCTCGGCCGCCGACGTGACCACCCGGCTCGGCGTCGACGTGCTGTCGTTCGGGGCGACCAAGAACGGCGCTCTCAACGCCGAAGCCATCGTCGCCTTCAGGAAGGACATCGCCGACGAGCTGCGCTACCGCGTCCGCCGCTCGGGCCAGGTGTGGTCGAAGATGCGCTACGCCTCGGCCCAGCTCCGCTCCTATGTCGAGGGCGGCCTCTGGCTCAGGCTCGCCGCCCAGGCCAACCGCGCCGGTAAGCGCCTCTCGGAAGGCCTGGTCCAGGTGCCGGGGGTCCGGATGATGGAGCCGGTCGAGATCAACCAGCTCTTCGTCGAGATGCCCGAGCGGGTGATCGCCGGCCTCGAGGCCGACGGCATCGGGCTCGGCCGGCGCGACGGCGGCGTCCGCATGGTCACCGCCTGGTGCACCACCGACGCCGAGGTCGATCATGTGATCGCGCGTGCCAAGGTGCACGGCGCCCGCGCCGCCGCCTGACGTTTCCCAATTCAAGTTTCCCCAGGAGTTTCCCGGATCATGGCGAAGACCAAGGGACAGCCGTCCCGCATCACCACCGACATCGACTTCAACGCCGACGGCAAGCAGATCGGATATCTCAAGCTGCCGCACTCGGTGCATCGCTCGGCCTATGGCTACCTCGCCATGCCGATCGCCGTGATCAAGAACGGCAAGGGGCCGACGGTGCTGTCGATGTCCGGCAACCATGGCGACGAGTACGAGGGCCAGGTCGCCAACTCGAAGCTCATCCGCAGCCTCGATCCCAAGGACGTCCGCGGCCGCGTCATCGTGCTGCCGATGGCCAACTTCCCGGCGGCCAATGCTGGCCTGCGCACCTCGCCGATCGACCAGGGCAACCTGAACCGCACCTTCCCCGGCGATCCCAACGGCACGCCGACCTGGATGATCGCCCACTACATCGAGACCGAGCTGATGCCGCGGGCCGACGTCGTCCTCGATCTCCACTCCGGCGGCTCCAGCCTCAACTACATCCCGAGCGCGCTCGCCCGCATCACTGGCGACAAGAAGCGCGATGCGAAGACCATGGCGCTGCTGGATGCGTTCGCGGCGCCGATCAGCTATCTCGCCGCCGGCATGGGCGAGAACCGGACCTCGACGGCGGCGGCCGAGCGGGTGGGCACGCTGATCATCGGCACCGAGCTCGGCGGCTGCGGCACCGTGTCGATCGAGGGCGCCCGGGTCGCCGAGAACGGCGTCCGCGGCGTCCTCCAGCATGTCGGCGTGGTGAATGAGGCGGGCACCCTCAAGAACCGGCCGAAGACCCGCGTCATGGAAGTGAAGGACGCGAGCTACTACGTCTACGCGCCGCAGCCTGGCCTGTTCGAGCCCTTCGTCGATCTCGGCGCCACGGTGAAGAAGGGCCAGACCGCCGGTATCGTCCACTTCATGGACGACCCGGGCCGCGAGCCCGTGGAAGCGAAGTTCGCCGCGTCCGGGGTCGTCCTCTGCAAGCGCATTCCGGGCAGGATCGAGCGCGGCGACTGCCTGTTCCACCTCGGAACCGACGTGAGGAGATAAGCCTCTCGCGTTCGGAACCCTCCCCCGCCTTTGGCGGGGGAGGGTTCCGAAACGTTGCCGATCTAACGCGCTTCGGCGAGATCGTCCGGCGCCGGCGGGGTGCCGGCGATCTCGCGGATCAGCTTGTTCAGGATCGCCGTCTGGAACGAGGCGAAGTCCTCGGCGACGATCAGGAACGAGCCGGGGCCGCCGATGACGTTCGTCTGATAATACTCGTCCAGGTTCGGCTCAGCCGGAAGCCAGGGGCTCGGACGTTCGTTCCTGATCGGCAGGCCGTTGATCGTGATGCCGAGCTTGAGCGCGTCGTCGCGGGCCTCGGCGGCGGTGCGGCCCGAATTGTTGGAGCCGTCGCCCGAGATGTCGATGACCATCCGCTCGCTCTCGAACGGGCTCAGCTCGAACAGGCGTATGCCGTAGTCGATCGCGCCCGAGATCGAGGTCCAGCCGGCGAAGCTGCGCGGCGCCGCGACGATCGCTTCGGCGAACAGTGCCGCGCTCTCGCCGTCGCTGATCTTCGTCCACTTCACCACCTGCTTCTGCAGGTGCGCGTTCGACCATTCCATGTAGGTGACGCCGATCGCGCGGCGGCCGCCGGAGAGGATCGAGGCGAGAACCCGCGGGTCCTTCAGCGCTTCGGCATAGCCCTCGCGCTGCAGTTGGAACTCCTCGTCGTCGACCGAGCGCGAGATGTCGACGGCGAGGACGAGCTGCAGGTCGACCGGCTCGGCCGCCGCCGCGCCGACCGCCAGCAGCCCGGCAAAGACGAGGCCGAGGAGGCGGGGCATCGGCCGCGACCTAGACTTCGTCGTCCGGTGTGGCCAGCATGCAGCCGTTGACCCGCCAGCTGCCGTCGCCCTGGCGTTCCATGACGTAGAGGGCGAGGACTTCCGTTCCGTCGGGGGTGGTGACGAAGACCTTCTGCACCAGCGTGCCCTCGTCCTCGACCAGGTCGCCGAAGCGCACCGTGCGCGGCCGGTAGACCGGCTGGTAACCGTTCCGCACCATCGCCATGAAGTTGTCGGCGGTGCGGAACAGCCCGCGGATGTGGGGCGAGGCATAGCCGAAGGCGCGTTCGCCGTCGTCGGACCGGAAGGCGTTGATCTGCGCCTCGATCACCGAGCGGATTGCCCGCTTCTCGGGTCCGGGAAGGTTGGACGGGGCTTGGGCGAGGGCCGGCGCCGCGGCCAGCACGGCGACCAGCGCCAGGAGTTGGAACACGCGACCGAACACGGTCATCAGCGTCTCCCTCAAAGCCAGCCCCCAGTCGGAATTGTGTCATTTCGTCGCAGGCGAGGCCAGCGCCAATCGCCAGATCACGGCAGATCGGCCAGGCGCGGCACGACACGGACCGGCAGAATTCCGGTGCGGCCGCGGATCTCGATCTCCCGGCGGGCGAATCGGGAGAGGTCGACGGCCGCCGCCTGCTCGAGCGCCTCGGAGACGACCAGCTCCGCCTCGAACTCCTTGGTCAGGGTCTCGAGGCGACTCGCCGTGTTCACCGCATCGCGGATCGCGGTGACCGTCACCGCCCGGGCATAGCCCATCTCGCCGACGAGGGCGGGCCCGAGGTGGATTCCGAGCCCGATGCGGAGCGGCCCGTCGAGGTCGGCGGCCAGCGCCCGATTGAGGACGGCCAGGCTCTCGCCCATGCGCTTGGCGGCGGCAAGGGCGGACCGGGCCCCGGCTTCGGGCGTGGTGTCGATGCCGAACAGCGCCATGATGCCGTCGCCGATGAACGTGTCGACCCGGCCGCCGGCGTCTTCGATGGCGCGGCCCATCTCGGCGAAGT
>SXGS01685113.1_pt1 | contig 27497 bp, 24 predicted proteins | sample 3174681 | NCBI WGS metagenome assembly SXGS01 (sample SAMN11356861, study PRJNA531348) | freshwater metagenome | isolation source: freshwater sample F1-80 | place: China: Fuxian Lake, Yuxi | collected 2017-12-25 | reverse complement strand
GCCAGCACCTGATCCCCCTCGCTGATGCGCGAGCCATCGACGATCAGCGCCTTCTCCACTACCCCCACCACACTGGCCGTCAGGATGTAGGTGCCGGCTGGCACCACGCCGGGCTGCTCCGAGGTCTCGCCCCCGGTGAGGGTGCAGTCCTGGTCGCGGCAGGCCTGGGCCATGCCGGCCACCAGGCGGCTGACCACGGGTTTTTCGAGTTTGCCGCAGACGATCACGTCCTGCACCGACAGGGGTGTGGCCCCCATGACGATGATGTCGTTGAGGAGATGGTTGACCAGGTCCTGGCAGATGGACTCGACCCGGTCGTGCTGCAGGGCCAGCTTCTGTTTGGAGCCGGGTTCCTCGCTCTTGAGCACCAGCACCGGGTGCTGATATTCAGGGAAACGGGCGTCGAAGAGGGTGGCAAAGGCACCCAGGCGGTTGAGCACCCGCGTATCGGCCGTTTCCAGGCTCTTGGCCATCTCCCGCTTGGTGGCGTCGGCGGTGGCGATGTCCACGCCGGCCTGTTTGTAGGTAAAACCTTCGCTCATTTCAGTCCTGTGCAGGTCTGGGTGGATTGGCCCAATGGCCATCGGGGTCGCTGCCGCGCACGATCACCCCTTTGCCGCTCCAGCCCATGTGGGCGCGCACCTCGGCGGCGCAGTAGCGCAGGGTGAGGCCGCAGCGCCGGCGTGTGGAGGTGTTGGCCTCGGAGCCGTGTAAGAGCAGGTCGGAGTGCATGGAGGCCTGGCCGGCCAGGAGTTCTACATCTACGGGCTCGCCGAACTGCTCGGCGTTTTCCACCGTCTGGTTGAGCACGTTGTGTTCGTCTTCTTCGCTCAGCTTCCAGGTGAGATGGCCGATGTGGTGGGAGCCGGGGATGAAGCGCATACAGGCGTTCTCGATATCAGAGTCGTCGATGGCCAGCCAGACGGTGACGGTCTTGGAGGGGGTCATGGGCCAGTACGAGGCGTCCTGGTGCCAGGAGACGCGTTTGCCGTCGCCGGGCAGCTTGCAGAAGTAATGGGCGCCCCAGCCGACCACATTGTCCCCCAGGATATCGCACACGTGGGCGACGATGCGGGGATGGGTGATCAGGTCGTAGACCGCCCCGTATTTGAGATGGGCAGTGCTGATCGAGTAGCTATTGCCGCCCTCGGCCAGGGCCCGGGCCAGCAGGGCATCGAAGTAGCGGCGCTGCGCGGCGATTTCCTCAGTGGAGAAGAGGGGCAGGCCCTTGAGGTATCCGTCGCGGTTGTACTGATCCAGCTGGGCGCGGCTGAGGGCTTTGGGATCGGCGGTGGTGCTGGGGTGGAAGCGCAGGTCGCGCTTGAGGTCGTCCAACTCGCCTTCGGGGATGATGACAAAGCGGTTGGGTGTCGGGGATGATGGTTGGGACATGGCAGACCTTTATGGGTAGGGAAGGGTACTATAGAGACCGGGGCCACAAAGTGTCAAGATGGCTCAGCGATAGGGCACAGCGATGAGCGGCACCAGCATCTCCTCGGCGCTGGCCCCGGCGTGGCCGCCCCGATTGGCATGGGTGCCCTGGCCGTAATCGTAGATGAGCTGGCAGCCGTCTTCGGGCAGGAGGATGAAGTCCCCCAGGCGGGAGCGGAAGCGGCCACAGTCGCCGCCGAACCAACCCTGGGCTAGGGCCTCGTCGGTGGGAATCACCAGCAGATCCACATGGTGTAGCAAAGGGTGGGCGCGCAGCGCCACTGGATCGGCGGCAGCCAGGTAACAGGCGCGGCGGCCACCCGCCGGCGCGTAGCGCAACAGGCGGCCCAGGTCCGGGCCGATGGTCAGGGCGCGGGCCGGGTCCAGGGCGATCTGGCCGTGGTCGGCGGTCAAGAGTAGCGTCTGGCCGGCCTGGGCGCAGCAGTCCATAACCTTGCCCAACATCAGATCGACGAACTCCATCTCCAGGGCGCAGGGTTCGGACTGAGGCCCGTAGATATGGGAGAGGGTATCGACGATGGGCCAGTACACGTAGTGAAAACTGCGCCGGCCCCGGTGGCGCTCCAGCGAGGTTTTCAACAGATAGGGGATCTCGGACTGGGCTTCGTAGCCCAGGTACTCGGCGCCTTGGTGCAGGAGATTAGTGAAGCCGGTGCCCTGGTGCTGGCTGGCGCTGATGGCCACCGCCGCAAAGCCGCGGTCCCGCAACTGCTCGTAGAGGGTGGGACCGCTGCGGATCAGTTCGGCGTCGATGGACTGGGGATGCTCGGCCACGGTGCGGAAACGCAGCATGTCGCCCAGGACGCCGAGCTCCCCGAGCCACTGGCGCATGCCGAGCATGCCGTGCTGGGCTGGGGTCAGGGCGGTGCACAGGGAGGGCAGGGCGCTGGTGGTGGTGGTGGGAAAAACCGAGGTGAGGGTGTTTACCCCGCTGGGGGCGCGGGCCACCAGTGTTGCTAGGTTTGGGGCGCGGCCACTGGCCAGCACCTGGTCCAACTGGCCCCGCCCGAGGGCGTCGCAGACCAGCAGCACCACCCCGGGTGCCTCGGCCAGCAGCTCTGGGGGCAGCAGTCCGGGGCGGCAGGGCGGGTTGGGCGGTTGGATGCCAAAGGCCTGGAGCAGGGAGGCAGCCAGATTGACGATGCTGCCGCCGGCGTAATCGGGGAGCACCGGCCTCATCCGGGCCCTTTGGTCAGTTCGATCCAGTAGCGCAGTTTGTCCACGCGCCCGTTGACCGAGCGGCCCTCGGCCCGCAGCAGGTGGGCGGGCATCACCAGCGAGTTCTCGAAACGGCCGCCGTTTTGCTCGATGATCCGCTTGGAAGGGAGGTTGTCGGAATTGCAGGTGACCAGCACCCGCTGCAGGCCCAACTGGCGGGCTTCGGTGAGCGCCAGGCCCAGGATCTGGGTGCCGTAGCCCTGCCGGCGCCGGGTGGGGCGGATGCTGTAGCCGATATGGCCGCCGTAGGTGAGCAGATAGCGGCTGCTCAGCTGGGGGCGTATCGAGGCCTGGCCCAGGTAGGCACCCTCGTCGATGAGCCAGAAGACCTGGTCCTGCTGCCAGCCCCTGGGCAGAGAGGTCTCGGAGGCGAGGTTGAGCAGGTCGTGCACGAAATCGGCGAAGTGGCGCGCCAGGGAGTCCAGGTTGTAGCCGAGGAACTCGGCGTAGGTGGAATCGGCCCGGCCCTCGGTGTAGAACTCGGCGGCGCCGGACAGAAAGCTGTCCCGGTACGCTTCGCTGGGGCGGACCAAAAAACACATGGGGCTAGCCGAACACCGAGAAGTAATGAGAGAAGAAACGCGCGGGATCGACGCGCATGGCCACCTCGTGGGTGGGGGACTGCGTGCCGGGCGCCCAGTGGGTGAGGCCGGCCAGGCGCTCGCCGGCAAGCTCGACCTCGACCAGGCCCTTGGTGAAGCCACAGACCTGCTCGTCAAAGAGGGTGACCGCTGCCAGGGGGTCGTGGAAGGTGATGGTGTTGTTGCTGCCGAACCAGACCTGGGCAAAATCGAGCACTGGCTGGAGCAGAGGCACCTGGAATCGCTCGCGGACCTGGGCGGTTTCCAGCTGCACCTGCATGGTCACATCCAGGCCGATGGAGCGGTGGTGGGCTACGGGCGCGCGGTAGACCATGGTGGTGGCGTGGGGGTCACAACCGGCATTCCATTCCACCAGCGGGGACCGGCGCTGGGCGAAGACCCCGCACATCAGCACCAGGCCTTTGAGCAGGTGGGGGATCTCTGGGTCGGCGGCAAAGAGCAGCGCCACATTGGTGAGCGGCCCGATGGCCAGCAGGGTGACCTCGCCGGGATTGGCGCGGATGGTCTGGCGCAAAAACTCGACGGCCTGGCCGCGTGGGAACTGGCGCTGGTGGGGCCAGCGGAGCAGGGCCTGGGCCTGGGGGACCTTGGGTTGGCGCTGCGGGCCCAGCAGGGGCGCCTCGGCGCCGGGGAGGATGGGGACTTCCCTGCCGGCATGCCGGCACAGGGCGCTGGCCAGCCGGGCGCGTTCCTCGGCCTGGCCGCTGACCGTGGTGATGCCCAAGAGCTGACAGCGGGGTTGGGCCAGCAGATAGGCCAGGCAGACGGCGTCGTCGATGTCGGAGCCGATGTCGGTGTCGAGGATAACCTTTTCGCTCATAAAGCGAGCAAAGTCCCCACTATGGGATAAGTGTCACAAGGTGCGAGCAGCCACAGTAATTGGCAGCAAGCTGTTCACGTCTCAGGGTGGCGCGGGGCCAAAGTACCGTCCGTCCCCTCCCTTGTCAAGCAGCCGGCCTCTTTTCGGACGCCCAGAATTGGCGTATAATGGGGGCCATTTGCGAGGGAGGAAACATGGACAAGGTGGAGATTCCGCCGCTCAGGGGGGTGTTCGCCCAACCCTGGTCGGCCAAAAAGGCGCTGGGGATGCTGGCGGTTTTCGGGCCGGCGGCCATCGTCGCCTCGGTGAGCATTGGGGCAGGCGAGACCATCGTGGTGGTGCGGATGGGGGCCTGGGCCGGGTACGGGCTCTTATGGCTGGTGTTGCTCAGCGCCCTGGTCAAGGGGGTGTTTGTCACCTATTTGCTGGGGCGGTACAGCGCGGTCAGCGGCGAGCCCATCGCCCAGCGCCTGGTGCGCCTGCCCGGCCCGCGCGGCTGGCTGCCCCTGGCCATCGTGGGGTTGGAGATGAGCGCCGCGCCCATGGCCTGGGTGGCCATCGCCAAGCCCTGCGGGGATTTGTGTCACTTCCTCTTGCAGGATTGGCTGCCCGGAGGGATCGCCGAACCGGTCTGGGAAAACCTCTTCTCGACCGGATTGATCGGGGTGGCCCTGGCGATGAGCCTGGGCATTTCCTTCGTCAGCCTGGAAAAACAGCAGGTGGCCCTCTGCCTGACCATGGTGGTGGGCACGGTGATCGGCACCCTGATGGTGGCACCGGATTACGCCCAAGCCCTGGTCGGCAGCCTGAGTTTGGGGCAGGTCCCGGTGTTCCCCGCATGGGCGCCCGAGGATGCGATCAAACACCCGCTGCTGACCATGACCACCACCTTTGGCTACGTGGGGGGCGGGGTGTTGGGCTACGTGGTCTACGCCAGTTGGATCGGCATACACGGGTGGGGGCTGACCGGGCACGCGCAGATCGCAGAGATCCGCCGCCGGGCTGCGGCCAGCGCCCGCATTGACTACCTGCCCGAGGACCCCGAGCAGGTGGGGCGGATGCGCCGGCTGCTGACGCCGCTGCGCTGGGACGTGGGTATGGGCGCCACGGTGCTCTTTGTGGTGACCGCCGCTTTTATGCTCTCCGGCGCGGCGGTGCTCTACCCGTTGCAGACCCGCTTCGAGGGCTGGAGCCTCTTGACCAACCAGGCCCATATCTGGGCCGCCATCCACCCGGCCCTGGTGTGGATCTACTACCTGTGTGTGGTCGCCGCGCTGTGGGGCACGCTCCAGGCCCTGCCCGAGATCTACACCCGGGTGACCCAGGAGGTCTTCCAGGCCGTGTGGCCTGAGGGCACCTGGGATTACCGCGCCATCCAGCGGGTGCTCTGCCTGTACCTCTTTGCCGGCACCCTGGTCTTCACCTGGAGCGACCTGCCCTTCGACACCCTGGTGCAGATCGCCAGCTTTGTGCTGGCCAACCTGGCCATTGCCCTGGTTATCGTTGCGGCGCTCTACCTGAACTTCCAGCTCCCCCCCGCGTACCGGACGCGGCTGCCCATGCTTATCGGGGGGGTGGTCTCAGCGGGGGTGTTGTGGGTGGTGGCAGGGGTGGGCGGCTGGGGCCTGGCGACCAAGTTGCTGGGGAACTGAGACTCTTCGTTATTTGAGAGAGGAGCCCTCAGAAAGGGGAAAGATGACCGCCCTGCCCCAAGGCGCACCTGCCTCACCGGCCAAGCTGCGCCGCGAGCCAGATCCCGAGCAGGCCCGCTTCCGCCTCTTCAAGATCGCCCTGGGCAATACCCACCGCTATGGCTGGTACCGCCTGGTCACCATGGGCATCACCCTGGCGGTGCTGCTGGCCGTGCCCCTGGCCGGCCTGGCCCGGGTGGATCTGTGGGGCGGGGCCCACCGTATGCTGGGTACGCCAGTGGACCTGGTGCTGGGGCTGGCGACGGTGAGTGTGGCCATCGCCGCCTTCTACGGGGTCACCTTCCTCCTCAACATGGTCGCTGGCCGGATGTTTTGCGGCTTTGGCTGTCCGGTGGGTGAACTTTCCCGCCTGGCCGATGTCATCGACGCCCTCGCCAGGGATCGGGCAGGGCAGCGGCGGGCCTGGCTCAGGCTGGGCGCCTTTGCCCTGCTGCTGGTGGGGGCCACTTCGCTGTGGTGGGTGGCCCCAGGGGTGTATGTGGCAGGTGGGATGGCGATGTTGGCGGCCTGGGGGGTGCTGGCCCTGGGCTTGGGCCTGGCGCTGCTCCACGCGCGGCGTTGGCGCTGGAACTTCTGCCGCAAGCTCTGCCCCATCGGGCTGTACTACTCGGTGGTGCAGACCAAGGGCCTAGTGCACATCGACTTCGACCCCAAGCTGGCCTGCACCGACTGCGGGGCCTGTGCCGGCGCCTGCCCGGTGAAGCTGGACCCGCGCCACCTCGACCAACTGCTGGAGTCCCCCGGCGGCCTGGCCTTTTCGGATATGCCCGCTCTCAACCACTGCCTCAGCTGCGGGGCCTGCGTCGAGATCTGCGAACACATGACCCGCAAGGAACCCCTGCCGGCGGCCATGGGTTTCCGCTCGCCGCGCCGGTGAGCGAAACGGTCCTCCTCCTCGCCCGCCTCTTCATCCACCCAGGACGGGAGCGGGAGTTCCGCGAGTTCGAGACCGCTGCCGCCCGGATCATGGCCCGGTACGGCGGCCGCATCGAGCGCGTGATCCGCCCCCTCAGTGCCACCCCGGAAGATCCCCTGCCTCACGAGATCCACCTCGTCTCCTTCCCCAGCCAGGAGCAGTTTGACGCGTACCGTGCCGACGCGGAACTGGCTGGGCTGGCCGCGCTGCGCCAGACGGCTATCGTCCGCACTGAGTTGGTGATCGGCGGCGAGGGCGAGGCCTATGGCTGAACTACCGGATATCGTCCGAATGGCGGTCCGTCAGCAAGGATCAAGGCACCGACGACGCTGGACATTGACAGGCACCTGTATCGATATTGGGGAGCAATCGCGCAATTGTCACGCCAGCACAAAACAGACCGATGTCCACTCACCCAGTCCAGACTCCCGCGCAATTCGACCAGTTGGTCCAGCGGATCGTCGCCGCAGTCCATCCCCTGCGGATCATCCTCTTTGGCTCCTCTGCCAGAGGAGAGGAGGGTGCCGACAGTGATCTGGATCTGCTGGTGGTGATGCCCGAAGGCACCCACCGACGCCACACGGCGCAATTTCTCTATCGTTGCACCAGAGGGCTGGGTGTGCCGCTCGATTTTCTGGTGGCTACGCCCGGCGACCTCGATAAATACCGCGACCATGTCGGCTTGATTTACCAAACCATCCTGGCCGAAGGGCGAGAACTCTATGCTGCCTGAGGCTCTCCCTCCGGGGAGTGCCGCGGACTGGCTGCGCCATGCCCGCAGCGATCTGGCGCTGGCAAAAACCAGAAGCGTCCCCGAAGTCCTGCTCGAAAGCCTGTGCTTTCACGCGCAGCAAGCCGCCGAGAAAGCCCTGAAGGCGGTCTTGGTCGCCAGGGCCATCCCTTTCCCGCGCACGCACAACCTCGGCGCTTTGCTCGACCTGCTGGCCAACGCTCTCCAGCCACCTGCGGAAATCCAGGCCGCAGATATCCTCACCGACTACGCGGTCTCCAGCCGCTACCCCGGCGAGGTCGAGCCCATCACAGAGGAAGAATACCAGGAGGCCCTTAGGCTGGCGGAACGCGTGGTCCACTGGGCTGCCGAATGCACCTCATCCTCCTCTGGAACAGAACCTACCTGAGCAAGAGCAGCTTGCGCGTCTCCACCTGGGCGCCGGCCTGCAGGTGGTAGAAGTACACGCCGCTGGCCAGCTCCCGGCCTTGCTCATCACGGCCGTTCCACTGAAGGACGTGGGGGCCGGCCTCCTGCACTCCGCGCACCAGGTTGGCCACACGTTGTCCCATCAGGTTGTAGATGGACAACTCCACCTCGCCGGCCTGGGGCAGGCTGAAGCGGAGGGTGGTGGTGGGGTTGAAGGGGTTGGGGTAGTTGGGGTGGAGGGCGAATAAAACTGGCTCTGTTTGTTCGCTCACGACAGCCGTGATCACCAATCGGGTATCGAGGCGGAAGACTCCCCAGGGAGTGGCAGCGTAGATCACCTCAGGATCGAGGGGATCGATGGCCACGTCGTTGAACCACGGACGTCCTGCCAGGTCGTCCCCCAAGGATCTCCAGGTCTGGCCGCCATCGCGAGTCTCCAACAGTTGGGGGCCTGTAACCCAGTAGAACCGCTGCATATCGCGGGCATCGAATCGCAGGCGCATGCGAAAACCCCTGTTGGCCTCTGTGGTGACTAGCAACACCCACGTGCGCCCCCGATCCTGGGAGAGATAGAGCCCTTGGGGGGTGGCAGCGTACATCCGCTGGGTATCCTGCGGGTGGATTGCCAGTTGGTAGATGGAGTGTCCTTCTGCCATGCGGGTGAAGTAGGCCCAGTGTTTCCCTTGGTCGGCACTCTTCCAGATGCTGTCGGCAATGGTCGCATAGATAACCCCTGGTGCCGAAGGGTCTGGCGCTATGCTGCTGATTCCAGCTTCTCCATCCTCACGTGCGGCAGGCAGCCCGTCGGTGCGCTTCTCCCAGGTTCCCCCCCAATCGCCGCTCCAGAAAAGGTCTCGGTTCGATCCAACCAGGAAATATCCCCCTGTCTGAGTAGGATCCACGACCAGATGGTCGTAGGAGGAGACGGTGGAAACTCCCCCGCCGAAAATGCTTGGCCTCCAGGTCTCGCCGCCATCGGTGCTTCGCAGGAATGTCCAGGCGAAACTACCCAGCATAAATTGCGGATTGAGAGGGTCTATCTTCAGATCCTCGAATTGTGCCATGCACTGGCAAAACATATAGCCGTTGCCCTCGCTCACCGTTTCCCAGGTCCGTCCACCATCGCTGCTGGCATAGAGCCTGGGGCTCAGTCTGTCGGTGTCGTCCCTGCTTCCTGATCCCGCATAGAGGCGCCCCGTTGCATCGAAGGTCAAAACACCTGCCGGTGCTCCTACCGGGGGCAAGGAGAGGGAGGTCCATGACCTTCCATTGTCAGAGGTGGAATGGAGTTGCCGCTGTGCGGTGTTGAGGAGGAAAAACTGATCAGGGTCTTCGGGGTTGAGTACTAGATCCGAGACAGAAGAGGGCAAGGATACTTCTTCCCAGCTCTGTCCACGATCGGACGACTTCCAGGCAAAACGGGCGCCGAAGTAGGTCCACGCAACCAGCACTCCGGGTACACGGGGGTGGGCTTCCAAACCGACTGGCCCTGATTTCCCCCACCCGCCCCCCAGCACCTTCAGGATGGCCCATTCCCTTCCGCGACTGTCGCTGTACCAGATGGTATCCCCGCTGATGGCGTAGAGGGCGTCAAGGCTTTGAGGGTCTGGAACCACTTTGTAGAACCGGTGTTCCAGGCGCTGTGTCGCCCAGGACTTGCCCCCGTCTTCACTGCGCCCCAGGGTTCCTGGCTGGAACCCGCGTGCCAGGCTGTAAGTGCTCAGTTCTCCGCCGTAGAGTACCTGCGGATCGGCTGGGTGGATGCGGAAAAATGCCGGATAGGCGTCAACCCCGAGTGTCAGGTCCACCTCGTGCCACGACTCCCCCCCGTCGGAGGAGACGACCAATCCCCCGTTCTGCCGGCCGTAGAGCAGGCCAGAGCGAGTCGGATCGACGGCTAGCAGTTCGATGGGCGGGAAGGCCGATGGTAAGGACTCCCAGGTCTTCCCGCCATCCACACTCCTCGCATTGTCCTCCAACCCCGTGTACAACTTGAGCGGGTCCAGGGGATCGACCAGCATCTGCCAGAGAAAACCGCCGCTGACTACCGAAGGCATCATTCCGGTTCGATCCCAGGAGTGGCCACCATCCTGGCTGCGCCAAACCCCATCATCGGCCCTGGCATAAAGTACCTGAGGTTGGCTAGGCGATAGGTAAAGACTAGCTGCTACTGGTCGGTACTGGTCGGTTGGTATCTCAAGGGTCTCCCAGGCGCCTGGGAATAATGCCGGTGCACTCCGCAGCCGCTCCAGCACCGTGAATGGTTGGAGCCGGCTTTGCCCTTGGTTGCCGATGGCATCTTCCACCAGGGCACGTACCAGGTAGTTGCCCGGCGGAGGGTTTGGCCACATTCCACCGAATCCCTGTTCCCTCGGCTGTAAGGGGATGGTGGCAACTTGGGTGGTGTCGCTGGCGGTCATTATCACCGCTTGTGCAGCGCGAAGCGCACTGCCGTCGATAATCCGGTTGTTGGGCAGGGAGAGGTACAACCCCTCGGGCCCGAATCTGGCGAGTAAGTCCAATACTCTGGGCGCGGTTCGGTCTGCACCAGCCTGGACTTCGAGGATCAGGGTATCCTTCCAGGTGCTGAACTCGCTGCGCACCTCGAACTCGAAGTCCAGTTGGGTCCCTGGCTCGACCTGTGCTGCGACGAGAAACTCCGGGGTCAGCCGGCTGACGGTTCGGCCATTCTGCCTTTCGAACCGGACCTCCCTACCCCCCATCTGAACCAAGCCACGCAAAGAACGCAGGGAAAAGCGACAGCGGTCAATCAGGGCAGCTGGCGTCTCCCCCAGGTCCAGAGCTAGACTGAAAATCTCCCCTGGTTGCACCAGACCATCCCGGTTGCCCAAGGTGTCCACTGCAGCAAGGTGGTGCACTGCCTGACGCGGCGAAATTCCGACCACGGAAATCTCGTGCGTTCCCAATAGCTGGTCGTTGGCATAGAAATCCAAGGACAGCCATGCGGTATGGGCACCGATGAAGTCCTCCCTGAACCGGGCTTGGGGAAACCCTCCGGCACTCGCCCCGAAAGACTTCTGTCCTGGCTTCAAGTCCCGAAACGGCGTCTCGGGGTGGAGGATCTCTATCAGGGAGTCGTCGCTGTGCAGGACGGTGCGTACCCGTTCGGCAGGGATACCCCCCTGGTTAACCAGCGTGAACTTCAGGGTAAACTCCTCTCCGGCGACCACCACCCCGTCGTTCTCCTCGCGGCCGAGTTCCAGGCCCTCGATATCGAGCAGTAAGGGATTGATCTGGGTCTTGAAGAGGGCTATCTGCCCGGATACGCTGATGCCTTCGATCCGTGCGCTCAACCGGCCATCAGTACTTTGAGACGAGGGGTTGGTTTCCGGGGTAAGTGCCGTGAAGCGCACCCCGTCGAAGGGGTCGGTGGCATCCCCCCAATTCCCCCCATGCGCCCGTGTATAGGCCTCGTCATGGGCCCAAAAGTCCAGGTTGTCTTCCCCTTGCAACGGGTCGGCGACCTTTCCCAGCGGGTACCCGGCATCCTGCCAACGTCCATCCGCGCACACCAGATCGACCACCACCTGCGAGGCCAGGGCATTTTCCTGCCGCCGGGTGCCCACATGCCAGATCAACAGGCCTTCCCCTGGGAGGTGGCGGTCGTAGTAAGTGCTGGTACGCCGGCGATACTCCACCAGGTAGTACTCCTGCCCGGTCAGGGGCACCCGCACTACCTTACCCTGGTTTCCGACCTCCTCCAGACGGATGTCCTGGTGTTCATCGTGTACCGCCACCACCTCGGCCCACCCCAGCTTCATCCGGCTCCAGGCGCAGAAACTGTTCGGGCCGTCGTTCCCGTTCCAGCCGGTCGCGCCCCACCCCATCAGGCACCAGGCTCCCACCCCGGCGCTGTCCTCTTCGGGGCCAGCCCTTTCCTTGGCGATGAATTCGGTGTTGTACAGGTCCGGCAAACCCAGCACATGGCCGTATTCGTGGCACACCACCCCCACTGCCTCGGCGAAGCTGCGGCCTTGCTGGATGGTGCCCTGGCCGGGGAACACTTGGATGGCCTTCCCCTTTTTGCCCGTATCGCCCGAAAAGAAGACCTCAGCAAATCCCAGCCGGCCAACACCTGTGGCCTCGGCAAGGAGAAAATCCGTCGGCACACGGCCCATCACGATGAACACCGCATCCACCACCCCGTCGTCGTCGCCGGAGTCGGGCACTCCATCCGGCCCATCGTTGTCGAACTGGGCGAAGTCGAGGTCGCGGTCAGCCTGGCGCAGGATCTCCAGGCTGAAGCGGCCAAACTCCTCCTCCGGGGTCTGGTCGTTTTCCAGATACGCCGACGCCGGCTGCGAGGCCTCATACACCCTCGGTGCCACTTCCCCCCGCACCTGTAACTTGCCAAAGGACATGGTGTCGTAGAAATGGCTGAAACTTCCGGGCAGATCGGGGTTGAAGCTATCGCCGGCCCAGGGGGGCACCGGATTGACCGGCTCGCCCTTGAAGCGGGCGAAGAGCAGCAGGGCGCGGCGGGTGCCGGTGGTGCGGGAGGGGGTAGCCTGGGCCGGCTTGGCGGCGATGCCAGGGGGGAGGAGTGCTTCAGTGGTTGGGATTCTCTCGTTGCCGGCGCAGCGGAAGCCTTGGGTCAGGGCTGGGCTGGACAACCAGAGGAAAGCGAGAAGCACCAGATAGGGCATCGACATCTTTCTGCGGGGAGTTGGGAAATGCGGCAGTTCCCTCCTGGTAATGGTACCAGACTGTCTAGCCCGACACCAAATGGAATTTTCACCCCTCCGCTTCTTCCTGCGTACATCGCGGTAATACCCGGCATACGAGGCATGCAAGGGCCTGAGGGATCAGCAATAATCTGGGATAGCCGAGATAAACGAGGGTGAGATGACTTCCGGGGTGTATTTCTGCCGGCTGCAGACCGGCCTCTTCAGCACTGTGTGAAGGTTGGCCTAGTGAAATATGGGATGCCGCGATAGCGGACCGGTGCGAGGCACCGGCAGAGTCAGTTGGGTGGGATATTGCTTTGCAGCCAGTGCGTGAAGGAGGAAAACGTCATTCCCTCGGTCAAAAAGAGCAGGGTCTTGTTCTCTCTGTGGAGATGCGGTATGAGTTCGCCCACATATTCTTCGCCAACGCGACCGTACTTGAGCCTGAGGGCACGTGGATCAGGGCTGTTGTCAAAGCCGGCCTCAATCCAGTTGCCAGACAAAACATAATACTGATATTTCCGAACTCCCTGGCTGACAAGTTCGGTTACAAATATGCGATGCCGACCATAGCGGGCCTGAAGGCGCAAAATAAACCGCTCCGGGGTAGCATCGGTGCTGTATTCAACCTGGGTAAACGCGGCCTGGGCGAGGAGGATCAGGCCAGCATAATGCGCTGCAGTCTCTGGGTCCAATCTTCGATGCCCTTGTGACAGAACTCCCAGTCGGTTAGGTCAGCTTCCCACAACTTGTCGATCTGGGTTTCCAGGTGTTGGACAAAGGCTTCATCCCTGGAGATACGCGCGGAACAGGTCGGGTAGTCGAGACGGTATTTGCCCTGGTAGTAGGCGTCTTTTTGCCGGAGTTCCGCGATCTTGGCGTTGATACGCTCAGTAGTGAAGCGCTGCAAGGCCAGATCAACCCCTGACTGCACGTCGCCCAGGGTCTTCAGGATCTCGAAATATTCTTCTTTGATAGGGATAGTGACCATAACGTTGGTTTCCTGGATAACAACCGTACAAGCCTAACGGACCCCAGGAACGCTGTCAAGTTGTCAGGCCGGATCTGTTGGGGGTCCCCTTACAAAATCCCGTACTTATCAAACACCACTCGCGGCGAGTGCCCAGCGGCCAGTTCGTCGCGCACCGTGTTCTCGCCCTCCAGCTTCTCTATCGACTTGCGGAAGACCTCGTCCTTGATGGCGGCCGGGATCACTGCCACGCCGTCGAAGTCCACCAGCACAAAGTCGCCCGGGAACACCTGCACCCCGCCGCAGTTGACCGGCACGTTGACCGCCTTGGCCACGCAGCGGCCGGCCGAGTCGAGGGGTGAATAGCCACGGCAGCAGCAGCCAAAGCCCATGGTGTCCATCTGGCGGATGTCGCGCACCAGACCGTCGGTGACCACCGACTTCACCCCGCGCGCAAAAGCGGCGGTGGAGAGCAACTCCCCCCAGATCCCCGAGCGCAACTCCCCGTTGGTGGCCAGCACGATCACCTCGCCGCCCTTCATCTGGTCGTAGGCGGCAAAGATCTGGCCGTAGGGATCGGCCAGGTTTTCGCTGGTGGCGTAGGCGTCGAGGGTGAGGGCCGGCCCGGCGAACCAGGGGTCCTGCCGGGTGGGGCGCACCTCGGGGATCATGGCCTGGTCGCGGTGGCCCAGCTGATCCATGATGTCGCAGACCAGGGCGGTGTATACGGGTTTCCATTCGGCGTGCATGATGTTCTCCTCAGCTAGGTCGGTGGACGCGCGGCAGCAGCAGTTTGCCCCCGCGCGCCAGGGGTAGGCCGGCAAAGGCGCAGCGGTTGTTCCACTGGTCGATGGCGTTGGCGCTTTTGTATTCGTTGATGATGGCGTGGCGGGCGCGCGGGGTGTAGTTGTGGCCGGCCCGGTGTACTGCCAAGACGTGGATGACCACCACGTCGCCGATCTCGGCTTTGGCGACTACACCCTCACCGGCAGGCACCTGCTCGTCGTCGATGGTGTACTTGTCCTTGGTGGGCCATTCCCCCCGCAGATGGGAGCCGGGTAGCACCTCGGTGGCCCCGGCCTCGAAGTCGGTGGGATCGAGGTAGGTGAGGGCGGCGGCTAGGTCGGGCTGGCTGTGGCGCTCGTACGGCCAGTCCTGGTGCCAGCCCTGGGTGTTGACGAAGCCAGGGGGTTTGTTGCGCACCTTGCCGTTGTGGAAGTCGAGATCCGGGCCCAAGAGGTCGGCCATCACCGCGACGATGCGCGGCTCGGTAAACTGGTCGAACCAGTAGTCGTTGGCCTGGGTCTGGTCCATCATGCCGACGACGTTTTTCGGGTTGAAGGGATCGGGCGGGTACCCGGGCGGGGCTTCCATGAAGGCGTAGCTCATGTTTTTGGGCCGGCCCTCGGTATTGCAGACCAACTCGTGGAACTGCCGGCGCATCTCCTCCATCTCTGCGGGCGAGTAGAAGCCCTTGAGGTGGAGATAGCCCTTTTCATCGAAGAACTGTTTCTGGTCGGGTGAGAGGATCAGCAAGGGGTTGGCCATCAGGTTTCGCTCCGGGTCTTGCCTGGCAAGAGCAGGGAAAGAGCTGCGGTCAGCAGCGGCAGAAAACAGAGGTATTCGAGGGTGCGGGCCACGCCGATCTGGTCGGCCAGGTGGCCGACAAAGGGCAGGGTCAGGCTGGCCAGGCCCCAGCTGAAGCCCAGGGGCAGGCTGGAGGCCAGCCCCGAACTCTGGGGCGCCAGCTCCTGGGCCATGGCCACCAGGATGGAGTTGGAGGAGAGCAGCAGGGCCCCGCCCAGGATCAGGGTCAGGTAGCTGGCCCAGCCCTCGGTGTAGAGGAAGGCGTAGAGGAAGGGCACGCAGAGCAGCAGCGAGCCCCAGACCAGGGGGCGGGGATTGAAGCGGTCGGCCAGGTACCCGGCCACCAGGCCACCCACCACCCCGGCCATGTTGTACACCCCCAGGGGGATGCTGCCGGCCACCAGGGACAGGCCGCGCTCCTTGCCCAGCACGGTGAGATAGAAGCCAAAACCCAGGCCGGTGATGGAGCGCAGGATGACCACCACGGTGATCACCAGCAGCGGCCAGCCCTGGCCGTTGAAGCTCTCGCGCAGGGAGAGAGCCCGCTCCTTGACGTGTGGATTGTCGAGGGGGGAGAGTTTGAGCAGCAAGAGCACCACCGCCACCCCCGGCAGGGCGGCCAGGGCCAGGCTCTCCAGGCCGAAGCGGTCGGCGCAGTAGGGCACCCACAGCGGGGTGAGGCCCAGCCCCAGGGTGCCGCCAAAGATGAAGAGGGCCAGGCCAAAGGAGCGCCGTTCCCCGCTCAGCTCACCGGCCAGCGAGAAGGATTGCGGGTGGAAGGCAGCCACTCCCATGCCGCCGATGGCGAGCAGGGCCACCAGGGACATATAGGTGGGGGCCAGACCTAGCAGCGGGCTGAAGAGGGCGGTTAGCAGCAGGCCAAAGACCACCAGGTGGCGCCGGCGCATGCGGTCGGCCCACAGGCCCATGAGGGGTTGGCTCAGGTTGCACAGGGAGACGATGGTGCCCAAAAGGCCGGCGAAGGCCAGGTTGAGATTCAGGCGCTCGTTGATCAGGGGCAGGATGGGGGCGAGCATGGTGGCGTAGGAGTCCACCATGAAATGGGCCAGAGTCACCAGCAGGAGGGGGATGGTCTGCATCTAAAAAGGGTAAGCTCAGCTGTGTTTGGTGTCCAGGCGACGGCACAAAAGCCAGGCGCAGGCAGTGCCTGCGGCCGCCAGCAGGGCCCCGCCCAGGAAGGGCAGCCCCGGATCGATCTCGACCAGCGAGCCGCCCAGCAGGTTGCCCAGGACCATGGCCGAACTCCACACCAGGTGCAGGAGACCCACCAGCCGGCTCTTCTCCTGGGGGCCGGCCACCTCGTTGATCAGCGAGGGCACCAGGGTGGAGATAGCCCAGGCCGTGGCCGTCAGCCCGGTGCCAAAGGCAAAGAGGGCCGGCAGGGATTGCCAGCACAGGCCCACCCCCACCCCGCACAGGGCGAAACCGCTCCCCGAGATCAGCAGGGGCCAGAGGCGGCCGTAGCGGTCGCGCAGCACCCCGGTGAGCAGCTGGCAGGCGGCGGCCACCGCCAGGGAGACCGAGGCGTAATAGGCCGGCATGGACTCGCTGTGACTGACCCGGTAGATCAGCAGGGGCAAAAGCAGCGAGGCCATGCCCCAGAAGGAGGTGATAAAGAGGCGCAGGGCGATGAGCAATTGCGCCGGCCCCTGGCGCAAGAGGGGCAGGTACACGGCGCGCAGGGCCAAGCCGCCCTGGGAGCGGGCCGCCTCGGTGGAGGGCAGCAGCCAGAGGGCCAGCAGGCAGACCCCGGCCATGCCGCCGCTCATCAGGGTGCCCAGCTGCGCAAAGGACCAGGTCTCCTTGAGCACCCCGGTGAAGAGGCTGCCCAGGGCGTGGCCCAGGTTGCCGCTGAGGAAGTAGAAGGCCCCGCCCATGCCCAGTTGGGCGGGGCGGACTGAGCTGATGAGGTAGCTCTGGCCGGCGGTGGTCCAGGGACCGGTGGTAAACCCGATCAGGAAGACCAGCAGGAAGAGGGCCCAGGGGCTGGCGCTGTGGAAAACCAAGCCGTTGAGCACACCGCCCAGCAGGCCCACCATCAGGGTGCGTTTGAGGCCGAGCAGGTCGCAGAGCCGCCCGCCGATCAGCGCCGAAAAGCCGCCCAGCATCAGCATCAGGGCGCGCAGGTTGGCGGTGAAGAGCGGCACCCGCCCCAGGTCGGCCTCGACGTAGACCGGGAAGAGGGCCATGAAAGGGGAGGTGATAAAACCGCTGAGCAGGGAAACCAGACAGAGGGCGATGAAGGCCCGGCTCCACGAGACCCCATCGCCCTCTGCCAATGGCGCGGCGGTTGCCTGGCTCACTTGCGGCTGGCCGCCACCTTGTTGCGCAAGACTCCGATGCGGGAGATCTCGATCTCGACCCGGTCGCCCGGTTTGAGGAACTCGCCGGTGGTGGCCCCCACCCCGGCAATGGTGCCGGTGCTGATCAGGTCGCCCGGTTCCAGGGTGATGATGGCTGAGATGTACTCGATGATGTCGGCCACCGGGTAGAGCATCTGGGCGGTGCTGTTGTGCTGCCGGCGCTGGCCGTTGACGTAGGTGCTGATCTCCAGGACCTGGGGATCGGGGATCTCGTCGGCGGTGATGATCCAGGGGCCGTGCGGGCCAAAGGTGTCCAGCCACTTGCCGTTGAGCCAGTCGAACCACAGGTCGCGGTCGCGGTGCTCGCTGCGGGGTTTGATCAGCAGCTTGCGCTCGGAGACGTCGTTCATCACCGTGTACCCGGCCACATATTTGAGGGCCTCGGCGGCCTTGACCCCCTTGGCGCGGCGGCCCATGACCACCGCCAGCTCTCCCTCCCAGTCGACGGAACGGGCCACCGGCGGGATGAGGATGGCCTCGTCGGGGGCGATGACGGTGGTGCTGGGCGGCTTCATGAAGATGCGCGGGGTCTCCTTGTCCTGGGCCTGCATCTTCTTGCCGCCCTCCTCGATGTGCTCCTGGTAATTGCCGGCCAGGCAGAAGATCTTGCGCGGGCAGGGCACCGGGGCCTTGAGGCGGACCTGGCTGATGGGGTAGCTGAGTTTGCCGTCGGCCTTGGACTGGGCGCCCAGGCGCTCGACGGCCAAGGCCACCGCCTTGCGGGTGGCGGTGATGCCCTTGGGGCCGGCCTCCAGCAGGGCGAGCATATCGGCGAAGAAGGGATGGGCTTTGCGTTTCTCTTTGCGGGCCAGGGTCTGCTCGGCAGCGGCTAGGTCCACCACGATCCGGTCGCCGGCCACCACGGCGCCGACGAAGGATTCCTTGTGCCGGGTATAACTCACCAGTTTCATCTGCGGGCCTCCTCGGGACAACTCGCTGGCTCAAACAGCGAGGGGGTCGTATATTCGCAAAAATCTCCGGTCTCTAAAATAGGGTGCCGAACTCCATGCCAACAGACCCCGGGTACTTTGTACACCCCACTGCCTGTGTCGATGGGCCAAGCCAGATCGGCGAGGGCACCAGGGTGTGGCACTTCTGCCACCTCATGCCCGGGGTGGACATCGGCCGCGACTGCATCCTGGCCCAGAACGTGTACATCGACCGCGACGTGGTCATCGGCAATGGCTGCAAGATCCAGAACAACGTCTCGGTGTACAAGGGGGTGACCCTGGAGGACCGGGTCTTCTGCGGGCCCTCGATGGTTTTTACCAATGTGATCAACCCGCGGGCCTTCATCGAGCGCAAGGCCGAATTCAGGCCCACCCTGGTGCGCGAGGGGGCCACCCTGGGGGCCAACTCCACGGTGGTCTGCGGGGTGACCATCGGCGCCTACGCCTTTGTGGGGGCCGGGGCGGTGGTCACCCGCGACGTGCCGGCCTATGCCCTGATGCACGGGGTGCCGGCCCGCCAGTCTGGCTGGGTGTGCCGCTGCGGGGTCAAGCTCACCGGGGAGGGCGAGCAACGGACCTGCCCGACCTGCGCCCTGCGCTATCACCTCGTTGCGCCCGACCAGCTCCAGCCCCTCCCCAGTTGAGCTGCTCCGCCAGAAAGCGAAAGGATGCTTTCCCATTGATGGTGTGGGGGCCGTCGAAGTACTCGATCTCCGCCTTCTCCCCCAACCCCGACAACACGTAGCGCCGCTTGGTGCGGGCGAATTCGTACGCCACCCACTCGTCGGGGGCCACCCCGTCGTGGTGGCCGCGCTCTACCATGAAGGGGCGCGGAAAGATCAGCCAGCTCATCTCCGCGTAGTTGAAGGTGTTGCCCAGGTCGAACTCGGGCATTTCGTACTCGGCGTGGAACATGTAGGAGTACGGGTGGTGGACCGAGACGTTCTTCCAGATCCACTCGTTGTAATCCGCTGAACAGATGCTGAGGCAGTACTCCTCCAGGATGGCCGGCACCCGCATGGCGGTCTTGCCCCCGTAGCTGAGGCCGTAGAAGGCCAGGCGCTTTTTGTCCACAAAGGGCAGGCCCGAGAGCCACTCCAGAATGCGCTGGTGCTGGCGCACAATGAAGGAGAAGAGCGAGAGTTTGAGCGGATTGGCCAGGCGCTGCAGCACCCGGTAGGTCTCGCCGCCGATATAGGGGTTCTGGGGCGCAAAGGTGACGAAGCCCCGTGCGGCCAGGCGGCAGGCGTACTGGTGGTAGTAATGGCTCTCGACCTTGGGGTCGGCCAGGTCCTGGGGCCGGCCCTCCAGGCCGTGCTGGCAGACCACTGCCGGGCGCTGTTGCCCGGGGCGGATATTTTTGGGGACCAGCAGGATGCCGTAGGCGAAGACGTCCGGGTACACGTCGAGCACCACCTCGTAGCCGCGGTACTTGGGCTCGTCGCACACCAGGCGGGTGCGGGGGTTGAGGGCCAGGCGCGGCGAGGGCAGTTCGCCGATGACCTCTTTGGAGAGATAGTTGCGGTACCAGTTGCAGGACTGCTGCCAGCTCTGGACACTGGTGGCGTCGGCCTTGGCCCAGAAGGCCCGGCGGCGGAACTCGGCCTGGACCAGCAATTCCTGGGTGTGGTCTACCAGCTGGCGGAATTGCCGCTGCTGGCGCTCAGCCGGATCGGGCAGGGGGGCGAGGCGACGCGCCTTGCCCCCCTGGGTTTTGAGCTGAGCTCGGAGGCCCAGGTCGCCCAGGAAGCGGGCCAGCAGCGCGTCGCTGCCCGGCAGGGCGCTGGCGAAGAGCGAAAAGCTGTGCCGGCCATCTGCCAGGTGGCAGGCACGCTCGAATTCGGCGGCCACGGCGGCGGCGGCGGGGGGCTCGATCCCCCCGGGTGCGGCACCGCTGCGCTGTGGGGTGACCGGGGGCGGACCGGAAATCCGGGGATGGGGACAGTGCTCCACACTCAGGGCGCGGGGGGCGACCAGGCCGGCCAGTTCGGCGTCGCCGAATTCCTCGAGCAGGCCAAAGACATTGCGGTAGATGGGCTCCTGCCAGAGCGATTGGCGTGGGCCAAAGTACCCCGACACGGCGGTGGCGCGGATGCGGGGGTCCAGGGCGGCGGCGTACAGAGCCAGCAGCCCGCCCTCGCCGTAACCGATCAGGCCCAGGGGCTGGTCGGCGGCCAGGCAGTCGAGGGCGGCCGCGATCTTCTGCACCTCGAAGCCGATGAGATGCCGGCCCAACTCAAAGGCCGCCCGGTAGACGAATTCGCGGTGGGGCTGGTTGGTCATCCGGATGGTCGGGTTGCCCGAATGAGTGTCGCTGCGGTCGATGAGGCAGGGGACCAGCACCTGGCAGCCGTTTTGGGCCAGGCGGCGGGCGAACTGGGCGTGTGTTGACAAACCGGGGGTCAGGCCAGCCAGCTGCTCCGGGGTCCAGTCGCAGTCGGGCAGGGCGACCACCGCAGCCCGGGAGCGCCCGGTGGGCCGCAGCAGGAGACCCTCGCCGTCGACGTTCTTAAAAACCGGCCAGCGCACCCTCCAGACCTGGTAGTCCCGGCTTTGGGCCAGGGGGCCGGGGTGGGCCGGATCGGAGACCAGCTGCAGGGCAGCGGGCAGGCGCTCGTCGGCCGCCCCGATCAGCCGGCGCAACTCCTGGCGTTTGGCCACCAGGGCGCGGACTCCCCTTTTCCAGCGCTTGGCCCGCCTGGCCGGCGCCCCTTCGGTCTGTTGCAGCAGGTAGCGGCGCAGGCCCTCCACCATCCGCGCGGCCAGATCCCCCTCCCCGTCGAGGGGGGCGGTGTGGGGGAGGGAGTGGGTGTTGCCGGAGCTGCGGGCCATCGGCCACCTGCCTTGTCGGAGAGGATGAGGCAGACAATATAGCGGCCCCGCCTGTCCTCATCCAGGGAGGGCGCAGCCCTTACACGGCGGAAATTTCTGCTTTGACGGGAACCGCAACCGGGGTACTTTAGGTGACCAGGCCCCGCCCAGTGGGGCAGCTCTTTTGTCGAATTCGCCAGCGAGGGAATGATGGCCGCCAAACCGCAACTGCTCAGCGACGCCCAGATGTATCAGTTCATCCGCGAGGGGTACGTCACCGTCGAGGCGGAGTTCCCCGTCCCGCTCCACCAGGACATCTACCAGCGCATCGAGACGGTGTTCGAGAAGGAGAAGAACCCGGGGAACAACATCCTGCCTCGGGTGCCCCAGATCCAGCAGGTGTACGACCACCCAGCGGTGCAGGGGGCGTTGACCAGTATCCTGGGGCCGGATTATCTGATGAACCCCCACCGCCACTGCCACCTCAACCCGCCCGGCAGCAAGGGCCAGAACTGGCACAAGGACAACTATGTCTTCGACGAGATCCTCCGCCAGCCCCGGCCGCGCTGGGTTTTTGCTTTCTATTACCCTCAGGAGGTCACTCCGGACATGGGGGGCACCGGTATCCTGCCGGGGCGGCATTACCACCACCAGATCTCCAGCGACAATCCGGCGCTGACCACCGAAACGGAACTGCCCCTGTGCGGCCCGGCCGGCACCGTGGCCATCGTCCACTACGACGCCTGGCACCGGGCCACCCCCAACCAGAGCGAGCGCAAGCGCTACATGCTCAAGTTTGTCTTCGAGCGCCTCAGCGAGCCGCAGGCTGCCCCGTGGGACCACGGCGGCGGGACCTGGTCGGGGGAGGCGGGGGAGTTGGAGGGTATTCACGCCGAGGTGTGGAACTGGCTGCGGGGAGTGCCCTCGGTGAGTGCGGACAGTGGCCGGGCGCCGGCGCCCGAACTAATGGCCCGGCTGCGCGAGGGCGAGCAACTAGAGCGCCTGCAGGCCGCCTATCAGGTGGCTGCCTGCGGGGAAGCGGCCCTGCCGGCCCTGGTGCCGGCTCTGGAGGCCGAAGCTGCGGCTTCAGCCGAACACCTGTGGGACAAGATGCCGGGCAATCCGCGGGGCAGCAACCCGCCGGCCTGCGCCGCTGGTCTGGCCCTGGCGGTGCTGGGCCGGCCTGCGGCGGCGCCGCTGACCGGGCTGCTCGGACACGTGCAGTGGGGGGTGCGGGCCATGGCCGCCGATACCCTGGGCAATATGGGATCGGTCGCCCACACCGCCGTGCCGGGGCTGGCGCGGCTGCTGGCCGACGAACACCCGCGGGTGCGCCGCCACGCCGCCGAGGCCCTGGGCCGGGTGGGTGCGGCCGCGGCTCCGGGGCTGCCGGCCCTGATCGGTTGTGTGCGCGACCCCGACGTGCGGGTGCGCCACAACGCCTGCCTGGCCCTGGCCAAGATCGGCCAGCCCGCCGAGGAGGCCATCGCCCCGCTTTTGGAAACGCTGGAGGACGAGGACCGCTACGTGCGCTACTTCGCCGGGGTGGCCCTGCGCCGCCTGGCCACCCCCGAATCCCAGCGCCTGCTTTTCGAGGCCCTGTTCACGGCGCGCTGGTGTCCGGTGACCAATCCCGAGAACATGTACTGAGGTGATGGCGGATGTGCGGCCGTTTTGCCCTGCACCACGCCACCTATGCGGTGGCTGAGCATTTTGGCGTCGAGCAGATCGCTTTTGAACTGCAGCCCCGCTACAATATTGCCCCCTCGCAGCCGGTGGCCGTGGTGCGGCAGCGCGGGGTGCGCCGCCTCGACGCCTGCAAGTGGGGCCTGGTGCCTTCCTGGGCCAAAGACCCCAGGATCGGCAACCGCATGATCAATGCCCGCGCCGAGACCCTGGCCGAGAAACCCGCCTTCAAAAACGCCCTCAAGCGCCGGCGCTGCCTGATCCCGGCCAGCGGGTTCTACGAATGGCGGCAGGAGGAAAAGGAGCGTATCCCCACCTATATCCACGCCCAGGATGAATCGCTGCTGGCATTGGCCGGGTTGTGGGAGGAGTGGCAGTCTCCCGAGGGGGAGCAGCTGCTCTCCTGCACCATCCTCACCACCGGGGCCAACACCTTCATGGCCGCCATCCACACCCGCATGCCGGTCATCCTGCCGCCGGTCGCCCGCGAAGCGTGGCTCGATCCGGCGACGCAGGAGTTGGAACCGCTGCTGGCCTTGCTGCAACCCCTGGCCGGCGACGACCTGGCTGCCCATGCCGTGGGCCGCCAGGTGAATACCGCCGCCTTCGACGCGCCCTCCTGCATTCAGCCCGCCTAGAGGAATACCCCCCACCTGCCGCTGCGCTAACCCTCGCGGCCCGCCCCACTGGTCCGCAGCCACTTCCAGATCTCCCGCATCTTGGGCGGCTTGCCAGCCATCAAGATGCCGATGCGGAAGATCCGGGCCGCTGCCCGGGTGGCCAGGGCGATGGCGACCACCATCAGCAGGGCCGTGGCCAGGTATTCCCAGAGAGCCGGCGGGCCGGCGGCGCGGTTCATCATCACAAAGGGGGTGAAGGGCGGGATGAAGGAGAGGATGCGGGCCAGCAGGCCGTTGGGGTCCTGACCCACCGGCACCATGGCGAAGAGCGGGATCATCATCGGCACCAGGATGGGCATCATCAGATTCTGGGTTTCGTGCATGCTGTTGCACAGGGAGCCGATGCTCACCAGCAGGGCCGCGTAGAAGAGGTAGCCGAGGAAGAAGTAGACCACGAAGGAACACAGGTAGACGGGATTGGCGACGATGTGGGCCACGGCCATGGCCGAGGCGCCCAAGAGGCCGGGCACGATGGCCACCGCCAGACTGATGAACACCGACCACGACCCCACCACCGTCAACCCGGAGGCGGCGGTGCCGGCGATTTTGCCGGCCATCAGCTCGGCGGCATCCACCGAGGAGAGCAGCACCTCGACGATGCGGCTCGACTTCTCTTCGATGGTGGTGTTGAGCAGCATCTGGGCGCTGGTGAAAACCGCGATCCACAACAGGTACACAAAGGCCAGGGGCGCCCACTGGCGGGCCTTGTCGCCAAAGGCCACTTGTTGCTCGGCGCCGCCCTCGTCGAGGTGTCGACCGGCAAAAACCATGGGGGCCTGGACCCAGTGGGCGGTCTGGGGGTCGAGCTGGACCTGGGTCAGGCGCTGCTGGCGGATGAGGGCCGTAGCCAGGCCGCTGAACCAGTCCTGCAATTCGGTGTCGGTGAGGTTCTGGGAGACGTACTTGCAGTCCTGCGGGCCGGCCACTGGGTCGGGGCCGATGACGAAGTAGGCGAAGAGTTCACCTCCCGCCACCAGCCGGTTGAGGCGGGCCTGGGGATCGCCCTCCCCCGGGGGCACCTCCACCCGGTGGTAGCGGTTCTGGGCGAAATCGAGATCCAGATCCCGCAGTTCGGCGGTGGAGACCCCTTGTCGCCATTCCAGCAGCGCGCCCCGCTCCTCCAGCAGGTCGCGGGTCTGGTCCGGCAGCCCGGCACTGGCAGGTGTTTCCCGGCCGACCAGCTGCGCGAGGACCTGGGTCCGCTGGGCATCGTCGAGGGGCAGCAGGCCCAGGGCCAGCTGGCGCAGCGGGCGGGGCAGTTCGTCAAAAGCAGGCCCTCCCTGCCGATAGGCGGTGGCGGCCCGCTCGAAGGCGGCGTTCAGATCCTGGGCGGCGACTTTCTCCTCCACCTGGCCCAGCAGAAAGCCGGAGTGGTCGAGCACCGCAAAACGGCGCGCCTCCTTGGCCCGGGCCAGGAACATGGGCACACAGATGGCCAGGGTGATGATGAGGGGAAAGGTGAGGATGCCGATCCAGAAGGCCTTGGTGCGCAGGTTTTCTAGGTACTCGCGCCGGGCAATCAGGTAGACCTCAGATATCCGCATCGATCTGGCCTCCCACCGCCTGGACAAAAACCTCGTGTAACGAGGTGGAGCGCACCTCGAAGCGGCGGACCCGGGCCAGGCCGACCAGGGCGGCCAGCAGCTGTTGGGGGTCGGCGCCCTCGGCGAGCGAGAGATCGGCCTGGTGGTCGGCGGCGCTGACCCGGGCCACCCCCGGCAGGCGCCCCCAGTCCACGGTGCCCTCGGTCTCGACCAGCACACTGCGGCCGGCGCTGGCCCGCACTTCCTCCAGGGGGCCCTCGACCAGCTTGCGGCCCCGGTCGATGAGCACCACCCGGTCGCAGAGCTGCTCGGCCTGCTCCATGACGTGGGTGGAGAAGATCACGGTCCGGCCCTCCCGCCGCAGCTCCAGGATCAGGTCGCGCATGGCGTCGCGGCCGAGGGGGTCGAGCCCGGAGAAAGGTTCGTCGAGGATCACCAGCTCGGGGCGGTGGATCAGCGAGATCAGGATCTGCAATTTCTGGCCCATGCCCTTGGAGAGGGCTTCGCACTTCTTATCGGCCCAATCGGCCAGCCCCAGGGTAGCCAGCAGCTCGTCGGCCCGCTGCCTGGCCTGGCCGACCTCCATACCTTTGAGCTGGGCGAAGTAGAGGATGAGATCCCGCACCCGCATCTTCTTGTAGAGCCCCTTTTCCTCGGGCAGGTACCCCAGGCGGTGTTTGACCCTGGTCGGGTCGGTTTGGCCCAGCACCTGGAGCTGCCCGGCGTCGGGCCGGAAGATGCCGATGATCAGGCGGAGGGTGGTGGTCTTGCCGGCCCCGTTGGGTCCTAGGAAACCGCAGATGGAGCCGGTGGGGATACGCAGCCACAACTCGTCGAGGGCCACCTTTTCCCCGAAGCTCTTGCACACCCCTTCGAGCACCACTGCATCGGTTGGGAATCGCTCTGCCATGGGCTCCATTGACAGGGTAAGCGCTAATGGTGATTTTGGTCGGCGATTGAGGAGATGGCCATGCCCACCCCCCACGCCGATCCCTTTTTTGCCCTGACCCAGGGCCCCGACGCACAGATCGACCTGTTGCGCTGCGCCCTGTTCATCGCCCGCGACGCCTACCCCGAGCTGGACGTGGAGGGGTACGTGGCGCGGGTGGCGGCCATGGCCGCGGCGTTGCGGCCGCGCTGCACCGGCCTGACTGATCTGGAGCAGGTGCGCCTGCTCAATAGCTATCTCTTTGAGGAGCAGGGGTTCAGGGGATCGACCCAGGAGCAGTACTACGATCCGCGCAACAGCTACCTCAACGAGGTGCTGGAGCGCCGCCTGGGTATCCCCATCACCCTGGCCCTGGTCTATCTGGCGGTGGGCCGCCAGTTGGGCCTGGACCTGGAGGGGGTGAATTTCCCCGGCCATTTCCTGGTGCGCTGCGCCCTGCCCGGGGAGCAGTTGTTCATCGATCCCTTCATGGCGGGCCGCCTGCTCGAACCCCACGACCTGGAGGAACTGCTCTGCCGGGTCAACCGGGGGCAGACCATGCCCCTGGAAGAGCGTTTCCTGCGGGTCGCCTCCCCCAGGCAGATCCTGGCCCGCATGCTGCGCAACCTCAAACAGATCCACATCCGCCAGCGGCAGTTTGCCCAGGCCATCCGCGCCGGGGAGCAGATCCTCTGGCTCCAGCCCTCCGAAGCCGAGGATTACCGGGATCTGGGCTATCTCTATTACCAGGTCAGGGACAGCCGCCGTTCCCTGAACGCGCTGGAGGAGTACCTGCGCCGCACCGGCGAGCCGGAAGACGCCGGCGAGGTGCGCAGCCTCATCCAGGATCTGGCCTCCCGCCTGGGCTCCCTCAACTAGCCTCTGGGTCGAGGGCCCGCTGCACGGCCTGGAGAATCTCGGCGAATTGCAGCGGCTTGTGCAACACCTCCGCCACCTGCGGGCTGCCCTCCCACCCCTCGCCGTACCCGGTGAAGACCAGGATCTTGAGCGCCGGGGCAAGTTCACCTAGCTCTTTGAGCACCTGTTCGCCGGAGAGCCGCGGCAGCGCCAGGTCGAGGATCACCAGGTCGACCTGGCCTCCCAGCTGCCCAAAAAGCTCCAGCCCCTCGACCCCGTCGCCGGCTTCGTAGACCAGGTACCCGGCGCGTTTGAGCAACTGGGCCACGGTCTCGCGCACCAGACTCTCGTCTTCGATCACCAGCACGGTCTGGCCGCCGGGGGCGGCTGATTCCAGTTCGGGGTGGGGGTCGCCCAGGGGCAGGAAGATCCAGAAACAGGCGCCGGCCCCAGGGGTGCTCTGGCACTCGATCCAGCCCTGGTGTTCGCGCACGATGCCGTAGGCGGTGGCCAGTCCCAGCCCGGTGCCCTT
>SXGS01109432.1_pt1 | contig 27499 bp, 9 predicted proteins | sample 3174681 | NCBI WGS metagenome assembly SXGS01 (sample SAMN11356861, study PRJNA531348) | freshwater metagenome | isolation source: freshwater sample F1-80 | place: China: Fuxian Lake, Yuxi | collected 2017-12-25 | reverse complement strand
CGCGCCCGGCGAACACCCAATCGTTCCCGTCCCCACCCCTCACCAGATCCGCGCCCGGGCCCGTATCCACGCGGTCATCCCCCGCGCCGCCAAGAATCAGATCGGCTCCACCCAAGCCGTAAATCACATCATGGTCCGCGCCGCCATCGATTCGGTCCCCAAACCAGGTGATGTCGGTGAAATTCGAATCCACATCGCTGCCCTCATCCGAACCGAAGAGTCGATCATTGCCATCCTCTCCATACAATTGGTCGCCGATTCCCGATCCCGCCATCAGCAGATCATTCCCGCCCCCGCCGCGCAACACGTCCACACCCGCTCCGCCATCCAACAGGTCGTCGCCGCCATTGCCGTAAATCGTGTCATTCCCGTCCTCCCCGTAGAGATTATCCACGCTGACCTCGTCGCCGATCTCAGCAACTGCGAAACCGTAGATCGTGTCATTTCCGGATCCACCGTAGATTCGGTCCACTCCGGCGTTTCCGGAGAGAACGTCGTTCCCATCCCCTCCGTAAATCACGTCCTCCGCCCCGCCTCCATCCACGGAATCATTGCCCGTGTCGCCCCGCAGCACATCGTTGCCTTCCTCACCGAAAACCCTGTCGTTGCCGGCCCCGGCCCAGATACGATCCGGCGCGCCATTGCCGTGGATTTCGTCGTTGCCGTCGTTGCCATACAATTCGTCCTCCCCTTCCCCCCCATAAACCAGATCATCGCCAGCACCCGCTTGAATGATGTCCTTGACCAGTACTCCCGTGTTGCCTGTCACGAGCAAAAGGATATCGGTCAACACGCGCGCGCCCGTGCCGGCCTGCACAGCCATGGACGCGGTGTCGCCGAAGATAAAGTCGTTTCCAGTGCCCCCTTCGATCTGGTCCGCGCCCAGTCCGCCAACGATGATGTCGCTGCCCGAGTCCCCATAGATCGGTTCGCTCGCTCCCTTGTTTTCATCGGTGCTGGCCACCCGGGAGACAGCCCCGTTGGAGAGTGTGATCGAGCCGAAATCTCCGATCAAAGTGTCGTCATCCGCCCCGGTTTCCCCGCCGGCCGTGTTGCCACCATGAATCGTATCCGAGCCGACGCCGCCGAACACAATGTCATTTCCATTTCCCCCTGTAATCGTCTCGTCGGACCCGTTTTCAGGGCTCGTTGTTGCCAGCGTCAGATCCGCTGTTCCACGGTTGAAGCTGCCGTGATCGCCGAAGATGATGTCGTCTCCCGGCCCACCTGAAATGGGGTCCAAACCCAAGCCGCCCACGATCAAATCCGATCCCGCGTTTCCCGTCAAAGTATCGGGACCGCCCTGCAAAAACTCGGTGCTGCCGAAGGCGATCAAGACGCCGCCGCTAAGTTGCGCAGTGCCAAGGTCGCCAATCAGAACATCATCGTCCAAACCTGCCGTCGAATCGTTCCCGGCGCCACCCACGATTGTGTCCCCTCCGATCCCGCCCATAATCACATCGTTTCCAAGTGCGCCCGTGAGAAAATCCACCCCGCCTTTGTCAGGAAGCAACGGCGCGATTGTGACTCCCGCCGAAGCGAAATGGATCGTTCCAAAGTCCCCAAGGATCGTGTCCGACCCGTTCCCGCCGTCGACGGTATCTCCCGCCGCCCCCGCTATGATCGTGTCATTGCCGTCCTCCCCGAAGATCGAATCCGCGGCCCCTGAATCGCCAACGGCGGCGATGGCGTTCAAGCCTCCTTGGATCCAGTTCACGATTCCCGCGTCACCAATGACTTGGTCATCTCCCGCACCGGCCCGAATCTCATCGGCGCCTTCTCCGCCGATGATGGCGTCCGAGCCATTAGCCCCAAAGAGTTTGTCATCCCCACCCGTGGCGGACTGCGTCGATCTTTTCACGGTCACCACCCGGTCGAGGATCTGAATGACTCCCCCATCCCCCAAAAGATAGTTCTGTGCTGCATCAGTTCCTCCTCGAATCGTGTCCGCTCCCGCTCCTCCAATGAGCCAGTCTATTCCGTTTTCACCGTTCAAGGTGTCCGAACCGGGAAACCCCGTTTCAATGGATTGTAACAATGTGATCACGCCTCCCGCCGCCGTGATCGTCCCGTTGTCTCCGATAATGGCGTCCGCACCGTTGCCGCCAAGGACCGAATCCCCCGCTGAGCCGGCGATGATTGCGTCATTGCCATCGCCGCCGAAGACTGAATCCACTCCACCATCCGCGCTGTCACTCGTCATGGCCCCAAGAGTTCCTTGCGACAAGCCTACCACTCCCGAGTCGCCGAGGATTAGATCGTCTCCAGCCCCTCCCCGAATCTCATCGGCGCCTTCCCCGCCGATGATCGAGTCGGAACCGGCGGCGCCGAAGAGTTTATCATCTCCACCCGAGGCAGCCTGGGTGGAACGAAGCTCCGTGACCACTCCGGCTGAAATTTGAATAAGCCCGCCGTCACCCAGCAAGTAATTCGCCGCGGAATCCGTCCCCCCACGAACGATATCCGCTCCGCCACCCCCCAGTATATAGTCCGTGCCCTCATCGCCGTTCAGAGTGTCACCACTCGAAGTGCCGGCGTCATCGGTTTGGAGCGACACGGGTTTCCCGTCCAGCCCGGTGATGGTGCCGGAGTCGCCGATAATCGCGTCGCTCCCCAAACCACCGTCGACGGTGTCGAAGCCTGGTCCTGCGATAATCTGATCGTTGCCGCTTCCGCCCGAGAGGATGTCCGGACCGCTGGTGTCGGCCAATCCCACTATCGTGGTCAACACACCTGCCGAGAAAGTTAGAATCCCGGCATCCCCCAAAATCACGTCATCTCCGTTGCCTCCCGTAAGTGTGTCCATGCCGTCTGCTCCCGCTATGAAGTCACTCGCTCCGCCACCTGTAATTTGATCGTCACCCGGCCCTCCCAGCTTGGCCGCCTCCAGTCGCGCAACGGCGCCTTGGATGGTAATTTGAATGCGCCCCACGTCGCCGAGGAGATAGTTTACGCCTCCGGGATCTGTCAGTGTGTCCTTGCCAGGGCCGCCAAAAACATAGTCCGTGCCGGTCCCTCCTTCGATGATATCGTCACCTCCGAACGATCCATTCGCCGTCAGGATGTCGCTGACTACACCCCCGGTGGTCGCAATTCCGCCTGAGTCCCCGAACAAGACATTGACCCCGGCACCGTCCAGCAGACTGTCATTTCCCATGTCCCCGTAAAGCTGGTCCGCCCCATCTCCCCCTTCCAATCGATCGTCCCCGTCGCCTCCGTACACGCGGTCATCCTCGCTTCCCGCCAAAAGCAAGTCGTTCCCAGTGCCACCCACTATCAAGTCCTTTCCTCCGCCGCCAATGAGCCAGTCATTCCCCGCGTCACCGGAAATCTGGTCGTCTCCCATCCCTCCGTCCAGCAGGTCTGGCAGGCTCGTGCCGTTGATAATGTCAGCCCCATCTCCAGCATCCACCACGACCGGGTACGGCACGTCTTTCGAAATGACAATCCCGAGCTTTGAGTCGGGTGATTCGTTGAATTGGACCTGGTCATCCCCCGCCCCCGCCTCAACTTTGATCCGGGTCAACACGAAGCCCGCCGCCTTCTGCCTGGTGATCGAAGGGGAAATGCTGATCCTGTCTTTTTTTCCTGCTCCTTTCACCACAAGGCCGGTCACATTACTGTCCGCGCCAACGTAGCCTCCAATGATGCCATTCTTTTTGCTTTTTGCGGCATTACGATCCGTAAAGGAAAACACCTCCGAATCCGAAAAAGTGCTGCCTGATTTGGTGATGCGAATCCCGGTGGCCTCGCCTTGTGCGTTCCGTGTAAGATCAACGGAAATGTCAAGATCCTCATTGCGCTTCTCATCCACCATCACCAACTGTCCACCCTCGATGTCCGCCACGTTCGGTGGATCCAGCAAGCCGCAGGGCAGGTCATAGCTAAAAATGGGCGCGAAATGGCTGCGGAACGTTTTGTCGAGGATGCAATAGTCTTCAGCACAGCCAAACCTAGCCCGCAACGAGACCACTGGCGTCACCGTCCCCCCCAGTTTGAAAGTGCAAAGCGGCCCGTAACGCGATATTAAAAAACTAAGCTCTGATAGCGTTACCTTCCCATCGCCCCCGAATTCTTCCCTCTCAACCAGGACTCGTTTGATTCCCGAATCGTCCAGCGCGCCACCAGGGTTGCCAGGTTCAATGATCCGTGTGTCGGCGATGTCCATCCCCACGGTTGCCTCGATTCCGAGCCCGCCTTTGATTTCGACCAAGTCAAAGCCAAGGATCGTCGCCACTCCGCTGATGTAGGCCGTGATGCCAAAAGTGACCCCGATCTCGAATTCATCGGAGCGATCTTTCACGTTGTCTCCGATGAAAAATCCCTCCAGAAGTTTGTTCGCGACAGAGCCACCCGGTTTCAGCAATCCAGCCGTCGTGAGGCCAAACTGTGGTTTCGCGAAAAACTCGATCGATCCGCCAATCGACACATTCAAGGCGACTTCAGCCACCTCCGGAATTCCGTATCCAAAGAGCCTGATGGGCGGCGACTCCACGCTGGCGCTCAGCCGAAGGGGCTCTGGGTTCCATTCGATCAACGTGACCTCTTTTTGGAGCAGGAGGGAAATGATCTTTCCCGAAACGTCGTCCAGGACTGGGATGCGAATTCCGAGGCTCCTCAGGAGCCCATCCTCATTTCTTAAGGCCTGGTCGCCGCCGGTTTTGCCGCCAGAATGGTCGCCCTCCGACGCATTGGCTGGGCGTGGTTCGTCCAGGTAGGTCGAGAGATCGAGTCGAATATCCGGGATCGAAGGGATCTTCTTTAGGAGTGCATCAAGCTGAACCAAAAGTTTCAGGGCTGGGTGGTCGAGGAATCCTGTGATGTCCGTGGCCCCGCCAAATGCCCCAGCCAAGGCCGCCACATGGGCCGCTCGGTTCAGGATATCGATGGGGGCGTCCCCAACGACGGGCAACGGTTCGTAGAGCTTGCTGAGAAGGTCCAGTGGCAGCGGATTGTACTCATTGATTCTGCTCAGGAACGGAATGATCAGGCTCGTGAAAAACTCCCCCAGCTCATACTTCACCGGGCAAAACCCGTCGCGCGGATCTTCCGTCGGGCTTTTGGCATCCGCGCCGGTGTAAAACACTTTGTCAGGCGTCTTGGCGTCCCAGACCGCCCTGAAACAAGTCGTCACTCCCGGTCCTCCAGCGCCGCCCAGTCGCAGCCCGATAGGCAGATCGAGGCTCGCGTCGCCGTCCCATCGCGGATCGAGGACGCCGGCCAATTCGCCCACGCTGATGCGGCCTTGAGCCGCGTCCGCCCTGGCTTTCAGATCCAGATCCAGATCCAGACCCAAGGTTGCCTTGCCGCCCGCAACTCCAAAGCCAATCGGACCAAACTTCCCGCCGCCCTTGGCAATGGTGGCGTTCAGGTCCACGTCAAAATGGATTTCGCCATCCGCCGGCCTGTCGGTGATTTTCCGATCCACCAGATAGAAACCCAAATCGGCGCTGAAACCGAACTCCAAGGCCACTCTCGCCTTGATCTTTCCACCCAGTTTCACCGTCAACCCAAAGAGTTCGCCACCCAAGGTGAACGTGTTTTCCCACGCCTCTTCCTTGTCCAACTCAAGCAAGAATTTAAGTTGGCCAGCGGTTGGACTGACGCTGAGTTCCCCTGGGTCAAGATCGATGTCTTGGCTGTCGATGAGACGCTGAACCGCATCCGAGACCTCGTCCTTGAATGCATCCGGATCGTCCCCTGTTCCTTGAATCGAACCGAAGAAGTCGCGCAGAGTTCGCAGGAACGGGCCGACCAAGTCTTTGACGCTCCAATCCAGCAACGGAATCTTCCGTTCTAAAAAGTCCAGATCCAGCCATCGGCCGAAGTGGCCCACCAACAGATCGATGGATTTGATAATCGCCTCCGAATCGAACGAAGTGGCCAGCGAAGTCAGACTGACCAAGTCCCGGGGGTCGAAACGGAACGATCCCGCGGGGTTGCGCAGGTCATCGAAAAACAGAGCCAATCGGGGGCGCGCCCCATCGGGAGTCACGCCCTCGATCGGCTGGAAGGGCAGGATGACGCACACCGCCGCGTCGAAGGAGACGCCTCGGATCACCCCCGCCGGCCCGCTGAGAGAAGAGGTCAATTCCTCAACCGTGATCCGTCCGTCCTCATTCGGATCGCTCAAGGCCACCGTCAACGTGGCCGGACGCACCGCATCGGCCAACGAACCATCCGCGTCGGGTGTCGACCGCCGCGCCCCCACGCGCAACACGCCACCCCTCACCTCGGCGGAAAGAAATCCCAATGTCACTCCCAGGTTGATGGGGTCCGCCCCCCCAACCAGGAGGCTGGCCTGGATCCCGCTGGCGGCCCCGGGCTTCAAGTAGAGCTCCCCCCTTCCTGCTTCTATCCTCACGCCCACCCCCAGCCGCACCTCGATTCCACCGCTGACTTCGGTCCCGATCGAGGCTTGAAGTTGTCCGAGGCCTTGAATGGGTTGGGACAGGTTCAGTTCGATTGCCGCGTCGGTCACTTGACGGCCAAGGCGCAGGTCAAATTGAATGGTGGTTCCATCAAACGTGAACCCCAGCCCAGCTTGACCGCCAATCCCTCGCAACGCGTCATCCAATTTCTTGGTCAACGATTGGAGCGTCGCATTCGGGAGGTCGGCCTCAGCCTGAGCCAAGGCCTCTGTGAAATGCGCGCTTAAGTCGAATATAGAGCCCAGGGAGGCGCCGAGGAATGGGAGGTTGCCGAAGAGTGGCAAGCCGGGCCCGCCTAACAAACCGCCGATCGCCCGGAACCCGTCTATCAAACCCGTCGCGCTCAGACTTCGAAGATTCAGCACGGGCAGGGTTTGGCCTTTATAATCTACACCGGGAGGCGTGGCATCGAACAGGTTGTCGTCCAGCACGCACACGCGTGGGAGGGGAGTCGGAGTCCTCCAGCCCGCAATTTGCGCGCTGAAGGGCAGCACGACGCTCAGCGATCCGGACGTCGCGATGTTGACCAGCGGCGCCACCCCATTTTCAGACCGTAACACGGGCGTGTCACGCATCTCACGAAGGGTCAAGCGGCCGTTGCCGTTGGGATCGCGGAAGGAGAAATTCATCGATGCATCCAAATCAATGTCTGCATCCTCCACCCTCACTCCGACAAACCCGATCCACGCTTCGGCGTCAACGCCCGATTCATCAACCCGGATTTGCCCACGGAACAGGTCGATCCGCGTAAAAAATGCGTCCGCCGCGGACTGGGAAACATCCACCGCCACTCCGAAAGTCAAATCGAGGTCCAGCGAGGCCCGGACTTTCAAGTTCTGAGGGAGATCCAATCGAATGGATTCGGCGTTCAAAACCTTCCCCACATCCAGCGGAACCTCGACCAACCGTTCAGCCCGCAACTTGACGTGGATCAGCACGGACGCCGGCAATGGGGGCCCGGTGCCACCCACACCCGGAAGACTTGCCGAGGATAGTCCACCCCAGGTTTCGACGGGGTCCACTGCGAAACTCAATCCGGAAAGGGTTTGAGGCAGCGCTTCGATCCGGCTCTCCAATTGGGCGATCGAGGCGGCATCTTGGTCCCCAAGAAAGTTTACGACCTCATTGGCTAGGCTCGAAATAGCCTCCGACGGGGCGAGTAACTGCGACAGGCTGACTTCCAGTCCCGGCAGCTTCAGCGTCAGCGAGCCTGCGGCATCCATATTTTGGGCGACATGCTTCAGCCTGTTGACGCCCTGCGCCAGGGCATCTCGGGTCCGTGCATCCGGTTCGACTGAGACATCCAGTCCGTTGGGTGGGGGCGGGAGCGCCAGGGAATTGTCCCAGCTCGCTTCGCTTGTGGGAAAAAGGTCTCTTTCGGCTGGCTCCAGCGTTGTCGAAGTCCCAGTCCTGGAATAGGGGACCAGGGCGATGTCCACTTCCGGAGTATATGATTGACCGCTGTTCGGGGCGCCTGTGGCGGGTTCTGTCCAAGGAATCTCAAGCGCCGTCGTGCCTGCCGCCGCCAATCCGGGAACCACCGCGGTGAGAATGTCTCCAGAAAGGAGAACCCGCTGTTCCAGACGTTCCAATACAAACTGGCCGTGCGTAGCCATCGCGCGCGCTCCCATGCCTCGCCCTCATCCGGTTGGTGTCACTCAACGGCAGCAGTGAAACGTGGAGGGAAAATCAAAGGATACAAACTCACTAGTGGTGCTGGGTTTTGTGCCAAAGTCTTGGCCGTGGATCAAGCCTGAACTCACGGCAGCCAAAAAACTAATTGACGGTCCCTGAGGGTGAGGGGCATTTGCTAAACGAGTTCGATCAAGAATAGGAGGCAACTCGGCGCGTTAGGCTAAACAGACAGGGGAAGCGGGGTGGCCGTGCCATTGCAGCGGATCGAATCGTGTTGTGCCGAAGGATTTTTCGACGCCTCGAAGGATTGATCCTTGAAACGGCAATCCTTAACACGGCAGTTGAACTGCGTCGAGAATTGCTAAAGGCAGGATGAGAATGGTTCGACGAACAGCGAGGCGAATCCCTTGTGGATCTGGTGCGCCATTCGGATAACTTTATCGCCAGGATCTTGCGAAGATCCGCCTTGGACAACTGCCGTTTTAAGGGTTAAAGCAGAGAGATGGCAAGAATGCTGGCGGACACGCAATAAAGTAGCCACGTCTGCCAGCAAAGGAATGGAAGCAAACTAATCTCCAACCCTCGATGACTGGCGACCTTGACGGAATGATGAGGCCCTGATGTGGAACTCCGAACGATGCGCCATTCGTCATTTCACTCCCTTACTTCATCGCCGTCGGCTCCGTGTCGTCTCCCGTGTTTAGCGTCAACCGGGTCGGCTCGCCGCTGGTCAGTGCAGTCAAGGTGAGTGCGAACGACCCCCAGCGGTCCGAGCTAAATACCAGCTTTTCGTCACCCGGCAACCAGGATGGATGCAAATCGCGGGCGGCGGAGGACGTCACGCGCCGGAGATTTGTCCCATCCACCTGGATCATGTAGATCTCCGGATTCCCATCCCGTTCGGACACAAACGCCAATCGCGTGCCGTCGCCGGACCAGGCAGGTTGCGTGTCGCCCAGTCCCGTCTGCGGCACGGCCTCCACGCCGGTGCCATCCCGCTTCATGGTATAAAGGCCGTACTTCCCGCCGCGATTGGAGGCGAACGCGATTCTGTTCCCATCGGGAGAAATCGTCGGCCAGCGATCACTCGCGGCATCCGTGGTAATGCGAGTCGGTTGCGCGCCATTGAAGCGCATGGAATAAATCTCCGCGTTGCCGTCCCGCTCGGAAACGAACACGATCAAACTCTGGTCCGGGGTCCAAACCGGGTCATAGTCCGGCACGGAGTTGGTCGTGAGTTGCCGCAGAATGACCCCGGCGGTCGAGACGGCGAAAATCTCCTGGTTTCCCGTGCGGTCCGACACGAGTGCGATCGTGGAACCCCCCAACGCGGCGCTATGATCGGCCGCGTTGTGGCTGGTGATCCGTTTCGCCGGGGGCGGGCCATCGAGCAAGTAAACCTCCTGGTTCCCATCGCGCGTGGAAGTGAACAGGAAACGCGCCGCGGGCGGCCCGAGCACTTTGCTCGAGCTAAACTCGGAAGTATTGCCCGCCTTGTCCGTTGCCGTGGCGCGGATCTGATAAAGCACGCCGATGTGGGCCGGATTCAGTGCCACGGGCACACTGAAAGCACTGCCCGCAATGGTGCCTTGGGCTATCATGGTCGCCCCCTCGTCATCCGCGTCGCGGAAAATCTGCACCACTCCGCCCGAGGCCAGTGCCGCGATGCCGGTGAGTGTGCCGTCACTATACTCGAGCGAGTGCGGCGCGAGGAGTTTGTGGTTGCCGCCGTTCTCCAGGGATATGCCCTTCCCGCCATGACCGGTGATGCTGTTCTTGTCGATGCGGTTGCCCAAAGAGGTCGCCCCGTCGATTTGGACGCCAATCGGGCCGGATTTGATGGTGTTTTGCGCCAACCGGTTGGTCGAGGAACCTCCCGCCACGCGTATATTGGCCGTGCGACTGCGCAGGATGGTGTTCCCGATCACGGAGCTTTCCCGCGCGCCTTCCATGATCACACCGGCATGGCTGTCAGTAATGCTATTCCCCGGACCGACGATCACACCCCGGACGCCGGCCCGGAGCAACACGCCGGCGTTCGTGCAGGCGGAAATCTGGTTGTTAATAATCTGGTTGCGGGTCGATTGGGCACCCGCCACTTCAATCCCGGTCCCCAGCGGGCTGAGCAACTGGGTGAACAAATTGCCACCACCGGGGTCGGCTCCGCCGATCAGGCTGTCCACCCCGTTTTCAATCGACACCGCCCGGTCAGACACCGAGTAGAAGGTCGAGGCGCGGACCGTCGTGTTGCTCGCGAGATCCCGGATGACCACACCGAGCGTCAACGTGGAAAAGGTGCAAGCATCAAACAGGGTGCCGCTCGCCCCGGCCTCCACCACAGCGCCCGTTGCCTTGCCGATGCCCAAGGTGGTGGTGAGGTTCCGAAACACATTGTCGCTCGTCCGCGCCCCGGTGATCCGCACCAGAGTGTTCGTGTGATCGGCGAAGGTGACGGCGTCGGCCAGGCCGGCCTCCGGCCCAAACAGATTGTTCGAGGCGCCGGTGCGCAGCACGATGCCATCTCCCGCCGAGCGGTTGATCTGCAAATCGAACAAATGATTGCCAGTGGTCCCTTCGTCCTCCAGCATAATGGCGTTAAGGCTGGATCGGGAAATCGTCAGCCGCGACAGGGAGTTCTCGCTGGCCCCTTGGCTGATCCGGATGCCGTGCGAGTTACCCAGCAGCGACGCCCTCTGCGGCACCAGATCCGCCATCTCGCTGACCTCGTTGTGATTGGCGCCGCCGGTCAAGCGGATCGCGGGACCGAGGTTCGTCCGCACGGTGCTGAGCCGGACGGTGTTGTTCGAGCCGCCATCGAGGGTCAACCCGGCTCCGCCACAACCTTCAACGCGCGCCAGGTGCAGCGTGTTGCTGCTGGCCAGCCGCGACACAAGTCCGTTGTTCGTCGCGTTGCGAATGTAAAGCGAGTCTGCGAGGGCCGCCGTGTTGAACTTCCACACCACGCTCGCACCCCCGAGGTAGTTCCCACGCACCGCCGGGCCGTCCAACACCGCCCCGTCTTGATCGAACGCAAGGTCGCCGATGAGCGTCACATGGCGGGTTTCGCCTTCCAAACGCAGGCCCGCTTCGGCATTCCCCTCCCCCGGCTTCGTCCCGGTTTCCAGATAATACGGGCTGTTGGCATTTGGCGGCAAAGCATGGTCTCGCAGCAACAAGCCACACCCGTGATTCATCGCGCTCTTGAGCTGCAAATCATTCAGCCCAGGCCCATAAACCGCCACGCCATGCAGCTTGTTGGAAATCGCGGTGAGTGGCTCAAACTCCAAAGCGCCGTTCAGCGGCGACCGCTGCAGGATGCGCAAGTGACCCGCCCGATTTGACGAAGGCCCGTTCGTGAATACCGCTCCATGACCGCCATTTCGCACAGTCAACAAGCCGGTCCCAAAGCGAGTTCCCCCTAGCAGGTTCCCGATCACACCGGCTCCGTCCAACCGGACGCCATGACCAGCGTTTCCGGCCACCGCCCCCTCGATCCGGTTATGCGCCGCGCCCTCCGTGAGCACCAGGCCGTCCCGTCCGTTCCCCCCCGCCAGCACCTCGAAATCGGGATTGGAGATCAGGCTGTTGTAGGTTGCGCCCTCTGTGAGCACAATGCCGTGGCCCGCGTTGCCCTGGTTGGTGAGAATCGTCAGTTGATTGAGCTCGCCTCCCTCGATCCGGATGCCATCCCCGCCGCAGTTCTCAACGACCACGGTGATCCGGTTGTTATGACCCCGCACGACCAGCCCGTGCCCGGGCGCGTTCCTCACGCGGACATTAAGCGTGTTGTCACTTCCGGTGACTCGCAGGGTCCCTTGAATCTCCGTGCTATACATCACGCAGCTCCGGCCGGCCAAGGTGAAGTCCCCGTGGATGACTCCGCCCGAGATGCTGTCGTTGTTGACCTCAAGGGTTGCTGGCCCGGCGAAAGTTCCAGTGAGCCCGATCTGATCCGCGAACAATGCCCCCACGGGAAACCGCACGTCGCTGGTGCCGCGCAGATCGGTCACGAAATCGCCCTCCTCTGCGGGCGGATCAAGATCGATTCGTTTCCCGTCATCCCCGAACCGAAAGTCGTCATCGTCGGCTGGCGTCGCCGCCCCCCGGGCGAAATCCAAGGCGCGCCGCAAGTCCTTGATCACCGAGACGCCGCCCGCCTGGATGACCCCGCCCACCGGCAGGCCGCCCTCCATCGTGAACTCGAACTCGCTCTGCCCTCCCGGCGTGCGCACGCGCACCGCGCCGGTCCGGTTGCCAACCGGAACCCGCGCTTGATAAAACCCGTCCGCGCCCGTTGGTGTCACGGTCGAGCCGTCCGGAAACAGCAGTGAAATGAGATTGTGCGACGGGCGGCCTTCCTTTAGTTGAAAGCGGATCAAAGTGTTCACCGGGCCCCGGACCGGCGAGACTGACTGGAGGAGCGGGGCGCCCAGCACGCGGACCGCCGACTCACTGGTGGCCAACTCAACTCCGCCGCCTGCAACGGGGCGCTCCACCGCGATCTGGCTCGTGATCGCCCCCTCGGGTATCGAGATCGTCACATCGCCCAAAGTTCCGGACACCACCTTGGCTTCAATCTTGCCTCCGAGTGAGGCCATCAGAAAGCGATTGGTGTGGTAAAAATTGGCGCCCTGAACGCGGACGAAATCTCCGGAGAACGGGCCGGCGGGAGCGTTGGGCGCCGCCGCGTAACCTTCCAGCGGTGACACCGCCGTGATCACCGGCTTCGTCACCAGGTTGATCGTTCCTTCTCCGCGCCGGCCGCGTGCAATCACAGTCACGACGTATTTGCCGCTGATGTTGGGCGGCAGAGATTTGGGTATCTCCACGACCAAATCAATGTCCCCATCCGCGAAGCCGGGCCGCTTCTGCAGCACCCGGCCCTCAAACGACTCCACCCCCTCAAACTGCACCACGTCCACACCCAATACGAAAGAGTTCGGCAAATTGGCCGGCGCCGCGAAGGTGATAGTGACTAGGCTGCCCGGCCCGGCCACCGTGGGCGAGATGGAGCGAATACGCAGGGCGAAGGGATCGCCCACCACGATGTACGCGGTCTCAATCGCGCTGCTGTTTGCCAGGGTGTCCATCCGCTGGGCCACTTGCAGAACGCTGCCCGCAATATCCAAAACCTTCAAAACCCCACCCACGGCCGTGAGACTTTCCCCGATTTTTTTGAAGGCTTTGCCCGCCGCGTAACTGGCGGCCTTCTCAACGCCCGCCTCCTTGGCCTTGTCGGTGAGCTCGATCGCTATCCATTTCAACAAATCGGGCAGCGCTCCGAGCACGTCCTCCGGGCCTTTGATGGTTGGAACCTTCTTCGCCGCCTCCAGGCTCAGCTTGAACAAGAACTCCGCGCGATCCTTTCTCTCCTTGTCGGAGGTCACCGAGATGTCTTCTTTGTCCAGCAGGATGCCAACGGAATCCATGACCAAAGCCACCAGATTGTTCACCACCGCGCGGGTGCGGTCCAATGGCAGTTCTGTGATCACGAAGGCGTTCTCCTTCGCGTCGTAAAAGCCACCGCCAATCGCGCGCACCAAGTAAATCGCGTCCCGGTTCGGCAGAGTTAGCCGGTCTTGATCCTCGCGAAAGAGGCCCGCAATGGCGTCCAGTATCAGTCCGGACACGAACTTAATCGGATTCAAACGTTCCGAGGGAAAACTGCCGCCGATGCTCATTTCCGCCCGGGTGCCCGGAATCACCGGCGGAAAGCGGAGTTCCTGCGGTTGCCGCCAGCGCTGGTTGAAATCATTCCGCCCGTTGGGGAAGGCCGGATTAACATCCACTTCCTCGATCACCACCACCCAGTCCGCCCCGTTCAAGAACGGCGGGCGCGGTCCCAAGCCGGGTGTCAACCGGAACACTCGTTCCGGCAATGCTTTTCCGTCATCGTCGATATTCTCGATAGCGGTGAACTCCAAGTCGCCCCGGTGAGATCTCCCGACCACTTGGCGTTCGATTTGCGGGCGCAGGTTCGCCGGGGAACCAGCGATCATGGCCGCCCGCGCGGAGGTATTGGCCAGGATGCCACGAACGGACTCGCCCAGCAACCCCTGCAATTCCTGATCCTCGAAGGAGGTCTGTCCCGCCGCGTAACGCGCCGCGATTCGTTGGGCCAAGCTGGTCACGGCGGCGCTCCCTCGCGCGGCGGCGCGAAACGCCAACGAAATCGCGGGATCGGTCGTGTTCAGCGCGGGATGAAGCAGCACAAGTGACTCTGCGGTCGAGCGCGCGTCAAACACCAGGTTGGTCTCCGTGCCGTCACTCAACACCATCAACACCGCGTCCGAGGATTCATCGCGCGGATACGCCACGCTGACCAACGGCAACCCCAAGCGCGTCCGCATCTTGATCCCTGGTGCGTAAGGCCTCGGCGTGGTCAAGTGGTTGGCGATATCGTACGCCGTGGCGGCAATGGCTCCCGGCGGCTTCACTTCCACCTCAACCTCCCCGGTGACCAGGAAAGCTTCCGTGGTGGCGGCGTCGCCTTTCGGGCCAGAAAGTTGGATCAACCCTGATCTCGCCCTCGCCGGCACGCGCACCTGGAGGATGAATGAGGTGGCGGAGATCACCTCCGCGCGCGCGCCGCCGATATCAACTTGATGCAATTCCGGCCGTCCCTCGACGAAGAGTTGCCCGGTCAGCTCGATCATGTCCCCGGGAGCCCCCCGGTTGGGCCACGCGGCAAATCGCGCTTTGGCCGGCTCCAGGTATTGGGCCCGGAAAAATCGGCGACCGCCTGGTGCAAACTGGTCGTCAAATTCGCGCCGCGCCGCGCCGCTCGGCGGCCACAATTTGAATGGGGCCCAAGAGGTCAAATTCGTCGAAACGTCCACCCGCAAGAACCGGTCCGCCGGCCCTGTCACTCCGATCCGTATGGTTGTCGCGCCCGCAGGTTTGATGGTGTCGAAGCGGGGGCTGCCGTTCTGCTCCTGGGCGTTGGGCCGGCCTGGCGCCAGCAACCCGAGGACAAACAGCAGCAGCTTCGGAAAAAACCGGCGGATGGCAGCGTGCGGCTTCATAAAGTGGGAAGGACCGATGAATTGGGTGCGTGGCTTGGGGAAACGCGCCGGCCCAAACAGGCCAGAAACGGCCAAGGTGACCGTCAACGAGTTTTGCCGCTTCCATTCATCCCAGCGAAGCACAAAATGACCGGTTTTGGAATCTTTTTGCGGCGGCGGTCGATCCAAATCCCGGGGACTGATCAAAATCCCCGGGACAGACAGACAAACACGGTCGGCGCAGCGATTCAGAAAATGGTCAAAATCATCTTCGAGTTAAGGAATCGGGAATGGATGTGGAGGGCACCAGGAACTTGTTAGAAACGCGATTCTCCAAGAGGTCAGGCGCAACTCATCAGGAGTCCTGCCCCCATGACCAGAGCAGTGCATCCTTCAGCCAGCATGGAGATCCGTTCACGAGATAGATCGGATTTCAGCGGACTCGCTTGGAAACGTTCTCTCCATCCTGCGGAATTCCCGTGCGCTTCTTTCACGAGAATTCGCGGATGAGTTTCGAGGAGGCGGAGAAGGAGCACTTCACGCGGTTGATGCGGGAGTACGAGGCGTTTTGCCAAGTGCGAGTGCTGACGTTCTGCATCATGTCGAACCACTACCATATTCTGCTGGAAGTGCCCAAACGGCCCGAAGTGCTGCCCACCGCCGAACAATTACTTGAGCTGCTGAAGGGATGGGAGTTTGAAGAGGATTACAGCCGGACCAAAGCGCAAATCGAACTGTTCCGAGCGGCGAAAGACGCGGATGGGGAGAAAGCCTTGCTGGAAGGATTCTTTCGTCAGATGTGGGATGTGAGTTGGTTCAACCGGTTGCTCAAGCAGCGGTTCCGCGCGTGGTACAACCGCCGGACGGGCCGCAAGGGGACCCTGTGGGAAGAGCGATTCAAAAGTGTTCTCGTGGACGGGTGTGGGGAAGCCTTGTTGACCATGGCCGCCTACATCGACTTGAACCCGGTGCGAGCTGGTTTAACACAGGACCCCAAAGATTATCGTTGGTGCGGCTACGGCGAAGCGGTGGCTGGCATTCGAATCGCCAAGGAGGGATTCAAGTCTCTTATGAGTGCGCGGGACGGAGTCGAGGAATCACTGACAGCGGCCATGGCGACCTACCGACTTTGGCTGTTTGGTCAGGGAGAGCAGAATGAGGGCCTTGATGAGCAGGGCCAGCCTTTGCGGCGGGGTATCGATTCCGAGCGCGTGAAAGAGATCATCGCCGCCAAGGGCAAGCTGCGGATTCACGACTACGCGCGGTGTCGTGTGCGTTTCTTCGCGGACGGCGCGGTTTTCGGCACACGCGAGTTCGTGGAAGAGATGTTCCGCGCGTATCGGGAGCGCTTCGGGGCAAATCGAGAGAGCGGAGCTCGATCCGTGCGGGGCTTGGACGGGCCGTCGATGTTCGTTCTGAGGGACCTGCGGAAGTCCGCCTTCGGGTAGCTTGGCCGGTAACTGTTGGTGTGATCCGCGAATTACCGTGAATGGAACTTGCGGAAATTCTGAGACATTGTGGAGAGTGCTTCAGATTCGCTCCCACCGGCGCCCACTCGATCTCATGAATGGATCCTCCTGCTGGCAGGGCTACTGATGGATGGCGACGGACACTGTGGAGAATCGCGATCCTAACGAGTTCCCCGTCCCCGCCGCTCCCAATTCCGTAGCTTTGGGTTGATTCTCACCACTTCCTGAAGTTCCCACGGCTGGTATGTTTGCTTTTGTGACCCACGCCTAGGCTTCCTCAATAATCTGTCTGTCCCTGAGATTTTCACGTCGGTGGCTCATTCAGCCGGCAGTCGGATTTGGGTAAACCAGTCGACGGACTTGTCGAGGGTTCACTCGGCGGGGGCGGAGGCTGCACTTCATCGAATGGCATGCCCAACCATACTGTCCCAACACACAGCCGTCAGCTCGGATACTTCCGCTAAATTGAATTCCTTGGTTCACTTCCACGACTCGTTCTATTTAAATATTTACAAGGGAATCGGACTCGCCATTGATTTTCTCGTTTTACCTACCGAATCCTGTGGTCTGCAACTGCCCCTCAATCGGGATCCTCTCACCAGCGCGTTGACGCACATAGAGACAGCCTTTAGATTGTTGTTCGTGATGCTTATTTCAGACCCAACACGTCCATGATATCGGCCACTCTCAAGAATAACGCCACAACCCCCAGCTTTCGAGTGGGTGATGAGCGGTTGATTCGTGTGACAGCGCCGGCCGCGTCAAAAATCACCTCTTTGCTTTCAAAACAAGGACGCCCTTCAGGCGTCCTGCGAGTGGCTGTGATTGGCGGCGGCTGTTCCGGACTACAGTACAAAATGGACCTTCAAGATGGCCCAGCAAGTCGTGATATCATGGTAGAAAGCGCGGGCATCCGGGTGGTCGTCGACCCCAAGAGCGCCCTGTACGTCACCGGCTCGGAGCTGGACTACAAAGACTCCCTGCAAGAAGGAGGCTTCAAGGTTCACAACCCCAACGCGGCGACAAGCTGCTCGGGCGGCGAGAGCTTCAGCGCTTGAACAATAACACGGCAGTTGAACACCGTTAAGATTTGCAAGATCCTGGATGAGAAAAGTTTAACGAAGAGTGAGGCATATCCTTTATGGATCTGGCGAGTGATCTGGAAAAACCTTATCTGCAGAATCTTGCCACGATTCAAAAGGGGCAACTGCCGTTTTAAGGTCGAATGACCGATTACTTTGACCTGCTCGGAGTGCCTCGCGGTCCAATCGTGGACACCGAAACTTTGAAGAAAAGATTCCTCCAGCTTTCTCAATCACTCCATCCCGACCATCTCGCGAGCACGACCGCTGAAACCCACGAAAAAGCGCCGAACACTTTCGTAGAAATTAACACGGCGTTTCGGTGTCTGTCGGATCTCAAAAGCCGGCTCGCCCATCTCTTCGAAATTGAATTCGGGCGCGGACCTCGGTCGATTCAGGACATCCAACCTGATATCGCGGCCGTTGGATCCCGGGTCATGACGGTCTGTCATGGAATAGACTTATTCCTCAAGGGGTTCAAGAAGCACTCCCCACCCATGATCAAAGCACGACAATTTAAGGAGGCCATGCATTGGATGTCCCAATGCGATGAGGTCGAAGAAGGCTTCAAACCACTGGAGCGCCAGTTGGAAATGCAGTTGATGTCGCTGGACCAGGCGTGGCGCCAGAATAGTTCGCACGTGACGCGACAGCCGGATTCTCCCGAATCCATCACTCTTGATCACTGTTATCGGCTCGCAAGTTATCTCGCCAAATGGAGCGTCCAGATCAAGGAGAGACGACTGAACTTGTCACTGCTCGTTCATGAAACTTCCTAACAAAGGCAATTCTTTCCAACCTTTGGTTCTTCGTTCTTCAATCGACCGATTCTGAGAAATATTCATTCAGATGTAAAATCCTAATAAAAAGGCATTTACGTCACAAATAACATTTCTTCGATCCCTGGCACGACAATTGCTATTTAATCGAACATGCAACTGAAGCTTCATCCAAATCATCTTGATGAGGTTTCTCTTTCCGCCCATTCGTTTCGATCTTGGGCAAAAGGTCCAATCAACATCCTACCTTACAGCGCGAGGGATTTTACCCGAGCGTCCTGCTGAATTGGGTGGGCTGTCGTTCCAGGACAGACTGGAACGGCGGCCCCTTCTTTTTATCGGCCTGGCGGCACTATCCATTCCTGGGCTTGCAAATAGGGTTGGAATTCAAAAAGAGCATTCTATTCTCCAAGGAATGCCCCACTACGCACAGCGACTGTCCGTGGAATTCTGCCGCCCATGACCAAGCACCTCGCGAGATCGAAGGGAGGGTGGCATCGACAGATGCCATGCCTGATGGTAATAGGTTTCCTTGCCTGGGTGTCCAACTGCATTGCGAGCGAGGCGAGGCCGCCAAAAAACGAGCAAGACCTTCGCTATTGGCTCGAAAACATGGTGTGGCATCATGGCTACACGAAATCGGAGGCGAGCTTCGTCACGGGGCTTCCGGACACCGCCATCACCGAGTCACTCCTCAAGTGGCGCATCGAAACTTCCACGGCTCCACGGCACGACCCAAAGGAGGGACTTAAGGTCCTCCCCTACCCCGGCGGGAGACATCCTCGAATCGGATTTTTGGACGGCGCCGTGAATCCTCAACGCGACACTAAGATCAGCGTTTTCACGCCCTGGGATGAAAAGGCCTACGTCGTCGTCGACGTGCCGGAAGCCATCTGGTCGAATTTGGGATTGACCTACCTCGCCCATACCCACATTCCCACTATATGGACAAAGGAAGGCGCGGTGCTTGAAAAGCTGGAATGGGATCGCCGAGAAAAAGGACGATTGGCGATGGGCCGCAGGCTTCCGAATGGGATTGGATTTGGCGCCCTCGTCAACTCGAGCCGAGCGGGAGTCGTGATGGACCTCTGGCTGACGAATGGGAGCCCTCACCGCCTCACGGACTTGCGTGTTCAGAATTGCGTCATGCTCAAAGGAGTCCCGGGCTTCAACCAACTGACCAATGCGAACAAAATCATCAGAAACCCTTACGTGGCGTGCAAAAATGAGGCGGGCACAAAATGGATCATCACGGCTTGGAAACCCTGCCACCGCCCTTGGGCCAACCCGCCCGTTCCATGCCTCCATTCCGATCCCAAGTTCCCGGACTGTCCCCCAGGCGAAGTTCGCCTCGTCTCCGGCTGGCTTTCGTTCTACGAAGGGAGCGACCTCGAATCGGAAATCAATCGGCTTGAGTCTCTCGATTGGGATAATTCGGTAACCCTTCGGCAACCGCGCTAGTCTAGAAGAGCAGCCTTGACCCGTGATGCTCGGCCCTCGGAACATCGAATTGCCATGCCCCGCGCGTCATTTCAGTATTCAACAGCCGTCGGTTGGTTCGACAAAGCAAGGGAAGTCTGAACGTCAACTTGGCGCTTGGCGAATCCGGGATTGAGTGCGAAACTCTGACCAACTACGAAATCGTATGTCTTCCTCAACTCTCCACGGCCAGCTGGAAAACATCGCGAAGTCCTCGGCGCGATGCCGACTGCTGAGGAGCTTGGCCAGGGTTTGGCTGATCAACGCCGCGGGCGTCCTGGCCGTTTTTCTGCTGACCCAAACGCTCCACTTCCAAATTCCAGGAGTGCTCTACATCGCCGCCGCCGCGGCTTTGTTCTCCGGATGGCGCGTCTACAAGTCCCACCAACGCGCTCCGGCCTCGATCCGTGCCGGAGCCGAGGAAGTAGAAGCCGATTATCCTAATGTCAATCATCTTATCGCCACCGCCGCCGATCAGGTTCCCGACGCCAAGACGGGCGTCTGGACGTTCCTGCAGAATCGACTTCTGCGCCGGGCTGAATCCCATTCGCAGTCGCACGACTGGAATCTGGGCCCGGAGCACAAGCTGTTTTACGCCCGTTGTTACCACGCGGTTGGAGTCACCGCATTGCTGGTTTCGCTCGGCACCCTCGTTAATCGAAGCCCCTCGCCGACAAACAGCCTTCGCGTCGGGCCTGGCATCCACATCAGTCCTGGAGATGTGGAGATTGAACGGGGTTCCTCCCTCGTGGTGTCGATTCGATTCCCCGGCAAACCGCCGCTGGGCGCCACCCTGGTCATCACAAAACCAGATGGCAAAGTCGACCGTTTGGCCATGCTCCGCAGCATGTCGGACCCCTTGTTTGGACTCGCCATCCCCAGCGTCGAAACGGATTTGCGCTACCGAATCGAGTATAACGCGGCCAAAACGCCCGATTTCAACGCCCACGTCTTTGAGTACCCCGCCCTGGCCCGCGCCAATGCGACCCTCACTTTCCCCGAGTTTACCAAACTGCCGAAACGGGAAATTTCAGACACCCGCCGGATCACGGCGGTGGAAGGCACGGATCTGTCATACCGGATGGAACTGAACAAACCGGTCAACTCCGCCAGGTTGCTTTCGACCAACGCTCCCCCCATCACACTCAAGTTTGAGGCCGGCCAATCGAATGTTGTGACTTTCAGCACCAACCTTCTCCAAAGCGCTTCGTATCATCTCGAGTTGGTGGATGCGGCCAAACGAACAAACCAAACGCGATCCGAGTTCGTCTTTCAAGTCATGCCAAACAAGGTCGCCACTCTGAAGCTGCTCGCCCCCCAAGGCGATCAGCGACCCTCACCCGTCGAGGAATTGCGGATCAAAGGCGAAGCCGTAGACGATTACGGATTGGTGGATTACGGGGTCGCGTTCACCTTCGCGGGTGGAGAGACGGAGTACCTGTCATTGGGCACCAACGCGGCTTCCAATGAAAAAAAGACATTCGAATATCTCCTGGATCTGGAAGCGAGAAAAGCCGTTCCCAACAATCTCGTGTCTTATTTTGTGTGGGCTGACGACCTCGGCAACGACGGCAAACCTCGAAGAGCCGCCAGCGAACTCTATTTTGCTGAAGTCAGACCTTTCGAGGAAATCTTCAGGGAAAGCCAAAACAGTCCAAGTCAGCAAGGCTCCGGCGAAGGCCAAGACCGAGGAGGCGAGGAGGACGCTGGCGATCTTGCCGAACTGCAACGGCAAGTCGTACTGGCTGCCTGGAATGTGTATAGGAGCAGCTCGGCCAGCTCGAAAGGACTAGCCAAGCGAGACGTCACGACGGTCAAAGAAGGACAACAGAAGGTGCAAGAAACTGCCGAAGAACAGGCCGGAGAACAGGAAGACCCCAAACGTTCCGAGATCCTCAAAGAGGCCATCAAGCTGATGGCAAAGGCGGCGGATCAATTCGAGAAATCCGAAAGCTCGAGTTCCAGGAATGACCTTCTGTCAGGAATCAACACGGCCCAAGCGGCCAGCCAGGCGCTCCAGAAACTTTCCGAACGAGAATTTAACGTTTCCCAATCAAGTTCTTCCCGTTCCAGCCGGTCCAGCCGGAACGCGAGCATGCAACGCCAGCTCAGCCAGATGGAATTCAGACAGGAGCAAAATCGATACGAAAAAGAAACTGAGGCCTCCGCCCCAAGCGAACAAACCGAAAGAATCGAAACCCTAAACCGCCTCCGGCAACTCGCCCAGCGCCAGCAGGATCTTAACGAACGCCTCAAGGAGATCGAGGCGGCCCTGCAGGAAGCCAAAACCGGCGAAGAACGCGACGAACTCAAGCGCCAGCTCAAGCGGCTTCGTGAGGAACAAGAACAGATGCTCGCTGAGCTGGACGACGTCAATCAACGCATGTCCAAGGCGCAGGATCAGGCCTCCATGAAGGAATCCCGCCAACAATTGGAGGAAACCCGCGAGAACATGCGCGCCTCGGCGCAAGCCATGGAGGAACAGTCGGTCTCAAAGGCCCTCGCGGCTGGCGCGCGGGCGCAGCGAGAACTCCAAGAGCTCAAGGAAGATTTTAGAAAACAAACCTCAAGCCAATTCGCCGATGAAATGCGGGATATGCGCCGCGATGCCCGGCAGCTGGCGGAACGGCAGGCGACGATTGCGGATCAACTTAAAGAACTCGAAACCCCCGGAAAGAAATCACTCGCGGATACAAAAGAACGCCACGAGATCGCCCAGCAATTGGAGTCTCAACGTGCCGCTTTAACCAACCTCGTCCAACGCGTCCAGCAAGTGAGCGAGCAATCAGAGACCGCCGAGCCGATTCTGTCCAAACGCCTCTATGAAGCCTGGCGTCAAGCCAATCAGGCCAATGTAGAAAATCAGCTCAGCACGACAAGCCAGCTCACCCGCCAAGGCTTCGTTCCGCAAGCGATGGAGCCCGAGAAAAACGCGCGCCGAACAATCAACGAACTCAAACAACAAGTCGAAAGCGCCGCCGAAGGAGTTCTCGGAAGCGAACTCGAGAGCTTGCAATTCGCCGAGAGGGAACTCCAGGAACTCACCGACAAACTAGGCAAGGAAATCGCCGCCGCAAACCCCGCGGCAACCAATGCCGTTTCAACCCCTGGCGCCGGAATGCCAAACCAGGCGGATCTAAACTCCACCAATTTAGCCCGAGCAAGACAACTGGCCCAGGGAAACAACACTAATAGTCCCCCGACTCAAATCGCTTCCAATCAGGGTCAGCAATCCTCAAACGGCAATTCAACCCCCTCACCGGAAGGACAGGGCAGCCAACGCCAATCCCCATCTCAAGATCGAGCTCAGGGGCAGGGACAAGGGCAGCAGCCGGGTGAGCAAGGTCAGGGTCAGGCGCCAGGCGAAAGCCAAGCTCAAGGGCAGAGCCAGGCTCAGGCTCAAGCACAAGGCCAGGGTCAAGGACAGAGCCAAGGCGAATCACAGAGCCAAAGTCAGTCCCAGGCACAAGGCCAAGGCCAAGGCCAAGCTCAAGCTCGCGACCCTGGACAGGGCCAACCTCAAGGTCGGGGCCAGGGTCGAGGAGGCGCTCAGGCCCAAAACCAATCGCCCGGTCAACAACCAGGCACACTCGCTTCTGAGCAAGGACAACGACAACCGGGCCAGTCTCGGCCCGGATCTGGCCAAGGCCAGGGCCAAGGTCAACCAAGCCAGAACCGGCAAGGCGGCAGAAATGCGCCCTCTTCCAGCGAGGAACTCGCGTCCCTGCTGAGTCAACTCACGGGGGGCGGCGGGGGTGCAGGCGGCAGGGATGGCCCCATCACGGGCGAAAACTTTGGGGAATGGGCGGACCGATTGCGCAACGTCGAAGATCTCGTCGATGATCCCGCCCTGCGCGATCAACTCACTCAAGCGCGAGAACGCGCGACGTTGATGCGCTCCGAATATCGCAGGCTAGGGTCCGCGCCGAAATGGTCCATGGTCAGCATGGAGATCCAGCGCCCGCTGGTGGAGGTTCAGAAATGGCTCCAGGAAGAACTGAACCGAAAGAAGAACCCAGAAAAACTCACTCCCATCGACCGGGATCAAGTCCCGCGGCAATACTCCGACCTCGTGAGGAAATATTACGAACGTCTGAGTTCTGGAAAATAGCACCCAGAGTTCCTCCATAAACGATTCCGACCTGGGGCTCCGGCCTCCATCCCTCCATCCCTCAACCACGCAAGCTCCTCCTAATGGGCGGGTGACAAAGAACGTCGGTTCAATCCTATAACTTTGGCGGCTTCCTCCAGAGACAGAACCCCAAGAGAACAACGATCGTCACGAAAACCGCCAAAGGCCCCAGCCAATGATCCAAAGGCAACCGGCCAGCGGGGCCCAGGATCAGTTTCCCCGCGATCATTTCCTTTCGGCCCGGAAACGGCGCGACCGCCACGACCTGCCCATTTCGTTCGACGATTTGAGAGATGCCCGAACTGCCAACACGAAACACGGGCACTCGATACTCGGCCGCGCGCACAGGCGGCACCCAGGAGTGCAAAAAGTGCTGGCGAGCGCCCCAGTCCTCCAAATCCATCATGGGACTCACGATCGCCGCCGCCCCAAGTTTCACCAGACGATCCACAACGCGTCGATAACTCAGATCGTAACAAACGCACACGCCGATTTTTCCCCACGGCGAATCCCAAAGCTGCAGGGTTCTGGCGGGCAATCCGTCCTTGAAGAATTGAATGGGAACAGATTTGCCCTGCTTGAAGCAAATCTCTCCGTCTGGTCCCACTACAAAGGCCGTGTTGTAGAAATCTTCTCCAACCCGATCCTTGCCTCCTGCCATCAAGTATTTGCCGTGGTCTTTGCACCACCGCTTGACTTCGTCAGGCACTGGGCCATCGAACGTATATTCGCTGAGCACGATCAACTGTGCGTTCGAATGCTTCTTGTCGAGAGCGTTGAGGGCGGCAAGCACCTCCTTCTGCGACGGAAACTCAAGCTGCACTCCGGCAACTTCCAGCACCAGGCCTGAGTCCATCGGCGGAGCCGACGGACTCTTTGGCAAATTGACAACCAACGCGAGCGCCGCGATGGCAATCCAAATAAACCTTCTCGATCGTTGGATGCTCAGAGTGGAATTGGCAGCGACGACGGTCATGAGGAACCACCCGATTCCATAGGTGCCAACAGAAAATACTGCCGACGCATTCGGCGTATCGGTGAAAGCGAAGCCCGGACTGAACCAGGAGAATCTGAGAAAATACAGCTCTCCCCTGAAATAATCGAAACCCATCCAAAGCCACGGCGCTAGAAGAGCGGCGTTCCTTGACCCAAATCGCACGGCGCACTCGCGTGAAACAACCGCAAATAGTCCGATCCAAAAGGCTATTATCAACCATAAGGCCACGGCGCTGACGCTGAAAATCCGCCAGAAGAAGAGCAACTGCGGCCCGAAGCAGGCGAATCCAATTCCAAGGCCGGAGTAAAAGGCCAATCGCCTCGTGGGAAGAAGGCGAAGTTCGTAAAGCGACCAGAGGTAGGGCAGGAGGAGGAAGCTTAGCGACTGCGAGCTAAACGCGAGATGAAAGGAGGCGACTCCCACTAAGGCAGTCCAAAGCGCGCGCTTCCATGATTCGATCCGGTGATTCACAGGAAAAGTCGCGCCTCCTCACTCTGCCTCTGTCTCGTGGCGAACCACCCGGCGGCTCAAGGCGACGCAAACGCGCTGTTGTAGATTAAGGTGCTCGATGCCTTCTGCGTGTCCTCCGCCTTGCCGCTGGGTCCGTTCGCCAAACCAAAGTGCTTTGCCCGCAATAGGGATGCCTTCCGATACTCGGCATGCCCATCCACGAAAGTCAGGTTTCCTCCATCGCTGTGAAGCGTTGAATAGAGCTCGATCTTCGCCGAACCACTATCGTGCCAATAAGTATACTGCGACGCGGTGCCAAGCCCGAAATCAAGACCAACCGCGGGACGCAAGGCAGTGAAACTAATCAACCAGTAGCTCTCCTGCATGAAGATGGTTTCTGATGGGGTCGTCACCGCCGTGGTGGGCAACTCCATAACGACCGCGTTTGGCAAGTAGCTCGCGGCACTCACTTCCGTGGGCCGTATGCCGGCGATGTCGGCTCGCTTGGCGACCGGACAAACAAAAACGCGAGAGCTGTTCTTCACATCACCTTGCAAGTAGGAGGAGATCGCGAAGAGGCAGTTGTTGCGCCATCCCGCCGCTTTGGGATTCATGAAGTCGGCGACCTGAGACGCTTTTGGAGGAAGCTTTTGGAAATCCAAGTCGTAGAGCATCAAGGCAAGCCCCGTTTGTCGCTGGTTGTTGATGCACTTCGCCTGCTGGGCCTTCGACTTCGCCCGTGAAAGCGCCGGCAAGAGCATCGACGCCAAAATCGCGATAATCGCGATAACAACCAACAGTTCGATCAACGTGAATCCCTTTCGTACCGGCCTCAGGGTTTCGGACTTTTGCAGCATAAAAAGCAGTCTTGGAACCGGTTTCCCCGGTGCGTTCAACGTGACCAGGAGGTGTGCAGGTTTCAAGACCAAACAAACCGACGGACACCGCGGGATGGGGAACTTTGATGGTGCTCTACCAGCGCCGAGAACCCGTCTCTCCATTCGTTCTCTGCCATCCTTCAGCCACCCCGGTTCGGGTCCAGCCATGGGGTGTTGGCGTAATACCAAGAATTCTTCATCGCCTCGACGTGGCCATCCGCGAATCCGTTGTTGCTGCGCTCATTGTGCCGCAGCGCGGGGGCGCACCAATTCGGATTGTCGCCCGTCACGCAGGTGGGGCATTGGCCCGCCTGAACGTCGCCAAGCATCCAAGCCCCGGGTTTCTTGGGCGAATTCGGCCTGACGGCAGGTTTCGTGGAAGCTTCTCCCCGCGCGCCTGAATCGACGATGAAAATCGTGCTCGACGGACGGAGAATGCTGGATTCAGGCCGATGCACGTAGGGAACATAGGAACTTAATTCACCAGCGAACTGGTGGTTGATGGCGTAGTCCGAGACGGTCGGCGCCGTGACCGGTATGCCATCCCACCTCTCCAGATTCAACGGTTTCTCCTTTCGCGAAGGGCAGAGGAAAACGTTGGTGGAATTCATGTAAGGTTGGAGCAATTGAAACCAGGTGATCAATCCTTTGGAATACGGAGGGAAAATGTAGGTGACGACGTGTTTGCCACTGTTGTCGTCAGTGTATAAGCTGGCCGCTAATGTGATCTGGCGCGTGTTGCTAAGACACGCGATCGCTTTCGACTTCTCTTTCGCTCGAGAGAGCGCGGGAAGGAGCATCCCCGCGAGGATCGCAATGATCGCAATCACCACCAACAACTCAATCAGTGTGAACCCGATTGACTTTCGCAAGCTGCGTCGTGACAGCCGATGGAGTGGGATGCGGCAAAAGAACATGGCATTCATAACGGCAAGGAGCTGGGTTTGTGGGACGAAGTCTACGCTCGCCAGGGCGGCTGTCGAGCATCGTTGTTGCGCGAGTGATTGCCTTTTTGTGTCCTTAGCTCCCTGAGCTTCCACAAACCATGCTCAAAACGCCAAAGATCCCCCTGTTCTGAATTTTGCCGGCTTCGGCGGTGACCGGATCAAAATCCTCCTGGTGCAAGCCCAAGAATTCTTCGGAAAAAAAATGGCGGAAGGGGT